>Ga0111539_10001049_pt1 | contig 36370 bp, 52 predicted proteins | sample RhiMethybrSRZTD1_FD_79667 | JGI IMG/M metagenome (GOLD analysis project Ga0111539, IMG submission 79667) | Populus rhizosphere microbial communities from Tennessee, USA - Rhizosphere MetaG P. TD hybrid SRZTD1 (version 2) (version 2) | ecosystem: Host-associated > Plants > Roots > Rhizosphere >...
ATCTCGCTCGTCGGATTCGTATCGTCGCGGGCCTCGCTTACGAAATAGATGAGGAGAGTTCCGTCCGGCGCTTGCGCGAGAACCGGCACCCAATCATCGACGCCGTCGACCTGCGTGACGGGAACTTCCGCCGCCGGATCCCAAGTGAGCCCATCGGCGGAGCGGTTGTACCAGATGTGCCCCAAGAACGGCGCCGTCCATCGAAACCAAGTCAGGTGAAACACACCGGCGGAATCTTGCAGGAGATTCCCGTAGAAATCTCCGCCGGCGTCGGTCGTGATGCGAACGGCGGGCGACCATTCTTCTCCATCGCGCGTGGAGGTGAGATAGATGTCGGGATTGTTGCCGCGATCCGAAAACCAGGTGATGAAGAGTGTGCCGTCCTGTGCACGCAGCACGCTTGGATCTTCATCCTTCGTTGGGCTGCCGGTGGAAAGAAGCGCCGGCTCGGTCGGCTCGAACTCGAGATCCTCTTCCGGATTCGTCGAATCATCGTCTCCGCATCCACCGAGCAGTGCGGCGGCGATCACCGCGGGCGCGAGCCATCTGCTTCGCGCCGGGCGCCGCTCAGATCTCGTATTCGAGCGCGAAGGGATGGCGCGGCTCATGTCCGGCAACGAAACGTCCTTCGCCCCGGATTCCCACGAGCTCGCCGGTTCCGGAACCGGGAACGATACGCCATAGAATTCGGGCGGCACCTTCCTCGTACGTCCCCTCTTCTTGCAGAACGAAGCTTCCTGCTTTGCCGTGGACTCGACCGACGAATCGCTCCAAGCCCACCAAGGTCGCCGTGCCGTCTTCCCGATACATCATCAGGTATTCGACGGCGCCTTCTCCCTCGACGTCTCCCTGAAAGATCTTGCTGACCCGGGCCCGAGTCAGCTTCTTCCCGCCGTCGAACTCGGCATAGGCATTCTCATCCCACCGCTGGACCTCGAATGTCGAGGTGGCCCGCTCTCGCATGCTCCGCCTTCCTTTCCCCCGGCTGCTCCCTCCTTGGTACGCCGCGGAATTCACCGGCGGATGGCATTCCTCCTGCTAGGCCTGAACAAAGGTGGTCACGCGCCGCCTCGAGCGTTCCCGCAGGGAGCACTCCCGAAGGGTATCCGCCAGCGCTTCGAGACCCGGAATGCCATACAGGATCACGGTTTGAAAGCTGGGATCGGAAGAGCGGAGCTGCAGTCGACAATGTCCCACGATTCTCATGCCGAGCGGCTTGTGCAGATCGAAATGATCGATCCGAAACAGCTCGACATTGTCCTTCGACTTCGACAAGAGCCCGTGCTCGACGCGGATACGCTGCGTCGTGACCCAGTACTTCGTATTCAGGCTGCGCAGCCAATACACGACGTAGCCGATTCCTAGCGTCAGAATCGAAACGATCCATTGTCCGAGACTGGTCAGCACCGCGGGATGTCCGGTGAAGAGCGGCTTCTCGGTCTCCGCATCTTGCGCCGCGGCGAGCGCCTTCAAATCCGTGTTGCAGAAGCGGCACTTGATGGCCGCCGCTTTGATCGTTTCGCCGCAAACCGGACAAGTCTTCGTATCGGATGCGTGCGGGCTTTCCACGGCGTGCTCCGGGACGGTTTTCGTTGGAAGCGACATTATGCGCCCTCCGGTTTCGCGGGAATGCTTTTCTAAAGATCGGCGCCGGGCGAGCGCCGCGCCATCGGAAAATGATGCGCGACGGCTGGCCGCGGCCAGCAATTCCCAGAAACTGCAAAGCAACTATTCGGCGGCGGCCTCTTCGCGCAAAAGCGAATCCAAATCCAACGGCCGCGTGTACATGACGATGCCCCCTTCTTCGGTGCGCGGCCAACTGGCGGGAGGACGATCCCAATACAATTCGAGGCCGTTCTGATCGGGATCGCGCAGATAGAGAGCTTCGCTCACGCCGTGATCCGCGGCTCCATCGAGCGGAATGTTCGCGCGCATCAAGCGCCGCAGCGCATCGGCGAGATCCGTGCGCATGGGATACAGAATCGCAAAGTGGTACAGCCCGGTCGTTCCGCGGGGCGGCGGCGATGCGCCCAGACTCTCCCATGTATTGAGACCGATGTGATGGTGGTACCCGCCGGCGGAAATGAACGCCGCCGAGCCGCCCATGCGCGTCGTCAACTCGAAACCCAGCACGCCGCAGTAGAAGTCGAGCGCCAGTTGAAGATCGGCAACTTTCAAGTGCACGTGTCCGATGCGAGCTCCCGCTGGGATGGGAAGCTCGGTCATCGGGCTTTCTCGAGCTGGAACGAAAAGACGACGCTCAAACGACCGTCACGGGATGCGTCACGACAGCCCAATGCGAGTACCCTTCTTGATTCATGGGGATTCGGTCCGGCTGCACACTGCCCCGGTTGTCCGTCGCCCGCGCTTGCAGCTTCCAGATTCCCGGATGTGGATCCCATTCGATCTCCCATCGAGCCCAAGCGTAATCGTGATTCGGCTCTAGAAGCCGGGCCGGCCGCCAACTGCGCCCGCCATCGATACTCACGTCGACGCGGGCGATGCGCCCCTCTCCCGACCAAGACCGGCCGCGCAACATCTGTCGTCCTGCGGAGATCGTTCCATCCCAGGGAAGCTCGAATGCGCTTTTGACCTTTTGAGTGGTGAGGACCTCTCCTTGGAATGGAGGCAGCGCGGCGTAATCCTCCCCGATCAGAATGTATTTCGTCGTGTTGTACTCGGAGTACAGCGCTTGCTCGGAGACTTCGATGTTTCCGACCCACTTGATGTGCGCGATTCCAACCCAGCCGGGAACGATCACGCGCAACGGAAAGCCGTGATCCGGCAAGAGCGGCTCGCCGTTCATCCCGTAGGCGAGAAGCGTGTCCTCGTGCATCGCCTTCGCCAAGGGAAGCGGCCGCTTCACTCTGTCTTCATCCAATCCTACGGGCATGACGTCGCGCGCGCCGCGTTTCACGCCGCATCGCTCCAAGACTTCGCGCAGCGGTACTCCGATCCATTCCGCGACGCCGATCGCGCCCAAGTTCCAAGGCGTGCCTTCGATTCTCTTTCCGTGCGACGCCGCGAAGAAATTGCGCCCATTTCCGGCGCACTCGATCGCACAGATGAGCGAACGCGAAGGCATCGCCAGGATGTCGTCAAACGTGAAGGATTGCGGCCGAGTGATGCCGTTGCCGGTGACGTGCAGCCGCCAAGTGCGGGTATCGATCTGCGGAACGTAGCGGGAATTGTTGCGAACGAAAAACAATTCCTTCGGCACCAGGTAGCCTTGGTCTCGCAAGACCTCCCAACGCATCTCCAGATTCGCTTCGTTTCGCAGGAAGAATTCGGCGGGCGCGGGTTTGGCGATCGCCCGGCGAGAGAGATTCCACGTCCGCTCGCGCAGCCGCTCGTGGTCGTAGCTTCGTTCTTGGAGCGATCCGTCGTTGTCCAAAGCCTTCTCCTCGCGGGCCGGCTCCCCACGTCCGCGAGGAGATGCACCGAGAAATCTTAGCGGTTCGCCCATGCCGATCTCAAGTGGGCCGCCAGGTGCTGGTGTGGATCAAACCGAAATTTCACCGCGCAGATACTCGACTGCGTTGCCGGCCATGAGCACGCGATCGCCGAGAAGCTCGCATTCGAGGTCCCCTCCGCGCGCCGAGAGCTGCTTCGCGGTCAGCTTGCGCCTTCCCAGACGCTCCGCCCAATACGGCACGAGCGTGCAATGTGCGGAGCCGGTCACCGGATCTTCGGGAACTCCCGCGCGCGGCGCGAAAAACCGCGAGACGAAATCGACGCTCTTGCCGGGCGCGGACAAGATGAGACCCAGCTCGTCGAGCGCGGCGATGCGCGCGAAATCCGGTTGAAAGGCGCGCACGTCCTCCTCGGTTTCGACGATCGCCAAAAGATCACGCGCCCGATACGCGGCGCTCGGCTTGATGCCGATTGCTTCGACCAATCGATTCGTGTCTTCAACGCGGTTGCCGGGGCGCGAAGGGAAATCCAGCACCAATCGATCGCCGCGCTTCGTCACGACGAGATCTCCGCTCCGGCTGGAGAACGTCATTCGATCCTGGGAAGGAAACCGATGCATGAACAACACGTGCGCCGCGGCGAGCGTGGCATGCCCGCACAAGTCCATTTCGATGGACGGCGTGAACCAGCGCAGCGGGGAAACGTCGGGACGGGGAATGACGAAGGCCGTTTCCGGCAGGTTGTTCTCGGCGGCAATGGCCAAGAGGCGCTCGTCTGCAAGCCACTCGTCCATCAGCACGACTGCGGCAGGATTTCCACCGAACACTCGCGAAGTGAATGCGTCGATTTGATACAGAGGGAGCTTCATTCGATGCCTCGATGGTTCAAGATTACTTTTTCTTCAGGATGATTCGATACCGCCCGCTCGGGATCTCGATGCGATTGTCGCGGCGCTTCCAGGTGCTGATTCCGCCGACGAGCGTCATGGCGTCCACGTACTGTTCGCAATACATGCGCGTGCACAGCACGTCGATGACCCCTTCTCCGGTCGCGGAACGCGACTGCGTCCAAGAACCGGAGCAAGAATTGCAGCCGTCCTCCGCTTTCACCGCGCCGTTCGATTGCAGCTCGAGCGCAAACCCCGCCGGCGTTTCCGCGGGCTTGCCGTCCGGTGTTTCGAGACGATCCAACACCCAATTTCCGGGGCTCGTGCCGGCACATCCTGCGCTGGCGCAGGCCATGGCCAACAAGATCCACGATTCGATCCGGCGCATTCTCATGAAACGATTCCCCTTCGCTCTATCCGTCGATCCTCGAGCACACGACCTTCCAAGTGAGGCTCCCTCCCGGACCGATCTCGAACTCGAAGACCCCAGAGCCCATGACATGCCCATCGTCGAAGCGTGCATACACCCAATGCGAGCTCAGCACTCGAATACCGTCCGGATCGTGGAAGCCCATGGAGCCGCCGAGCACGCCGGAAGGTGGAATGAGCTCCGGATGGCGATGCAAGCTTTCCACGATCTGCGCAATCGGATCGCTCAATCCGCTCTTGCGCAGCTCGTCAATCTCGTAGGACGTGATCGGATGAGAAGAGACTGCGGGACGCGACTGCACAGTGGTGTCGGCGGGAGTTTGCTCCTCTTTCTTCCGCTGTTCACAGCTGCACACTAACAACAGGAGAATCGCCAACGAGATGACCGCCCTCACGTGCTCTCCTCTTCCGACCCCCACGCGCACGCCGGCGGTCCGAGCTAGATGAAAAGGCTGGTCCGCGACACCAGCGAATCGGCGAGAAACGCTCCCACACCGCCATATTCCAGACCTTCGCCGAGCTCGGAGTCGTGGATTCCCATCACTTCCCGCGACATCTCGCACGCGATCATGCGCACTCCCAGCTCGTGCGCAAGCGCGATCATCTCCTCCAGCGAGCTGACCTTCTGATCCTTCATCATGGCGCGCAGCATCACCGAGCCCATTCCGAAGTAATTCATCTTCGAGACGGGAAGCTGCTGGCTCGATCCCGGCGTCATGGCAGTCATCATCATTTGCATGAATGTTTTTCCGCCGATTTCCTTCCGCTTCTTGAGGACGGCGAGACCCCAGAACGTGAAGAACATACTGGCCTTCTGCCCCATGGCCGCCGCTCCGGTGGCGATGATGAACGCCGCCAACACACGATCCAAGTCGCCGGAGAACACGACGATCGAGACGCGATCTTCGGGAGCGCGTTCCTCGAGCACCGCGATGCGCTGCTCGAGAGTGCGGAGCCTCTCTTCCGTGGAATGCGACGGCGTGGTAACCGGCGCCGTGGAAGCCCCCAATGAGCTGGACATGATCAACCTCCGCCGGCCGTGCGCCGGACAAAATGAATATAAACGGGAGCGCCATCCACGGTTTCAGTCTCCTGGGAGAGGAGCTCGGCGTTCTTGGCGACCTTCGCCCAACCTTGAAAGTCTTGAACGGAGCCGCGATCGGTCGCCAGCACCTTCAGCACCTGCCCGGGTACGAGGAGATTGATCTCCTTGCGAGCGTTGACGAGCGGCATGGGGCACTTCTGCCCCCGGGCATCGAGCATTTTGTCGAAAGATGTCGTCATTGAAATCTCCGCTTAGATCTTGGAGAGAGCGCAAATGTTCTTGCCGCATTCCAGAACGGAAGCTTCCTCTTCGTTCGCCGCGAGAAGACCCACGTTCACTCTCTTGATGTCGGCATATTCCGGCATGGGCGGCGGAAGGCCGGCTAAGAGGAAGCGAATGAAACTCTCTTCGCTTCCCTGCAAGAGAGCGAGCACGCCTTCGTTCTTGGTTTTCAGCTCTCCCAGAGTCGCGGCGCAAAAGCCCCCGTCGTTCAGCTCGTCGAGATGGCTGAAGTGCCCCGGCAGAACCACGACATCGCCGGGAAGCTGGAGGAGCTTGCGCAGCGAGCGCGCGTGAATCGGCGCCCAGGTCTCGGCCTTGCCTCCGAGATCGGGGCGCGAGATCGAGCGCACGAAAAGACTGTCGCCAGCGAACAGGCATCTGCGTCCCAAGCGGAGCGCGACTTGCCCGAGCGTGTGTCCGGGAATGTGAATCGCTTCCAGCTCGCACGCGCCAACGTGGAAAACCTGGCCGTCGCGGATGTTCTCGAATGTGATTTGGGGAGGAAGCACGTCCACGGGATGAATCGCATCGTACGGATGAAGGTAATATACGGCACCGGTCCTCGCCGCGAGCGCCGGTCCTCCACTGATGTGGTCGGCATGCCCGTGAGTATCGACGACGGTTTCGATCGAGAATCCTCGCGCTTGCGCGAAGGAAACATAGGGATCGACGTGGCGCAGAGGATCGATGACGAGCGCTTTTCCACGGCTCTCGACAATCCAGCTCACGCATCCGCGCGCTGGGCGGCTCACTTGGTGAACTGCCGCATCGGTCTCTTCGAACAGCGTGCGGACGTCGTAATGATTGCTCCAGGCCTGGACTCCGCCCTGCAGTACCGCGCACGAATACTTCAAGTGGGAGAGACCTTCGGCGACGTATTGGGCGGTTTCGCCTTTTGCGCAAACGGTGAGAATGGGCGTTTCCTTGGGAAGCACAGCGGCCAAATCGCGCTCGGCGTAAGCGACGATCGAATCCACCATCTCGTCCTTGCCGCCTTCTTCCAGCATCTCGAAGTACGGGACGTTGATCGAGGCGAGAGGCTCCAGGCCTTCGATTTGCGAACGTTCGAACTCTTCACGATTGCGGACGTCGAACACGAAGAACCGCTCGCGCTGTTGAATTCGCTCGAGCAGGTCCCCCGTCGTCCAGATGGTCTCGGCCATGCCGCCTCCTAGAATGCGGACGGCCGATTATACCTTTCTCTGCGCTCCCGGGCCTTGGCCTCCTGTTCGCGCATCCACTGGCGGCGGTGCTCGACCACCAGCCCCTCGGGAAGAAATGCCAGCCCGAGCGTGACGAACGTGGAGATGACAAACGCGTCGTCGACCTGTCCTACGATCGGAAGAACGTCCGGGACGAGGTCGATGGGAGAGACGGCATAGAGCGCGGCGAGCCCCAGAAGCACACGCGAGAGCCTCGGAGTCCGCGAGTCTTGGAGTACGCGCCGGTACACTTGCAGCTCGCGCTGGAAATCCCCGACGATTGCCTTCACCGACTCGATCTTGTGAAGGGCGATGTTCTTTCCGGTCAGCATTTCTTTCGATGCAATCATGAGCGTCTCCTTGGATGCTAAGCGGAAGTATCCTTTTGCCGGGTGCGCGTTGCCCCGCTGAAAATCGCGACTCCAAAGAGAATCACGCAAGCAATGAGGTTGTACGTTCTGGGAATCCCTGCGGTGTCCAAAGCCCAAGCGACACCGGCGATGAAAATCATGAAGCCCATCAAATAGAGCGCGAATGACACGACGGTTCTCCTTCTTTTGATCGGCCGGGCGAAGCCGGCCGGGTGGCACACTCCCCTGTCAGAGCAAAAGGAGTTCCGGAATTGGCGAGGGGAGTTGCTTTCGCGGCCCTGACTTGCTGGCAGCAGGGCTTTTGGCGGATGGAGGCTAGGCGCTCTTGCCTTCTTGGTAGGCGGGACCGGCGGCCGTTTGCGGCTCCGTCGTACGCGAGAGTGCGACCCGGATTCGAAGCCGGCCGTCGCGCTCGAGCTGCAGCACATAGTGCGAGCGCTCGCTCTGGCGCTCGATCCCGGATGCGTCGAAGGCCGGCCAGCGTACATCGGCGAGCGTCAACTTCTCGCTCAAGGCCTCCGCCCTCTCGAGAACCGGCGTCGTCGAGGTGATGCCCTGCGAGCGGTACCAATGGATTGCCTGCGCAAAGAAGCCTTCGATTTGGGCTGTGTTGGAAATCATGATCGCGCCTTTGTCCGACAAAACAATGCCGGGCACGGCCCAGCAACTGGTGATCTCACCAAGATCACCCTTACTGATGGCGCGTCCCAAACGTCCCAGGAATTCCCGAATTTGATCCTCGTTCATGACCCCACTTCATCCCGGGGGAAGTCGAATCGATTGGAAATTGCAAGAGCGATGCCGCGGCCCGGTGCAAGTTCCCTTCGAGGGAGGCGGTTTCCGGCAATGGGATGCGAATCGAACTGGTAAGTTCTACAACGCAGTTTCCCGAAAGCGCACCCGAAAGAGGGTCCGGCACCGCGCCCCCTATCGGCACCACTTCGCGTGTTGCGGTCCGATGCGGGCTCGTTCTCGATACGCTGGCGCATCTCCCCGCCGCGCTCCGTTTCGGAATGAAAGACCTTCTCCGGATGGAAGCACGAGAACAGGAGGCCAAGCCGAAGCCGCGGCGGCTTCCTTTTTCGCGGGATGGGCGCCGCGCTCGATGGCGAATTGAAATGCGTCATCCCAATCCTTCGCGAATCGCGCGATTCCAAACTTCTCCCAGGCACAGCGCCGTGCTCCTTCGCCCAAGCGATGCGCCAACGCAGGATCCGCCAAGAGCTCCTTCATGCGTTCGATCAATCGATCGAGGTCGGTGTCCAAGTATCCCGAAACTCCGTTCTCGATGATCATCGCCATTTCCGTGGTGGCGAGTGCAACGATTGGAAGCCCGATCATCATCGCTTCGCACACGGCCAAATCGAGGCTCGAATACCGAACCGGACTGAAGAAGAATCGGTAGCGTCCGAGAAAATCGGCCAGGTGATTCGAATCGACCTCGCCGAGTCCGTCCATGGATTCCGTCTCTTGGCCGGCAAGATCGAGGGGCACTTCCCGGCGAGCGAGCTCGAACAGATCCGCCCCGTACGCCCGGCCCTTGGCCGGCATGTGATCGATCGAGGTGATGCCGCGCGAGAGCTCTCCGGTATAGCGCACACCGACCGGCACAACGACGCCGTGGTCGATGACTCGAGTTGGAGTTCGCCGGCAGTTCCACATCAAGTTGTTGAAGCGAGTGACGTGAACGACCAGCATGTTGGGATCGTCGATGAAATGGCTCGAGCTCGCCGGATCTCGCTCCGGCAACCCATGCTCGAGATAGATGCGCGGCAGGCGCCGCTGAGCGGGAGAAAGAATCTCGCCCCGATCGAGAACATAGTTCTGCTTCGATTGAAATAGAATGCAGTCGAGCTCCAGCTGGCGTACCTGATCGTGAGCGACCTCGTGCACGTTGTCGGGCCAGGGAAAGCCTTCTCTTCGCCCGCAGTAGCCCTCCGGGCGGCCCGGCTTCACCGGCAAATAGAAGTCATGGCTGGTCTGGCAGAGCGAAAAAAGATAACGGTCGTGAACGTTCCACGTCAGGATGCGCAGTCGATTCATGAGGTTACTTTCGAAGATGGATAAGTTCTCGCCGGATGCGATGGCGCTGCGACGAAGGCGGCAGTCCTGAATCCATGGCCAATGGACCCGCAATCGACATGCCAGAAATGCCGTCGCGAGAACTGTCTTTCACCCTGGAAGGATTGCCGTGCGGCTTACTTCGCTCTCCAGGACGATTCGCTGCGCTCCAATGCGAAGCGAATGACGCCGGGCTCCGAGCCTCCGGGGGCGTCACGAAAGCCCGCCTTCCGCAGCACGCCGATGGAGCCCACGAGCTCCGGCATCGTCTCGGCGATGACGCGCGTCACGGTCGCTTGGGCGAAGGCGCGCTCGAGCAGCGCACCGACGGCTTCCGATGCATAGCCACGCCGCCGCTGATCACGAACAATTCCGTAGCCGATTTCGACCGCGCCATCGAATGGAGGTCCTTTGTATCCCGCCGTTCCGATCAGCGTTCGTTCGGGTGCGCCGGGAATCACGACGAAGTACATCCACCATCCGGCTTCATCCGGATGGGTCTCGAGTCGATTCAGGACGTATTCGAGTGCGGGTGCATCGAGGAATTCATGCGGCCAAGTCAACGGTACCTTGGCGCCCAATGCTTCCTGCAAACGCTCCGAACCGGAGAGCGCAGCACGCAGCAACTCCGCGGGGGCGGGAACGAGCTCGAGACGTTGAGTGCGAAGAACGGTGTTGGTCAGAAGCGGCCTCCCTTACGGAGTGTAGCGCTTCGCTTCGACGATGACTGCTCCCGTATCATCTCCGAACGTGTACGCGGAATCGAATTCTCCTTCGACCCCAACCTTCGCCCCGGAGCTCGGGACGCCGCCGGACTTTGCCAGAACCCGGATGCTACCCGTTCCATCGTTGACCTTGTACGTTCCGACGCCGAGCACGCCCGCGGAGTCTTCCACGTTTCCCGCGATACGCACGGTCTTGTCGTCGTATTGCCCCGGATTGTCCATGAGAGTGCGGATCGACGTCGTCTTCATGTCGTCTTTGTTGCAGCCCAAGAGGGAAAAGGCCGGTGCCAGAACCAAGACTCCAATCCAAGCCGACCGGCGAAGAACGAAAGATGAAAGCATGAGTGACCTCCTCGGATTCCTTACGCCGCTTGCTTGATCCCGGATGGTCTGGAGATTCTCATGGCGAAGAAGATGAGCACCGAGAAGAAGAGGGCCCGCAGAAGGAAGCCGGTAGCGATCACGCTCGTGACCGAACCGGCGGAATCAGCCAAGGCGGCTGCGCTGCGCTACGTGAACGACGAGCAGCCCGGCATCCAACGGCGCCGGCAAGGCTCGGGGTTTCGGTACGTGGGTCCCAAAGGCGAAAGCATTCGCGATCCGGCGACATTGGCGCGCATTCGCTCGATCGTGATTCCGCCCGCTTGGACCGAAGTGTGGATTTGCCCGATCCCGCACGGACATCTGCAGGCGACGGGACGCGACGCGCGCGGAAGAAAGCAATATCGCTATCACACGCGCTGGCGTGAAGTGCGCGATGAAACGAAGTACGGAAGAATGGTGCAGTTCGGGGGCCTTCTGCCGCGGATTCGCGAGCGCGTCGCGCGCGATCTCGATCTCGCCGGGCTGCCGCGCAACAAGCTTCTCGCCGTGATCGTGCGCCTTCTAGAGACCACGTTCATGCGCGTCGGCAACGACGAATACGCGCGCTCGAATCAATCCTTCGGATTGACGACGCTCTTGGATCGGCACGTCACGATCGAGGGCGCAAAGATCCGGTTTCGTTTTCGCGGCAAGAGCGGGAAAGTTCACTCGATCGAGACGAGCGATCGCCGGCTCTCTCGCGTGATCCAACGCTCCCGGGATCTGCCCGGCCAAGAGTTGTTCCAGTACTTGGACGAAGCGGATGTTCCGCAATCGATCGATTCGGCGGACGTCAACGAGTACCTGCGCGCGCTTTCCGACGAAGACTTCACCTCGAAGGACTTCCGGACCTGGGGCGGAACTCTCTTGGCTGCGGCGCAATTGGACGAATCCAACGAGCGCGAAGCGAACGTGTCGGCGAAGTCGATCGTCGCGCGTGCCGTGGAAGCCGTGGCGCTTCAATTGGGCAACACGCCCACTGTTTGCCGCAAGTGCTACATCCATCCCGCCGTACTGGAGATCTTCCAGGACACGAAACTTTTGGAAGTCTGGCGGGCGGAATGCCTCTCTTGCCCGCCGCGATCCGGATTGACGCAGGAGGAAAGCGCGCTCTTGAAGTATCTCGAGAGCTTCGCCGGCAAAAGTTAGATTCGGGTTACGAGCCGGCTTCTCCCAGCACTTGATTGTCCCGCTTTCGGCTTCCGAGGCGCAGCACGAGCGCGGTCACGCCGAGCAGAGCCAGGAACGGATAGAGCGGACCGGTGAGGGAGCGCGCGGCGAACGAGAACGTGAAGATCGCCCACAGCAAATACATCGCGGCGCGCTCGCGGGCATTGAGCTGGAGAAACCCCGCGCTCATGGATCGAAAAGCTGTGCGCGCCAGCATGAAGATGACCGCGTACAGCGCGAGGGCCAAGGCGATGAAAGGAATGGGCAGCTCCTCCAAAAGTGAGTGTGGAAAGAGCGCCACCCAGGTCACGAGCAGCAGGAAGTGGACGAGATGCGATCCGGTGAACGCCAAGAGAAGCGCCGGGGCATTGCGCTGAAACCAACGGCGAGCTCCGCCCCAGCGAACTCCCGGAGCGGCGAACGCCAGAAGGAACAAGACGCCGGAGGTTCGTGCCGTTTCGCGAATCGCATTCAAGATCGACGACTCGTCGAAATGACCACGGATCAACGTTGCGGCCGCCATGATCAAAATGGCCGCAGTGGTCCAGATCGTGAACCGCCAACCTTCCCAAACGTGCATGGAGTGGGGATCCTTTCTGTGCGCCGAGGCATTCTAAGCGAGGATTCGCCCCCGCGCCCGCCGCTGGGTATCATTCCCATTCCGGTTGCCCGAAAGGTCCGAGGATGATTCGAGTCGATTCCCCGCTCGATGGCTTTCTGCCGGCCGTCCGTCGCTGGTTCGAAGAGCGCCTGGGAGAACCCAGCACGCCGCAGCGCGAGGGTTGGCCAAAGATCCGCGAAGGCCGGCACACGCTCATCGCCGCACCGACCGGATCGGGCAAGACTCTGGCCGCATTTCTTTGGGCCCTCGACCGGGTGCTGCGCCAAGGCGATTCGCTCGGAGACGAGACGCAGATTCTGTACGTCTCGCCGCTGAAGGCGCTGTCGAATGACGTGCAGAAGAATCTCTCTCTACCCTTGGCACAGATTCGCGCGCTCGATCCGCGTCTTCCCGAAGTTCGCGTTCTGGTGCGCACCGGCGATACCACGGCCTCCGAGCGCACCACGATGTCGAAGCGCCCCCCGCACGTTCTCGTCACCACGCCGGAGTCGCTCTACATCCTCCTCACCAGCGAGAGCGGGCGCGCCATGCTGCGCACCGTGCGCACTGCGATCATCGACGAGATCCATTCCCTCGCGCGCGACAAACGCGGATCGCATTTGTCGCTTTCCCTGGAAAGGCTCGAGGCGTTGGCCGGACCAGTGCAGCGCATCGGGCTCTCGGCCACGCAAAAGCCGCTCGACGAAGTGGCGCGCTTTCTGGTGGGGGCGGGGCGCGAGTGCGCGCTCGTCGACGCCGGTCATCTCCGCGAGATCGATCTCGCCGTCGAAGTGCCGTCCTCGCCCTTGTCCGCAGTGTGCTCGCAGGAAACCTGGGATGAAATCTACGAGCGAATGGCCGAGTTGATTCGCGAGCACCGCACCACCTTGATCTTCGTTTCGACGCGCAAAATGGCCGAGCGTCTCGCGGCGCGTTTGACCACGCGCCTCGGCGAGAATGAAGTGACTTGCCATCACGGAAGCCTTTCCAAAGAGCGCCGGCTCGATGCCGAGCAGCGCTTGAAGCGCGGCAAGCTGCGCGCGCTCGTCGCCACGGCTTCGATGGAGCTGGGGCTCGACATCGGCGACATCGATCTCGTGATCCAAGTCGGCGCGGCGCGATCGATTGCCACGTTGCTGCAGCGCGTTGGGCGCGCCGGACATGGTTTGCGCCGCACTCCGAAGGGTCGGATTTTCCCCCTCACCACCGACGAGCTCCTGGAAGCGGCGGCGCTCTTGCGCGCGGTGCGCGCCGGGGAGCTCGACCGCACCCCTCAACCCGGACGGCCTCTCGACATCCTCGCGCAGCAAATCGTTGCCGCCTGCGTTGCCGAAACTTGGGAAGAGGACCCGCTCTTCGAGCTCGTGCGCCGAGCATGGCCTTACCGTTCGCTCGATCGATCCGAATTCGAATCCGTCGTCGCGCTGCACACGCAAGGTCGCTACGCGCTTTTGCACCGCGACGGAGTTCATGGGAAATTGCGCGCGACGCGCCGCGCGCGCATCACCGCCATCACCGGCGGAGGCGCCATCCCCGACAACGCGGACTATCGAGTGCGTCTCGAACCCGAAGGAACGCTGGTCGGCACGCTCAACGAAGATTTCGCGATCGAATCGAATGGCGGCGACGTTTTTCAATTGGGAAACACGTCGTGGCGCATCTTGCGTGTCGATTCGCGCGGCGGCGACGTGTGGGTCGCCGATGCGGCCGGTGCGCTTCCCACCATTCCGTTTTGGTTGGGCGAAGCTCCCTCGCGCACCCGCGAGCTCTCCGCCGCCATCGGCTCCATTCGCGAAGCGTTTGCCGGTGCTCTTCCCACTCCCATCGAAGGGTTGAACGAGGGCGGCGCACGCCAGATCGAAGAGTACGTGCAAGAAGGCGTGAAGGCTTCGGGAGCGCTGCCCACCGGGAAGCGCGTCATCGCCGAGCGCTTCTTCGACGAGAGCGGAGGAATGCAGCTCGTGATTCATGCACCGTTCGGCGGGCGCATCAATCGCGCCTGGGGCCTCGCTCTACGCAAACGGTTTTGCCGGGGATTCGGACAGGAGCTCCAGGCGGCGGCGAACGAAGAAGCGATCGTGCTCTCGCTGGGGCCGCAAACCAGCTTCCCGCTCGAGGACATGTTCAACTTTCTGCATCCCAACACGGCGCGCGAGGTTCTCACCCAGGCACTCTTGGATACGCCGATGTTCACGAATCGCTGGCGATGGAACGTCACCCGCGCACTCTTGCTGGCGCGCACTCGCAATGGAAAACGGGTGCCGGCGCCGCTCATCCGCATGCGCGCCGACGATCTTCTCGCGCAAGCCTTTCCGGAAGTCGTCGCCTGTCCGGAGAACCTGCCGCCGGGGAATCTTCCCGTGCCATTGGATCATCCGCTCGTCCGGCAGACGATCGAGGATTGCTTGTATGAAGCGATGGACGTCGACGGCCTGATCGAGGTGCTGCAGGGGCTGCGCGACGGATCCATCGAGCGCAAAGCGGTGGACACCGCCGAGCCGTCCGCATTCGCCCGCGGCATTCTCGCCGCGCAGCCTTATGCATTCCTGGACGATGCGCCCTTGGAGGAGCGCCGCACGCAAGCGGTCGCATCCCGCCGAACGCTCGATGCGCGCGATGCGGACCGAATCGGTGCGCTGGATCCGGAAGCGATCGCGCGCGTTCGCGAGGAAGCATGGCCGCAACCGGAAAGCGCCGAAGAAGTCCACGAAGCGCTTTTGTGGATGGGCTATGTCACCGTCGAAGAGTCGCGCTCGTGGTCCGGCTGGCTCGAAGAGCTGCGCATTCAAGATCGAGTTGAGCTGGTGGGAGATCGATGGTTTGCGGCCGAAGCTCCGCGAGATCCGCTTTCCGTCTTGCGCGGCCGTCTCGAAGCGTTGGGTCCGATCGTGAGCGACGATCCGCTGCTCTTGCAATTGGAGTCACAGGGAATCGTTCTGCGCACCCGCTTTGATGGACAGCAAGGTTGGTGCAATCGCCGCCTCTTGGCGCGCATTCATCGCTACACGATCGATCGCCTGCGCAGCGAGATCTCTCCGGTCAGCGCCGCGGAATTCCTGCGCTTTTTGACGGCTTGGCAGCATGTGCAAGAAGAGGCGCGGCTCGAAGGTCCGCGCGGCGTGGTCGAAGTGTTGCGCCAGCTCGCCGGCTTCGAGATTCCCGCGGCCGCATGGGAAGCCAGCGTGCTTCCCCTTCGGGTGCGTGGATACCGGAGAGAATGGCTCGACCAAGCGACGCTCTCCGGGGAAATCGCTTGGGGAAGATTGTGGGGCGGAGGTGCCAGCCCGATTCGCACGACACCGATCTGCTTCGTTCCGCGCGAAGATCTGGAGAATTGGACTGCGCTCTCCGGACCGCCGGCCAAAGAGCGGCTTTCTTCTCCTGCCGCCGCATTACACGATGCACTCGGCCAACGCGGCGCGCTCTTCCCGCAGGAAATTGCGCGCGTCGCGAAGCTCTTGCCGTCGCAGGTGGAGACCGGACTCGCCGAGCTGATCGCGCTGGGAATGATCACCTGTGATGCGTTTGCCGGGCTTCGCCAATTGATCGTCCCGTTATGGCGGAGGCGCCGGCCCGTGGCGACGATCGGCCGGTGGAGCTTCTTCCGTCAGGAAGGGAGCGCGGCACCTCCCGATGAGGAAGCAGTCGTGCGGCAGTTGCTGCGCCGCACCGGCGTCGTTTTCCGCCAGACGATTGAGCGCGAAAAGATTCCGATTCCTTGGCGTGATCTTCTGCGCGTGCTGCGCCGCATGGAGCTCAAGGGGGACGTGCGCGGCGGACGCTTTGTCACGCGCTTCTCCGGCGAACAGTACGCGCTTCCGGAAGCTGTCGAGCTGCTGCGTGCCATCCGCCGCCGCGGCGACGCCGAGCCGGTCACCGTGTCCGCGGCCGACCCACTCAACTTCCAAGGCATCCTGACGCCGGATGAGCGGGTTTCTCCGCAAACGCGGCGCCGCGTTCTGGTCGGCTAGCCCGACATTTCGTACGCCGCTTTCAGCCACTTCTTCACTTCCGCATCGACCTCGGAAGGCTTTTCCAGGCGAACTTCGCAATGCCAACGCTTCGCCGACACCTTCTCGCGCTTCACAACGCGCGGGCTCTTGATGTCCGCTCCGGACTTCAGCGTCAGAATCAAAGCCGACTTGCGCGCGGCAATCCCGGCGAACGCCGTCTTGCGCACCAAGTGAATCGAAGTCTTCTTCGCATCTTCCTGGATGTCGCCGAGCGAGCGCGCCGCGCGAACGATGCGGTCGTACACGGCGCGAACTTCCGGCGCGCGATTCTCGAAGTGGCTGGAGACGTCGAACGTAGGCATGGCGAAACCTCTTGATGGGATGCCGGCGAGCGACTCAATCGATGGCCAGCGTCAGGTCGATGGTCGGAGCGAAATTCGTTTCCACGGAGAAGTCATTTTGATCCTCGTGAATCATTCCGTGGCGGTGGTCACCGCTCGCTCGATGCGGCGATCCGGCACGAGCCAAATCAAGGCAACGAGAACAATCAAGGCGCCGGAAAGAGGAGTGTAGAAGAACGCGAGTGGGATGGCGGCGATGTTACAAAGGATCGAGACCTTGCCCTTGAAGTCGCGCCCCATGGCTCGCGCCAACGTCGAGTCTCGTCCATGGCAAGAGACGAGCGCTATGGCGAGGATCGTGTAGGAAATGGCCGCCATCAACAGCACGGCGCCATACAACGCCACCGGCAGCGAGGCGAAATGAGTCTCTCCCATCCACCTGGTCACGAACGGAACGAGAGAGAGCCAGAACAGGAGATGGGAATTCGCCCAGAGAGTGCGCCCGTCCACGTGCCGCACGGCTTGCAGAAGATGATGGTGATTGTTCCAGTAGATGCCGAGATAGATGAAGCTCAGCACATAACTCAAGAGCACCGGAATCAAGGGCTGCAGCGCTTGCCAATTGGGCTCATGCGGCGTCTTGATCTCCAAAACCATGACTGTGATGATGATCGCGAAAAACCCGTCGCTAAATGCTTCCAGTCGACCTTTTCCCATTCTCACCTCCTAACGGATCTCGATGATGGCGCCGCCGGCGGTGCGAATGGTCGCGACCAGCTCCGGCGATGGCCCCTCCTCGACCGAAAGATCGAGCTCCAGCGCTTGCAGAATCGCGCGGACTTCCTCCGCGCGCGGATGGACGGCGCTCATTCGCAGAAGCTCGCCGCCGCGCGTGGAAGTCGCCGCGGGATGCGGCGTGTCTCCCCAATCGATGAAGAACGGAACGATGCCGTCCCAACGCGGCGCGAGCGGGTCGGTCATTGTCCATTTCAACTCGACTCCGTCCGGCCGCATCCGGCCGCGCGTTTGCACGCTTCCGAGATCGATCCCGTGCTCTCGCGCCCGCGTCACGAGCGCTTCGAGATCCGGCGCGGTTGCGGCCCACGTCACGAGCTTCGCGGCGGGAAGCCGGTCCACAGCAAATGGACGTGCGTGGTCCCCGGGCGAAGCGACGGCCGCCGGATCGGGCCCGAAGATCTCGAGATAGATGGAATCGCCGAGCGCGATCACCGCGTTGCGCGTACCCCAGGCTGCATGACGTCCGCCGGGATCCGCTCGCACACCGAGCACTCGCGCCAGGTCGTTCGTGGTGGCTTCCACATCCGGCGTTGCCAAGACGAGGTGATCCACGCGCGAGAGGAGAGGGCGCATGGCTCTTCGCCTGCCTAATGGTTCGAACGCGTGAGCGTGCTGACGCGGGCTCGCTCGCGCACCGCCTCGACGAAGGCTCGAATCAAGGGATGATCGCGTTCCGCGAGCGCGGAGCGTTCCGGTTGAAACAATGTTGCGACGTAGAAGGGATGGCCATCGAGCTCGACCGCGCGCACTTCGCCGTCGGGATCGACGGCACTCACCCGCAGCGGCCCGGTGCGCAATCGCTCGCGATATCGCGCGCTCAATCCATAGCTGCAGTGGTACTCCTCCACCGCGGCCGCGGCTCCGTACAATGCCCCTAGGCGCGACTCCGGAACGAAGCGAAGCTCACCGCTCTTTTCCACGAGACTGCAAACCAAAGGAGCAATGACCGGATCGGTCGCCTGGGGTTCCGTTTCCGCGTGCGCGGGAGAAGCAATTCCCCAAAAGGCCCGCGCGTATTCCAAGAGCGCATGCTGGAAACCTCCGCACGTTCCGAGAAACGGCCGGCCCGTTTCGCGCACGTAACGAAGGGCGTTGAGCACACCGTCCGGATTTACGTAAGGGCTGGCCGGCACGCACCACAATCCATGAAACGACGCGAGCTGCTGCGCAGGATCTGCGGCCAAGTCCGCAGTTTCCACCCAGATGCCGGCGAACCGCTCATCTCCATCGCTGGCGCGACGCAGCGCCTCGGGAATCGCGCGATGCGCGATCACCGAAGGCTGGTAGTCCCCGACAATGGCAACTCGAATTGTAGGCGGCATCGTCATCTCCCGCGGTCGCGCACTGCCGCGCGGCGCACATTCGCGCGCATTGCTGCACGGCGCAAATTCTTGAAGAGGCGAGCGCATTCGGCCAGTGAATAGTGCGCGTTCAGGCCACTCGGATTCGGCAGCACCCAAATCTGCGAACCGGACAGCAGCTCCGCCTGCAATCCCAAGGTCGCGTCCGCCCGCTCGAACGCCGCGCGATAGGCACCGATTCCCAAGATGGCGACGAAGCGCGGCGCAAAACGCTTCGCCTTCGACGCAAGCTTTCGCTGTGCAGCGACCAGCTCCTCCCGCGACAGCTCGTCCGCCCCGGCCGTCGCGCGGGCCACGAGATTCGTGATGCCAAAGCCGAGCGGCAGCAATTGCTCTTCCTCATCGGGGCGCAAGAGGCGCGCAGTGAAACCCGACTGATGCAGCGCGGGCCAGAATCGATTTCCCGGCCGCGCGAAGTGATGTTTCGTCGCCGCCGAGTACAACCCGGGATTGATCCCGCAAAACAACACTCGCAAATTCTCGGCGATCACATCCGGCACCGTCTTCCCCCGAGCGGCGAGAAGCTCGGAACGAGTGGGCCGGCGAATTTCTGGAATCTTGGAGACCGCCACGCAAGTCCCTCCGGGGAAGAATCATGCCCCAAATCTCTCGCGCTTGCGCCGGGCATTCTCCTAGACTGACACCACCATGACCTCTCGCTCACAGCAAGCGACCATTCCCGGGGAAGCGATGATCCCGATCGCAGCCCGGGAACGGGTCGAGCTGATCGATGTGCTTCGCGGCTTCGCTCTCTCCGGCGTCATGCTCGCCAATCTTCCGCTCTTCTCCGGCGATGTCTATTTGACGCCGGAACAGCAGCAGGCCTTCCCCACCGCGACTATGGACGCATGGGTGCGCGCATTCCTCCAACTTTTCGTCGAAAGCAAGTTTATCGGATTGTTCTCGATTCTCTTCGGTTTGGGATTCTCGGTGCAACTGAGTCGGGCGACGGCGCGCGCCGCGCCGTTTCGATCGATCTTTCTGCGCCGCGTCGGCTGGCTCTTCGTCATCGGCGCAGTGCACGGCTGGCTGTTCTGGTGTTGGGACATTCTTCGCTTCTACGCCCTATGGGGATTGCTGCTCCCATTTTTCATTCGCTCGAAATCACGAACCATTCTCTTGTGGGGCATTGCCGCGAGCGTCGTCATTCCCACGATTTGGGGACACCTCCTGGGACTCTGGCCCTGGCCCGGAATCTTCTCGTCGATGGATCGCTCCTTGAATGCGCGAGCGCTGCACGCGTTCTCGTCGAGCAGTTATCTCGACGTGCTGCACTTGAATTGGGAATACGATTGGAAGCTCAACACCGCCCCCACGCAGGGCGCCTATCAGATCGCCGTGTTCGGCCGGTTTCTCTTGGGCTTTTGGTTGGGGCGCAAGCTGCTGCTCCAAAACCCTGCGGCCCACATTCCGTTCTTCCGGCGCTGTCTTGGGGTCGGTCTCGCTGTCGGGCTCGTCGGCAACATTCTCTTCGCCGCTTCCTCCGAAGGCGGACCGCATGGGATTCCCGCGTGGTTGTCGTCCTTGGACTTTCCCAACCAGCTCGGCTTTCTCGGATTCACCGCGTTCTATGCCAGCACGATCGTGCTCCTGTACCAGGTCCCAAAGTGGCGCGAACGATTGGGCATCTTGGCGCCGTTCGGTCGAATGGCGCTCACGAACTACCTCTCGCAAACTGCGATCGGCTTGTTTCTGTTCTATGGGTTCCTGCCCGGCCCTCATTTCATGGGGAAGTTCGGGCCCAGCCTCTTGATTCCGATCTGGGCAGTGGTGCTTCCAACGCAGATCGCGCTCAGCCGGATTTGGCTGCGACATTATCGATTCGGTCCGGCGGAATGGCTGTGGCGATCGCTGACTTACGGCAAGATGCAACCGATGCGGATCGGGATGCGCGCGGAGCCTCAGAGCTTGCCTTCGCCGGAGTGACGCTGGAGGCGCTGGCGCAGATGTCTTTCCACATCGGGCCATTCGCTGGCGAGAATGCTGTAGAGAACGGTGTCGCGCACGCTGCCGTCGCGGCGCGGATGATGATGGCGAATCACACCGTCCTTCTTCGCTCCCAACGCTTCGATCGCGCGCTGCGACGCGAAGTTGAAATGGTCGGTGCGAAATCCGACCACTTGGCAGCCGAGCTCCCCAAACGCGTAGCTCAAGAGTAACAACTTGCAGGCCGTGTTCACGTACGTGCGCTGCCAGCTCTTGCCGTACCAGGTGTAGCCGATCTCGACTCGATCCGCGGCAGCAATGATGTCGTGATAGCGAGTACTTCCCACGATTGCGCCGCCGTTCATTTCGCGCACCGCCCACGGCAGCATGGTCCCGTTCTTCTGGCCGGCGAGTGCTTCGGAGATGTACTCGGCGGTTTGCTGCGGATCCGGCACGAACGTGAACCACAGCTCGGAGAGATTCCCGTCCGCCGAAGCGGCGGCCAATCCGGGCGCGTGCTCGGGGGAAAGCGGCTCCAAGCGCACGCCATGATCGGCGAGAACCGCAGGCCGAATCTCGATCACGATGCCGCCTTCATGTTTTCCAAAACGGATCGGTCAGCCCGATTCTTTGGAAGATCGCGTCGATCTCCGCGCCCATCGGACGCCGCGCCTCGGGCGTCAGTCGATTCGAATACCACGCAGCCGCCAGCTCCCAGAGCTGCTCGAGAGTGATGACCGGGCGTCGAGGAATCCCATGCACGGAGCACCAGCGATCCACGTGCTCCTCCGACCGGAAGAGAAGCATCGTGCTTCATGTGTAGGCGATGTCGTCCCACCAATGAGCCGCGGGAACGGCGAAGTGCGCCACTCCCTTCGCCGGCACCGGCGCGCCGCCGTGCACTTCGAGGCGCATGGGCTCGCCGCAGCACGCACAGCTCGTCTCGATGCGCGCATCGTGATGCAGCGCCGCGGGGATTCCGTACGCGTCCCAGACGCAATTCGCAAAATACGATTGAGCGGCGGTGACCACGTGAAAGGGAGTCGGCGCGGCTGAGAACGGCGGGGCCATCGTGATCTCGCCGCTCTCTCGAGCGAGAGCGAGAAGCTTTCGCTCGCGCAAACGGCGAAACGCATCGAGCACTTCGCTCGCAGCGCAGCCGAGAGTGACAGCAACATCCTGGGCGCGCGGAGGACGGCCATTGCGTACCGTTGTGCGGTAAACAAACTGCTGAACGTCTGCGTCGAGCTTCATGGTCATTCGTCGTCACACTCCGAACCAGGCGAAGAGTCGTTCGATGCGCTCCGTTCTCTCCGGCGGACGGCAGATCTCGTGATACGGAACGCACAAGAAGTGCTGCTCCAGCGGATTGTAAGCGTGAATCCGCGAAGCGCCAGCGATCGGACGCACGATCGACAGAACGAAGCTGCAAATCTGCGCGATCGCATGCAGCGGAAGATAGAACGGCCCCAACCAAGAGTGTTGGCGGACGTGGGAAAGCTCGTGCAGCAAAACGATTCGCCCGCGCTCGCCGCGCAGAAGCTCCGGAGCCACGATCACCGCATCGCCCAGCGCGATCGCCCCGAAAGCACCTCTCCAGGATGAAGGCAAGAGATAGAGCCACCCCGGCGCCGCTTGCGAGCCGGTGCGCACTGGCCGCGCGCCAGTGACGGCGAGTCCCACCGCATGCCCGATCAGATTCGTGGGCAGGGTCCAAAGAAGGCGCAGCGCGTGCAGCATCACGCCGGCAGCTTCTTCCGTTTTGCTTTGGCCGCTGTGGCCGGTGCGCCGTCCATTTGGGCAATGAGCTTTTTGGGCGCAATCGCCCGATAGCTTTCCTCGATCCATTCGGCCAAGAGATCGACCGGAACCTTCGCTTTGATCGCAAAGCGCGCCGTGACCCATCCGCTTCGGCCCAAACCATACTCGGTGGGACTGGCGAACGGTAGGCTCAGCGCGACGACAGAAGAATGAGGAAGCTTCGCCGACATCGAAAACGTGCCCTCGTACGTTCCCATGAAGAGAAACGACTTCCCGCGAACCTTGATCGCGTGATGACCCCAAGGAAACTCTTCGTAGGCGTCGGGATACTGCAGCGCTTTGCGACGAAGCGTCTGTCCAGCGCGCGGGAGTGGTGCGGATTTCATGCTTCCCTCAGCGATGCTGAAACAGCTCCAACGGATTCCCCGAGGGATCTTCGATCAAGACTTGCATTCCTCCCGGACCCTGGAGGACCTCGTTTCGAAAGGTGACGTTCTGCTTCTTCAACTCTTGGACGAGCACAGCGAGATCTTCCACCTCCACCACGGCACGGTTCCATCCGCCGGGCTCAGGCTCTCTGCCGTCGGGCATCGCTTTCCTGGCCGAAGTCCCTGGTCCGCTGATCCAAAGTCGGAGCCCATTGCGCTCCACGATGGCGAACACCGGCCCCCATTTCTCCGCGACGGTGAATCCCAGAACGTCGACGTAGAATTTCAGCGCGGCTTCGACGTCATCGACGAGATATCGCATGCTCATCTCGAGCTCCAGACCGCTCCCGTCGCCTCGACCAATGACGGGAAGGGGGGCGAAGTTTTTACGGCTTTATCGGAAGAACGTGAATCGCCTTCACGATCAATTGCACTTGATCTCCCACCTTGAGATCGAGATCGCCGACGGACTCCGTCGTGATCACCGAAGCCATATTGGCGGGAGCGGTCACCTCGAACTTGATCAAGGACATGATGTCACCCTTTTGAATGCCGGTGACTTTTCCGGAAAGCTGATTGCGTGCTCCGTGCTTCATGGCGATCTCCTCTTCTACTTCGGGGGGGAACCAGCGCTTCGAGGGAACATGCCTTCCTGCGCGATGAGCCGCAAACTGTAGCGGACGATGGGCTTTCCCCGCCGCCGGAATTTGTTCTGCGCCCAACCAGGCGTCGCGCGGCGATCACTGTTCGAGAAGGCGAAGTCGCAGGATCTCCGGGGTGACCTCGAGCACCTGATAAGTGAGCTGCTGGTCGCCCTCTTGAATGTGAATCACATCGTTCTGCTGTGCGTCGATCTTCCAGGTGCCGGGGCGCATCTCATGCGCATCCGAGGGAGACGGCCAGAGATACTGCATGCTGCCGCTGCGTTCGAAGATGTAGTGATTCCGATACATGCTGGGCGGAAATTCTCTGGACGCGTCGGGACGATAGACTTCGTCAGGCCCGGAGAGACTCGGCTGTTCTTCGACGGAATGAACCCAGTGACGGCAGAAGCTCTCTAGGGAAAAGCTCGTGGCCGGAGATTCCGAATCGGAACCCTTGGAGCATGCCCAGATCCCAACGAGGCCTAGCACCAGGACGCTTCGAACCAACTTGGACCTGTTCGTCATTGCCCGCTTCCGCCTTCCTTCAAGAACGTTCCCTCGCGCAGCTCTTGATACGCCTGCTGAAGTTGCTCCTGCGTATTCATCACGATCGGTCCGTACCACGCGACGGGCTCTTGCAGCGGCTTCCCCGAGATGAGCAGAAAGCGGATTCCCTCTTCTCCCGCTTCGACGACCACCTCGTCGCCGCGATCGAAGAGGATGAGCGAGCGATCGTCCGCCGCCTCGGCGAGCGAAGTATCCGCCCAGCCCACTCCTTCCGTGGGCACGGCCAACGGCTCCGACGCATTGCAGAACTTTCCGGAGCCGGCAAAGACATAGGCGAAGGCATGGTTCTTCGTTTCGACGGGGAGTTTCTTTTTCTGCCGTGGCGGGACGGATACGTCGAGATACACCGGATCGGCGGCAATTCCGTCCACCGGGCCTTTCGATCCCCAGAAGCTTCCGCAAATGATGCGCGCCCGCGTGCCGTCGTTGTCGATGACTTCCGGGATGCCGTTCGATTTGATTTCCTGATAACGGGGCGCGGTCATCTTGAGGGAAGCGGGAAGATTGGCCCACAGTTGGAAGCCGTGCATGCGCCCGGCCGGATCTCCCTTGGGCATTTCCTGATGGATGATCCCTCTTCCGGCCGTCATCCACTGCACGTCTCCGGCCGAGATCGTTCCTCGATTTCCCATGCTGTCGCCGTGGTCCACGTTCCCCGCCAGAACATAGGTGATCGTTTCGATTCCGCGATGCGGGTGCCACGGGAACCCGGCGAGATAATCTTCGGGAATGTCGTTGCGAAAATCATCCAGCAAGAGAAAAGGATCGAAGTCGCCGGTGTTGCCAAAACCAAAAGCCCGGCGCAAGTGAACTCCGGCTCCCTCGATCGTCGGTTTGCTCTTGATGAGTCGTTTCACCGGGCGAATGGACATGATGACCTCCCGCGCGTTGGCGCAGATTCAGGGAGCCACGGCGTGACGCTTGGCGCGGGAAACCCAACCCGGCGCCGAATCGATCGTCTCGCGCAGAATGAGATTGAGCTGTGCCGAATGATGCTGAACGTGGCGCATCGTATAGAGAAGCAGCTCGACATAAGTGCCTTCGCCCCGCCCGATGCGACACGTTCTGGATGCGCTTGCTTCGTTCAGGGCACCCATTGCGGCGAAGGCCTTTTCGCGGCAATGCTCGAGATATTGCAGCAGCTCCTCCTTGGCATAGACGCGCGGAGGAAGAACTCCTGCGGGGTCCAATTCTTCCAATCCATAAGGCGGCGGCGGGACGAATCCCTCGATCGCACCGGACAAATAGAGATCCAGCCAGAAGAGCGTGTGATAGGCGGCATACCAAAAAGGCATGCGCGTTGGATTGCCCCACAAGTCCTCCGGGCAGGCGCGGATGGCGTTCTCCAACGTGTCGATGGCCGCTCCATATTGGTTCCAGAGGAGAGTTCTCCAACCCTCGGTGACGGGAAGATTCACAACGCCTCCTTTGCTTCGCTCATTTCTTGCGCGGCCGCCAACCAAATTGGCGCAGAGAGATTCTCGCCTCGTCGTCGAACACGATGCCTTCCCGCTCCAAGAGAGCGCGCTGGAGCCTTTCCGATCTGGAGTCGGATCTTGCGCTGATCTCGCCGCGCGCATTGATCACGCGATGCCAGGCAATCGAGTGCCCGTCGGGAACGGAGTGAAGCGCGTATCCGACTTGGCGCGCATGACCGGGAAGGCCGGCGAGCTGCGCAATCTGTCCGTACGTCGCCACCCGGCCGGCCGGAATTCGATGAACCACGCGATAGATGCGTTGATAGATCTCACTCATGCCGCCGGCCCATCAATCGGGAGCGCGGTCCGAATCCGAGCTCTGCACGATCAAAACGGCGGCGGCGACATTGTTGAATTCATCATACTCCGCGAACACGTTGTCGGGATCCATCTCCAGCGTCACCACGTGCCGTCCCGGATTGTCGAACGTGACGAACCAGATCGTCGAGCGGCAGCGGAGCTCGGGATCGCATTCGATTTCCCGGTCCACCGGGGGATTTTCTCCGTCGCGAAGGCGCAGGATGACCGTGGCGCTCTGATCGACCCAGCATCGATACCAGAATTGGATCGCATAGTGGACGCCGACCACGGGCTCGCTTGGGAAATCGAACACTCGAACTTTCATGTCCGGGACGTGCGGCAGAAGCGGCGTCACGTCCAACGAGTCCTCGGCGGACGTCACGCGCCCGGCGGCATCCTTGAGCTCGCATCGCGCTTTCCAGAAACCGCGAATGAATCCTGGAGGACGGTAACGGATCGGCTCGAGATTCAAGAAGTCCGTATCCCATTCCCCGTCCCCTTCGAGGTCCCAGCGGATGTCGAAGTCCTCGGAGGAAACGGCGTCGGCGAGACATTGGGGATCGAGAATCAACTGCGGCTCGCAGGTCTCGCCGTTCAAGACGTACATTTCAAAGCAGGGCTGGCGTGCTGCGGAAAGAGGAGGCGCGACCGAATCGTCGTCCTCACAGGAGGCCAGCAAGACCGCCAATGCAAGGAAGGCGTACGCAGCTCGAGATCTCAAGAGCTCACTTCCGGGTTTCCTGAAGGACCAGACCAATTCTGGACCCGGAAGCCGGCAACATCAAGTTCATCGGCGGAACATGAAGTAGACCGCTCCGCACAAGCAGCAGCCCGCCCAAAGGTAGTTCAGCCGGATCGGCTCCTTCATGTACAGAACGGCAAACGGAACGAAGACGGTCAGCGTGATGACTTCTTGCAGGATCTTCAGTTGCCCGAGCGTCATTTGCGAGTGCCCGATGCGATTGGCCGGAACTTGAAGAAGGTATTCGAAGAGAGCGATTCCCCAGCTCGCCAGCGCCGCGATGATCCAGGGACGGTGTCCCAGATTGCGCAGGTGCGCGTACCAAGCGAACGTCATGAAAATGTTGGAGAGCACGAGAAGCAGTGTGGTCTGGGTCAAGACCGGCATGTTTCGCATCCTAGCATCGCCTCCATCCTCGGGCACCGACCATTCGGCCACTTCGCTCGTAGTATTCCTGCAGGTTCTTCCGTCCCCTCCGTCGAGATCCAGGATCGTGAAACGATGTCCTCCCAAAGGAGACCTTCATGAGCAAGTTCCTCAGAATGTTGGCGGCGGGTTGGGGCGCAAAGAAACTGGGAGGCGGCTGCCTCTCGACCGTCTTGATCTTCGTCGTCTTGTGGTGGCTACTGAGCCACTTCGACCTCTTCCGCTAAACCATCACGTTCCTCGAGCGACATGATCGTGGACTGCATGACGGCGATGATGCGATCCGTCTCCATGGAGTCCGCGCGGCATTCCCCTTGGCAAACCGTAAGGGTTCGTCCCGAGCGGAGCACGGTTGCTTGGGCAAAGAGCTCGCGGCCGACTGCCGGCCGCAGAAGATTGATTTTGAATTCGACCGCCAGCACGGTGGTTTTGGGCGGCGCGAGCGAGAGGGCCGCATAACCGCATGCGGAATCGAGAATCGCCGCGACGGCTCCCGCGTGGAGATAGCCGTGCTGCTGCGTGAGATTCTTTTGAAACGGAAGACGAATGAGAACCGCGCCCGGCTGCACTCGCTCCAGCGTCGCGCCGAGCGTGCTCATGAATGCTTGGCGGGCAAAGCTCCGGCGCACCCGCTCCTCGAAAGCTTCGTGGCGAGGTTGGAAGACTTTGCTCATTGCTTCGAGGGGTCAGCGGGCCCCACCGCCACGGCGGATGCGGCGGCTTGTGCGGACGTGACCACGGGAATGATCTCGAAGTCGGCGAGGTCCTCCCAATTCTGGATCCACTGTCGAATGAGGTCGGGATTCTCGCACTCCATCACTTGGTAGCATTTGTTCAAATCCGTGGTCACCCAACTGTTCACATAGCGGAGACCCTCGGGCGCCATGCGCCCTTTCTCACGAAACCGGCGGTACACGGGGACAGGACCTTCTCGAAAGTGCTCGATGATCATGTACAGCATGAAGCCTCCATCGCCGGCGGCGTGCGATTCACGTTTCGAGATTTTTGCCGAAGCAAATGCTCATCGGAGAGCCGATGTATTCGCCGTACGACGGGATCTCGCGAAATCCGGCGCTCTGGTACATGGCCAGTGCGGCATCCTGGCGCGGCCCCGTTTCCAGAACCAAGCGGCAAGCGCCCAAGCGCCTCGCCTCGTTCTCGAGCTCCACGAGCAGTGCTTTTCCCAGTCCCCTCCCACGCGCGCCGATGGCAATGAACATGCGCTTGAGCTCCGCGGTCTCGGTATCGATTCGACGCACCGCGCCGCAACCAACCGGCTCGGAATCCAGGAACACGACCAAGAATGCGCCGCGCCCTTCGGCAACTTCTTCGGGGTCGAGACGAAAGTGGTTGGCGCCTTCCTCGGGATATTGCGCGGACAATTCTCGATTCAACGTCGCAATCAAAGACTGCGCGAGAGGAGAGATCAGCTCACGGCGCTCGATGGTGGCGGGCATCGGCTCATCATGCCGAAACGCAGCAGAATTGCCAATGCCGCGGGTGCGGCGGAACGATGCGCAAGGACGCCGCGGCCGGACATCGCGCCCGGCCGGCGCTTTACGCGCTTTAGTTGTGGAGCTCGACGCCGCAGTTTTGGCAGAACTTCGGATTCATGCTGCGGCCCAAGTACTTGCTGCATGCGGGGCAGCGCCAGTTGCGAAACGAAAAGAGAAGTGCAGCGACCACGCCCACAAAGAAAACCGGACCGAAGACGTCCGACGAGTATCCCAAGACCGTACCCGCACCCCGATCTTCCGAGAACACGACGACCAGAACGAGCGGAATGATCAATGCCGCGATCAGGAGCTGCTTTTTCCTCCGTTGCGCGAAACTTTCCTTGAATTCCATCTTTTGCCGGTCGGTGTATTGCAAAGCACACCTCCTTCGACTCGAGAACCCTCCCGGGAAGATCGGATTCATCCCCGGTCGGAATGAGCCCATCTTGCAGCCTTGCGAGAGGACTTCGCTGAAGAGCTCAGCGCCGGTGAAGTACCGGAAGGTACGCCCGCCAAGGGCCCACGTCCGCGGCATATTGCTTCGACATCGTGCGCGTGATCTGGGCGAAGTGCCCCAGGTCGTGCACCACCCAAGTCGCCACGAGCTCGGCCAGCGTCACTCTCCCAAACTCGGGATGCTCTCCTTCAAGGGCAAGCTGCGCCGGGGTCAGATTCCACGCGCGCAACACTTCCAAGTTTACTTTGCGCAGCGCGGCGAATTCTTCGAGAAGATCTTCGAGCCGGCGTCCCCGGTTTCTCGAAAGATGGCGGAAGCGGTCGAATGGCTCGAAGCGCCGATTGCTTCCCTGAGCAAGAATGATCTTGGCGCGCGGGATCCAGTCGGTCTCCTCGCCGTCAATGAGGTGGCCGACGACGTCGAAAGCGCTCCAGGTGTTCGGCCCTTCGTTCAGTGTGACCCACGCCGAAGGCAAGCCGTGCAGCAGTGCGCGCAACGTTGCCGGTGCTCGCTCCAGAATCGCGATGGAGTTGAAAAGGTCAAAGCTCACGCGTGACCCCGGATTCGCGAGGATTCGCCTCCGCGCACCATGTGGCGGCGAACGCGAATCCAACGCAAAGTCCGCAGAGCTTACTTGACGATGACTGAATCCGGTAGATTGACCTTGATGTCGATGTCGCTGTCGTTCTTGGCAGGCGGCGGCGCCCCAGGTTCCGTTTGGGTCGGCGAAGTTTGCGCAGTTCCGCCGCGGATCAAGAAAAACCAAGCGAAGAAGAGAACCAGTGCGCCGATAGCAATGATGGCGACGATGGGAACAGCACTATTGCCGCTTCCGGTTTGGATCTGAGTATCTGCCATGACAATCCTCCAATCGTTTCGAAATCGCGAGACGAAGCGCCCTACGTTCCTAGCTCACGTGCCGCGCTTGCTTCGTCTTCACTCCGCGTAGCTCTTCGATGAGCTCGCGATCGATTCCGTAAATGTCCTCGCGGAATCCCACGGCACCGTCTTCTTCGACGAATACCGTGAAATACACGATGTGCACGGGCATCGGATGCTCGAGATGGAGCGTTTGCGTCTCCCCACTCTCGATCATTTCCCGGATTCGTTCCGGATCACCTTCCTCCTGACCACGGAGCAAGTAAGAGGCCAAAGTGATCGGATCTTCGACCCGAACGCAGCCATGGCTGAAACCGCGATCCTCGAGGGCGAAGAGATGCCCGGCGGGAGTGCCGTGGAGATAAATGTCGAATTGGTTGGGAAACATGAATTTCACGCGTCCCAAGGAGTTCTCCTCCCCGGGGTCCTGCCGGACGAAGATTCGGTTCGTACTGGAGCTATCCGACCAGTCGATCGAGTCGGCATCGATTTCGGGGGCATCTTTTTCGCGGCTGGTAAAGAGCCGCATGTGGTTTTTCACCAGATATTCCGGATCTTCTTGCATCGCGGGAATGATTTCTTCCAAAACGATCGAATCGGGAACGTTCCAATCCGGATTGATCACGATGTATTTGAGGCTGTCGCTGAACACCGGAGTCGGATCGTCGACCTTTCCGACGACGACGCGCATTTCCAGCGCCTGCTTGCCTTGTTCCATGACGCGCAAGAAGTATTCGGGAATGTTCACGATGAGGTACCGATCGCCGAATGATTTCGGCAGCCAGCGCCAGCGCTCCATGTTGAGCTCGATCTGACGCAGCCGTTCTTCGGCAGAGACGTTCAATGCGGCGCGCTCGGTTTCGCCGACGACGCCGTCCGGATCCTTTCCATAGCGTCTCTGAAAACGCTCCACGGCTTGCGCCAGATCCTCATCGAAGAGATCCGCATCGGCGGCATTCGATTGCTTGGTGGAGAGATCGCCTGAAGCCACCAACCTCTTGCGCAGCACGCCCACGCGCGGATCCTGGTCTCCTTTCTTCAAAGGGCTTCCCGAGGGGAGCTCCGGCCATCCTCCTTCGGCGACGATCTTCGCGTAGCGGGCTCTCGCTTCGCGAAGCTTCCGGTACTGATCGTGCTCCGGCTCCAAGTCCAGAAGCGCTTTCTTGACGCTGCCATGATCGAGCGCATCGGTGAGCAGCGAATCCAAATCGCCTTTGCGTGGCGTGGTCACCCACTTCGCGTCGAGCGCGCGAGGAGAAATGCGGCCGTCGAACATGTCCGACATGTAGTGAAGCGCGGCGATCGTGCAGAGCAGATCGACTTCGGCCAACGCTTTGGGATCGGTCGTCTTCTCGCTCAAATGCTGGGCGAGGTTGGTCGATCCATAATTCTCCGGATCGAGCGCGTCTTCCTCCGACCGGCCGATGACCCCAGCCAGATCCCGCGCTTCGCCGTTCAAGCCTCGCCCCGACGTCCACGCCGGACGCATGTTGCGCCCGACATAGAACTTGCGCAGCAAGGTCAGCGTACGGCGGTCGCGCCACGGTGCATCGTCCGTCAAGTTGCGGCTCTTGAGGCTCGCTTGGATCTCCTCCGCGATGCGCGAAGTGCGCAGCGCGATTCCACGCTCGTAGAGCTTCCATGCGATGAGCAAGCCGGCGACGACAAGACCGAGCACGGCCAATCGAGAAATGCTCGAACGGGACATCGACCAAACCTTGATTGGGAACGACGGATCGCGCGGGGGTCGAGACGAGCTCAGAAACTACGTCGCGCGAGTGCGATCGTCAACGTTCCGAGCTCGTCGCGAGTTGCTGCCGCCTCCAGCCGGATCAGGATGCGTCCTGGCTCACCGAAATCGCCAAGCCATCGGGATCGACGTATTGCGCGATCCGCACGCCAAACATGTCCTTGGGCTCTTGGACGCACGGAACTTTCTTCTCGACCATTCTTCTATGGAACTCATCCAGATTGGAGACTCGCAATCCGGGGCGGCATCTTCCGGCGGGCACTTTCTGCGGATCCTTTTCTCCGTTGGCCGAATCGCTCATGTGAAGCGCGAGCGTTGCGCCCTCCGTTTCGAGCTCGGACCAAACCGGCGACTCGAATCGAAGAGGAATTCCCAAAACATCACGGTAGAACGAAACCGACTTTTTCATATCGCTGACGAAAACGATCGCGTAACTGAGTCGCACTGGAGTCTCCTTCCCTTTGCGGAGGGCCGAATAGGGTACTGCAACGTGCCGGCTGTTCGAAAGCCCCGCTCGTGGCATGATGTGGGCGGGGGGATTCCGTTTGAACCGCAATCGCCATGCAGCGCGACAATTCCAGCGCTTGGCTTGGGCCGCCGGGCTCGCGGCGCTCGTCTTTCTCGTGCTGCGCTTCAAACCGATCGTGACCCATGAAGTGGAGCCGGCGCGCGTCGCCACCGCCTTTCTGCCCACGGTCGAGAATACAAACCGGCCGCGCACTCCAGCACCCGAGGGAATGGTGTGGATCCCCGGCGGCGAGTTTTCAATGGGCAGCGATGCCGCGGCCGAGTCGCTCTGTGCGGTTCCCGGAGTGACCGCCGACTGCCAGCCCATTCACCGCGTTTCCGTTGACGGTTTCTGGATGGATGCAACCGAGGTGACGAACGAACAGTTTGCAAGATTCGTCGAGGCGACGGGTTATCGCACCATCGCGGAACGCACGCCGACGAAAGAACAATACCCCGATGCGCCGGCAGAGAATCTCGTCGCGGGCTCGACCGTGTTCACGGCTCCCTCCGCTCCTGTGTCGCTCGACGATCATTACAATTGGTGGCGCTACGAGAAGGGTGCCGACTGGCGACATCCCGAAGGACCTTCCAGCGACTTGAAAGGGCGTGAAAAGTTTCCGGTTGTTCACATTGCCTACGACGACGCCGTCGCCTACGCGGAATGGGCCGGCAAACGATTGCCGACGGAGGCGGAGTTCGAGTTTGCGGCGCGCGGCGGCAAGCCGGGACAGCTCTATGCGTGGGGAAACGATTTCCGCCCCGGCGGTCGGTTCATGGCGAACACGTATCAAGGAGAGTTTCCCATTCGCGACACAGCCGAGGATGGTTATGCCGGAGTCGCTCCGGTCGCGCAATTTCCGCCGAACGAGTACGGGCTCTCCGACATCAGCGGCAATGTTTGGGAGTGGTGCAGCGATTGGTATCGCCCCGACACGTACGCACAAATCGCGATCGCCGGCGCGGTCGCGCGCAATCCGCAAGGACCAGACACGCCATTCGATCCCGCGGAGCCGGCAGAAAAGAAGCGCGTGCATCGCGGCGGATCATTTCTTTGCACCGACCAGTACTGCACACGCTACATGGTGGGTACGCGAGGAAAGGGAGAAGTCACGACGAGCACGAACCACTTGGGATTTCGCTGCGTGAAGTCGGACGGGGCGTGAGCATCAGCGCTTTGTCGCGCGACTCATGAAAAAGTTTTCCACACCCAAGATCGTTGCCTTCCCGATCACCTCGAAGCCGAATCTCTTGTAGAACTCGACATTGCCGGGGCGATCCGTTTCGAGATAGCCGGCGAGACCCTTCCGATCCAGCTCGGCGCAATACTGCTCCATGAGAAGGCGCCCGACCCCCCGGCCTTGCGCCTCGGGGTCCACGCCGATGGGTCCCAGGTGCAGATGCGTTTCCTCCGGATCGTGCTTGCCCCAGCAGGAGAGCCAGTCCACGAGCTTGAGCGTCGTCCGCAGGCCCAGTGCTTTCACCATCAACGGAAACACGCGAAGTTTTTCGGACGCCGGGAAACGGCAGGCGGGAGATCCGATGAAATGAGTCATCCCCAAGAGCTGCGTTCCTTCGAGCGCAGCGAGCTTCGGTCCCTTCATCGCCGCAAGTCCCATGCGGAAGAACGTCTCGTTGGAGCTCAATGCGCCGTCGCCGAACACGGCCACGTGAAGAGGATTGGTCACGAACGCACGAGCCAAGAGCTGCGCGGCCTCTTGCTCCTGCTCCGGTCTCAAAGAAGTGACTTCAATGGCCATCGTCCGACCGTCGCCCAGTTCGCGTCGAAAGTGCGCGCGTAAACGTTGCCGCCTGCGCGCGGCGGAGAATCACGAAGTGGGTTGATTCTGCTTCAATGAGGCATTCAATGCCGTCGCCAGCGCAGCATCTCCGCTCAGTAGATCCTTCCAGGAAAGCTCCTGCCCCTTGCGTCTTCCCTTCCGGGTGAGCTTGAGTCCCTCCGGGGAGATGACGAGCACGTAGGCTTCACCGTCCACCTCGAGCTCACGTTTCAGCGGTTTCTCGAGCTTCGTTGCCATGTCACTTCCTTCCATGCACCCACGAGATTGGCGGTCTCTTCCCTTCATACGTCCGAATCGAGCTTTCCGCCATGCACCGACTTCAAGCAGGAGCCATCGCCTTTGGATTCGGGCCGTACCGGTTGTCACCCGGCTCGCTGTTCGATGCCATATAAACCAGAAAAATGATCGTGCCGATGATCGGCACCAGTGCAATCAGCCACCACCATCCGCTACGCCCGGTGTCGTGAAGCCGGCGAAACGTGACGGCAATCGAAGGAACGAGAATGGCCAAAGAATACAGGCAGTACAGAACGGTGACGCCGCTTTGGTATCCGAGACCGAAGATGGTGTCGATGCCGGCGATGACGATACTGATCAACGTGTTGATGAGATAGAACATCCAATATTCTTTCCGGCGCGCACGACCACTGAAGTCTGAATACTTTTTCAGGACTGCAACGTACCAGTTCATACCTTCCTCCTTTTTGCGGCTTCCGCAAAGCCATCGCCATCTCGGACCGCAACACGATTCTTGGATGCATTCGACTCGCCGTCAATCGGACTTCGCCAGGGCCTCCTTCGCCCGCCTCAATGCGTCATCGATGTTCGTGCACACATTTTCTTTCCCGACGCGCTCGAGCAGGCCGATCTTCTCCATAGCGGCCATGGGCTGCGAATGCACTCCCGACATGATGAGCAGAGTCCCTTCGTGCTTCGTCTTGCCCTGGAGATCTTCCAGAATCCGAAGGCCGGTCGAATCGATTGCCTTCACTTGGCGCATGCGAAGGATCAAGACCTTCGGAGTTTTCTCCACCCGGCGCAGTGCGCTCTTGAATTTGTCGGCGGCACCGAAGAAGAATGGACCCGACACCTGAAAGATTTCGACGCCGGGTGGAATTTCATTCGCACTCACGTGCCGTGAGCCCGGAACTTCATCCTCGTCGTCCTCTTCGCTGGCCGGCACCTGGCGCAGGAATTCCGCCGAAGCAACATTCGACATTCGATGCATGAAGAGAAGTGCGGCGAGAACGACACCGACCTCGATGGCGACCATGAGATCGATCAGCACGGTCAGCGTAAACGTCGTCAACAGAATGGCGACGTCGGATTTCGGCGCTTTGAACAACCTTACGAAGAGATGCCACTCGCTCATGTTGTAAGCCACGATGACAAGAATCGCGGCCAAGCTCGACATGGGAATCAGCGCGGCCCATTTCCCGAAGAACAGCATGATGAAAAGGAGAGTACCGGCGTGCACCATTCCAGAGATGGGCGTGCGCGCGCCGTTCTTGATGTTGGTCGCCGTTCGAGCGATCGCCCCGGTGGCGGGAATCCCCCCGAAGAGAGGCGATGCCAGGTTTGCCACGCCTTGTCCGATGAGCTCCATGTTCGAGCGGTGATGGGTGCCGGTCATGCCGTCCGCGACGACGGCGGAAAGGAGAGATTCGATCCCGGCCAGGATTGCGATGGCCAGGGCCGGCCGCAGGAGCGAACCTGCGGTGCTCAAATCGATGTGCGGCCAAGACGGCAGCGGCAAGCGATCCGGCACCTCCCCGAAGCGGCTGCCGATGGTTTCCACCGGCCAACCCAACGCGTGGGCGATTGCGGTGGTGGCCAGAATCGCGATGAGAGGACTCGGCAGGCGATGGCTGACCCGAGGCCACAACAAGATGATCGCAATCGAAAGCGCTCCGATCGCGACCGCGTGAGGATTCACGCTCTCCCAATGGCGTCCATAGGCGAGGATTTTCTCGAGGAACTCCGGCGGCACGCTGTCCATGCGCAAGCCCATGAAGTCGCGCACTTGCGTGACGAAGATGATCAACGCGATTCCGCTCGTGAACCCGATCGTCACCGGATACGGAATGAACTTGATCACGCTTCCCAATCCGGCCACACCCATGGCGATCAAGATCAATCCCGCCAGAAGGGTCGCCATCGCGAGGCCGTCGTAGCCATGCTTCTGCACGATCGCGTACACGATGA
>Ga0111539_10001050_pt1 | contig 36366 bp, 29 predicted proteins | sample RhiMethybrSRZTD1_FD_79667 | JGI IMG/M metagenome (GOLD analysis project Ga0111539, IMG submission 79667) | Populus rhizosphere microbial communities from Tennessee, USA - Rhizosphere MetaG P. TD hybrid SRZTD1 (version 2) (version 2) | ecosystem: Host-associated > Plants > Roots > Rhizosphere >...
CAATTGGTCGGCGGTCCGGGCTGGATCAACTCGGATCGATTCGATATCGAAGCCAAGGTCGAAGACCCCGCGGCTGGGGCCGGTCCTCAGTTCGTGCCCACTGTTCTGCGCCAGCTCCTCGAGGATCGATTCAAGTTGAAGGCGCACAAGGAGACGCGCGAGCTACCAGTCTTCGCGTTGATGCTGGCGCGCAGCGATGGTCGTCTGGGTCCCAATCTGACGCCCTCGTCTCCCGAATGTGTGACGACGATGAGCGCTCGCGGCCGCGCCGGTCGCGATTCCCGTGGCGGTCCGCCGCCCGATGGGCGAGGCGGCCCGTCACCCGATGGACGTGGGGGTCCACCGACGGGTGGTCCACCCGCACGCGCGGGCGGACCGGCCGACTTCGACGCTCCTGTTCAATGCGGCCAGCGAGGCGGCGGGTTCGGTCGTTTTCGAGCAGGCGGCGCGACGATGGCGCAGTTCGCCGGCATGCTGTCAGGTGCCGCACAGCGCGTCGTCCTCGATAGGACGGGCCTGACGGGATACTACGACCTGAACCTGACGTTCACGCCAACGCCTGACCAACTGCCGCAAGGCCCTCTTCCGCCGGGCGTCGAGCCGCCGCCGATCGATCCGAACGGGCCGTCGCTGTTCACGGCGCTTCAAGAACAGCTTGGCGTGAAGCTCCAGGATCAGCGCGGGCCGGTCGAGGTCGTCGTGATCGATGCCGTAGAAGCGCCTACGGAGAATTAGAACGACGGGTCCGGCTAAAGCCGGACCCCACGGTTAGCGGTACCCAGCTGCCTGCAGTTCGAACAGCTGCGCGTAGCGTCCATTGGCGCGCAGCAGCTCGTCGTGCGTGCCGATCTCCTTTACGCGGCCGTCGGCAATGACGGCGATGCGATCCGCGATGCGCACCGTCGAGAAACGGTGCGAGATGACGAGGCCGATGCGTCCGCGCAGGTTGTCCTTCAGTTCGGCAAAAATCGCCGCCTCGGCCTCGGGATCCAGCGATGACGTCGGCTCGTCGAGAATCCACACGTCTGCGTCGCGATACATGATGCGAGCGAGCGCCAGGCGTTGCCACTCCCCACCCGACAGATCGTGGCCGCCTTCGAAGAGCCGGCCGACTTTCGCATCGAGCCCTTTCGGCATCTTCTTGAGCAACCACTCGCTGCGCGCGTCGCGGAGCGCGTCCAGGACCCGCCCATCGTCGACGGGGCCGTCAGGCCGTCCCATCACGACGTTCTCGCGTACCGAGAACTCGTAGCTGGCATAGTCCTGAAAGAGCACCCCGATCCGGCTTCGTAACGTCTCGGGATCGACCTCCTTCAGATCGACTCCACCCATGCGCACCGATCCCTGATCGGGATCGTAGAAGCGCAGCAGCAGCTTCACGAGCGTGCTCTTCCCCGCTCCGTTCTCACCCACCAGCGCGATGAGCTCGCCGCTGCGGATGTGCAGACTGAGATCCGCGAGTGCCGGCTCGGTTCCACCTGGATAGGTGAACGTGACGCGATCGAAGTCGATTCCGGCAGTCAGGCTCGCCGGGAGCGTGCGCGCCGCCGGCGGGACGCGCACCAGCGGACCGATCGCGAGGAACGAGAAGTAGTCGTCCAGGAACGTGGTGTGCTGATCGACGGCGATGAACGTGCCCGAAATGTTCGCGAGCGTGCTGGAGAGCGTCGTGAACGCGCCGATGACGAGCACCACACCGCCCGGATCGATCGCGCCGCTGAGGCCGCGCGCGGCGACGAACAGATAGGCGCCTGCCAGCGTACTGCCCGTCACCAGCCCCGAGAGCAGGGAGACCCGCGTCGCCAGCCGATACATCCTGGCGCGTTCGGCGAACAGCGTCTCTGACAGATTCTTGTGCCGTCCCACCAGGTAGTCCGACAGCACATAGGCTCGGATCTCCTTGGTGGTGCGCGGCTGCACGAGCAGGTCGCTCAGATAGCCGCGTTCCCGTTCTTCGGGCGTCTCGTTGTAGAAGAACTCGTACAGCTTCGTCGTGACGCGCCGCTCCAGCGCCAGTGACAGCACCGCCGCGGCCAGCGCCAGGACGACGAGCAGCCAATGCAGGCTCGCGAGCAGCGAGGCCATCAGCACAATCGTCACCACGTTTCCCGAGAGCCCGAGCACCGACCAGGTCAGATCTCCGGGGCGCCACGACACGTCGCGCTTGGCGCGTGCCAGACGATCGTGCCAGTCAGAGTTGTCGAAGTGCCCCAGATCGACTTTCGACGCTTGAACCAGCAGCCGCCGCTCCGCCTCCAGCTCGACGCGGCGGATGAACAGATTCCGCCCATATCCCATGTAGGCGCCGAGCGCGCGCTGAAGGCCGGTGGTGAGCCAGAGCCCGACGACGATCGGGAGCAGGTCGCCCACTTGCAGCGCTCGCAGTCGTCCGTCGGCGATGCGATTGACCAGCGTTGCACCGAGATACACCGCGATCGGCGGCATGGTCGCATTGACGATGCCAAGCACCGAGAACCGGATGAGGGAGCGCGGCGAGGCCGACCACGCGAGCGCGAGTCCCAGCCCGAGATTTTTTCGCACGCGCTGAGCGCGGTTCGCGGCAGTCACCGCCACGGTCGCCTTGCACTCAGGGCCGCATGACAGAAGGGCGCTCGCATGAACGTCGTGAACGAGATACTGATACGTAGCGAGGCGAAGCCTCGCTACGTGTTCTGGTTCACCATCGGCAGCGTTCGAATCGGCGGCTGCCGACGGCGATGACGCCCGATCGTCAGCGTGGCGTCGATTAATTGGGAAGCCTTCAATCCGGGCAGCAGACGATAATCGCGCAGCCAGTGGAGTCCGGCGCTCACCGCGCAGCCGCATTCCGAGCAATCCGGGTTTCCGCCGAAGAAGCACGGCTCCACGTGCGTCTTCAGATCCGCCGAGTAGTTGACCGAGATGCGGGCAAACGTGCATTCGTCGGGCGACTGCGGCGGAACCGCGAATGCCTTTTCCGCGCCTGCAGGCAGAATCAGCGCCGGGTACCGTCGTTTCAAGTCGGGAAGCTCGGCGAACAGGCGCGCGCGCGATGCAGGCGTCAGCCGCTCGGCGCTTCGTTCGCCGCGCTGCGGCGTGTAGACGCTGAGCCAGATGCGCTCGATCTCCGGGCGTGATGTCCAGAACGCGAGGTACGCGTCGAGATAGCCGGGCCGCTCCATCATCTGGTTGGTGATCACCCAGCTGACATCGGCCTTCCGGCCAGCGAGGTTCTTGAGGATCTTCTCGTAGGTGGCCGGCGCTCGCCGCGCATCGTGCTCGGGTTGAAGGCCGTCGATCGACACGGTGACGCGCACGCGTGGAATCGCGTTCCACGACACCGGGAACGGAATCACCGCGCTGGTGACGACCAGCGTAAACACGCCCCACTCGCTCAACACCGGAAGAATGCGGCTCAACTCCTTGTGCCGCACCAGCGGCTCGCCACCGACGATCGACACCTGCATCGGACGATGGCGCTTGACCAGTTCGAGCACGCCGTCCACGAGCGCGTCGCCGCGCAAGTCGTTCAGACCGCGCAGCGTGACGCCGCCGCCGAGATGCTCGTCGCCATAGGCGTAGCAGCCCGGACATCGCAACGGGCACTCGCGTGTGATTTCGATGGAGAGGAGCGGACTGTACCCGCGCAGCAGCAGGCCCCAGGCGCTGAAGACCCTCGCGAGGTTCACTGGCTGCCGTAACGCCGACATCGTCAACTACCGTTATAGATCACCTGGGATCGCGACGCATCGGGGTTTTTCCGATCGCCTCGTCAGGTGCACTTCAGTTGACGGTTCTGTCTGACCTATCAGTGGCCGGCGCGCCGGTTGGAGAGGGTTGCGCGCCAAGCTCCTTCAGCAGCGCGATCGTCTCGTCATTGCGATCGCGTGCGCGCAGTGCGGCGTCGAGCGGCGTCCGGCCGGCTTTGTTCGACACGCTCATGTTCGCGCCCTTCCCTGCCAGGTAGCGGATGATCGCGGGCGACCCTTGGTTGGTCCCGGCGGCCAGATGCAGTGCGGTGTCTCCGGTCGCATTGGTGGCATTGACGTCGACGCCGGCGTCGACGGCAACCGTGATGGCTTCGAGCGCCGTCCCTTCGGTCACGCGGGCGTCTTCTGTGCCGACGCGGCCCGCGCTGGCGCCGGCGGCAAGCAGCACGGCGTTGTTGCCGCTCTTCTGCGTTGCCTTGGCATCAGCGCCGGCAGCAAGCAGGATGCGCATCACCGCGGCGTCCCCGCCGCGCGCTGCCCGCATGAACGGCGTCGCCCCCTCGCCGAGCCGGCCATCTCCGGCGTCGTAGACGCGCTTGAGCACTGTGCCCTTCAACCGCGCGTTCGGATCAGCGCCGCGCGCGAGCAGCATGTTGATCGCCCCGACGCTGCCGTCAATCACGGTACGAGGGGGATCCGGGCGCCCGAACGTCGTCGCGAGCGTGTGCATGTCCACCGCAGCGTAGAGCGGCGTCATGCCTTTGATGTCGGCGACGTTGGGGTTCGCGCCCTTCTCCACGAGCGCCGTCGCGGCGTCGTAGTGCCCGTTGATGATCGCGATGATGAGCGCGGTCGTGCCTTCCGGGTCTTGCACGTCGAGGTTCGCTCGTGCATCCGCGAGCGCGCGGATGGCATCCAGCGCTCCTTCGCGCGCGGCAAACATGGCCGCAGACCATCCCCCCTTGGGCAGCACGGTCTGGCCCACGTAGGAGACGCCCTCCTCGGGCCCGGTCAACAGCACGCCGTTCTGTGTGTGTGGATACGCCGTCAACAATGACGTGGCGTTCAGGTCGGCTTCGGCCTCGGCGAGAACGCGAACAGCGGCCGCCCGGTCGTAGGTCGCTGCCCAGATGAGCGCCGTTGTGCCCGTCCGCCGCTCGCGCGCGTTGACGTTGGCGCCGGCACGGATGAGCGCTTTCAGCGCGTCCACCTGCCCTGCCCGCGCCGCGCGCATCAGCAGGGTCTGTCCATCTGGCAACGTTGATTCGGCGCTCTTGATCGATGCACCCGCGTCCAGCAGAAGGGCGAGCACCCGCGCGTCGCCGCTGTCAGCGGCCAGGGACAACGGCGTCACGCCATAGTGATTGACCGCGTCGGTTCTCGCGCCGGCGCGCACCAGCACATCGACCAGCTGACCGTCACCCGAGCGCACCGCCCAGTGAAGCGCCGTCGTGCCGTCTGGCTCGCTGGCATTCAGGTTCGGCTTCTGTCTCAGGATCGCTCTGACCGTGGGGAGATCACGAGCTTTGACCGCGGCCGTGAGAGTCGACTCGCCCGCCGCTGTCGCGAGCGCGACTGCAGAGATGACGAAGACAGCCGCGATTCGCGCGACGCTCATCAGGCGAACAGATCGATCGTGCCGTTGCTGTGACCGAGGTGGTCGAGGTCGATGCCGAACTTCTGTGCCACCGACACCCACAGGTTGCCGATCTGCGTCTGCTTCGGCAGGACGATGTGCCGATTGCCGCGGCCGAGGCCGCCGCCGACTGCGACCATCGGTAGCGGATCGATCGCGTGCACGTTCGAGTTGGCCATGCCGCTGCCGTAGAAGATGATCGAGTGATCCAGCAGTGAGCCGTCCCCGTCCGGCGTCGCGCGCAGCTTCTCGAGCAACCGCGCGACCAGTTGCAGACAGAACACGTTGATCTTGGCGTTGTTGGCGACCTTCTCCGCCTTGTCGCCGTGGTGAGAGACGACGTGCCACGGATCGGTGATGCCGATCGACGAGAACGTCCGTTGGCTGCCCTCGCGCGACATCATGAACGAGAAGATGCGCGTCAGGTCGGTCTGGAAGGCGGCGGCGAGCAGATCGGTCATCAGGGCCGCGTGCGCTTCGAACGAATCGGGGATCCCGAGTGGCTTGTCGGCGAAGTCGATGTCGGACCGCTGCTGCCCCTCGGTCCGCTGAATACGCCGTTCGATCTCACGCACATCGTCGAGGTAGTCGGCGACCTTGGCGCGATCGTGGGCGCCGAGGCGCTGCTGCAACGCGCGCGCTTCGGTCACGATGGCGTCGAGGATGCTGCGATCGTCCTGCAGCTGCCGTCGCCGTTCCGCCTCGGAGCTCGCATCGCCGAAGAGCCGCTCGAACGCCACTCGCGGATTGATCTCCATCGGCAGCGACGTCGTCGGCGACGACCACGCGATCGAGTTCATGTAGGCGCAGCTGTACCCGGGCGTGCATCCGCCAACGTACCCGGTGAAATCTTCGGTGGCGAACTCGATCGATGGGAACGGCGATCCCTGCCCGAGATGGCGAGCGAGCACTTGATCGATCGTCGTCCCGATCTCGTAGTCCTCAGCCTCGGTGTGCTTGGGCACCGCGCCGCTGAGCCATCCGCATGCGGCAGCGGCGTGCATCTCGGCCTGGCCGCCCGCCCGGCGCAGGTTGCTGATGACGACCATGGAGTCCTTGAACGGCTCGAGGGTCTTCAGCGTCGGCGACAGGTCGACGTTCGGGCCGGCCGCGGTGGGCGTCCACGACGCCATATCCGCGCCGTGCGGGATGTACATGAAACCGAAGCGCGGCGTGCGCAGCGGCGTCTGGGCGAGCGCCGTGCCCGCGGGAATCATCGCGTCGAGCAGCGGCAGCGCCACGGTGGCGCCAACCCCGCGCAGGAACGTTCGTCGTGGCAACGCCCGCTTCGTGATGAACATCGGCGCTCCTGGAGAAATGGGGTCGGGAGTCATTTTACGTTTTCCGAAAAATGACTCCCGACCCCATTCTCGCCCAATTTGACCCGCTTCTGGAACGAAGATCCATTCACGATCCCGAGCATCAACTCCCGGAACCTGTAGCCATTCCGGCTGGCGTTTCGAACGATGGCGCGAACAGCCGGCATGTCCTCCGCGGTCAACCCGCGGCCGAGCGCGTAGACCATCAGCTTCTCCGTCAACGTCTGAACAAAGACATCGGGCCGGCGCAGCACGGCCTGCCCCAGCGTCACCGCGTCGTGGATCGGCGTGCCGTCGGTGAGCACGTCATCGGTCTTGATCGGGAGACCATCCAACGTCTGCGTCCGGAAGGCGCCGACGACGTCGAAGTTCTCGAGCGCGAAGCCGATCGGATCCATGTTGCGGTGGCAGTTCGCGCAGAGCGGGCTGCGGCGGTGCAGCTCCATCTGCTCGCGCATCGTCCGCGGCGGCGCGCCGGGACCGTCGCTCCTGAGGGCGGTGTCGAGATCGGCGGGCGGAGATGGCGGCGGTGCGCCGAGCACGTTCTCGAGGACCCACTTCCCTCTCAACACCGGCGACGTGGTCGTCGTGTGCGACGTCGCGAGCAACACTGCCCCCTTGCCGAGCAGGCCGCGCCGCGACTCGTCCGACAACGTGACGCGGCGAAAGTGACTGCCGAACACACCGGGAATGCCGTAATGACGGGCGAGACGGTCGTTCACGAACGTGTAGTCGGCGGTCATCAGATCGAGTGCGCTGCGGTCCTCTTTGATCACACTCTCGAAGAAGAGCTCGGCTTCCTGTTGAAATGCCTGCCGGAGGTTGTCGTCGAAGTCGGGGAACACGTCGGAGTTCGGAACCTTCCCGCGCAGGTTGCGCAGCTGCAGCCACTGCCCCGCGAAGTTCTTCACGAAGGCATTGAAACGCGGGTCGGCGACCATGCGACGGACTTGCGCCGTGAGTCCCTCCGGCTTCGATAGCTGGCGCTCGCCGGCGACACGCAGCAGCTCGGCGTCGGGAATCGTGCTCCACAAGAAGAACGAGAGCCGCGAGGCCAGCTCCCAATCGGAGACGCGGTATGGGGTGCCGACGGGAACGTTGGCCGGCTCCGCCTCGGGTCGGAACACGAATGACGGGCTGGCGAGCACGCGCCTGAGCGCCAGCTGCACACCGCGCCTGAAGGTGCCGCCGTTGCGGCCGCGCGCGTAGAACGACAACAGATCGTCGATCTCTGCATCGGCTACGGCGCGGCGGTAGGCGCGCCGCGCGAGCGTCGAGATGATTCGCCGTGCGCACGGACGCTCGTCCGCCGCGCTCGATGGAGTGCAGACGAACACGCGAGAGCTCGGCGCAACGGCCGCGGCTTTCGCCTTGTACGGTCCCTGCACGGTGATGGATTGGACGTGCGGTGCGCCCTCAGCGTCGAATGGATTGGCGAAGTCGCGAATGAACCGCTGCAGCCGCGTGGCCTCGAAGACAGGCGCCGTGGTCTCGAGGAACGCCGCCGCCACATCGTGCTGACCGGCTTTCACGAAGACGCGCGCCTTCAACCGCGTCGCCTCGATGGCATCCGACGTGTCCGTGGGGTTCGTCTGCACCGCGACGAGGTCCTCACGACCGCCGAACTTCGCCGTGTGGACTCGCACGCCGTCGATCGTGACCTCGAGCTCCTGTGGATCCTCGAGGCCCCGGATGGCGCTCAGGTTCGTGCGATAGAGACGTATCTGCAGGTCGTATTCCGCGTCTGCCGGAAACACGTGCGTCGCCCGCAGACCCCCAACCGTGCCGAGCGGCAGGCCGTCGATGTGTACGTCCTGCGATAGATCCTGCCGCGCCGAATAGGTCTGACTGCCGACACCGATCTCGGGATCGCCGACGGCTACCGCGCTGATCTTCCGCGCCGCCGCCAGGTACGCCTCGAGCAGTGCGGGCGAGCTGTTCTGCGCGTCGGCGACATTGTCGAAGCCGAACGCCGCCTCGTCCGGTGGCAGCAGCGCGGTCACGTCGACGTCGAGCGCGAGCAGATCGCGGATCGCGTTCGCGTACTCGGCGCGATTGAGCCGCCGCAGCACCGGACGGCCCGGTCGGATCGGCGCGGCGCGATCCAGCTCGCCCTCGAGCCACGCGATCAGGCGATCGGTCGTCTCTCGATCTGGCCGCGGCGCGCCGAATGGTGGCATGGCGCCGACCCGCAGCTTCCGCACCGCCTGCTCCCAGACCGCGGCGTGCGTTGGAATCTGTGACAGGTTCAGCGTCTCGAGCGACAGTCCTCCGGTCTTCAGCCGCTCGCTGTGACAGGTCAGGCAGTATTGCTGGATCGTGCGCTGATACGCCGGCTCCAGCGACGGAGCTGCCGGTGGTGCCTGCGCTCCGACGCGCGCGCGCTCGCCGGCCGCCCACACGGCGACAGCGAGGCACGCCGCAGTCAGCGCGTGTCGCGTCACGGCAGTTGTCGAAGCCCCTCGGTCAGCTCGAGCACCGTTCCATACGGATCCACGATGGTCGCCGACATGATGTTGAGGCTCTTGTCGCGGTGGTACTTTTCGGTCAGCTTGATCCCCTTGGCCTCGAGCTCCTTGCAGAACGCCTCGAGGTTCTTCACTTCGAAGCCGACGTGATCGACCGCCCGTCCCTTGGTGCCCACCAGATCGGCCGCCGGCTCCCAATGGAAGAAGTTCAGGCTGTAGCCCACACCCTGGAGATCCGCCCCGATGAAGAAATTGGTTTGCCCCGGACGAAGCGTCGCGTTGAACGCCTTCATGAAGAACTGCTGCATCTCCACGAACATCTTGTTGGTGAAGTGCACGTGGTGATGCATGATCGGCGGCGCGTTCGGCTCCTTGTTCGTGACCAGCTCCACCTTCACGCCGTCCGGGCCCACCAGATACGAGAACTGTCCGTAGTTGCCCGCGGTCGGTGGGCTCGCCGTCTGCCCCGGCGGCGGCTCGCGACCGACGGTCAGCTCGTAGCCGTTCGCCACGACCTTCGTCGTGGTCGCCGGGACGTCGGGCACCGCGAAGCCGATGTGATCGAACGTCGTTCCCTTCGTCGGCCCGGTCGGCTTCTGCACGTTCAGCAACAACAGCGTGCCAGGAAACCTGATCGCCTCCACCGAGCCGACCTTCGTCGGCGTCCCGCCCAGCGTGTCGACCCAGAACTTCTTGTGGGCGTCAACGCTCGTCACATTGAGGTGGTAGTGCCCGATGACAATCGGCGCCTGCTTGTTATCGAGTTGCGCGTGCAGCCGCGGCGCCAACCCGAGCGCGCCCAGCACCAGAACAGTCAATATCCGTCGCATAGGACTCCCGCACGAGGAACCGCATTGGCCCCTGACTGCGATATCTTACGCGCATGGCTCAAACTGTCGAGTTCCGCAGTAACGGCAACACCGCGTCGGGCTACCTCGCGACACCGCCGCACGGATCGGGGCCGGGCATCCTCGTCATCCAGGAATGGTGGGGGCTCGACTCCGGCATCAAACAGCAGACCGACCGACTCGGCGCGGCCGGGTTCGTCGCATTGGCGCCCGACCTGTATCACGGTCAACTGGCCGGTCACGACGAGATGGACAAGGCCGCACATCTGATGCAGAGCCTGCCGCCGGACCGGGCCGGTCGCGACATGAGCGGCGCCATCGATTTCCTGCGATCGCATCCGTCCGTCACCGGAAACGGCATCGGCGTCGTCGGCTTCTGCATGGGCGGCCTGCTGTCGTTCATCATCGCCGCCAATCGGCCCGACGCGGTGAAAGCGGTGGTCCCGTTCTACGGTTTCCCTCAGGGTGCCACCGAACCCGACTGGTCGAAGCTGTCTGCAAAGGTCCGCGGCCATATGGCCGAGAAGGACGACTACTTCACACCCGACGGGGCGCGCGCGCTCGAAAAGAAGCTCAAAGGCATGGGCAAGGACGTGACGCTGACCGTGCATCCGGGCACCGGTCACGCATTCATGGGACCCCACAACGCGCTCGGCACGCTGAACGCCGCGCTCGCCGAACAGATCTGGCCGCAGGTGACGACGTTCTTGAAGGAGACGCTCGCCTAAGGCGCTATCAGGCCGCGGTGCGACGCTAGGGGCCCGCGCCCGTCATAGAATTTCCCCGTGCCCCTTCCCCTCCGGCGCGAGCCCCTCCTCTACGCGGCGCTTGCGCTGCTCTTCGTCATCGTCTTGATCTACCGAGTCCGGGACACGGTCGACCGCTTCAACGAAGTCGTCCACGCGGAGCGAATCGCGCGGTCGCCGTTCGACATCGACTTTCCGGAGTTCACGATCGGCTCGCTCGAGCCCGAGGCGGTCGCGGCCGGCCTGAAAGAGGGAGACGTGCTCGTCGCCGCGGGCGGCAGGCCGATGCACGGCTTGAACGACTTCGGCACCGCGTTCGCGAACACACCGGCGAATACCGCGCTCCCGATCGAAGTCGAGTCGCCGTCGCCTGCGGGTCCGTCGCGGCGGTCGGTCACCCTGACCTTGCAGCCGATGCGAACCGGCTCTCCGCTCGTGCGCGATTGGCTCTCGTTCGCGATCGGTGCGATCGCCTTGCCGTATCTCTGCTTCGGCCTGGCGTTCTGGGTGGCCGCGGTACGCATTCGCGACAAGCTCGCCTGGGTGCTGCTCATGCTGCTGCTCGGGCTCGCCGAATTCGTCGACACCAATTGGCGAACGTTATACGGGCGTCAGGACTGGTTCCAACCCATTGCGGTCGTCTACCAACCGCTCGCCGCCAACCTGTGGCCGATGAGCATGATGGTATTCGGCCTTTACTTCCCCGAACGGCTCCCGTTCGATCGCCGCTTTCCCTGGGCCAAATGGATCGTGATCGCGCCGATCCTCGTCCGCGCCGCGGGCACCAACGTCGTGTTCGATCTCATGGCGCTGAACGATCTTCCAAGGGCCATCGCGCTCGGCAACTTCTTTCGACCGATGGCCTCGGTCGTTGGCGTCTTGCACTTCGTTGCGATCGCCATTTTCTTCGCCGCGCTGGGCAGACGGGCGTTCAGCGAGAAGCGACTGGATGCACGGCGGCGCTTGAGACTCCTCTATTGGGGTGCCACAGCCGCCCTGACGCCCCTCTGCACCCTGGTGGTGCTGCTGTTCACCGAGACGATCGATTTCGCTCCGTGGATGCTGCTGCCGCTGTATCTGATCATGTTCATCTTCCCGGCGACGATGGCGTACGTGATCGTGGTGCATCGGGCGATGGACGTCCGGCTCGTGATCCGGCAGGGGGTGCAGTATCTGCTCGCGCGCGGCACGATTCGGGCCATCCAGCTCGGACTGAGTGCCTTGATCGTCGTCAGCCTCGCCACGCGCGTCGGTCCATTCGCGGGATCATCGCCGGGCTGGCAGGTCGCGATCGTGGGATTGGCGTTCGTCGTGATCGTCCAGATTCGACGTGTCGCTGCGCATCTCGGGGGCTGGGTGGACCGCCGCTTCTTCCGCGAAGCGTACAACGCCGAGCATTTGTTGTCCGACCTCGCCGCCAAGGTACGCACCATCGTCGAGACGAAACCGCTGCTCGAAACCGTCGCGCATCAGATCGCGTCGGCGCTGCACGTCCAGCGCATCGCGGTGCTGTTGAATGGCGGTGGCGTGCTCGAGCCGGCGTATGCGCTGGGCTACTCGAATGTCCCGCGTGTGCCCATTCCGGCGCACGGCTCTCGCGGCGAGCTCGAGCAGCATGTCCGGGAGTCGCTCGATGCTGAACTCGTTCTGCCGCTCTCGGCCAGCAGCGATCTGATAGGCGTCATGAGCCTCGGGCCGAAGCAGTCCGAGGAACCGTACACGCGCGGGGACATCAGGCTGCTCGACGCCGTTGCCGCGCAAACCGGCCTTGCCCTGGAGAACAGCCGGCTGACGGCCGCGATCGCCGAGGAAGTGGCCAACCGCGAAAAGGCGAAGCGCGAGCTCGAAATTGCGCACGAGGTCCAGGAGCGGTTGTTCCCACAAGAGTACCCGCCCGTTCCCGGCGTCGTGTACGCGGGCGCGTGTCGGCCCGCGCTCGGCGTCGGCGGCGACTACTACGATTTCATCGCCCGTTTGAGCAATCGACTTGGCATCGCGATCGGCGACGTGTCGGGCAAGGGCATTCCGGCGGCACTTCTGATGGCCACGTTGCGTGCATACCTTCGTGGTCAAACGGCGGGACACGACGCGAACCTCGCAGGGCTGATGGGGAATCTCAATCGACTGGTGTACGAGAGCTCGGCGCCCAACCGCTACGCCACGTTCTTCTATGGCGAGTACGATCCCGACACGTCACGGCTCGTCTATGTCAACGCCGGCCACAATCCTCCCATCGTCGTGCGTCGATCCGGTGAGATCACACGTCTGGACGTCGGCGGTCCGGTGATCGGTCTGCTGCCGGAGTGTGCGTATCAGGAGGGATGCGTCACACTGGCACCCGGCGAGATTCTGGTCGCCTTCACCGACGGCATCAGCGAGTCGATGAATGCCCAGTACGAAGAGTGGGGTGAGGACCGGCTCCTGCAGGCGCTCCGGGCAGGGATGACGCGTGCCCCGAGCGAGCTCATCGCCTGCCTGATGTCAGGCGCCACCGCGTTCGCCGCAGGCGCGGCCCAACACGACGACATGACGGTCGTCGTGCTGCAACGTCAGCCGTGAGGCCTGCCCCAGGCCTGGCCTAAGCCTGCCCCAGGCCTGTCCTAGGCCTGGCCGAAGCCTGCCCTAGGCCTCGCCCGGAACCAGGCTGCTACCGACGCCGTATCCATCGGCATGACGCTCCAGACATGCTCGGCCCTCGTCGCCGCCTCGCTCCTGGTCGGTGCCTGCGGCATGGACGTCGATCACGATGCCCAGGGCCGCAAGACCAAAGTAGACATCCGAACCCCATTTGGCGACGTCAACGTACGCACCGATGTGGACGCAGCGGCAACCGGTCTGCCGATTTATCCAGGTTCACGCCCGGCTGAGAGCCGGCGGCGCGAGCCCGAGAGCGCCGACGTCAACGTCGGCAACTCATTCTTCGGCGTGAAAGTGGTGGCGGCGAAGTTCGAGCACGACGACGCCCCCAAGCCGATCGTCGACTACTACAAGCTGGCCATGAGGAAGTACGGCGACGTGCTCGAGTGCCACGGCAACATCGATTTCAGGGGCCGCGACTCGCACCCGGTCTGCAAGGAGCGGTATCGATCGCACGAAATCCAGCTCGTGGCCGGCACGGAAGCACGCCATCGGATCGTCGTCGTCAAGCCTCGCGGCAGCGGCTCGGAATTCTCAGCCGTGTACATCGAAACCCGGGGTACTAGTTAGCCGAGTCGTTATACGCGATACGCGAACTCTGGAACTCGAGAACTCCGGACTCCGGAACTTCAGCATTCGCTGTGCTCTCGCTGAGCTTGCAACCTCGGGTGGCCCGCGTAGACTGAATCGATGCTGAGCATCGACGAAGTCGACCTCGACCGGCCGGACGAAGATCCATACATTCCTGCTCGCCCGCCCCGCCGCTACGGCTGGCTGATCGCCGGCCTGATGGTCATCGTAATTGCCGGCGCGGTGGGCTACACCGTCCTGAAACAACGCGCAAAACCTGCGCCCATCGCAGGTGCCGCGCCGCAGCGCGCGCTCGACCAGGCACCCGCTCCAGTTCAGGCGCCCGCTGTCGTAGGCGAAGCCGTGACGCTCCCACCGCTCGGCGAGTCGGATTCGATCGTTCGCGAGTTGGTGGGTCGGTTGTCCTCTCACGCCGCCGTCGCGGCCTGGCTTGCCACCAAGGGACTGATCTCGAACTTCGCGGTCGTGACGCTCAACGTTGCGGAGGGCCAGATGCCTACGCAACACATCCGGGTCCTCGCGCCGCGCGCGCGGTTCCAGACAAAGGGATCTGGCGCCACCATGACTGTCGATCCACGAAGCTACGACCGCTATAACGGCTACGCCGAGGCGATCTCGGGACTCGATGCGATGGCGGCGGCTCGTGTCTACACCACGCTCAAGCCGCGGGTGCTCGAGGCGTACAAGGAGCTCGGATACCCGGATGCTGATTTCGATCGCGTCCTCGAGCGTGCCATCGGTCAGCTCTTGAACGTACCGATTGTCGAGGAACCAGTCACGCTACGGCGGAAGGTGCTCTCGTTCGCGTACGCGGATCCGCGTCTCGAGTCGCTCTCGCCCGTTCAGAAGCAGTTCCTGCGAATGGGACCGCGGAACGTGCAGGCCGTGCAAGCGAAGCTGCACGAGATCGCGACGCGGCTGTCGCTACATCCAGAAGGCGCGCCGCGGATTTCGGCGCGGTAGCCCGCCGGGATATCAGGGCGGAGCCCTTGACTAGTTCGGCTCGGCAGGTTGAATGGTTTCGAGCGCGTCGAGCGCCGCGCGCTCCGACATGTCTGCCTGCTGCAGCAGCTTCATGCTCGACTGACGCAGGCCTTCCTCGCGCAGCCGCCAGCTCTCGTCGCGAAGCCGCAAGTACTCCTTCGCACCACTGACCAACCAGAGCTGCTCGGCCGGCACGTTCACGAGCGCGTTCAGGCGGGCGTTTACCACCTTGAGCTCGGGCCTGATCCGCGCGATTTGCTCGGTCAGGACTTCGGTGTGCCGGCGTTCCCGCTTGAAGCGATCGATCGCCGCATCGTAGTCGTGTGAGGTCTGCTTCTCGACCGCGACGACCTGTGCGATCTCGGCGGTCACGTCCGCAACCCCTCGGAGCGGCACGGCGAACAGAACCACGATCCCGGCGGTCGCCGCGAGCGTCGCGACGATACGGCGCACCGGCGGCTTCCGCGCGGTCACACCCTGGGCAAGGACGAGCCCGCAGATGCCGCCGACCGTCAGTCCGGTGATCATCGAGGGTGTGACCAGACCCTCAGTGATGAACGTGTACAGCAAGAAGATGACGGCGCCAGGCGCGAGCTGTCGCAGCGCCGCGTTCGGGATGGTCATCTCCGACGGGCGGAACAGGGCCCACGCCATCGACGCGAGAAACAATCCGTAGATGCCAAAGACCGCGCCCGATGCTCCGGCGTGCAGCGCGACCGGATGCATCGCTAGCGTCGCCAGCCCTGCCAGCACGCCCGCCGACACATAAGTCGTGGCAAATGTCACGTGACCGACCAGGCGCTCCAGCATCAGGCCGGCGCGCAACGTGCCGACCACGCTCGCCACGACGTGCACGAACCCCATGTGCACGAACGTCGATGTCAACAGCCGCCACCATTCGCCATTCGTCGTACGAGGGCCGAAGCTCGCTCCCCACGCGAGCAGCGTGTCCCGTTCCGCCATCGCCCCCACGCCGAACGCCATTCCCAGGAATACGACGATATTCGTCGCGACGATGGCCGGCGTGACGATGGTCCAGCGGGTGCGGGCGCGAAGGGCCTCGTTGAACGGCTGGCACTCCGGCGGCACATAGGTGATCGCGGCCTTGGCCCGCGACAGCCAGGCCAGAATCCTCTGAAAGAACGCGATCCGCTCTTCCGGCGACATGCCGCGCAGCATCAGGCCACCGACCACGACGACGAAGAGCAATAGCGGAGTCACGCCCCCGCCTCCCTCAAGGACCGTGCCAAGAGAAGCGCGAAATCTGGCCGTTTTTTGCGAGACAGGGTCCGCGGCGAGTTCAGAACTGGCACTGAAGGGAGGAGTTTGTAAGTCCACGCGGTTCTGCACTGAATTCCCCGGTGCCTCGTGCCGATACACTTGGAAGCGAACGACTGTATCGACTATGGCGCAGCAACCGATTCCCGACTTCTACGAGATTCTTCAGATCAGCGTGAACGCGGAGCCCGAAACGGTGCACCGCGTCTATCGACTGTTGGCGCAGCGGTATCACCCCGACAACGCTGAAACCGGGAACGACGTCCAGTTCCGTAAGCTGACCGAGGCGTATCAGGTGCTCAGCGACCCGGAGCGCCGGGCCCGATACGACGTCCATCACCAGCGGCTGACCCAGGACCGCTGGCGGCTCGTCGCGGCCGGGGCAAACGCGGAAAACGACTTCGAGTCCGAGCAACAGACTCGCCTCACCGTGCTCGAGGTGCTCTACACCCGTAGGCGGCTTGAGCCCGATGCCCAGGGCCTGTCACCGCTCGATCTGGAACGGCTGATCGGCCGGGCGCGCGAACAGCTCGAGTTCACGCTGTGGTATCTGATTCAGAAGAAATACGTGACGCGGTCCGACAGCTCGCTGCTGGTGATCACGGCCGAAGGCGCCGAGTTTCTCGAGAGCCGATACCAGACGATGGTGCAGCAGCGCCGGCTGACCGCCGCCAAGAGCGCCTGATCGTCAGCGGGCCATTCGTTTAACGACGGCTGCCGATCGCAGACGGTTTTCGATAGATTCCCCCGCCCGTCCGAATGAGCGTGCCCTCTCCCACCAGGGCGTCGAGGACACGTTGACAGATGTCCTCGGGCACGCCAAACAGGCGGCGCGCCTCCGCACGCGTCACCCATAGTCCTGGCATCTCGCGAAACTCTTCGCGGAAGCGCTCGGTCAGTGCCACACGCGACACGACATCGCGCCGCTCGTGGACGGACGAGCGTGGATCGCCCATGGAGGCGTCAGGCTGATCGTAGAGCGTCGCGTAAATTTCGACTGCGCCGCCGCCGTGCCGCACCCTGTCTCGCATGGGAACCCCCCATCGTGCTCTTTAACGGGAAGGCTCAGTATGTCGTCGCCGGCGCGACAGCGGAATCGGGCTTTTCGGAAGTCTCGGTTCAGCTTTTGTGAAATCGCATCTCAGGGACGTTCGATCCAACTGGTGGCGTATCGAACGAGATCGAGCGCGCTCTTCAAGTTGAGCTTGGCTTTGATGTTTGATCGATACGTTTCGATCGTCTTCACGCTGACGCCGAGATCGCGTGCGATCTCCGCGGTACTCGAGCCGCGGCCGACGCGTTCGAGCACCTGGATTTCGCGGTCGGTGAGCGTCGCCAGTTGGTCGACGGGAGTCGGCGGAGTGCCGCGCAGACCGGCGAGCACCTGCTGGGCGACGCCTTCGCTGACGTAGACCTTGCCCGTGAGCACGTGGCGGATGGCTTGAATCAGCCCGTCAATCGCCTCTTGCTTCTCCAAATAGCCGCGCGCGCCGGCGCGCAACGCACGCTGGGCGAACAGCGACTCGTCGTGCCGCGACAGCACCAGGATGAGGAGGTTCGGATGCTCGTCGTGCAATTGCTTGATCAATTCGAGGCCGCTCGCCGAGCCGAGCGAGAGATCGACGAGCGCCAAATCGACATCGAGCGATCGGCAGGCATGGAGTGCCGACTCCATCGTATCGGCCTCGCCGCAGACTCTGAGCGCTGGATCGTCGGCCAGCATCTGACGAATGCCTAGCCGCACAACGGGGTGATCGTCGACGATCAGAATGTTGACCGGTCGCGTGGCTTTCTTCGTCATGGTGGCGGTGGTCATACGTCATCCTTACTGGCGTGGTCGCCACTTCCCGTCTTGCCACCAACAAAACAGGTAACGACCTAGCCCTTGCCGGGCGCCGAGCGATTGTGGGCTGGGCGCCCGATCGACTACGGGTAGCGCATGATGCGCCGCCCAGGCCAATCATATCGCCGGAACGCGTCTGACGGCCGCGGCCGCCACCAGCCTCGCTCAGTCTGGTTGTCCCGAGTATGGTTGTGCCGGATTCGGCTGCGTGGCCGCAGCTTGGGATGACTTCGCCTGTCAGTGCGTGCGCCTCTGTGACTGGCCACGCCGAAGGCGTGGCCTAGCCGAAGCTCAGAGGTGGTTCGAAGCGGTAAGGGAGTCCGACTTCGCCCGCTACGCGGGATTCGTCGAGACAGCCTTCGCACTGGATCATGAGCCTAGGCTGGCCCTTCGACTCGCGCGTATTATGAGCTCGCTCAGGGCATTCGACATGAAGGCTGGCCCGCCATGAGCGAGCCTGCGGCTCGCCAAAGGCGGGGCGCAGGCGAGTCGAATGGTGGCCAGGGGCAGAATTGAACTGCCGACACCGTGATTTTCAGTCACGTGCTCTACCAACTGAGCTACCTGGCCTCTGTCGCACGCAAACACGCAAGTACAGAACCCCGAGTATAACATGCACGTTTCGTCCCCATCTTCGCCTGCGCGCCTCGGAGCGGGCTGCCCGATCGCGAGGCCCGCACGGCGGGAACTGCTATCCTGACGAAGCCCCAGTCAGGAGTCACACGTGCTTCGATCATCCGTCATCGTGACCGCCATCGCCCTGTGCGCGTGCTCAAATGCGCTGGCCACGGCCTCGACGCCCCAGCAGCCGGGAGCCGCCGCGCAGACGCCACCCGCGCCGCCGAAGCCGGTACCGGCGCAACTGCCGGACGTGCTCGCGCGCGTCAACGGCGAGTCGGTGACGAAAGCGGAATTCGATCGCGCGCTCGCCGCGATCGAAGGACGTGCCGGCGGCCCGGTGCCTGCCGATCAACGCGATCAGGTCTTCCGCAGCATCCTCGATCAGATCGTCACCTACAAGCTCCTGGTGCAGGAGACGCAGTCGCGTAAGGTCGATGCGTCCGACGAGGAAGTGAACACACGGCTGCAGCAGATTCAAGGCCGGTTCCCATCCGAAGAGGCGTTCAAGCAGATGCTGACCGCGAGTCACACGACGCTCGAACAGCTGCGCAGCGACGCCAAGCAGGATCTCGCGGTCCAGAAGATGATCGACGCCGAAATCTCGTCGAAGATCGAGGTCAAGCCCGAGCAGATGGCCGACTTCTACGCGAAGAATCCCGATCAGTTCAAGCAACCCGATCGCGTGCACGCGAGCCACATCCTGATCGGCTTCCCTCGCGACGCCGATGCGGCCGCCAAAGCGCAGGCCCACGCCAAGGCCGAACAGGTTCTCGCCGACGTGAAAGCCGGGAAGGACTTCGCGGCGCTCGCCAAGGAGCATTCGCAGGACCCCGGCAGCGCCCCCAACGGCGGCGACCTCGGGTTCTTTCAGCCGGGACAGATGGTCGGCCCGTTCAATGACGCCGCGTTCAGTCTCGCGCCAGGCGCCGTCAGCGAGCTCGTCGAAACCCAGTTCGGCTATCACATCATCAAGGTCACCGAAAAGCAGGCCGGCCGCATGATCTCACTCGAGGAGATCAAGCCTCGACTCGAGCAGTTTCTGCAGGAGCGCAACCGTCAGGAGCAGACCGAGACCTTCATCACAGGGCTCCGCTCGAGAGGAAAGATCGAGCTGTTGATCTGAGCGTGGCCGACACTCAGCGTCTCGACGTCTGGCTCGACGTCGCGTGCCTGTTCAAGACGCGATCGGAAGCCAAGCGAGCGTGCGAGGGCGGCAAGGTGCAGGTCAACGACGGCCCGGGCAAACCCAATCGGGCCCTCCGCGAAGGCGATCGCCTCCGCATCAACCGCGGTCAGGGCCGCTATCAGGACGTCATCGTCCGGATCCTCATCGATCAGCACGTCAAGAAGTCGGAGGCGCGAGTGCTGTACGACGACGTCACGCCAAAGCCGACGCCTGCTGAAATCGAGATGCGACGAATGGAACGCGTGTACCGCGCCGCGGCACAGGCCTCCGGAACGCCCGATCGACGTCGCCGCCGCGCGCTGCGCCGCATGAAGGAAGGCGGATGACGCGTGAAAGTGGGGAAACTGCTCCGCGGAAATCTCGAGGGCAAGCCCCTTGGTTGATAGGATCTGTCAGTGCCCCGCAATCAGGAAGTCATCCGGCAGTGGAAGCTGCTCCACGCGCTCGAATCGTCGCGCCACGGCGCCACCATCGATGCGCTGGCCCGCGAGCTCGACGTCACGACGCGGACCATCCGGCGCGACCTCGCCGCCCTGCAGGAAGCCGGCTTCGCGCTCTACGACGAGAAGGATGACGATGGCAAGACGCGATGGCGCGTCGACGGTCAGGTCCTGAAAGGGCTCGAATCGGGCTTCACCCTCGCCGAGCTGTGCGCGATGTATCTGAGCCGGCACCTGCTCGAGTCGGTCGGTGGCACGCCGTTTCAGCGCGACCTCACCAACGCCTTCGCGCGCCTCGAGAAGATGCTGTCACCGCGCATGCGGCAGTTCCTCGACCGGCTGCCGTCGGTGCTCGCCGCCAAGTCCGGTCCGCGCGTGCGAGGGCGCGACGCTTCCGCCGACATCGTCGGCCGCCTGCTCGAAGCCACGCTGCACTTCCGCGTGGCGACGATGCGCTATCACTCGGTCTCGAGCGGGAGAACCAAGGACTATCTCGTGCACCCGTACCGGCTCGCGTTCGCACAGGGCGGGCTGTACGTGCTCGCCTATGTGCCCGACTACGAGGACGTGCGCACGTTCGCCGTCGATCGGATCGCGTCGGTCTCGCTCGAGAAACAGACGTTCACGCCCAAGGTCGCGATCGGAGACGACGTGTTCGCCAACTCGCTTGGCGTGAACACCGGCCCGGCCGAGCGCGTCGAGGTGGAGTTCGATCGGCGGGTGGCGCCGTATGTGCGCGCGCGGGTGTGGCACCCATCACAGCAGCTGCGTGACGAACAGGATGGACGTCTTTTGCTGACCATGAACGTGTGCCACGATTGGGCACTTCGCAGCTGGATTCTGGGGTGGGGACCGTTTGTCCGGGTAGTGTCGCCGCCACCGCTCGCGGCGGCGATTCGGACGGATTTGGAAACGGCCCGCGGGCAATACTAGCGGGGCTGGCGCCTGTCAATTCAAAATGCAAAATTCAAAATGCAAAAGATTACGGCGCAGCGAGATGCTTTCTTTTTGCATTTTGCATCTTGCATTTTGCATTACCGTTGAAACCATCTGTCCATGATTCGACCAGGTCGCCTCGTCATCGTCGTCGCCGTCTTCGCCGTCATCCTGATTGCGCCGACGCTCATCACGTTCTACACCGATTGGCTGTGGTTCGGCGAAGTCGGCTACCGGCACGTGTACCTGACGATGCTGCGATCGCAGGGACTGTTGTTCGTCGCTGCCTTCGCGCTGGCGGTGGCATGGCTCGCCGCCAACATCCGGGTAGCCGTGGCGGCGATCGGCGAGCTGCGGCCGGTGTTCACCACTCGCGAGGGGCTCGAGCTCGCGCTGCCAGGGGGCCGGCAGCTCCGCACGCTCGGGATGGGCGTGGCCACACTGCTCGCGTTCCTCGTCGCCCTCTACGCCGCCGGGCGATGGGAAGAATGGCTGCTGTGGCGGAACCAGGTGCCGTTCGGCACCAGCGATCCGATCCTTGGGCGTGACGTCGGTTTCTTCGTGTTCTCACTCCCCTTCCTGCAATTTGTGCGGGGGCTGGCGCAGAGCCTGGTCATTCTGGCGGGGCTGGCGTCCGCCGCGCTGTATCTGGTCTCAGGAAGCCTGACGTCCGGATTCCCCGCGCGCCTCTCGATGAGCGGCAACGCGAAGCGGCATCTGTGCCTCCTCGCGGCGGTGTTCCTGCTGCTGCTGGCGTGGGGGGCGTGGCTCCAGCGTGCCGAACATCTGATCGAGGATTCCGGTCTCTTTCATGGGGCGAGCTACGCGGACGTGTACGGCCGGATGCCGGCCGCGTTCGTCGTGATCACAGCGGGCGTCGTCGGCGCGGCACTCGCCGCGGTGCAAGCCTTCACCGATCGCCGCTGGCCGATTCCCGCCGCGATCGGGTTGTACCTGCTCACCTCGATCGGCGGCGAAGTGTACAGCTCGATGCTGCAGCGCTTCGCGGTGACGCCGAACGAGCAGGTGCGTGAGACACCGTTCATCGAGCTGAACATTGCGGCCACACGCAAAGCGTTCGCGTTGGATGGCGTCGAGGAACGCGAGGTGCCGGGCGACGCGACCTTGACGCGAGCGGACATCACGCGCAATGCGGCCACGCTCGACAACGTGCGGCTGTGGGACCACGCGCCGCTACTCGACACGTTCGGTCAAATCCAGGAGATCCGGACGTATTACGAGTTCGCCTCGGTCGACAACGATCGCTATCAGATCGACGGCCGCCTGCGGCAGGTGATGCTCTCCGCGCGCGAGCTCAACTCGGCCAGCCTTCCCGCCCGCACCTGGGTCAACGAGCGACTGACGTTCACGCACGGGTATGGCTTGACGCTGGGGCCGGTGAACCAGGTCACGAGCGAGGGGCTGCCAGTGTTGTTCGTCCGCAATCTGCCGCCGGAGACGATCCCGGACCTTCGCATCGATGAGCCGAGCATCTACTTCGGCGAACGCGCCAACGATTGGGTGATCGTCCGGACGAGCACGCGCGAGTTCCACTACCCGCGTGGCGACACGAACGAGACGACACAGTACGCGGGCCGCGGCGGCATTCCCCTCGGGTCGCTCTGGCGCAAGCTGCTGTTTGCGCTGCGGTTCGGCTCGTATCAGATCGTGTTGAACACCGGCATCGGCCCGGAGAGCCGAATCCTGATCAAACGCAACATCCGTGAACGCGTCGCGACGATCGCGCCGTTCCTCGCCTTCGACCAGGATCCGTATCTCGTGCTCGCCGGCGGACGTCTCCACTGGCTGCTCGACGCCTACACGACCAGCACACGGTATCCGTACTCGACGCCGGCCGGCAGCGTGAACTACATCCGCAACTCGGTCAAGTTCGTGATCGACGCGTACGACGGAACGACGACCGCGTATCTGGCGGACACCGCCGATCCGATCGCCGCCACCTACGCGCGAATATTCCCGAACACGTTCAAGCCGATGTCCGAGATGCCGGCCATGGTCCGGGAGCACGTCCGGTATCCCGAGGACATCTTCGCGCTCCAGGCACAGGTGTACGCCACGTATCACATGACGCAGCCGGCCGTGTACTACAACCGCGAGGATCAATGGGAGATCCCGGTGATCGGCGACAACGCAGAAAGCAGCCGGATGCAGCCGTACTACACGATCATGCGTCTGCCCGGCGAGCCTGACGCGGAGTTCATCCAGATGCTGCCGTTCACGCCGCGTCGTCGCGACAACCTCGCGGCTTGGCTGGTGGCGCGCAGCGACGGCGAGCACTATGGCAAGCTGCGGGTGTTCGAGTTTCCGAAGCAGAAGCTCGTGTTCGGCCCGCGGCAAGTGGTCGCGCGCATCGCGCAGGATCAGGTGATCTCACCGCAGATCACGCTGTGGAATCAGCAGGGTTCGCAAGTGATCTGGGGCACCCTCATGGTCATCCCGATCGAGGAGTCGCTGATCTACGTTCGACCGCTCTACCTCAGATCGTCGGGCGGAAAGATCCCCGAGCTCACGCGCGTGATCGTCGCGTATGAGAACCGCATCGTCATGGAGAACACGCTCGAGGCCGGCCTCGCGCGGCTGTTCGGCGCCACTGTACCTCCGCGCGACTCCGGCACGGAGACGCGGGCGCCCAGCGAGGCACCCGCGACGGCTGCCGCGGCCGGCGCGACGACCACGACCAAGACCACCACTCCACCACCGGCCGAATTGAATACCCTCGCCGCCACCGCGCGCGCTCACTACGACCGCGCCGTTCAAGCGCAGCGTCAAGGCGACTGGGCCACTTACGGCGAGGAGCTCCGTCAATTGGGGCAGGTACTCGAGAAGATGCGATCGAAGTAGGGCCCCCGTTTCGAAAACGCATGCGGCTGAAGCTGACGATCGAATACGCCGGCACGCGCTATAGCGGCTGGCAGATCCAGAAGAACGCCAGGACGATTCAAGGCGAGATCGAGCGAGCGATCGCGGTGGCGACCGACGTGCGCGAGTTCGAGTTGTACGGGTCGGGACGCACCGATGCCGGCGTGCATGCGTTGGCGCAGGTGGCGCACCTCGAGATTCGTTCGACGCTGCCGCCCGAGACGCTGCGTCGCCGGATCAACGACGAGCTGCCGGCGGACATTCATGTGCTTCGCGCGGAGAAGGTCCGTCACTCCTTTCATGCGCGCCACGATGCAATCGGCCGGACCTACATCTATCAGGTGTCACGCCGGCGCACGGCGTTCGCCAAGGCCTACGTCTGGTGGGTGAAGGACGACCTCGACCTCGCGCGGATGCGCAGCGTCGCCGCGCGTTTCGTCGGCTTTCACGACTTCCGTGCATTCACCGACAGCGATTCGCGCGAGGGTTCGACCGAGGTGCTGCTCGAGGGGCTCGATGTGCGAGAGGACGGCGACCTGATCGTGTTTCAGGTCGACGGCTCGCACTTTATCTGGAAGCTCGTACGGCGCCTCGTCGGGGTCCTGGTTGACGTGGGACGCGGTGGACTCACGCCGGACGATGCCGTCGCGCTGCTCACCGAAACATCGGATCTGCCAGCGCGCTTGACGGCACCTGCGTCGGGACTCTTCCTCGCGCGGGTTCGCTACAAAGGAGATTCGGATGAGGGACCTGTCAAGCCCGCGATGATGGTGTGGCGGGCGTGACGACTGGACGTGTAATGCAAGATGCAAAATTCAAAATGCAAAAGGGCAACTTAGTTTGCCTTCTGCGTTTCGTCTTTTGCATTTTGCATTTTGCATTTTGAATTTCGTTGGATACGTCTACGGCCTCACGCTTCGCGGCGGCGTGACGCCGTTCAGGCGCAGGTAGACCGCGAGCTGACCGTAGATGTCCTGGGTGTGCGCGATTGAGAAGTACGCGACCCGCAGCCGACTCACCGTCGGGCCCATGAACGGCAGCGACGTCACGCGTTCGCTCAACTGCTGATCGTTGAACTCCTTCAATAAGGCGGCGCCGTAGTCCATCGACTGATTCAGCGCGGCCACCACATCCGCCTTCGCCGTCGCCTTCGGGTTCTTGATCATCGGCGCCGGCGTCTTGCCGCCCAACGTGCTCAGCAGCTTGACGTCGATGTTGACGATGTGCATGACGCGCTCGGCGAAGCTCTCCTGCGCCGGCGTCGGCTTGAACCCGAACTTGTCCTCCGGCATCGCATTCACGATGCCCACGAATCCCTGCCTGTTGAATTCCCAGTCGCCTTGAATGTCGCAGGCGACCGTCGTGCAGGCCGGCGCCGCCGGCGCACCGCGACCGCGCCCCCGGCCCTGGTCTCCGCCCCGTTCCTGCGCCATTGCACTCGCCGCCGCGAGCATCACGGCCAGCACTCCCACGCCAACGGTGAATCCCCGTCTCATGAATGCCCCTCCTCGATGAACTCGATGAACGTCCACCTAAAGCTGTTCCCCACTCGCCCTCATGGTAGTCCGACTCGCACCCCACCGCGCAGACCTGCGTTGGCAGCCCAATTGCCGCGTCGGGCGCCCTGGGTTATGGTCGAGGGACGTGTCAGCCGGCGACGCTTCGCTTTTCGAGATCCTCCGCCAACGTTCGGGCGACGATCCCATCAATGTGGTGGCCACAACGATCTTCCTGCTCGCGATCGGGCACACATTCCTCGCCGCGCGCTTCACCGACCTCGCACGGCTGGTGCAGCGTCGGCACGATGCGCGTCAGCAGGCGACCAGGCGCAGCCCGACTCCCAGTGTGCTGGCCGAAGTCCTGCACCTGCTCGGCGAGGTCGAAGTCGTGTTCGGCTTGTGGGTCGTGCCGCTCATCGTGGCGAACACGCTCAAGACCGGATGGGAGTCGACGACGCATTATCTGAACGACACGGTCAACTACACCGAGGCGCTCTTCGTCGTCGTGATCATGGCGCTGGCGTCGACGCGGCCGATCGTCACCGCGGCTGAGACGACGCTTCGCCGCATCGCCACGGTTGGTGGAGGCACGCCGGCCGCGTGGTGGGTGACGATTCTCATCGTCGGGCCGCTGCTCGGCTCGGTGATCACCGAGCCGGCTGCGATGACGATCAGCGCGCTGATCCTGGCACGGCAGTTCTACGACCTGCAGCCGAGCGACCGGCTCAAATACGCCACCCTCGGTCTCCTGTTCGTCAATGTGTCGATCGGCGGGACGCTGACGCACTTCGCCGCGCCGCCCGTGCTGATGGTGGCGCGACCATGGGGCTGGGACACTTCGTTCATGTTCATGCACTTCGGCTGGCGCGCCGCGCTGGCCATTGGTGTGTCGACGCTGGTCACGTATCTCCTCTTTCGCAAGGAGCTCACGTCACTGGCGGCTCGAGGTCCTGTGTACGACGTCGAGCAGCCTGACGAGGACGCTGCGCGTACCGGCGCTCAGCTGCTTCCGCTGCCTTCGTGGATCGTCCTCGTGCACGTGGCCTTCATGGCGTGGACCGTCCTGAACGCGCATCATCCGGCGCTCTTCATCGGCGGGTTCATGTTCTTCCTCGGCTTCACGCGCGCGACGGCGTCGTATCAGAGCCGCGTCGATCTCAAGGCGCCGCTGCTCGTCGGCTTCTTTCTCGGCGGTCTCGTGATTCACGGCGGTCTTCAATTGTGGTGGATCGGGCCAACCCTCGGTCATCTCTCGGAGCAGCCGCTCTTCATCGGATCGACGGTGCTCACCGCCTTCAATGACAACGCGCTGATCACCTATCTCGGGACGCTCGTGCCTACCCTCGAGCCGAACATGAAGATGGCGTTGGTGCAGGGCGCCGTCACCGGTGGTGGGCTCACGGTGATTGCCAACGCGCCGAACCCCGTCGGCCAGGCGCTGCTCGGATCGTTCTTCGACCACGCGGTGCGTCCATGGCGGCTGTTCGTCGGCGCCGCACTGCCGACACTGATCGCGGTCGCGGCATTCCGACTGTTTTAGGGGACGGCCCCGATCTTGCTCAGCGACGGCTCTTGCGCGGGATCTCCCCAGCGCAGTGCAGGCCCTTCAGCCCGGGGGCCGACCGTGGAGCAGTTATGTCGCATGCCCGCTTGCTGGCGCGAATTCGTCGTGAGTTTGAAGAGCATCCCGGGATTGCGTTGACCCTTCCTCAAGCGCGGCGTTTGTGGTCGCTCGATGAAAAGGCCGGTACGGACGTGTTCGACACGCTGCTCGCCGAAGGCTTCCTGCTTCGTGTCGACGATGTGTATCTCTGGGCGAAGGCGCCGGCACCGCGGTTCCGGCGGAGGAACGGCGTTCGCGGACCGATCGATTCGGCGGCGCGGCGCTAGGCGGGAGCGTTCACCGCACCGGCCAATCGATTGGACGGTGCGGTCAAGAGTCCCCCTTACTGCGTAACGGTGAAGCTGACCTCGTTCGACGAGAGGCCGTTCCCACACGCGTTCTTGGCCTGGACGCGGGCGTAGTGCGTCCCTGTCGGAGCCGTCCACGTGTAGTTGGTCTGGCTCGTATTGGTCGACAGCGTGTTGGAGCTGCTCGGAGTCGTTCCAACGAGCACGTCATACTGGGTCGCGGTGCTTACCGCGTTCCATTCCAGGGTGATCAGAGACCCGTTCTGCGCGGCGACTCGCAGGTTCGATGGGGCTGCCGGCATGCAGGACGATTGCGGTGGCGGGTTGCTCGAACCTGACGGTGACGACGGCCCGGTGGGCGACGAAGACCCTTCGTTCTCGCTGCCGCCGCATCCGATGGCGACCACTGCCGCGATGGCGATGAAGAACAATCCAGCCCGCTTCATGCTGCACTCCTTTGCAGGAAGTCTCGACGACCTCCTCAACGAACCTCCGCGGTCCGACGGCTGACCCGCCGCCGCAAACCAAGCTCAACAACGGCAATGGCTGTGCCGCGCCCGATACCGGACCCGTCCCGGGATTGCGGCGAGGAAAATGGGCGGATGCCACGGCGTTTCAGGGGTTAGGCGCTGGCTCGCGCGTGGGCCAGTATGTCGGCTGCTCCAAACCGATGACGGATCCGGGCGCTGAGATGCAATTTCGTCGATTGGATTCCGTCGGAGGCTCGCTCGTGATATGACTCTTCTTCTCAGACGAGGTCCCTCATGCTCACCAACCGTACTCGCCGCGAAATGATTCGAACTGGTCTCGCTGTCGCCGGCCTGAGCGCCATCGGCGTTCCCGACTGGGTGCTTCCGGCCCTGGCGCAAGGCGAGGTGCTGGTGCCGTTCACTGACCTGCCCGACACCTTTCCTGCGGCAACGGTCGATCGGCGCCAATTCGACGTGCGCAAGATCGACGGCCCCTTCACGCCAAAGGACCAGTTCTTCACGACGCAGCACTACGGGCATCCCGAGGTCGACCCGAACGCCTTCCGGCTGAAGGTCAGCGGCCTCGTCGATCGGCCGCTCTCGCTGTCGCTCGACGCGCTCAAGAAGATGAAGAGCACCGAGCTCATGGCCGGCTTCGAATGCTCCGGCAATCGCCGCCCGTTCCAGGGCCTGTCGAGCAACGCTCGCTGGACGGGCGTTCCGCTGAAAGCCGTGCTCGATCAGGCGGGCGTCAAGCCACAGGCGCGTGAGTTCGTGTTCTTCGGCGCCGATCACGGCTCCGAGGAAGTGGAGTTCCGCACGCAGAAGTACACGGTCGACCAGCAGTTCGGACGCAGTCTTCCGCGCGAGAAAGCGCTCTCCGCTGAACCGATGCTGGTTTACGCACTGGGCGGCGAGCCGCTGACGAAGCACCAGGGAGCGCCGCTGCGACTGCTCGTGCCGGGATGGTACGGCGTCGCCAACGTGAAGTGGCTCTCCGAGATTCACGTCCAGGAGGACCAGTACCTCGGGAAATACCAGGCGCGTTGGTACCGTACCTTGAGGGGCGAAACCATCGACGGCGAGGTGAAGTGGAAGGAAACCGCAGTCACGCATATGCAGCTCAAATCGTTCATCGCGCGCGTGACCAAGAGCGGCAATCAATACAAGATCCTCGGCGTCGTGTTGAACGACGGCACGCCGCTGCGCTCGGTCGACGTGCGCGTGGACGATGGCCCGTGGCAGCCGGCAACGCTGGATTCGGCCACGAACAGCAAATACTCCTGGAAGCTCTTTACCTATACCTGGGCCAACGCGACGCCAGGCGAGCACACGCTCGTCTCGCGCGTCACCGACGCGAAGGGCGCCGTGCAGCCCACGGAGAAGGAGCTCGAGACCAAGAAGACATTCCTCGAGGACAACTCGCAGCACCCACGCAAAGTGACGATCGCGTGAGCTCGGCCGTCATTCCTACGGGGGCTCCCGTGTGCGAAGTCGTGCACTGGAGTGCTCGTGGGAGAAGGACGGCGCTTGCGCGCTATCGTCGGGGCGGCGGGCGGCCGACAGTACCAGGGAGTTCTCCACTCGGGACGCTCGCCGGCCGTTTCAACACGTTTGATGCAACGGCGGGCAGCCAAGGAGAGTCGTATGAGTACTCGCCGGGCCTCGTTCGCCACGCTCGTCGTCACGATGACGATCGCGCTTGCCGCCGCACCCGCGTTCGCGCAAACGCCATCGGCTGCGGGTCGCATCAAGCTCGCCTCGGGACAGGTCTTCGTCGTTCGCGGCGGGAACGCGATCCCCGCCGAAGTGGGACAAGCCGTGCTCGAGTCAGATACGCTGCGTACCGGCGCCGATGGACGCGTCGGCGTGACGCTGCGCGATGACACGCGACTCTCGCTCGGTCCGGCCAGTGAAGTCCGTCTCGACAGCTTCTTGTACACGCCGGCTGAGGGACGTCTCGGTCTCGTCCTTAACTTCATTCGCGGCATGGCCGTGTACGTGTCCGGAAAGATCGCCAAGCTGGCCCCTGACTCGATCCGCCTCGAAACGCCAGGAGCGATCGTCGGCGTCCGTGGCACGACAGTGGCGGTGCAGGTCGTCCCGCGATGATCGCCCTGCGACGGCGCGCCTTCATGGCCGTTCTCGCCGTCGCGGTGTTCGTGTCTGCATGCGCGCCGAAAACAGCGCGGACTGATCCTCAGGCGCAGGTCCTGGTCGTACTGCTGCCCGATACCGACACCGGCAACGTCGGTCGCATCGTCGTGTCGAATCCAGCCGGCCAGACCGAGCTCTCGACGGCGTATGCCTCGACGCGCGTCACGACCAATGGGCGTCAACCGCGCGCACGCACGATGAAGCAGGACGACGTCATGCGGCAGTTCGCCGATGCGATCGGCACGCTGCCGCCGGCGCCGCTTCACTTCACGCTGTTCTTCCGGTTCGACTCCGAGGAGCTCACCGACGAGAGCCGCGCGGTGGTGCAGGACGTGCTCAAGTCGGTGAAGGCGCAGCCGGTCCCCGACGTGCAGGTCATCGGCCACACCGATACCACCGGAACGGCGGAATCGAATTTCGAGCTCGGCATGCGGCGCGCCAATTCGGTTCGCGCGATGCTGGTCGACGCTGGCCTCAATCCCTCGGCGATCGACGCCCGCTCGTTCGGCGAAATGGAGCTGCTGGTCAAGACCGCCAACGGCGTATTCGAACCGAAGAACCGCCGCGTCGACATCACCGTGCGATGAGCCCTCGTCCGCGGCGGCTCATCCTCATGTGCGGCCTGCTGCCCACGGTGGCAGTCGCCATCCTCTCGCTCTACCGCCCGACCGTCCTGACGAACCTCGATTTCAGCGTCTACGACATGCTGGTGCGCGCCGTGCCGGCGCGCCTGCCGAACAGCCGGGTCGCCATCATCGACGTCGACGAGCGCAGTCTGGCCGTCGAAGGTCAGTGGCCGTGGCGCCGGGACGTCGTCGCCCGGCTGATCGATCGTCTGCGCGACGCCGGCGCGGCCGTGGTCGCCCTCGACATCGTGTTCGCCGAACGCGATCGAGACGATGGCACGCCAATTCCTCCCGACGACGTGCTCGCGGCGACGCTGCGCAAAGGCGGCGTCGTGCTTGGGTATGCCATGACGTTCGACGGCGTCCATCACGCCGCGCGAACTTGCGTCCGGCACCCGATGGGCATCGCGGTCGTCCATCCTTCGTACGATGAAGGCAACACGCCGTACTTCCAGGCGACCGGTGCCGTCTGCAATCTCGAGAGCCTGTCGGACGCGGCCGGCGTATCCGGCTTCATGAACGCCGCGCCTGATTCCGACGGCATCCTGCGACGCGTGCCGATGCTCGTGGAATACGACGGGCAGGTCTATCCGGCGCTGTCGCTGGCGGCCGTGCTGAAAGCCGTCCGCACGCGCGCGGTGGCCGTGCGCGTCATCAACGTGAACGCCTCGACGCTGGTGCTCGAAGGCAATCGAACGATCTCGCTCGACGGCAAGAGCAATCTGCTCGTGCGCTATCGCGGCCCGAAACGGACCTTTCCCTATCACTCCGCCACCGACGTCCTCAGCGGCAAATTGGGCGCGGAGACGTTCGCCAACAAGATCGTCTTCGTCGGCACGACCGCACTGGGCACGCGCGAGGTCGTCGCCACGCCACTCGACACGCTGTTTGCGGGCGTCGAAGTCCAGGCCACCGCGGCGGACAACCTGCTGCAACAGGATTTCATGCGGCGCCCCGATTTCGGCGTCGCGCTCGAAACGCAGATCGTGCTCAGTCTCGGTGTGCTGGCCGCGCTGCTGTTCCTGCGATTCGGCCTGTTCTGGGGAGGGTTGATCGCGACCGCGTGCGGCGCCGCCGTCTGGGGAACCGCGTTCTGGACGATGTCGACCGAAGGCACGACGCTGTCGCCGCTCTACCCGACGCTCGGCCTGATGACCGCGCTGGCGTCGATGACGATCGCCGGCTTCACGCTCGAGCGACGCCGCGCCGATCGCGCCGGCGAGGAGAACGACGCCTCGCGTCGACTCATGGTGCAGACGCTGCTCTCGCTGACGGGAATCAGGGATCTCGAGACCGGTCGTCATTCCATCCGCACGCAGAAGTACGCGCGTGTGCTGTCCGAGGAATTGGCGAAGCATCCCTCCTATACCGATTACCTGACGCCGGAGCGCATCGAGCTGTTGGCCAGCCTCGCGCCGCTCCATGACATCGGCAAGGTCGGCGTACCCGATCGCGTGCTCAACAAGCCGGGTGGGCTCACTCCGGAAGAGTTCGCCGAGATGCGAAAGCACCCCGTTCACGGCAAGCAGGTGATCGAGAACGCCGAGCGCGCCGCCGGCGTGCGCGACGATCTCACGCTCGCGATCGCCAAGGACATCGTCTACACCCACCACGAACGATGGGACGGCAGCGGCTATCCGCAGGGGTTACGCGGCGTCGACATCCCGATCCCCGGCCGCGTGATGGCCATCGTCGACGTCTACGACGCCATCCGGTCGCGCCGGCTGTATCACGCGCCGATGACGAAGGACGAGGCGCTGTCGTTCATCGTGAAGGGCAGGGGCACCCACTTCGATCCCGCCGTCGTCGACGCATTCGTGCGCGTCGCACCTGTGATGCATCACCTGTCGGAAGAAAACCAGGCCGACCAGGCCACGGAGATCCGCGCGTCTTAACGAAGCTCCCGGTCCGCGCTCGTGTGTGTTCGGGACGTTCGTAGCGTCGGCTCACCGGGCGAGCCTGGCGTCGGCTCCCGGTTCGTCGGCGTGGAAAATCGGGTCTTCCGGCGAGTGTGCTGCCGATGACGCCGTCGCCTTGGATGACTCGATCGACAGTCAAGAATCGTTTCGGTAACCAGCTGGCCCGTACGCCGGTGGCGAATCCAGGGCGACGGCGCTCGCCGCGCCTACAGACCCGATTTACCCTCTTCGCTCCTCACGCCGCGAACAGGTCGCCGACCCCAGGCTCGCCCGGTGATCCGCCGCACCCTCGGCCAAGCGACGGCGGTATGGCTGGGGCGGAGCGACGGTCGCGCGGATCACATCAGCCGCCGACGGCATCGTCAGCACGCGCGCGGACGAGTCGTTTTTCCGCGGCGTCGAACCGGAGCGAGGCCCCAGCCATACCGCCGCCGCTGGGCCCCACGTGCGGTCGGGGCTTACGCTACGGACACTTCGTAACGCGCTTGAAAAGGCGTGCGGTCTACGCGCCGGCGGCTTGCGTCAGTTCCTGCGGCGCGGGCGCGCGGCGGCGCGCCAGGCGCAGGCGCAGACTCTCGATGAAGACGTAGTAGACCGGTGTGATGTAGAGCGTCAGCAACTGCGAGACGAGCAGGCCGCCGACGACGGCAAGACCCAGCGGGCGCCGCGACTCGGCGCCGGCGCCCCAGCCGAGGGCGATCGGCAGCGTGCCGACGAGCGCGGCCATCGTCGTCATCATGATCGGCCGGAACCGCACGAGACAGGCTTCGTGGATCGCCTCGGCCGGCGTCTTCCCCTGGCGCTGCGCGTCGACGGCGAAGTCGACCATCATGATGCCGTTCTTCTTCACCAGCCCGACCAGCATGATCACGCCGACGAAGGCATACAGATTGAGCTCGGTCTTGAAGATCGTCAGCGTCAAGAGCGCGCCCAGGCCGGCGGCCGGGAGACCCGAGAGAATCGTGATCGGGTGCGTGAAGCTTTCATACAGCACGCCGAGCACGATGTAGATCACGACGATTGCCATCAGCAGCACGAGACCAAGCCCGCGCAGCGAGTCCTGGAACGCCTGCGCCGTGCCCTGGAAGGCGAGGATGATCGACGCAGGGAGCGTCGAGGTGGCCGTCGATCGGATGTGCTCCACTGCGTCGCCGAGGGCGTAACCGGGGCTGAGGTTGAACGACACGGTCACGGCCGGTAGCTGGCCGAAGTGATTCACCTGGAACGGACCGACCGCCGTACTCAAACGCGCCACCGACTCGAGCGGAATCAGCCGCCCGCTATTCGATCGGACGTAGAGCAACGACATCGCCGCCGGGTCCTCCTGGAATTCCGGTGCCACTCGCAGGATGACCTGATACTGATTGTTCGGCGCGTAGATCTGCGACACCTGCCGTGTGCCGTAGGCGTTGTACAACGCCGTCTCGACCTGTGACGCGGTGAGTCCGAGCATGGACAATTTGTCGCGATCCATCTCCACCGTGACGAGCGGGTTGTTCACCTGCAGATCGCTGCTGACGTCCTCGAACCCGCGGCTCTGACGGATGGTCTGCTCCATCACCGGCGCCCACTTGTACAGCTCGTCGGTGTCGGTGTCCTGCATCGTGAACTGATAGAGCGCGCGATTCTGACCGCCGCCGCCGAGATTGATCGGCGGCTGGTTGATCATGAACGTCCGGATGCCAGGGATCTGGGCGAATCCTGGCCGCAACTCCGCGATGACCTGGTCGACGGTCTTGGTGCGCTCGGTGCGCGGCCTCAGCTCGACGAACATGCGACCCGTATTCGAGCCGCCGGCGCCGTTGTTGCCGAGCAGGCCAACATTCACGCCGGCGCTGGTGACATCGGGGTGCTTGAGCAGCATGTCGGCGACCTGCAGCTGGTGCTTCACCATCTGATCGAAGCTGATCCCTTGCGCCGCCTCGGTGTTGACGTTGAACCGGCCCTGATCCTCGCTCGGGAGAAATCCCTTCGGCGTGGCCTGGAACAAGTACACCGTCGCCACCAGCAGACCGACTGAGACGGCCATCGTCACCATGCGATGGCGAAGCGTGGCGGCCAGCGTGCGCCCGTAGATCCCGCGACACGTGTCGAAGACCCACTCAAATGCGTTGTAGAGTCGGCTGTGCCCTTCGGCGTGTGGCGGCCGCAAGAACCGGCTGCACAGCATCGGCGTCAGGCTGATCGATACGAAGCCGGATATCAGGATCGCCGCCGTGATGGTGACCGCGAACTCGTGCAGCAACCGGCCGACGACCCCGCCCATGAACAGCACGGGAATGAACACGGCCACGAGCGAGATCGTCATCGAGAGAATCGTGAAACCGATCTCCTTCGACGCGTCATAGGCCGCGCGGAGCGACGACTTCCCCATCTCCATGTGGCGCACGATGTTCTCGAGCATCACGATCGCATCGTCCACGACGAAGCCGACCGAGAGCGTGAGCGCCATCAACGACAGGTTGTCGAGGCTGTATCCGAGCAGATACATCACCGCGAACGTGCCGACGACGGCGCCCGGCAGCGCCAAACTGGGGATGATCGTTGCCGACACGTTGCGCAGGAAGATGAAGATCACGAGCACGACGAGCCCCATCGTGATCATCAGCGTCAGCTTCACGTCGTGCACCGACTCGCGAATGGTCAGCGACCGATCGCTGCGGACGTCGAGGGAGATCGCCGCCGGCAGTTGTGCACGAATGCCCGGCAGCAGCGCCTTGATCCGCTCGACCGTGTCGACCACGTTCACGCCCGGCTGTTTCTGCACCGACAGATAGATGCAGCGCTCGCCGTTCTGCCAGCTCGCCGTCTTGTCGTTCTCGACCCCGTCGTAGACGTGCGCGACTTCGTCGAGACGGACCGGGTTGCCGTTGCGATACGCGATGATCGTCGGACCGTACGCCGCGCCCCGAAGCAGCTGGCCGTTCGTCTCGACCGTGAACGTCTTCTCGCCGTAAATGGTGCCGGTCGGCAGATTCGAATTGGCGCTCTGAATCGCATTGGCCACTTCGTCGATGCCGATGGAGCGGGCCGCCAGCTCGCGCGGATCGACGTCGACGCGCACCGCGTACTTCTGCGAGCCAAAGACCTGGACCTGCGCGACGCCGCTCACTGTCGAGATCCGCTGCGCCATGTTCGACTGCGCGTACTCATCGATCATGGACAGTGGCAGCGTCTTCGATCGAAGGACGATGAAGAAGATCGACTGGTCGGACGGGTTGACCTTCTGATACGACGGCGGCGCCGGCATCTGCGGCGGCAACTGGCGCGAGGCGCGGCCGATCATCGCCTGCACGTCCTGCGCGGCGGCGTCGATGTTGCGGCTGATGTCGAACTGCAACTGGATGTCGGTGCCGCCCTGCGTGCTGGTGGAGTTGATGCTGGTGAGGCCGGAGATCGTCGCGAACTGTTTCTCGAGCGGCAGCGCCACGGAGGAGGCCACCGTTTCGGCGCTCGCACCCGGCAGCGACGCGCTGACGCGAATCGAGGGGAAGTCGACGCTCGGCAGGTCGGCGACCGGGAGCTCCTGATACGCCAGGCCCCCGAACACCAGGATGCCGAGCATCAGGAGCGTCGTCGTGACGGGACGCTTGATGAAGATGGCCGAGAGGTTCATGACGTCCCCTTCGTGCTCACGGGTTCCTCGGCGCGTCCTGCACCCTTCACCGAGATGAGGCTCCCC
>Ga0111539_10001052_pt1 | contig 36319 bp, 39 predicted proteins | sample RhiMethybrSRZTD1_FD_79667 | JGI IMG/M metagenome (GOLD analysis project Ga0111539, IMG submission 79667) | Populus rhizosphere microbial communities from Tennessee, USA - Rhizosphere MetaG P. TD hybrid SRZTD1 (version 2) (version 2) | ecosystem: Host-associated > Plants > Roots > Rhizosphere >...
CGTGCTCGGTGCAAGCACCTGCGCGCGTCCTCGCTACGCCGAACCCCCGACCTATCGTCTTTTGCCTGCGGCAAAATCCGTATCGGGGGTTCCAGTCCCAATGTACCAATCCAGAGAAAAGACCCTGCCGATGGCAAGGTCTTTTCTCTGGTGGGCGCTGAGGGATTCGAACCCCCGACCCTCTCGGTGTAAACGAGATGCTCTAGCCAGCTGAGCTAAGCGCCCGAAATAACTCTGTTATTCTAGCGTAATCGGGGTGTTTTTGCAATGGCTACCTAGCTTCTGTGCAAACTCACCAGGCATTGAATTTTTAACATAAAACGCTTAAAATAACAGAGGTTCGCGCGAGTGGTGAAATGGTATACACGTAGCCTTGAGGTGGCTATGCCGCAAGGCATGGAGGTTCAAGTCCTCTCTCGCGCACCAATTTTAGAACCCCGGCTTGTCTGGGGTTTTAAAATTGGTCTTCGATTGATTTAACCTTCACCCAGGCGTGGAGGTGCAGACTGCCAGTGGCAGTCTGCAAGGCAATCTTCCGGGGCAAGCTATGCTTGCCACAGTGAAGTTGCGGGGCCGCGGAACGCGGCCAAGTCCTCTCTCGCTGTAGCTCTTTGCTATTATTGAGTTCATGAGTAGTGTCCAATTCAACCCCCAAGTTAGATTATTCTTATCCGACGTAGACGAAACCGTAGCAGACAACTACACCCCTGCCGTTCCCCAAATAATTGACGAGCTTTCCGCTCTTCTAAACGAAGGAGGAAAAATAGTTTTTATTTCGGGAGCCAGCGTCGCACGCATACAGCAAAGGATAGTGGACGCGATTGACCGAAAGCTTAGAAAAGGCATACTAATTAGTCATTGTAGCGGTGCGGAAGTGTGGGGCTTTGAAGAAACAGGCGAGTTACGGAAGGCACCATACTATAGCCTCTATGAAGTAATGCTCAATGAGTCGCAACGACACAAATGGCGAGAAATTATCGAACAGCTCATTACCGAATTCAAACTTAAAGTACATAAGCCAACGACGGCGAGTAAATTTAAGCAGCAATATGGCGACAACCCTCTCGACGTTATTCTCGAGGATCGCGGCCCGCAAATAACCTTTGAATTTATCAATGGCTACGACCTTACTCCAGAACAAGAGGCTGAGTTGGAAGTTGCGGTGCCACAAACGCATGGCGCACTTGATCTGCGCATTCCCGTCCTTGAACGAGCAGATGTCTTATTGCAGGCCGCCGACATTCCAATTACACCGCGACTTGCGGGCACTTGGGCGCTGGACTTTGCGCTAAAAGGTGTCTCCAAAACAGAATCTGTTAAACGTATATTGGGTGATCAAAAATGCTTAGCCGACCTTGGGCTTACTGCCGAGCAGCTGATCAATCCTCAAAGCATGGAAATTTGGGGAGACAAATTCGACCAATTCCGTGGCGGCACCGACCGACACATCCAGGAAGCAGTTAATTCCGCAGTACGCGCGATCGATTTTCGACAAGAAGATCCTGCCGGCTTCATGGAGGGCTACAACACCGTGATTTGGAATGGTAAAAAACATTTACAAGAGGGTTTACTGGAGTACCTAAAGTCGCGGCATTAAACTCATAGCGGCAGATCCCCATCATTGATAAAGCTAGCTTTTCGAGCTTTTAATACATCACCGAAATGCTGCCATAAATGGGGTTCCACCTAACGGCGATCTCGCGCACCAAAATAGAACGGCCAGCTTTGCGGGTCGTTTTATTATGTATCAATTTGAGATAGCGCGTTAAGGAAATCGCCCACAACTTGTAAGTCTTTTTCCGAATAGCGATCGAGTATTTGCGCAAGCTTCTCGTCAACAACTTTATACGACGTCTTGAGTTTTTTAATATTGGCTTGATTCAAATGTATATACACGTGTCGTCTATCTTGGTCTTGAGTTTTCCGGCCTGCAAACCCTGATTTGATTAACCTATCAATCACTGCAGTGGTTGCCCCGCTGGTCAGACCCAGCAACTTGCCAAGATGACCAGCCGTCATCTCTCCCTTTTGCTCTAGGTGGTGGATGGCCAGCATGTCGGTGGGGTGCAATCCAAATCGACGAGCCACCGTACTCTGATAAATATAACTGCCGACGGAAAAAGCCTGAAGCTGGGTTTTGATAGTTTCTTTCAGAGTAGGGGTTGACACAAACGATGCCTTACTTTTATTATCTTTACATATCAAGATACTTTATATATAAAGATATTATAACACATAGGGGTATAACATGAACAAGACAGGTACATACAAAGTTGTCCTGACCTTTAATTTAAAGGACGGTAAGGCCGATGCGGAACTGAAGCGTTCGAACGAAAAGGATAGCTTTCCCAACATGCTGTCCGGCCAACCCGGTTTTGTAGAAATGGAGCTCGTAAGAATAAGCGACAGCAAAACTCTGTCAATCCAAACGTGGGAAACCGAGCAGGATTGGTGGCGGGCACTCGAATCTGTCAAACAAGCTCAAGAAAAAATGCCCGAAAAACAGCAAAGGCAATCCATTCTAGAGTCGCGCGACTTTGTAGGAGGCCGCGTTGTTCGTCATATTTCGCCAGCGGAACGTGCGTGAGATAGCTTCAAGTCCAGGAATGAGCTGTCTTTATGTTTTATGTGGTCAACCACTTCGAGGGTACCCGGCATAATAAAATCGGCATCAACTTTACGTATATCAATCCACTGCGGAACGAATCTCGGATCAGAAGCACGTAGGGCTGGCCGACCCTTGACGCTGCAATGGAGTAAGTGAGCGTAGACATGAGTAAGAACTTCACCGTCTTGAGAGATCTGAATACTTGCCGTACCTTGGTATTTCATAGCTAGAGTCAAGCCAATCTTTTCCTTAAGCTCCCGCAGGATATGCTCATCGATGTTTTCTCCAAAATGTAGCCGACCTGATGGCACAACCAAACGACCCATGAACGGCTGGGCGTGTCTGGGGTACATAATATATTCGCCAGCGTCGTTGCCAATGACGAGTAAGCTAATTAGTTTAGGTTGAGGGCGCAGATCTAAATTGGTCCGGGTAGCGCGGTCGATGTAGCGAAAGCCATCGGGGGTTAGAATGTAGCTATCGCCCTTCTTTGCAACAAGCCCGGCAGAAATTACCTGCTTTAGGTGGTACATAAATATATTGTTTGCCAGGCCTGTTGGCTTTAGCTCAGAAAACCTCAGGTGATCAGCATGCGACAATGATCTTAGGATATCTTTTTGAATATAATGCTCAATTACGACATTCATAGCTTGATAATAGCACTTAATTGTTGTGCAAAATTCTCATAAATTGCAGTTGCGTCGTTCATTTCGGAGGCAACATCAAACTCGGGAGGCATTGTATTTGATACATATCGTAGATTTCCTTTACTCGCATAGTGATCGATAATTTTGTGAATATCAAAATTCAACTCTAATAATTGGCGAGCATACTCCTGATCTACCACCAGTGGATGGGCTAATGCCCGGGCTGCTGGATTGGCATCGGTCATGACCACACGCCTTCCCTTTAGAATGACTGGCTGGCGAGGATTATCAGGGTGGGGTACAAAGGCCGAAAATACTACGTTGCCAGGTTTTTTTGCTCTCATAAGCTTGCGATAGTGATTAGGGGTACTTAACCCATGGCCACACTCGAATATATATGCCTCATCTAAAAGGTAACGGGTTTGATATGGCAGTCCATGTACACCCCAGCCAAAGTCGTGGAAAAGATGTACCCTATTAAAACGAAAAGGCAAAGTATGCAGTGTTCGCTGCGCCTCTTGCAAACAAGCAATATCCTGACCGGCAATCACCAGTGAACGAATACCGGCTTGATACAGCGAGCAAAGACTCCAGAACAATAGTGGTCGCCCGGCAATTTCGAGAAATGACTTAGATATCGGTACGGTTACACCCCCGGCCTTAAGTCGAGACGCTCTTCCGCCAACGGCTAGTAAGGCTTGACTGATAGTTCCTTCCATGGCTAATTCCTCCAAAGACCACTTTGGAGCATGTAAGGATGCTTGTCAGTCCAGAGATTTTGACCTAGTCCTTACGAGCCGACTGACGTTTGGTGCGAGCGCGCACGTTGCGGAAAAACGCCAGTAAACCAATAAAAGCCACACCGCCCCATATAAGATTTACCACTACTGTGACGTAGGCATGGTAGCGTATCTGATAAATCACGATAAGTAGCGCACCTATGACATTATCCAGCTCGTACCAGAACGATTTGTTGCTCCACCGGCCGCTATTGACTCGGTAAAATCCAAAGAGCAACATCAACGCGCCAAGGATTCCGAGCGCGTTATAGAAAATGTCCACCGTACTCATACCTATGAGTGGGGTAAGTGATCGTACAGATGGTCGATACTGTAACTAGAACGCAAGAGCGGCTTGATACTATCGATATCGACATTCATCTTAACGCCGGGATTCATCGTGCCGTATGGGTCAAAGATCTGTTTGACGCGGGCAAACAAGGCATAGACCTCGGGGCCATATAGCTTTTGTAAGTACGGAGCCCGCAGCCGACCATCGTTGTGTTCGCCGCTGGTACTGCCGCCGAGTGATATCACAAAGTTATAATAATCTTCGATCAGCCGAAATGTTTTTTGGCGATCACCTACTTGGCTGAGGTCGAGTAGCGGCTGCATGTGCAAATTAGCGTCACCAGCATGCCCCCAAACGGCTGTCTGCAAATGATAATGTTCGAAGAGCTTATGTACTCCCTCTAAGTATTCCCTAAAACGCTCGACTGGCACCACGCCATCATCGATGATGGGCAACGCTTTGCTGCCGCCATCACCATGCGCGACAACTATAGCCGAAGAGCGACGAATCTTCCACATGGCCTCTTGTCGGCTAGGATCAGTTTCGATAACGATGCCTTGGGTATATTTTTCCAATATCTTACGGGTCTTTTTGACCATACGCTTTTGGGTACGTTCCGATGGATTATCGAACTCAATTAATAGCACAACGGATGGGAACGGCTTGTTGATAACGCCCTTCAATAAATTGGGTGCAACCTTGTCAACAAACTCAAGCAAGTGGCTATCGACCATTTCTATACAGCTAGGCATTTCGGGCAACTGCCTAAGCTCAAGTATGGCGCCCTGGGCTTTTTCGATATCCCCTAGGTGACCCACCACGAGCGTAGTAACCGGGTTAAAGGCTTCAGTTTCGAGCGTTATTTCGGTAACAACGCCGAGTGTGCCCTGCGCACCCACAAACAGCGGGGTTAAATCAAACGAACCATCCTTGCGCTTAATATCAATAAGATCGTAGCCAGCAGTGTTCTTGGTGACGTTGAGCGCAATCTTATCCACTAGCGCCTGATTTTCTTCTAGCAAGGCATCGATAGCGCGATAAATTTCGCCCTCAAAGCTGGCGAGCCCTAACTTTTTGTTAAGGTCGCGTTTGTTTAGCCGGCCGGTTTCGATGACCTCGCCGTTAGCCAACACCACGCGCAGTCCGCGGACAAACTCGCGCGTTGGGCCATACTTGACGCTCTTTTCGCCGCTGCTATTATTGGCCACCGCGCCACCAATGGTTGAATATTCGATACTGGCGGGATATGGTGGCAAAAACCGATCATGCGTATGCAATGTTTGCTGTAGTTTGCCGTAATTCGTGCCGGGTTCGACCGTCACATAGCCATTCTTATCATCGAGTTCCAATATGCGGTGCATATGCGCCGGAAAGGCTAACAATATACCGCCACCTATTGCCGCACCACTCTGGTCGGTGCCGGCACCACGTGGGGTAATAGGAATAACTCGGCCACGTTCGGCCAGTTGCCAGGTAAATCGAGCCGTTTTGCGAACGTCGTTTTCGCCACGTGGATACACCACCAAAGAGGGGGTTACGGTAAAAACGCTGGCGTCAGTCGAAAAGTAGCGACGAGCATCGGCACCGGTCATGACCTCGCCGCTCAAGTGCTCTTGCAAATAAAACGCCACCTTGGAACTCATCGTCATACCTCAATTAACCGACTAACAGTTACGATAATAGCACAAGACAGCACTGTGCCACTCTAGCTCATGGCCATAACAATAAAGTAGCTGACAGCTACCAAGACCACGACTACCACCAGCGTGACGATAAGCATGTTCTTGTGATCCTTTTTTGCAGGGGGTGTGCCGCCTGGCGTGCTAGGACCGCCATCGGTTGGGGTTGGTGGCACTGTTGGCTGACCAGCCGGTGATGGTGGTGTGTTACCCTCTGGCGCGGTGCCGGGTGTTGATGCGGGGTCATTCGGATTCATACAAGAGATCTCCTTTAATGGTTGTGGTTTTACTATAGCACACCTACCCGGGCGCAATCGATCCTAGTCCTCCGCCCGTTGCCTGTTCACAAACCGGGCGATGCCAAAAACAATAAATAGTACGGTCATAATCGCCAACAAGAGGTAGCTCGCAAAATTACTGTTGGCCGAAGCGTATCCCAGTAGCGGCAAGACAATGGTGACTGGTATGCCAGCCACCAGCGTAATAACCACAAACTGCCCAAACGGAAAGCGTGCCAGTCCGGCTGCATAGCTTATGAAGTCATAAATAGGCGATAGGACTACGCGGGCCGCCGCTAACAGACGCCAGGTGCCGACCCGACTGGCAGTAGCGTCAATTTGCCCTAGCGCCTTCTTGCCGGCAAAGAACGTCACCCCTTTTCGTCCAAGCGTCCGGGCAATCCAGTAGTTAGCAATGGCACCAAGTGTGCTGCCGATCAGACTCAAAATAATACCCGTCCAAGCGCCAAAGAGCGCACCGGCCGCCAATTCAATTGAGGTACCGCTGAGCGGCGCCACAATGTAGGTCAAGGCCTTCACAAACAAATAGACAACCGGCGCCCACGCACCAGATCCCTCTATGGCTGCATGCAGCCTTTCGGCACCACCAATAAGCTCGGATATCACTAGCATGATGATGGTAAAACCGAATACGACCATAAACAGCGACAACAGCTTATTAGTGGTAGCGGCGTCGAGCTTTAACCCGGCAACACTGGCTTGTGGCTGCGATTCTTCCTCGCCCTCAATTGGGTTTACATCGGACATGTCTTTATTACAGAGGAGTTGAGCAAAGCTGTCAACCTACGGCTCTCTTGTCACAGCCGACCCGAGTAAGCTACAATACCCCTGTTCACGCGCGAGTGGCGGAATCGGTAGACGCGCTAGCTTCAGGAGCTAGTGTTCGCAAGGACGTGGAGGTTCAAGTCCTCTCTCGCGCACCAAAACAAGGAGCCGGCCGAAAGGTCGGCTTTTTGTTTTGGTTTGTCAGAATGACTTGAACCGTGGGTCGAGGCTTGCCGGGCGGCAAGCCGAGTTTTCCTTGCTTGGCCGAGCGGTAGGCTTTAGCCGTGAGCGAGCATGCGTCGCGACAGCGACATAGTTATGGTGTCCTCTCTCGCACCGAAGCATAAAGGACGAAGTCCGCTAGTCCTCTCTCGCGCACCATGCCATATACTATAGTCATGAAGCATAAAAAAATTATTCTTACCGTACTCATCGTCGTACTGGTCCTTGTTGGATTTGCTGTTTGGTGGGGAACAAGCCAAGATAACACTTCCAAAGGTCCCCAAACTATTAAAGGTCGCGTTGCAGCCATCAATAATGGTTGCTTTGCTGACGGAGGGTGTTCTATAACGCTCGACGACTCGAAGGTGATTGTTACAGGATGTGGCTTAATGGCTAATGGCAAAACCTGCAAATCATATGATCAATCGAGACTGCACAGTGGACAGCAAATTGAGGCTACGGTCATGAAAGACGAATCCGGAATGTACAATCTTGGGTGCGATTCCTGTACGATTCGTGTCATTGAGTAGGCTCCACAACTTAACCGTCTTGATGTGCAAACCCGATTCCGAATCTCTCTGCTGATGTTATAATCCAACACGTGTGGCCTCTCTATACACTCTTAGCCGTTGTCGGGCGTGCGACATATGGCGTGTTAACTAAAGTGCTGAGCAATCACACAAAAGTTAGCCCGATTACCCAAATCGTCTTTTTGTCGGCCGCTTCCACTGTTATCGTACTTCCTATTTTGCCATTTTCTGGCGGATTTAATCTGGACGGCTTGAGTAGCGTTTGGCTAGCACTTGCAATTGCGATTGTTGGATCTGTAATCGGCAGCATCACCTATTTTACGGGTATCGCCAAGCTTGAATCGGCAACAACCCAAGTAGCATTTTCTTCAATTCTTATCTGGGGATTGATTATGTCGATCATCTTCCTGGGTACCGATTTATCTGTTATTCAGGTCATTGGTGTGCTTGTTCTGCTGTTTGCCATTTTATTAGCGCAGTACAATGGCAAGGCGCTGAAGTTGCAACCAGGCATTTTACTTATCCTGCTATCTGCCGCCTGTTTTGCGGCCGTTCAGGTGGCCAGCGCAAAGCTCTCGCAAGTTTTGAATCTAGGAACCTATATGGTTCTGGTATTGTTAGGGCCAGGTTTATTGATCGGCCTGTTATATATACAAGAAGTAAGACGTGATATCCAGAGAGCACGCGGACAGTTAGTTAGACTTACGAAGACTGCTTTTGCCACGGCCGCAGCTAGTGTTTTTTACTATATTTTTGCCTACTCCGCCTTCCGAAACGCGCCCGACCCCGGTGTTGTTGTGCTATTACTTACGTCTCAAGTCGTGTTGGCTGTCTTACTGAGCATCATTTTCTTGAAAGAGCGCACCAATATTGTGTTTAAGATTGTTGCCGGCGTGCTAGCGATGCTGGCTGCCATTATGATTAAGGCTTAATAAATTGAGTACAGTACATGAGATTGAGCATTTTTTTGATGCTCTAGCTCCAAGATATGACGAGATCGTCGGCGCAAATGGATGGCCGGTCAATGATATGCTCCGCGAAGAGCTGGCCGCCATACCAAGAGTCGACCAGGCTCTTGATTTGGGTGCGGGCACCGGCCTCTCATCCGAGACAATATTACGTTCACATCCCGGATGCGTAATTGCAGTTGATGTATCGACAGAAATGCTCGAGCAGCTACGACGTCGGTGTAATGAATACCCAGGCCTTGTCGTCGCAAGAATGGCAGTGGATAGGTTTCTGACGGACACCCAATCTAAAATCAATTCGTCAGAACTAATAGGGCGACTACGGGACCGCCATAACTCAGACCCAGGACACATGGTTGCTAGCAGGACCATAGGCCAATTCCTGGGTAGGGCGCCGTCTAAGTTCGATCTTGTTGTCGCCATGGGACTACTCCACTTCCTTCCTGAACCTCAATCAACGATTGAAGAAACCGCTGGTGTACTTAGTAGCAATGGACATTTTATGTTCACTTACGACCCTTTCGTGCCCGAACACCCTACCAATGGCGAGAGACAGACAACGTACGATGTAACCGTTTACCGTAGTGCGCCTGATGAAATTGAGACAGGGTTGCATCGAAGCGGCCTTGAGGCTGTGAGTCATCGTATTTTTACGCCTCAGCCCCATGGCAATACCGAATATCTGGGTGGTTTTGTAGTTTCAAGAAAGATTAATCATTCTTGAATGACTTGCACCGTAGGTCGAGGCTTCCTGTGGCAGTTGGGCACTCATTGATACACGTATTTGTTATAATATTTGCGAAATAAAGTATAAGGGGGCTTAAATGTTTACTTTGGCACGAAACGTAAAACGTGTTGCTTTATTGGTCGTGGGCATTCTATTTATCGTTGCCTTTACGCCAGGAGCTGCTTTGGCTAGCTTTGGTGATTGTCCAGGCGGTACTAATGACAATACGGTCTGTTTCTTTGACGGGATAAACGGAGAACCGCCGATAACCTATTACTGGATGTATGTGCCAGGCGGCATAACAACAGGCCAATGTATTAATTTAAGTGGTTTCAACGACCTGGCATCATCTGTTTATAATCACTCAAAATATCGGTTAATGGCCTATACCAACTCTAACTGTAGCGGGGCATATGTTCTTACTAATCCACATGTCGCGCGAAATTTTGTGAGCCCATATAACGATACGATTAGTTCGTTCGTTATGCTTGCTGCGCAGTAGTACCACCAAAATATTGATGTAAGGTCGCATTGGCCACCCAAATCACTTGCAAATACAAAAGCGACTGTATAATACGTTCCGAGATGAGTATAGACAGCAACGACATTCCCCAAAGAATCGCCCAGTTCTTTACCAAATACCCGCTGCGGACATTCGACAAGCGGCAAATTATGGTGCATGCCAATGACGAGCTTACGAGTATTTTCTACCTTGTTGAGGGACGTGTCAGCCAATACGACATAACGGCTTCTGGTAACGAAATAGTGGTGAATGTCTTTAAACCAAAGGCATTCTTTCCTATGTCTTCGGCTATTAACAACACGCCAAACAAGTACTTTTTTGAGGCAAGTACGTCAGTTGTGGTACACGTTGTGCCGGCCAAAGATGCAGTGCAGTTTCTGAAGGACAATCCCGACATTACATTCGATCTACTATCCCGAGTATATCGAGGGGTAGATGGTGTGCTTGGACGCATGGCACATCTTATGGGTGGCGATGCAAAAAGTCGCCTACTCTTTGAGTTACTAAACGCTGGTAATCGTTTTGGTGAACAGCAAGATGATGGACGAGTATACATACCACTGAAAGAGGTTGACCTGGCCCGGCATACTGGCCTGGCCCGCGAAACAGTCAACCGACAGTTGCAGACGCTTAAGGCCGAAGGCTTGTTAGAAGTTGCCAACCAAGGGCTGATTGTCCAGGATTTACGAAGTCTCGAACAATTGCTTGACACGCTCTAGCCGCAACGCAGCAACATAGCAAACGCCACAAGCGCCGCCAGAATAATCCAAATAAAGGTGTCCGCACCGGTTATAACCATCCGGCCCAAAAGCCTGCGCCCGCGTTCGCCAATCGGCAATTCAGTTGCATTGATACGCAGCCATGCCCAGTTGACCAGTAATAGCCCAATGAGACAAAAAATACATAGGATACAGAGCGAACCGATAACATAGATACTTTGTGTCAGGAACCAAAGCGCAAAGCCTAACACAAAGAGAGCGAGCGCGTGAATACTCAGCCGGAAAGCCCGCGTCAGCTGTCCGCCACTCAGCCCAACAAAGCCAACTACCGCAAAGATGGTAAAGAATACCATACACATCAATGAGTTCGGAAAACCAAAGACCGAGCTTTGCCAGGCATTCAAAACGTTCGAGCAGCTAAAGACACTATTTAAGTCGCATGCCAACGCCGCATTGGCATGCTTAAGTAGCTGTATCTTCTCGAGTATCTGCAAAAAAGCCGCGGCCAGTCCAATGACACCACCACCAGCCATAGCACCATAAAGCACCCGCTTATTCATTCAGTAATCCTCCTGACCAAACGATAACAGACGCTAGCGGTATGAGCTGTGACGGTGATCACTGCGAAATCAAGTCGCCATATGTAATCGTTGTTTCAAAATGCGCTCCCTACGGATACGCAACTTGCGAGCCTTGCTGCGCCATTTTTCGGTTGGGTCGTTGACCAATTTAAAGTGTCTTAATGTCGGCTTCATAGTAATAATAAATCGTTGCATAGTCCCTCCTTTACGAGACCCATTGTCGTCCAGTCATAAGCACTTTCGCCATGACTCCGATCACGTCCGAAACATTAAGATTGACAACTTGACATAAACTTTCTAATCCTACGAGATTGTGTTAGAATCTTCCCTAATGAGTATCTACCAAATTGCTGCTTTTGAATCGAAAACAATGGGTCCCATAACGGTCCATCGCGGCTGGGATGAGGCTACACGCGAGCAAGTACATCGGCATGCTTTTGACCCAGGGATCGTTGCCTCCCTGGGCGAAAAGGACCAAAACCGTTTTGCTCCCGGCAGTTCAATTGGTGATCGCACCGCCTACACCGCTTGGCAAGCAGGTAATCTAGCTGGCCTATTCTGGGTAGGGCCTAAATCATTCCCCAGCGATCATTTCCCAGAGTCCCCAAGCCAGCCACCATATACCGTCGCCTGGCGCACCGCCTATCAAACACCCGAGGGCGCGACCTATGAAGGGCAAGGTATCGGGCGGGCGCTTGGTCGTATCGGCCTGGCTAATTTTGCCGAACTAACCAAAGACGGCGGCCCCGACAATCTGCCACCACTTGCGGAGGCAGGTGCTTGGCTGGATACCGGCGTAACCAACACCGCGGGCCAGGGACTGTATCATCACCTGGCAAACACCGAGCGCGGCCAGGTTCCACTTGGTTTTGTTGATGCCGGCGTCTACACTCCCCCAATCGAACCAGGTAAATCACCCGAGGAACCACGCGTCGGCATGGTTATTGAACCAGCTACACTTGACGAAGTTATCAGGCTTGGTAACACGATGATCACGCATCATCACGCCGCGTAGCCAGGCTACATTCAATTCGTTTTACACTAAGTTATAATCTTAACTAGCGACATGAACGATCAATACGATATATACAAAGCTGCCGGCATTATTATTAAGGATCGTCGCCTGCTAGTGACCCGTTCCAAAGACAAAGATGTGTTCGTGGCGCCTGGCGGCAAGATCGAAACTGGCGAGACTCCGGAGCAAGCTTTGATCAGGGAACTAAAGGAAGAACTCCAGCTGGACGTGTCTGCGCACAATCTAAAAAAATTTGGCACTTTTTACGCCGAAGCGGCTGGCAGCCACAACGCGGGCCAACGTTTACGCATGGATGTGTTTATTGTCGACAGCACCAGACCTGTGACGCCCGATAACGAAATCGAGGAGCTGCTTTGGATATCCTCGACCATTCCGGACGGGTTGAATGTGGGTTCGATTTTTGCTCACGAGGTCTTACCAAAACTAAAGACGCAACGTTTAATTGACTGACAAGGAGTACTTATGCAGCAAGCCGACAGCGTACGGATAGTGATTTTTGACATGGCCGATCCGGATCGTTTTTTAGTTATTACCGAAACCGACGACGAAGGTAATTGGAAATTACCCGGTGGCAAGTTCGAGAACGGCAAGGACGGGATTGAATCTCCTAACGATGCCGCAGAGCGCGAACTCATGGAAGAACTTGGGGTAGGGGGCAAGCAAGTAACATTAACTGTTGCAGAGACTTTAGTTAATGACGATGGTGTTTCGGCACGTTATATTTTTGGCGGCCTGGCAAATCCAGACATCATTAAACCGTCTAACGAAATCGCCAAGGCCAATTGGTTTACCGAACAGACTTTGCCCGAGTGCAAAAACCAGAAACATATACTCAGTGCAGTCGCGGCTGCACGCCGAGTGGTTACTACATAGCCGTATCGGAATCTAGTCTTCGGGGGTGACGCGAGTTTCGCGCACCATCCAGTTTTGGACATTAGTAAATCGTTCGGGGTCGGTGTTAATGGCCTGTTTGGTTAAACCATACAATTTGCCATGGGTAATGTATAAAAAGCGTGGCTGATACAACCCCAAGGCTGGCTGGTCTGTCTGCCAGGCCTGCAGGAAAGGCTGGTATTTGATTGCCCGAAGTGCCGGATCGGCCCGCGTTCGCCCTGCTTCTAACGAAGCGTCGGCAACTGCCGATTTGTATTCAGAAAAATTAAGTCGTGTCGGCGAACGGCTGTCTACTTGCGAACTGTGCCAATAGATATACACGTCGGGGTCAGGACCAATGGCAATACCAAAAAGCAGCACATCATAATCGTGCCCAGCTAGGGTATTTTGAAACTCGGCGTCAGTTTGTAGATCTAAATTAACTTTCACCCCGATAGCTTGCCAATACTTTTGTATCTGCTGCGCGACAGACGAGTATTCACCGCCGTTTTGGGCCGATAGTCGAAGCGCAAGAGGTGTGCCGGCCTTGCTGCGCATTCCATCTGGGCCGACAGCCCAACCGGCAGCATCCAACCGGGCAGCGGCGACCACAGGATCAAATGGCGGCTGCACATATCGTGGGTCGTAGGCTAACTGGCCGGGCAGTAGCGGCTCACGTACTGGTCGTGTGGCGTAGTTTAAATTAGCAATGATCGCACTCGTATCGACTGCCTGGCTCAACCCCAGACGCACTGCCGGATCATTAAATGGTGCGACTGAGTTACGAAAGAAAGCCATTACTTCGGCGGCCAGTGGTATGTCGTACTTCCAGATAGTCGAATCACTTCGCCATTCGGGCGGCACTTCGCTTAAGCCAACCGCGGCGTTGATTTCTTGTTTGTTGAATGCATCTATTAGTTCCAACGGGCCGCGGTAGGTACGAATCGCAAAACTATTGAGCTTTGGCTTGCCGCCGTGATAATTGTCGAAGGGCTTTAAGAGCACACGTTCCTGACGATCGGCTGGCGAACCGCCCGACACCTCAACCGCCCCCCATTGAAATGGCCCAGAACCAATGGGATTCGAATTAAATCCCACCGAACGCATATCGGCCATAACGACTCCCTCGAGCGAATGTTTCGGGATAATCCCATTCGTGAGTGAATATGGGAAGGAAGCCAAAGGGTTAGGCAGCGTAAAAGTCACCGTCCATGGGTCAACCGCCGTTACCGCTACTCCTTGATAACTACTGAACAGCGGCGATTTAGCGTCAGGGTTTTGGATTACTTGATACGTAAACACGACATCCTCGCTGGTAAGCGGAGCGCCATCTTGCCACACCAGGTCTGGCCTAAGATGAACAGTATAGATTGCGCCACGCTCGTCGGCCGTCCAACTATCGGCTAGATCACCTACCAATTGATTTTGATCGTTATAACTTAATAGGCCAGAGAACACCAATTCGGCCACACTACTGTCTACCAAACCCGAAGCATAGACTGGATTAGCATTGGTGAACGAACCCAATATCCCCTCCGTAAAACTACCCCCCGGTGTAGGTACCAGTGCCTGATAATATCCACTCAGTCCGCGGGTTTGGGCTAATACACCCCCAATTAAGAGTACAAACAACAGCATCCAAGTAACCACAAAACGGCGGACGGCGAATAGACGTTCTAATCGTTTAAAAAAATTATTCTCTAGATGCTGTTCGGCGCTCGCACCAAACTCTTCGACTTGCCGTTTTTGCAAACGCAATCGGCGGCGAAAACGCAGCTTGTAGGCGCGGCCTTTTAGCATAGGCAAACCCTACGCTACAACGATCCCTAAAAGTATAGAAGCGGCAAAAATAAACGCTGCGATGATCGTCAGCTGGTAAATGGTTTTATCAGTACCCCGGCGAACAGTGTTGACTTCGCCGCCGCCACCCAATCCGGCGCCCAGGCTAGCGCCACGAGTTTGCACCAAAATAAGCAAAGTCATAAGGAGCATTGATCCGATGGTGATGTAGTTATATATGCTCATGCTTTTCGCCGCCCATAAAAATAGTGGTTATTACATAGTTTACCAACCCGATAATCATACCTGCAAGTATTGCCACCCAGAAACTGCTGACCTGCAGCGGCTCGTATAGCCACGCAACCAGTAAAATCATCAAGCCGTTAATAACAATCATAAATAATCCAAGTGTCAGCAAAAGAGCGGGCAGAGATAAAAGCACCACAATCGGTTTAATAATCGAGTTAATAAACGCCAAAATTAAGCCGGCAAAAATAATGACCCGAACGCTCTCGTTATATGTGAGGTGCGAACCTAGTAACACGGCAGACAACCAAAGCCCAAGACTACACACCAACCAACGAATCAAAAAACGATACAAAACGCCGTCTTTCATAATTTTTACATATTGTAGCATACAGAGAAGAGATAGATGAGGAATTAGCCCGCTATCAGCTTCTTGGGCAAGCGAGCGCTCATGACCCGGTTGCCAGTTTCTGTAATCACGACATCATCCTCTATCCGCACACCGATGCCTTCCTCTGGTATATAAATGCCGGGTTCTACCGTTATGACCACTCCCGGTTCGAGTGGGTAGTCATAGTCGCCACCGTCATGAGTGTCGAGGCCCAAAAAATGCGAGGTCGCGTGGGGGAAATAACGGCGAACCTCTTCTGGACTAATAGATTTTATCAGTCCCAACTCGCGTAGCTTTTCGCCCACGTAGGCCGACATCTGCTTTTCGTAGGTCTGCAGTTGCACTCCAGGTTTAAGGAGCGACAAGGCAAAATCCTGAGCCGCCTGCACCGCCTCGTGGACTTGCTGTTGTCGGCGCGAAGGCTGGCCAAGGGCCACAGTCCGGGTAATATCGGCAGCATAGTGCGCATAACGCGCGCCGACGTCCATGGTCACCAACTCGTCGCTAGCCAAAGGTGCATTATTAGCCAAATTATGGAGCGTACAAGCTCGGACGCCACCGGCTACAATCGGCTCAAAGGCATGCCCTTCGGCGCCACGTTTTCGAAAACCGCGGGCGATATCGGCCTCTAATTCGTACTCAAAACCATATTTAGCCAACTGGGTCGGCCGAGTGACTTCTTTCAGTGTGTCCACCGTAATATCAATCGCCTTTTGCAGTGCTTCTATTTCTATGGGTTGTTTAACCATGCGCATGCGCAGCAGATGTTGGCGCAGGTCGAGCAGTTCGATATCGCCGTTAATCTCTTTAATTCGGTGGATTAGTTCACTCCTGGCCGGATTGGTATACAGACCAAGCACATCAATATACTTGGGGCTGGCCGACAAAGTTGCGACATGCTGGACTTTTTTAAGCCGGGCTTCGAGCAATTTCCAACCTTCTTTTTCGTTAAGCACTTCTTTAATGCCCGACCGGCGCACCACTTCCTCGCTGTCGACAGCCCCGTCAAAAGCCTGACGTACGGCCGCTCGCTCGGGGACGATAAGATATTCGCGCCCCTTATCCATAACTAACACGACATCTGGTTCGTCGACACCTGTCATATACCAGAAACTGCGGTCCTGGTGGAATGGCAAGGCCTCGTCCCCCGCCCGCTGCAGCAGCCCGTTGGCAGTTATAACTATCGGCGCCGTACCAGTAAATAACTGACGCAGTCGCTCGCGATTGGCAGCAAAAAACTCACTGCCGAACTTAGTCTCCATGAGGATTCCAGTATACCAGCTAATACAACCAGCAGATAGGGCGTCGAAAATTACAAGTTAGCCTTAATGCTCCTGGCTCTCGATACGCCGACTACGGCTGCGATGTCATTTTCGCTCGCAGTGGCTAGAGCCCGCACGCTACCAAAATGTTTGAGTAGTTTTTTACGGGTAGATGGGCCAACACCGGGTATAGTATCCAGCGAACTAGACGTCTGGCGTTTTTGTTTAAGGACCGAGTGATAACTCACCGCAAAGCGATGTGATTCGTCGCGAATGCGCTGAAGCAGTTTTACTAAGTTGGTGCTATGCGGCACATTGACCAACGTAAAATCTTGGCTAACAGTGGCATATCCACCCATTTTTTGTAGCAACATCGTATTAAGCGTAACGTTCGATGCATCGTGTTTTAGGACTATTTGCTCCTCACGTTTTGCCAAGCCGACAAACGGAATGCGCTGGCAATCGGCCGCATCCCGGGCCCGAATGGCAGCATCTAGTTGCCCCTTGCCACCGTCGATAATCACTAGGCTCGGCAGACCCCAGGCCTTACGATTTTTTTCGCTGAAGCGGCGTGTAATCGTTTCGTTCATGTTATAAAAATCATCGTTATGATCTTTTTTAGTTTTAAACTTACGGTATTCGCTCTTACTACTGACGCCGTTCGTAAAGACCACCATGCTAGCCACCACATCAGTACCCTGCATGTGCGAGATATCGTAGCCTTCGATGCGCTTTGGAAAGCCTTCCAAACCAAGCAGCTCAACCAATTCGCCAAGGGCATGGTCCTTACTAATATCTAAAAATTCCTTATCGCTAAATACGACTTGCCTGGACAGATTCTGGAGTGAAAATAATTGATTACGAGTCCTAGCCGCGCCCTCAAAATCTTGCGCCTTAGACTGCTTTTTCATTTGTTTTTCTAACTCGCGCTCAATGGTGCTCTTTTTGCCCTCAATCACTGCCATCAAACGCCGCAGGTTAGCGCGGTATTCTATTAAAGATGTCTTACCTTCTTCGAGCCCAGGATCCAGACCTAGGTGATACTGCAAATTAGCCCGTTTCTGTCCTGACGTGCGTGTCATGGCAAACGGAAAGATACGCCGCAATAATTTGAGCGCCTGGCGGACCGCAAGTGTGCTGAGATACGGCCCGAAGTATCGCGCGCCATCGTCCAGCGGCCGACGGGTAGTGGTGACGGTTGGGTAGTCGCTATCGTAATCGATACGGATATACACCATGCTTTTATCGTCACGCAGCAAGATATTAAACCGCGGCATATAGCGCCGCACCATTTCGGCCTCCAAAAACAAAGCTTCCAGCTCGCTATCTACTACCATCCAGTCGGTGTCGGCAATCTCGGCAACCAGGACATCGGTTTTTGCGTCGCGCAGGCGGCTCTTCTGAAAATACTGTCGCACCCGATTGTTCAGCCGCGCTGCCTTGCCAACGTAAATAATTTCGCCCGACGCATCCTTATGAAAATAGACCCCAGGTTGGGATGGCAACTGCTGTAACTTTTTGGCTAACTCCTTATTCATGGCTTTATTGTATCAATAACAACCCGGGCAAGCTTGCTATCGGGCAAACATACACCTATGATGTAACGCATGACTATCCAGGAACGAGTATTCGCCGTTGGCACCACAACCCTACCCGAAGAAATAGCAGCTCCAAAAAAGATCTTGCCAATTTGCGCCATGGCCACAGGCTGTTGCGCTCTGGTAGATAGCTTTACCGGCGTAGCCTGCACAAACGACTTAGTAGTCATGGGCCAACAAAACGGGGGCAGCAATACGTATGCATGCCCTCATCCCGAGGGATGTTCGGGCGTTGCCCGGGTAGTCCCCGACGGCGTTTCTACTCGGGTCGATATATACCAAAACGGCCCAGCCTGCGATCCCACAACGACAATTGCCGTTGCGCCCGCGGGTCTAAGCGCTCTTGACCTTGAAATTATCGGGGAGCCTGCCAATTGGATGGGCGGCGCAACTCTGGCATAGCGATTGGCCGGCATAACAATTCTGACAAATCAGCACCAACTTGTTACAACTTTTGACCGCACAGTTTTCGTAGTTACTCGTCTTACCCTGACAATGCACACAAATACCAATGTCTCTGGCTGATGCCGAAAATTTTTGGCTCATGCGGCCGTCAAAAACATATAGCGAACCCTCCCACAAACCATCGTCTTTATAGCGTTCGCCATACTTTACGATGCCGCCATCCATTTGGTAGACGTCCGTAAAACCGCGCTTTTTCATGAGCATGCTCAAAACCTCACAGCGGACACCACCAGTGCAATAGGTAACTACCGGCTTATTCTTTATGTCAGCGTACTTTTCGCCTTCTAGGTCTTTTAGGAAATCTCTCGTGGTCTGCGTTTCGGGCACAATGGCATTTTTAAATCGCCCCACTGCCGCTTCATAGGCATTGCGGCCATCAAAAAATACGACGTCCTGGCCGCGTTCTTCTACCAATTTGTGAACGTCCTCTGGTTTTAGGTGTGTACCGCCACCAACAATCCCTTGCTCGTCGACAACAATCTGGTCTGCGGCCCCAAATGTCACGATTTCGTCGCGCACCCTGACGCTTAGTCTAGGAAAATCTTCACGTCCACCATCCGACCATTTAAAAGCCATGCCCTTAAAGGTTTTGAAGCCTTTTGTGGCTTTTACATACGCTTTTAGATCTTCGATATCGCCGCCAAGGGTACCGTTAATGCCATGTCCAGACAGCAAAATTCTCCCGCGCAGGTTAAGTTTTTCGCACAGGGTATATTGCCAGAGCCGCACCGCTTCTGGGTCAGCAATTGGCGTAAACTTGTAATAGAGTAGTACTTTCTGCATTTGCCGCTAAAGTATACCATTCTACCTCTGTTAAATCCAGTCTGAGAAAAATGATGTAAAAATTGACAGGGGTGTTATAATTAGAGCTAACGTTTATTAAAGGAAAGGTCGGCTAGCATGAAATCGATATCTACTACAGGCGTTTACGTAGCCGTCCATACGGTTACCTCAACCGGCCTTTAGACTCTCTCACGCACAGCACACAGCCAAAACTACACATAACGTTACAATCAAGCTAAGGGGTACCATGTCCCCCGTTAAGGAATACCATGGCAACAAAAGACGTTTCAGCAAAACAAACTCTACTATTCTTCTGGAGCCACATCAGACGCCATCCCGGCTATGTGGTTGGGTTTTTAGTGGGCATCCCACTGACTGTATTGATATATCAATTTCTGCCACCACTTATTCTGGCCGATGTACTACGCCGCCTAAGCACTGGTGATTTCGAGCCAAACGAGGTATGGGCCAGCTTTGGACCAGAACTGCTGGCCTATGCTGGGCTTATGCTGTTTGGGGGCGTTATTGCCTGGCGGATTATTGATATCTTGGACTGGAAGCTTGAAGGCATTATGCAGCGCAGCATCGCGCGGCAAATCTTTAGGCATTTGTTATCAGAAAGCGCTAACTTCCATGCCAATAATTTCGGCGGCTCGCTGGTATCCCAAAGCAGCAAGCTGCTTGGTGCCTATATCCGCACTGTCGATACGACAGTATTCTTAACCATACCCCTTATAGCGAGCATTATATGGGGCACGACTATCCTGTTCTTCAAGGTGCCTCAATATGCGGTACTACTGCTTGGATTTAGCCTCTTCTTTATTGTGACGGCCTTTTTTGTAACCCGCCCGGTACGTAAATTAAGTGCTAGACATGCCACACTGGAAAGTTCCCAGACCGGATACCTAGCCGATAACATTACAAATGTTTTGTCCGTCAAAAGCTTTGCCGGCCAAGAATTCGAAGAACAAGCCTTCGCCAAAATTACTGATCGAACACGCCTAGCACTCAGAGAAATGATGTATGCCACCCAGAAACAGCAGGCTTATTTTAGCGTCGTAAATAACAGTATTCTGGCCATGTCCCTAACCATGGCGGTTATTAGTGTCATGCTTTTTGAAGCAAATGTCGGCACCGTTTTCCTAATGCTCACCTATACCGCATCAATTACCCTGCAACTTTGGAATTTTGGTAACAATGCGCTTAAGACCTACAACCGAGCACTTGGCGATGCCCAAGAGATGGTTGGCGTCCTGGCTAACACTCCCGAGGTACTTGACCCCGAAAAGCCAGAAAAAGTGCGCATCAAAAAGGGTGACATTCACTTTTACGACATGAACTTCGCCCATCCGGACTCTAAACAAGACGACGTATTATTTAGTAAATTTAATCTGCATATTGCGCCTGGTGAAAAGATCGGCCTAGTGGGGCATTCGGGCTCTGGCAAATCTACCTTAACTCGTTTGTTACTGCGCTTTTCGGATATCGACAACGGGCAAATTTTAATCGATGACCAAAATATTGCTAACATCACGCAGGACGACTTGCGCCGGCATATCGCCTATGTGCCACAAGAACCTTTGTTGTTCCACCGCACTATTCGCGAAAATATCGAATACGGCCGGCCTGGCGCCAGCACCAAACAGGTAGTTGAGGCAGCCCACAAAGCATTCGCCCATGAGTTTATCGAAAAGCTGCCTAAGGGCTATGACACATTGGTTGGCGAGCGAGGCGTCAAGTTGAGTGGTGGTCAGCGCCAACGCATTGTAATTGCCCGCGCCATTCTTAAGGACGCCCCCATTCTAGTACTCGACGAAGCCACAAGTGCCCTAGATAGCGAAAGCGAAAAGCTGATACAGGCAGCTCTGTGGGAGTTAATGAAAGGACGCACCGCAATCGTAATCGCCCACCGCCTGAGCACTATCCAAAAAATGGATAGAATTGTCGTGCTAGACAACGGTCAAATTGCCGAACAAGGTAGCCACCAAACGCTACTTAAACACAAGGGCACCTATGCCAAACTATGGGCCCACCAATCAGGCGGTTTTATAGAAGAATAACCACCTCGCGGGTTCGGCCCGCTAAGGTGGCTATAGGATGGTTATTCTTTTGTCTCTTCTTTGGGAGTAGAGTCGCCTTCGGCGGGCTCAGCACCTTCTGATTCTTCTGAGGCTTCGGTTTCTTCTTCGGCGTCACCACCCGCGGCATCATTAGCCGCCTGTAGGGCGCTTGGTTCAAAGACGGTTGCCAGTGGGTGGCTTGGATCGGTTTTAACTGTCACACCTGCTGGGATAATAAGGTCAGCTACCGTAACGTGGTCACCAACGACAATCAACTTTTCGCCATCAAAGTATAGCGCATCGGGCAGATGGCGAGGCAGGGCTTCTACTTCTACCACTTCCAACTGACGAAGTACCACCAAACTATTGCGTTCGGCTGGCGTGACATCATTACCCTCATCGAACTTAATGTGCACTGGGATCTCGGCAGTAACCTCTTCGTCGGCCTTGACGGCGTTAAAGACAAGGTGGCGCAGCTTGTGCTTTTGGGGGTCAAAGTCGGCCTGCTTAATTAAGGCGGTAAACTGCCTGCCACCGGCTTGCAGCTGCACTGGGTGGTGCTTGCCAGCCTTTAGGTAGGCCTTGTACATGGGAGCATAAGCGCCCATAACAACTATCGATGGCTGGCCGTGGTCATGGATAACCGCCGGCACTAGCTCAGTTTTACGCAATTGCTTCACTGCCTTGCCAGTTACAGTGCGAGGTTCAAGTTGCAGTGTAATTTCTTCAGTAGACATCTAAACCCTCTCTTTAACTCTTCAATCTGTCTCTATAGTGTACCACATCTGGGGCCAGATATCGCCCCGTTGACCACTCTATAGTACTATGGGACTAGCTATGACGCTGACATTACTATGTAAACCCGAAAGGTAATTATGTTCGACAAAGTTGCAATACTATCCGTTCCAGTATCCGATCAAGACAGGGCGCTAGAATTCTACACAGAGATATTAGGTGGCAAGGTGGTACAGGATATGCCGTTTGCACCAGGCACCCGGTGGCTAAAAATCGAATTGCCGGGCGTAGAAACCCAGCTGGTGCTCGCTACCTGGTTTTCAGACATGAACCCCGGGTGCTTGCAGGGTGTAGTACTTAGCGCCAAAGATATTGCGAAGACCCATGCCGAACTTAAGAAACGAGGTTTGGATATTTCTGAGATAGACGAACAACCTTACGGCAAGGAAGCAACTTTTGCCGATCCAGACGGTAATGGATGGATTCTTCAGCAAACGAAATAGATCAATCCGAGAATCATCTAATAGCAAAGATATCTATCTTGTATTCTTTGCCAATTTTAAGATAGGGGTGATCTTTAATAAGCTCCGCCGCTTCTTTTTTATCCTTTGCTCGTATGATGCTATAACCATTCAAGACGTTCGTAGTACCCCCGACCGATCCGTCAGTATGAACAGCCGCGCCGCCAGACATCGGCGATCCTTTATCGACTAGCGCATCCCCAAGGCTCGCAAAAAACGTCATCCAACCTTTGTGCGATGCATTTGGTGGCGCTGGCTCGCCGGTGTAAAGCAGTATAAATTTCATGTCTTTAGCCCCCTAAACGCAAGATATCTAATATTACGGTTACTGTCAATGTGATCTACTGGCTACAGCATGACCTGCATATGATAGTCTATAGATAATGTTTGACGTAACGAGCTGGATCGAAGGCGCCGGAGTCTTGTCTGCCCTAGCTATTATTGGGGGGATTGTATTTGCTGAGTCTGGACTACTTGTCGGATTTTTCCTGCCCGGCGACACATTATTGTTTACCGCTGGGTTTTTTGCGGCGCAGGGTCAGCTTCCCCTCTTTAGCTTGCTGATCGTTGTGTTTGTCTGCGCAGTCATTGGCGACAATGTTGGCTATGCCATCGGCCGCAAGTTAGGCCCACGCCTGTTCGCCAAACAGAATGGTTTAGTATTCCGCCAGGCCTATGTTGCGCGTGCCGAGTCCTTTTACGAAAAGCATGGCGGCAAAACAATAATCATGGCACGCTTTGTGCCGGTGGTGCGCACCTTTGCGCCCATGGTTGCCGGCGTTGGCAAAATGCCCAGGCAGCGCTTTGTGCTATTTAACATTGTAGGCGCGGCACTTTGGACAGTTGTGGTCATTATGCTTGGGTACTGGCTAGGCAGCCTGGTCGATCCGAACGTCGTCGAAGACTTCCTCTTATTGGCGGTAGCAATTGCCGTACTAATTACACTCGGCCCAGCCGTCTATCATTTGCTGCACGAAAGACGTTTGCGAAAATACGTCACCGACTTCCCCGACAAAGCCCGAGCGGCTCAAAAAACACCAAAGGGATAATAGACAATATGCTGGATATCAACGGATTGACGCAGAATTTCAACGTCATTGGCGTATTAGTGATTATTGGGATTATTATCTTTGCCGAGTCTGGGCTATTGATCGGCCTGTTGTTGCCTGGCGACACCTTATTGTTTACCGCCGGTTTTTTTGCCGCCCAAGGCGAACTACCCCTCATCTGGGTCATAGCGGTTATTTTTATCGCCGCTATATTGGGTGATAACCTTGGCTACTTTGTAGGCGCAAAGGCCGGTCCGCGTGTCTTCCATAAAAAGGATAGTGTCTTTTTTAGTCAGGAATATGTCGAGCGAGCTAAGGGATTCTATAACAAACATGGTGGCAAAACAGTTGTCTTTGCCCGATTTATTCCTTATGTACGCACCTTCGCGCCCATGGTTGCCGGGGCAGCCAATATGCGCCGGGCAAAATTTATAATTTACAATATCATCGGCGCACTTCTTTGGACGGTTAGTTTCGTGCTTGTTGGCTACTGGCTTGGAATCGAACTGGCCCTCGAGCTAGAACAATATTTGGTACCGGCGTTTATTATTGGCCTGGTTTTTGCCTTCAGCCCCACCATCTTTTACGTGCTCAAAAATGGCCGATTACGCAGATTTCTCGGTCGCCGACTACGCAGTCTCTGGGCAACCGTTGCGGCACCGTTTAAATCCGGAAAATAAATAGCACGAGCTTACAGTAAACGTTTTAGGTATTGGCCGGTATAGCTAGTAGCTACTGCGGCAACCTGTTCGGGGGTACCTTTAGCCACAATTTGGCCACCACCGGCACCGCCCTCCGGCCCCATGTCGATGACATAATCGGCCGACTTAATGACATCTAGGTTGTGTTCGATCACGACCATACTGTTTCCGGCATCGACTAGGGCATGTAGTACATGGAGTAGTTTATCGACGTCGGCAATGTGCAGACCAGTGGTTGGTTCGTCTAGGATATATAACGTCCGACCAGTGGGGCGGCGGGCCAACTCGCTGGCCAATTTTATGCGCTGAGCTTCACCGCCACTTAGTGTGGTGGCTGGCTGCCCAAGCCCAATATAGCCTAGGCCCACATCAACCATGGTCTGCAATTTGCGAGCAATGGACGGAATGTTCTGGAAAAACTCGAGCGCCTGTTCGGTAGTCATGTCTAGCACGTCGCTAATTGTCTTGCCTTTGTAATGGATTTCCAGCGCCTCACGATTGTAACGCTTGCCATGGCACACCTCGCAAGACACATAAACATCAGGCAAAAAATGCATTTCAATCTTTATGATGCCATCGCCGGCGCAGTTCTCGCAGCGACCACCCTTGACGTTAAAGCTAAAACGGCCTGGGCCATAGCCGCGTAGTTTGGCTTCGGGCGTGCCGGCAAACAATTCGCGAATCGGCGTAAACAATCCCGTATAGGTAGCGGGGTTAGAGCGCGGCGTACGCCCAATGGGCGATTGATCGATAATAATAGCTTTATCCAGTAACTTTATGCCCTCAATGTCGTCGTGTTTACCGGGTACTGTACTGGCCCGATGCAAACGGGCCAGTAATTCTTTGGCCAGAATGTCATTAATAAGGCTGGACTTGCCGGACCCAGATACACCACTCACCACCACCATCTTGCCCAGTGGAATCTCGACGTCTATGCCGCGTAAGTTATTTTCGCGCGCACCACGAATAATCAAGCTCTTGCCATTGCCCGCCCTTCGCTTTTTAGGTACGGCGATCTGTTTGGCACCAACCAAATACTGCCCGGTAATACTATCGGCATGCTTTTCTACCTCGCCAGGGGTACCCTGAGCCACAACGTGGCCACCATGCACACCAGCGCCCGGACCAATATCGAGCAGATAGTCAGCCGAACGAATCGTCTCTTCATCGTGTTCGACAACCAACACCGTATTGCCTAGGTCGCGCAAATGTTTGAGCGTACGAATTAAGCGGGCGTTATCGCGCTGATGCAGACCAATACTTGGCTCATCTAGCACATACAGCACACCCTGCAGCCCCGAACCAATTTGAGTTGCCAAACGAATACGCTGCGCTTCCCCACCAGACAAAGTTGTCGCGCCACGCAGCAATGTTAAGTAATTGAGTCCAACGTCTTGCAGAAATCCAAGCCGCGCATTAACTTCTTTTAGTATCAGGCGAGCGATGTGCATATCCTTTTCGCTCAGACGCAGGTCCTTAAAATATTGAAAGGCATCGTCAATCGACAATTGGCAAATATCCATAATTGACTTGCCGGCGACTGTAATAGCCAGCACTTCGGGCTTTAGTCGTTGGCCATGGCAGGCATAACAAGGTTTCTGCACCATAAAACGCTCAATATCGGTCCGCATAAAATCGCTGTCGGTCTCTTTATGGCGACGTTCCAGGTTAGGAATAACACCTTCGAATGTAGTATCGAAATTACGCCCGAGTCCAAGCGAGATTCTATATTTCTCGTTGCCAGTGCCATACAAAATCTTGTCGAGCTGATCTTTGGTTAGCTCGCCAGTCGGGACATGCAGGCTAAATCCATACCGTTCGGCAACTGCTTGCATCTTTTTCATGTACCAGGCGTCGGTATTTACTCGGTTGAACGGACGAATGGCACCTTCGGCAATCGTCAGGCGGCCATTGGGCACAACTAACTCAGGATCGACTTCTAGCCGGGAGCCCAGACCGGTGCAAACCGGGCAAGCACCATGCGGACTGTTAAAACTAAACGTGCGTGGCTCGAGTTCCGGGATAGCCACGTCAGGATGATCAATGCAGGCATACATCAACGAATAGACCGATTCTTCGTTGGTATCAGCGTTTAATACTTTGGCTCGACCCTCGGCGACCTCTAGGGCCTGCTCGACGGACTGCGCCAAACGGGTACGGCTATCGGCGTCGTTGACCAAACGGTCAATAACAACTTCTATAGTGTGCTTATAGTTCTTGTCTAGTTCGGGGAATTCATCTAGCGCATAGACCACACCGTCAACTCGCACCCTAGCAAAACCAGCACGCATATACTGTTCTGGAATGTGTTCAAACGCACCTTTTTTGTCGGTGATAACTGGCGCCAATATCATCAGTTTGGCACCATCGGGCAAGGCCGCAATTTGGTCGATAATATTGGCGGCAGTTTGCCGAGCGACCGGTTTGCCGCAGACCGGACAATGCGGTACACCAATCCGCGCAAAGAGCAGGCGCAGGTAGTCGTAAATTTCGGTTACCGTCGCTACCGTTGAGCGCGGGTTACGACTAGTTGACTTTTGATCAATCGAGATAGCCGGCGACAAACCATCAATTTGGTCGACATCCGGCTTTTCCATCAACCCCAAAAATTGGCGCGCATAGCTACTCAGACTCTCGACATAGCGGCGCTGGCCTTCGGCATAAATAGTGTCGAACGCCAAAGAGGACTTGCCCGAACCAGACAAGCCTGTCACCACAACCAACTTATTACGCGGTATGGTAACATCAATATTTTTGAGGTTGTGCTCGCGCGCACCTCGGACGACGATCTGCTCTGCCATAAACAGATAGATTATAGCGCAAACGAGACTTTTTTTCTAGATGCCGGACCGTAGTGAGTGCACGAGCGGCTCGAAGTATTGCTGGTTGAGTTTGTCGAAATCGCTGGCTTTTGACTGAGCGGCCACGTAGGTGGCCTTATCATCACTAACCACAACCAGCACAAAACGCTGCTTGATGGTCTCGCCACTCGGACCGGTATAGGTAAACGTAACTTCGCTGGCTTTATGCGACTCCACGTCAAAGTCCCGCCGGGCAATCAATTTGTAGTCTTTAAAGCGTGCCGGATAATTCTTATCGATGCTATCCTTTAACGCCTCGCGCAGATCTTGTTTGGCTACGGCGACGATTGGTTTTAATCCCGATTCGTAACGTACGGTCAACTGAAGTGGCGGCGTGGTTTTCCGGGCATTGGTCAGCCGAAGTATCACCCGCTGCTTGGAATCGTCCGATGACAGACGGGCAGCACTGAGGTGCTGGTCGTAGGCAAAGGCTATCTCGGCCGCGGAAGAACGAAAGCTGATGGTTGGTGCCGGTCTAGTCTGCCACCAAACAATAAGACCACTCAGGGCAACCACAACAAGCACCAGAGCAACGACTACTCGTCGCCACGAATGGTGCGACCGTGGTCGGATGGTATACATGCATCAAGTATATCGTGTGGACGAGTTCATGGTATTATCTTCACGAGAATTTAAATGGGGGGCTAATATGAAAAAACTACTAAATAATCTGTTGCGAAGCGGAAAATTAATTAGTTCGGTTGTCCTTGCCACAGTTGTAGGCGGCTTGACTACCGGCCTCGTGCTGGCGGCGATCCCTGATAGTAATGGCGCGCTCCACGGTTGCTATAGAAACAACGGGGGTTCGTTACGCCTGATAGACAATGAGGCAGGCCAAACCTGCAATGGCAATGAGACCGCTGTGACCTGGAGCCAAACTGGTCCTACGGGTACACCCGGACCAGTGGGTCCCGCAGGACCGTCCGGCTCGCCGGGTCCCCGAGGTCTTTCTGAGTACTCGGGCCGTCTGAACGAAGTCGGCAATATCGCGCAACAATTTGCGGCTCTTACCGAAATAACAAGCACAGGGGAAAGCACACGATGGAATAAAGACATCCTCTCCCCGTCAGAGACTGTTGACGTGAAAAATTTTAGCGTTCAGATTACCAGAGCGGTACCTTTTTTCCCAAACCTAGCATCGCAACCTGCTAGCCCCGGTACTGGTAACACCCGATCTTTTAGCCTCATGATCGGTGATACGGCCTATGCTTTATGTAATGTGGCAGACTCAGCTACCAGCTGTTCGGTAACAGATCCTGGTATAACTATTCCCGCCAATTCGCTCATAGTTTTGCGAGCGGACAATACTGGTGGCTTAGGACAAGGCAGCCCGCACGCCATTTTTCACTTAGAGATAAATTAAAATCTGGATAATCTATTTAGGACTGTTGGTGTATCTGGCTAATTATCCGAAAAACCGATCGATACCCAACGATCGTTCATATAGATAAACATGATACCGTCTTCCGGGCCTATAGTCTTGGGTGAACCGTTGACATTCACAACGCCGGTAGAGTCGGTGATAGTAAAACTGTCGTTACTGGCGTCAAGTTCATTGTTGACAATGATCACGAAGTCACCATCTTTGGCACCGGTTTCTGAGAAAGCCAGATCAGGCGCCGCACCACCATCACCTGTCTCATCCTGATCAACCCGCACATACGAAGCGGTAGGAGTGAGGGTATCGTTCGCCACGCCATCGTCGGTAATTGTAAAGGTCTGCACTCCCAGGCCAAGTTTGTCCTCAATAAACAAGCTAGCGCCAGTGCCGGTCAGTTCGACGCGGTCGTCAGTAGCTTCGTCGTAGGCCAATGTGGCGTCCTGGTCCAGGCCGAATTTAATACCATTATTGTCTGCCAGATACAGCTCATCCCACTCGAGCGTGCTAGAACCAAGGTCGCGAGTACCTGCTGCTTCGGGCACCAGGTTACCAGTGACCGTAGCGCCTGTGGTCGTTGCAGCAAACGTCGTCGTGCCATTAATATTCAGGCCAATGGTGCCGGTGCTGGATGAATTCTTAACCAGGAAGCCGGTTGGACTGCCATCCCACGAAAAGCCAGCAAGTTCACTTTCTTCGTCGTTAAAGACCGCAATGCTAGGTTGGTGGACGTTATCGCGATTGTCAAAAACCGAGATGGCCCTGGACTGGACATTAGAACTCGCACCCATACCCAGCGCCATAATCTGGCCAAACTGCGGGGTATCGTAAGTCACCACGCTCAGTTTTGCAGACAAGGCGGGTGTACCGTCAGGGGTCGTGAAGGTATCCCAGACATCGCTCGAACTAGCACCAGTTAGACGCAGGGCACCATGAACCTCTAAACCTTTATTGGCAATTGTTGGCACATTGGTGCCTTCTAGTTGAACACCGACCCGGCCGTTGACCGTATCCAAAGTTAAGATATTGTTCCCTAGGCTGGTTTTGAAATTGTAAGTATCGTTCGCATCAGAAGTTGGCTGGAACAACACACCACCAGTTGTCGCGCTAAAGGTGGCGACGGTATTGCCGTTGGTCCGAACGTTCAGGTTAAAAGCGTCGTTGGTACCGAGGTTAGCAGTCGCCCCGAAGGTATTACCGCCTTGGACAAACGCCGTTCCCCCGCCCGAACACGTAGCGATCTGATTGGCAGCATTTCGACAAAGGATAGTTGTGGTGTCGGCCGCACCAAGTGTCGAAACCGACAACAATCCGGTGACATCCACTCCCGTAGTGGTGGCCGACAAGCGAGTTGTCGTCGCCACATTTAAGCCAATACTACCGCTGGCGGTATTCTTAACCAGCAGGGCTGTATTACTGCCATCCCAGGAAAAACCACCAACTTGATTTTCGTCGGGGCTAAAAACGGCGATGCTGGGCTGATGAGCCGCAGCGCGTTGGTCAAAGACTGATAGCACGCGGGCAGTAGCAGCAGTGCCCTCAACCTCGGTCCCAACCCCCAAAGCCATGACCTGATCAGAGGCAGCTGGTGTTTGCTGTTGGATACCAAAGTTGACATCGATCGTTGCGCCGCCAGGAGTTGTATAGGTAGTAATGTCAGTACCAGTCATGCTCAAAGAACCATTCAGGTGCAGGCCGGAGTTGGATAGGACAGGTACATTGTTGCCCCCCAGGTTAATACCAACTCGGGAATTGACTGTGTCGACGGTCAACACATTATTGCCGCCACTATTCTCGACATTAAAGCCTAAGGTTGTGTCGGTATTGTTAATAAAATTCGCAGCGCCGGTGTTAAATAGCGTGGCCACTACCCCACCGTTGACCTCAAAGCTCATTCCAAAGTTATCGTTCGTACCCAATATAGCTGGAACACCAAAACTGTTGCCATCTTGTACAAAGGCATTAGCTACGCCGCCCGGGCACGCCTGGAAGGATGGCGCGCCGGCTGTCGACAGTAAGCACAGCCCCGCGCCACCGGCCGTAACTGATGTAAGAGCGGCTGTACCATTACCCACAATCACGCCATTGAGGGCGAGCGTGGTGGTTCCAATTCCTCCATTACTCACGCTCAGAGGTGTCGCTAAAGTCGTGGCGCCAGTGACGCTCAGATCGCCATTGACGGTGATAGTTGCACCGCTTTCGGCTAGTAGCGAATCCTCTAGGTTCTGCGCGGCCGTAAATTTAGCCAATCGGCCAGTCGTACCACCAGCACTCGTGAGCGTGCCAGAGCCACCACCTGAGGTGCTCGAAATAACCACATTGCCGCTGCCATCGTTCGTAACCGTTACATTGGAACTACCAGAGCTTATGCTCACGATGTTATTACCCTGCAAGGTCACAAAACTTGTTCCGTTGTAATAGGCTAATGCTGCCGTTGATTGGTCGAAATAAAGCTGACCGGCGACAGCCTGAACTGGCTGGGCCTGTGGCGTCAATACAAACGCATTGTTTACTTTAAGCGGTCCATTAATCGTTAAACTGCTAGCACCCAGAAAGTCCAGATTCTCTCCGGTAGGTAGCTGCCCCAAGGGGATCTCGACACTCGAAAACTCAGACGCATGTGGTGCGCCACCACCTGAGATGTTAGCGACAAAGAAAACACCGATACCACCAAGCAACAACACTAACATCGCTACCGCAAAAGGCTTTGCGAACCGGCCAAAGCTGGGTCCGCCCTGTGCACTTGGTCCCGATCCGCGCGAAACAGGTGAAGGAGAAGGCGAAAACGGCACGGGCTCATTCGATAGAGACCCCGGTGAATATGAGTTACTCCCCACCGTTGGCGAAACTACACTAAAGTTAGCTATGCCCTTTGTTTTGTCGTCCACGTCTTTGTCTTTTAAATTCCCTATCTGGGACAATACTACTTGTTTATCTTACAGCGCTTGTGGTAATAGAGTCAATAGGGAAAGCACCTAGATTTTTAAGATGGCATAGACAGCCGCCAAACCCACCACAATCACTCCTATCACGATCAACGCAACACGCCAGGCATTCTTTCTGAGAGCGTTCTCCGACAAGGGGTTACGGCCGATAGAGATCATACTGGAGTTGACTGATGCGTATAACAGTGTCACAACGCTGGCAAAAAGTAACAGCAGTAAAAGGCTAGCTAGCAGCACTCGTACGGGCGATACTTCCTTGCCGGCGACACTATCAGCCAGACCTTGCAGAAACTGAGGTACTGCACTCCCATCATCGATAATATAGGCCGATACATTTACCTGAATGGGTACCGCCGCAATCGTAACCGTCCGCGATTTGCCGTTTTGATCGGTAAGCGTACGCTCGGTAGCGTTGGCACTGTCGGGATTGCCCTGCACTACCCCAACGATCACGCTACTTGAGGTGGCCTTCATGCCTATCCCTTTAATTGGAGACGCCGTAACCCGATCACCCACTTTCACGCTACCGTTGATATCACTTACCAGAGCAGTCGCCGCTCCACTGGTGACTACTTGTACTCCGGCGCTCTCGCTCGACAATTCCAGAAAGGCATCATCCCCAACCACACCGATCAATCGCTTGGAATTACCTGTGTCGCTCAGCTCAACGGTGTTGACGCTGTCTTCTTGCAAGCTCATCAACGCCCCACCAGTGACGTTGGTTTCTGAAGTCTGATAACTCTGGGCAATTAAGGCCGTTCCCTCAGCATGACCAGCCGCCGGAACCAACGCCAACACCAATAAACTAGCCAGAACGGCTAGGCCAACAACCGAGCGTTTCAGTATAGCAGTCAGCATCATTGTTACCACTTATGATTATACACATTGCTCCCCACCTGCCGTAAAGGCCGTTTCCGCATTTTGTCGCTTGTGATGATTTGTTGCGAGCATAAAATGTGTCATAATTACACCAATGGATTTGAAGTTTAAAGAGAGGTGGAAACATACACCGGTTGCGATACGCAAGCCGTTTATTCTGATCGTTGGTTCCAGTGTCATTTTGACCGGGTTAGCCATGCTGGTGTTGCCCGGGCCTGGTTGGGCAGCTATCTTTTTAGGCTTTGCCATTTTGGCCACCGAATTTGCGTTTGCCGTAACGGTCCGCGACTGGCTGATCAAAGAACTAAAATTGATTATCTCGAATGGCAAACAAGCCTGGTTAGCTTTTTTTCGGCGGATTCGAAAGTCATAACTATTCTTCGGGTAGTATCGATTCGGCGTACAGCCGCAATTCTTCAAGCAGGTACTGCTGGTGGCTAGTTAGATTATCCCATTCGCTAATTTCTTGCAGCCTTGAAAAATACTTAACAAGTTTACTGTGTTGTCCACCACCGAGTAGTTTTTGTGCCCGCAGCTTATCCCATTCGGCTCGCTCTTCGTGACTTAGCGTTTTGGGGTAATTACGCGCTTTGTATAACGGTAGCAACGCACGTAATCGATCGTCCAAAAAATGCAGATCAAGCGTGCCCAGTTCGTCTGGATTAGCCGCTCTTACAACCCGTATGGCCTGCTTGTCCTGATTGTCTAAAAAGCCGTCGTACATGCGGCTATCGACATCCTGACTGCTACTCACCAGGCTTGTTTGTTGCTGCGTGTCTAACATGGCCATTGCTTTATGCAAATTATCGACAAATTGCGTGTTACCCTTTAGTGCGGCATGATTGGCCCTGACGCGCTTTATATCTATATCTAGTCGCTGTTGACTGGCGTCGTCTAGCACCGCTAGTGGCGCAACCGCTGGGCAGTGGTTATACTGCAACCTTTTGACCGGCAAGCGCGGTTCGTCACTGTCCTTTTTCCAGCGCCAGGCTTCGGCCAATTGTTCGGCGGTTTGGTTGATCCAAATACCAGGATCATGACGCAGGTCGTATACCAACACACAGCCGCTTCGCCCCGGGCAATCAGCCACCCGCACCGCGACCGTTGTTTTTTGGAATTCACCCGAATAACGTCCGCTGGTATATACAAACGGCTCATCGGCTTCTACTAATTCGGCCAGCTTGGTCTTCTGTCGCATCAAAAATAGATAGTCAAACAATCGTTCTTGCTTATTGCGGATCAGACGGGCCACTTCAATGGTAGCCTGGACGTCACTCAGCGCATTGTGGGCCTCGGCGTGGTCTAGTTTGTTCATGGCGGTGACTAGCTCTAGCCGATTGGTGGGGTTGCCCTCGACATCGAACGGCCAGGCAATACCATCCGGCCGCAGGGCGCGGGTCATGCGCACTACATCCAACAAATCCCATTTAGAACGATTGTCCTGCCACTGCCATTCGTAGGGATCATAAAAGTTTCGGTAATGCAGCGTACGCATGAACTCATCGTCAAAACGTATAGTATTGAATCCAACAAAAATTGTGTCAGGTAGGGCAATTTCTGCCGTAAAAAAGCGCAGAAACTCAGCCTCGGTTACGCCGTCTGCCAGAGTCATTTGGGGTGTAATACCGGTTACCAGTACCGCGTCAGGGTCGGGCAAAATATCGTCGGTCATTTTAATGAGCATGTCGACCGGTTCGCCAATTGGCTTTAGCGTAAGGTCGGTGCGTTGCCCGCCAAATTGCATAATCCGAGCCTCACGCGGGTTAAAGCCGCTTGTTTCTAGATCGTAAAAGAAAAAAGAAGACCCCATCCTAGAATCCCCTTTGAGTTTGTAAGCAAAATTGGGGAGCAAAATACCGATTTTCTTGTAACAAAAGGTAGCCAAAGCTACCTTGCGAAGCAAAAAATCGGTAGTTAGCCGTCAATTTTGGAGACAGGACGAAGGGGATTCTAGGATGGGGTCTAGCAGCCATGTAGCTACCAGTCTAGCATGTATTGTTCTCTCTATTTCTGAAGGTAAAAATGGCCTGCTATAGGGAGCTAAAGAGACTACCATCATCCTCAGGACCGAGCATAACAGGCAACTCAGCAAATTCATGGCTAGCGACAATATCAGCAGCCACATCAACAAGTCGGCCCTCCAATACTATCCGATCACCGTTAGAATCGGTAGGTATGGCAGGGTGCTCTGGCGATACGACAGCTAACGCATCGGCCAAATGACCTACCGCCTTATGTACCTGCCAATAACGTCGGGTTGGACGGAATGTAGTAAGATCTCTCAGTGGGTTAAGATCCACGACCTTCTGAGCCGCTTTTAAAAGTCGTGTATTCGGGTCTTGGGGCTCACGATTGAAAAAATTCATAGTTTTATAATATCATATATTACTATACTCTGTCAATATCCCACCTCTGTTAATATATAATTTCACCCTTGCCGATCCGGATACTATCCCCGGGTTGAATCCCCTGACGAACCAGCTCGTGCATAATGCCGTTTTTGCGCATGATTAGCCGCAGACGCTCCACACCCGCCGGGCTGTTAAAATCGGTTCGGGACGCAAACCGCTCAATTTGCGGACCATGGACTACAAAAACGTCCTCCTCCTTGGCTACCTGCCAGGCATCTTCGACATCGGCTAGGGTGATGACTGGTACAGCTGCGATGTCAGTATCCACTTCGGCCATACGCTTGGATCTCTCGGCCAGAACTACCTTGGCCACCGCCCGCAAAAATTCGGACATACCTTGCTTGCTGTGGGCCGAGATGGCCATCAGCTTAGCCTTCCCCGGGATAATCTGCCGAAGTTTAGCTTGCTGGTCGGCAATGATGTCCTTGTCTAGGCCTTCAATCTTAGTCAGCACTATAATCTGGGGACGTTTTGATAAATCAATCTTATAGGCCTTTAGCTCATCTTGAACAGTTTGATAGGCTTCGGCAATATCAACTTGGTAGGCATCTACCAAATGAACCAATACCGCCGTACGCTCAACGTGGCGCAAAAACTCATCACCCAAACCCTTGCCTTCGGCCGCACCGGCAATCAGCCCAGGAATATCGGCAAATAATAGACTGGTGGCTGGATCGACATCGACCACGCCCAGATTAGGCGTTAGGGTAGTGAAGGGGTAATCGGCAATTTCGGGCCGGGCATTACTGAGCACACTCAGCAGGGTGGACTTGCCCGCATTCGGCAGACCAACAAGGCCGACATCGGCAATCATTTTTAGCTCAAGCTGAGCCGAAAAGCTCTGCCCGGGTTCACCCTTTTCTACAATTCGAGGCGCTTGACGCACAGAACTCACAAAGTGCGCATTGCCAAAACCGCCCTTGCCGCCATGGGCAACTACCGCCCGCATGCCGTCTTCGGTTATATCGACAATTACATGGCCATCCTCGGCGGTTATGACAGTGCCC
>Ga0111539_10001054_pt1 | contig 36306 bp, 34 predicted proteins | sample RhiMethybrSRZTD1_FD_79667 | JGI IMG/M metagenome (GOLD analysis project Ga0111539, IMG submission 79667) | Populus rhizosphere microbial communities from Tennessee, USA - Rhizosphere MetaG P. TD hybrid SRZTD1 (version 2) (version 2) | ecosystem: Host-associated > Plants > Roots > Rhizosphere >...
CTGTACTGAATTAACCCTCGCCCTTGCCACAAGTTAGGGCAGTGCTGCGTGGGTGGCTGTCACGCTGAAGAAAAAGCGAAAGCGACGGAACCCCTTGATTTATCAGTGGTTGCCGTTGCTTTTTCGGGCCGATCTTCGCTACAATGTCGTGACGTACCTGCTCGCGGAACGCCATCCGACGCCTTTCCTTTTAGCGAACTCGGGGGACACGTGGCATTCGATATTGGAGACAAGGTCATCTACCCGAATCATGGTCTGGGTGTGATTGAGCGAATTGAGACAAAGACCATTATGGGCACCACCTGCGGCTTCTATCAGCTCAGGATGGCGAACGAGACGACCGTGTTCGTCCCGGTCGACAACGTGGACGGCGTTGGGCTCCGGCGCGCGATCAACGACGAAGAAGTCCAGCGGTTGTTCGATCTGCTGGGCGACGGGAAGATCGACAGCCATCAGAACTGGAAGGGTCGCTTCAAGGACAACTCCGATCGGATGCGGACCGGCTCTATCTACGACGTCGTCGAGGTCCTGAAGAGCCTGACGTTCCTCAGCAAGTCGAAGAGCCTGTCGTTCCGGGAGAAGCGGATGCTCGACCGGGCGAAGTTCCTCGTCGTCTCGGAGATCACCGAAGTGCTGGCCGAGAAGACGCCGGTTGTCGAGGAGAAGGTCGACAAGGCGCTCGAGCAGTGCTTCATGACCAAGGCGCGCAATGCGGCCCGCGCCAAAGCGGCGGCCGCCGCGCCGGCGCCGGCGCCGCGGACGAAGCCGCAGCCCGCCGCGCCGGCCGCTCGCGTCGCGCCGGCTCCGGCCCGCCGCACCGCCCGCGCTTCCTGACGGCACCGCACGGGGTCAGATCGGGTGGCCAGACCAGTGGTCTGGCCTCTGATCTGACCCCGTCGTTTTTCCGTGCTGATTGCCGCCCTCCGCACGTTCATCGCCGTGGCATCCGTCGCTCTCTACGTCCTCATTTGCGGTCCCATCGCGCTCGCGTGGACCGCGATCACTCGCGATCCGCGACTCATGTATTTCCTTGGCGGCGCCGGCGTGCGGATGGGCCTGGCGCTGGCCGGCGTCGGCGTCCGTATTCTTGGCCGCGAGCATCTGACGCCGGGTGCGGTCTACGCCTGCAATCACAGCAGCAACATCGAGCCGCCGGCGGTGTTCATTGCGCTTCGGGCGCTCTTTCCGCGCCTGCGCATCGTCTACAAGGCGGAACTGCGGAAGCTGCCGGTGCTGGTCTGGGTCTTCGACGCGGCCGGATTCGTGCCGCTCGAGCGCGCGAATCCCGAGCAGAGCCGTCCGGCCATCGAACGCGCGGCGACGGCGCTGCGCGCCGGGAACTCCTTCGTGATTTTTCCGGAAGGGACGCGGAGCCGCACGGGCGATCTGCTGCCATTCAAGAAGGGCGGCTTCCTGATGGCAATCAAGGCGCAGGCGCCCGTGGTCCCGGTCGCCGTCTCGGGCGGCCGCGACGCGATGCGGAAGGGAAGTCCGCTCATCTGGCCGGTGACGGTCAAGGTCGAGTTCACGCCGCCCGTGCCGACCGCCGGCCTGACGCTCGACGATCGGGACGCGCTCATCGAGCGGGTGCGTGACGCGATCGGGGCGCGATTGTAAAAGACAGGTTTTGTTAGAATCCCGAGCTTGTGACGCGAAGGAACAAGCCGCGCCCAGCCGGCGATCAGGTTTCGGAGCTCACCGCGGGGCGCCTCTCGGTCTACCTGCGGTGCCTCAACACGCTCGACGCCGCGGGTGTCAAAACCATCTCATCGAAGGCGCTCGCCGAGCAGTTTCAGCTCAACGCCGCGCAGATTCGCAAAGACCTCGCCTACTTCGGCGAGTTCGGCGTGCGTGGCGTCGGCTACTACGTCAAGGAGCTCAAGCGCCACCTCCGCATGATCCTCGGCCTCGATCGCACGGTGCGGGTCGCGATCCTCGGCGCCGGCAACCTCGGCCTCGCGCTCGCCGACTATCCCGGATTCCGCCAGGAAGGGTTCGAGATCGTGGCGCTCTTCGACACCGAGCGCAACAAGATCGGGCGGCACTCGCGGGCCGGCGTCAACATCTACGACACCGTCGAGTTTCGCAGGCTCGTGAAGAAAGAACACATCGACATCGCCGTCGTGGCCGTCCCGGCCGACTCGGCGCAGAGCGTCGTCACCGTCGCCGTCCAGGCGGGGATTCGAGCGATCCTCAACTTCTCGCCGGGTACGTTGAAAGTCCCGCCCGGCGTCAAACTGAAGAACGTGGATCTGACGGTCTCGCTCGAGAGCCTGTCATTCTTCCTGGCGCGGGAGGAGGCCGATGGCGACGACTCGTAGGCGGGGCCCGGCGCCGCGCCTGTCGCACGTCGACCCGCGCGGCCGGGTCCAGATGGTGGACGTGTCCTCGAAGCCGGAAACGGAGCGCGAGGCGCTTGCAGAGGGCAGTATCCGGATGAGCGCCGCGGCGCTCCGGGCCATCCGCCAGCGGCGCGTCAAGAAGGGCGATCCGCTGCAGACGGCGCGGCTGGCCGGCATCATGGCGGCGAAGCAGACGGCCGCGATCATTCCACTCTGTCATCCGTTGCCGCTCTCGCACGTGGACGTGGACCTGAAACCCACGCCGCGCGGGTACGCCATTCGCGCGCGTGCGGCCACGGTCGGACGCACGGGCGTCGAGATGGAGGCGCTCGTCGCCGTCAGTGTCGCTGCGCTGACGTTGTACGACATGCTGAAGGCAGTCGATCGCGCCATGGTGATCGGGCCCGTGCGCCTGCTCGAGAAGAAGGGCGGCCGCAGCGGGCATTACCGCCGGCGCTGAGCTGGGAGCCATCGCGTGCGTGTCGTTGTCTCCGTACATGACCCACCGGTCTGGACCATCCCCCTCCACGAAGTCCGGCGCATCGCTGACGCGGCGCCCGGCGATGACGTCGTCGACGCGCGCTCGCCGGAGGAGCGCGCGCGCGCGTTCGCCGAGGCCGACGTCCTCGTCGCGACGCGGATCAGCGACGCCGAAGCCGCGGCCGCGAGGCGCGTCAAGTGGATCCACAGCACGGCGGTGGGCGTCGGCACCCTGATGCGTCCCGCCATCGTCGCAGGGGACGTCGTCGTGACCAACTCGCGTGGCGTGCACAGCGAGGCCGTCGCGGAGCACGCGATCGCGCTGCTGCTGGCTGTGCGCCGCAGGCTGCACGTCGCGGCGGCAGGGCAGGCTGCGCGCCAGTGGGTGCAGGACACGCTCGCCGCCGCGCGGACCCCGGTCCTGTCGGCCTCGCGCGTGCTCGTCATCGGCCTGGGATCGATCGGCGCGCGGATCGCGGCGATGGCGGCCGGGCTGGGCATGCAGGTGACGGGGATGCGCCGTCAGCCGGAGCTGCCGGCGCCGGCCGGCGTGACGGCAGTCGTCGGGCCCGGCCAGTTGGCGGAAGTGCTGCCTGAAGCCGACGCCGTCGTGCTGGCGCTGCCGCGCACCGAGATCACGCGCGCGCTCTTCGGCGAGCAGGAGTTTCGATTGATGAAACCGTCGGCGGTCCTCGTGAACATCGCGCGCGGCCGGCTGATCGACGATCAGGCGCTCATCCAGGCGCTCGAACGCGGACAGATTGCTGGAGCCGGCCTCGACGCGTTCCAGCAGGAGCCTTTGTCGGCCGCTAGTCCGCTATGGGGACTCCCGAACGTCATCATCACTCCACACAGCGCCGCGTTCGCGGGAGACTACTGGCGCCCGGCTGTCGATCTGTTCCTCGACAATCTGACGCGATTCAAGCGCGGCGAGCCCCTTCTGAACGTCGTGGACAAGGACCGCGGGTACTAACGGATGCCGGACGCCGACGACATCACCACCGTCCCGCCGACCATCGCGCAACTGCCGTTCTTCACGAGCGGCCGTTTTCCCAAACCGGATCTGCTGGGCCGATGCGAGGGCGACCGGGTCGCGCTCATCAGCGCGAACGAATTCGTCGATCGCATCCGCGATCTCAGCCTGGGGCTGGCCGCCCTCGGGATGGCGCGCGGCGATCGGGTGGTGCTTCTCTCGGAGAGCCGGCCGGAGTGGCTCATCGCCGACTTCGCGATCCTGACGGCCGGCGCCGTCACCGTCCCCGTGTATCCGACGCTCTCGTCCGAGCAGGTCGGCTTCATCGCCCGCGACAGCGAGGCGACGCTCGCGATCGTCTCGAACGCCACGCAACTCGCCAAGCTCGTCGCCGCGGCGGCAGATGCCGTCGCGCTCAAGACCGTCGTCATGTTGGACACTGCCGGTGTGCCCGCGACCGCGCCGTTCACGATCCTCTCGTGGGACGAGGTCGCGAGCCGCGGCCATCGCCGGATTCTCGACGGCTGGGGCGTCGGCCGCGCGTTTCACGACGAGGCCAGGCGCGTGCGTCCGGACGACCTGGCGACGATCATCTACACGTCGGGCACGACCGGGCAGCCGAAGGGCGTGATGCTCACGCACGCGAACCTCGTGGCGAACCTCACCGGCATTACCCGCGTGCTCCATCTCCAACAGGACGATGTGGCGCTGTCGTTTCTGCCGCTCTGTCACGCGTTCGAACGCATCGTCGCCTACGTCTATTTCGTGTCCGGCGTCTCGATGATCTTTGCGGAGTCGCTGGAGACCGTCGCGCGCGATCTCAAGCGCGTGCGCCCGACGTTGATGACGGGCGTGCCGCGCGTGTTCGAGAAGCTCGAAGCGCGCATCACCACGATGGGCACCGAGCATGGAGGGCTGAAGGCGCGGATCTTCCGATGGGCGGTCTCGGTCGCCGGGGCGCGCGGCCGGCAACTGGCCGAAGGCGCGGCGCCGTCAGCCTGGCTCCGGCTGCGGTCGTCGCTGGCCGACCGGCTCGTGTTCCAGAAGATTCGCGAGGGAATCGGCGGCCGGCTGCGCTATGCCGTGTCGGGAAGCGCGCCGCTCGGCGCGCGCCTCGGGCAGTTCTTCTACGGCCTGGGCTTTCCGATTCTCGAGGGTTACGGACTGACCGAGACCGCGCCGGTGCTCTGCGTCATGCCGCTGGAACGCGTTCGGTTCGGGACCGTCGGGCCGCCGCTGCCGAACGTCGAGCTGCGCATCGCCGCCGACGGCGAGGTGCTCGCGCGCGGCCCCAACGTCATGCAGGCGTACTACAACCGGCCGGCCGAGACCGCGCAGGCGTTCGACGACGGATGGTTTCGGACGGGCGACATCGGGCGGCTCGACGCCGCCGGCTATCTCGAGATCACCGATCGCAAGAAAGAGCTGCTGGTGACGTCGGGCGGGAAGAAGATCGCGCCCCAGCCGATCGAGAACGCCCTGCGCGCCAATGCGCTCGTCAGCGAGGCCGTGCTCGTCGGCGACCACCGCCATTTTCCGGCAGTGCTCATCGTGCCCGATTTCGCCGCACTCGCGGCGCGGTTGAACGCCGGTCGCCCCGCCGACGAGGCCGCGGCGCGCGCGCTCGTCGACCGGCCGGAGGCCCGGGCGCTCTTTGGCGCCCTGATCGAGTCGATCAACGCCACCCTCGCGCAGTTCGAGCGAATCAAGAAATTCTCGCTCCTCGCCCGCGACTTCACCATGGCCGCCGGCGAGCTCACGCCCACGCTCAAGGTCAAACGACGCGTGATCGAGGAGCGTTACCGGACGGTGATCGAGGCGATGTATCGTTGAAAACGACATCGGGAGTCGTTTTACGTTTTTCGTAAAACGACTCCCGATGTCGTTTCCGTCGGCGGCGGCTCGATGTGAATGATCACGTCGGCGAGGGCCGGGAACGTCGCGCGCAGGCGATCTTTCACGACGTGTGACAGGCGGTGCGCCTCGGCCAGCGGTGTGGCCGGGGCGAACCAGACGTGCAGGTCCAGAAATGTGTGATCCGCCGAGCCGCGCGTCCGGATCTGGTGACAGCCCACGACCTCGGGCACCTCCGCCACGACGCGCTGGATGTCGGCGGTGTCGAGGACCATGTGGTCCGCCAGAATATCCGAGGCGTCCCGGGCGATCTGAAAGGCGGCGTGGCCGATGAACACCGCCACCAGGAGCGCCGCCAGCGGGTCGAGCGCGGTCCAGCCGACCCGCACGCCGGCCAGCGCCGCGATGACCGCCAGCGACGTCAGGACGTCGCTGCGGGTGTGATGCGCGTCGGCCTTGAGGATTTCACTGCCGAGCCGGCGGCCCGCCCGCCCCTCGTACCGGACGACGAGCACGTTGACGACGAGCGTCGCGGCCATCACGCCGAAGCTGAGTGCCGTCACACTCGGGACGTGCGCGCTCGACAGCCGCGCGACGGCCGTCTGCACGACCTCGACGATGACGAGGAGCAGCAGCGTGAAGATGCCCCACGCGGCCAGCGTCTCGAACTTGCGGTGGCCGTACGGATGCGTGCGGTCCGCCGGGCGGCCAGCGACGCGCATCGCGACCAGCGCGAGCACGTTCGAGCCCGAGTCGGTGAGCGAGTGAAAGCCGTCGGACGTGATGCTGACCGCGCCGGACCAGAAGCCAAACGCGATCTTGGCCCCTGCGACGGCGAGGTTCAGCACGAGGACGTTCCGGAGAACGCGCGTGATCCGCGCGGATCGGTCTTTTAGAAGATCTTCGCGTGGTTGACTGGCCACCAGCGAACCTGGACCTTGCCGATGATGTACTTCTTGGGCACTTCGCCCCAAGTGCGGCTGTCCGAGCTGTTGTTCCGGTGGTCGCCCATCACGAAGTAATAGCCGCGGCGCACCACGATCGGTCCCCAGGTGTCGTACGAGCGGTACTCTTCGGGGATGAACGTGTCGTCCAGGGGGATCTCGTTGCGGAAGACGCGGCCGTTCGCGCTGCGGATCGTATCGCCTTCTTCGGCGACGACCCGTTTAACGAACGACTTCTCGGGATCTTCCGGGTAGTAGAGCATGACGATGTCGCCGACCTGCGGCGAGCCCAGACGGTAGGCGAGCTTGTTGACGATCAGGCGGTCCTGATCCTCGAGCGTCGGGACCATGCTTTGTCCTTCGACGCGCGCGACCTGGAATCCGAACGTCACGATCAGGGTGGCGTAGACGGCCGCGGAGACCAGGGTCTTGAACCAGGCCACGAGCTCCTCGCCGACGCGGGCGACCGACGCCGACCAGCTCCGCTGCGGGACGGTCTTCTCGAGATGATGTGCCGTGGGCGCCCCGATCGCCCGCGTCTCGGCCGGCGCCGAGTAATGCGGCGGCTCAGCCGGAATGAACACGGCCGGCCGGAATTCGGCCGGCCGAAAGACGTAGACCTCGGCGGCGGGCTGGTCCACATCCGGTTCCGGGCTGTGCGGCGTTGCCAGCTCGAGCACGCGTCGCTCGTGGCCAGGGGTGTCCTGGGGCAGGCCGGTCGGACCGTTAGAGTGTTCGTCGTGGTGAGTCAGAGGGGTGGCCTCCTGGCGGTCAGTCCATTACCTTAGACGACCCAAGTCCTGTGATTGTTACCACGGATTGCGTCCCCCGGCCAGCCGGAGCCCGATTAGAGCTGTAAGTATTCGCGGAGCCGCCTGGTCTGCGAGCGGCTCACCGGGATTTCGGTCGCCTTCGCGTCCTTCATCTTCAACAGGTAGTTCCGGCTGAACCACGGCACGATTTCTTTGATCTTCGTGATGTTCACCAGGTGCGACCGGTGCACTCTCCAGAATATCGACGGATCCAGCCGCGCCTGCAATTCGTCCAGCGTACGGTAGTTCGACGTCCCGGCGACGGCGCTGGTCGTGACGACGATCGCGTCGTCTACCAGGGACGCGTGGACGACCTCCTCGGCCTGCACGAGGACGAAGCGCTCGCCGACCCGGACGGCGAGCTGGTCGCGCCGTCCCTGCCGCGCCTGTACGGCCTCGACGACCCGCTCGAGCTCGGCTGAGGACAGCGGCACGCGGGTCGCCTGTTCGGAGGCGAGGCGGCGCCGGGCCCGATCGAGCGTCTGGTCGAGCCGGTCGGGGTCAACCGGCTTCAGGACGTAGTCCACGGCGTTGACGGAAAACGCGTCTACCGCGTACTGGTCGAACGCCGTGACGAAGACGAGCTGCGCCGGGACGTCGGCCTCGATGAGACGCCGGGCGACCTCGAAGCCGGTGAGTCCCGGCATCTGCACGTCGAGAAAAATCACGTCAGGGCGGAGCTCGCCGGCCTGCCGCAGCGCCTCGACGCCATCCACGGCCTGTCCCACGATCTCGACGCCGCCGGCCTGGCCGAGAAGAAAACAAATCTCCTCGCGCGCGAGCTGCTCATCGTCCACGACGAGGGCGCGGAGCGGCGGCAGCATCATGCCGAGGCGCGCTCGTGGACAACAAGCTCGGGAATCTCGATCCGGGCGGCGGTGCCTTCGCCCGGCGTGCTGTGCAGCCGGAGCTGATAGTTGGCGCCGTAGATCACCTTCAGCCGTTCGTTGACGTTCCTGAGGCCGATGCCGCTCTCCGACTCGGCCTCCATGCGCGTCTGCGGCAGCCCGACGCCGTTGTCCACGACGTCGATGACGACGTGGCCGGCCTGGCGCGTCGCGCGGATGGTGATCCGGCCTTCGCCCACCTTGCGGCTCAGCCCGTGCTTGATCGAGTTCTCGATCAGCGGCTGGAGGATCATGCTCGGCACGATGATGTCGAGGCTGCTCTCGTCGAGGACCTTCTCGACCTTCAGGCTGGGGCCGAACCGGATGCGCTCGATGTCGAGGTATTCGTCGATCGCGGCGATCTCCTCGCGCAGCGAGACGAAGTGCTCCTGGCTGCGGAGCAGACGGCGCAGCAGCCCCGACAGCTTGACGATCAGCACGCGCGCCGTCTCCGGCTGCGAGCGGATGAGCGAGGAGATGGACGTCAGCGTGTTGAACAGAAAGTGCGGGTTGATCTGATTGGCGAGCGCCTCGACGCGCGCCGCCATCAGCAGCTGTTCCTGTTCGCCCAGCCGGTGCTCGATCCGCGCGCTGTTCCAGATCTTGATCGGAATCGCGACGCTGAGCACCGTGCCGAGCAGCACGAGCAGCGTGAGCAGCGGCGTCGTCGGCTGCAGCATGAAGATGCTGCTGGGGAACCGGCTGCCGATGGCCTGCCGCAGCAGCTCGAGCAGGATGGGCGCGGTGACGAGAATGACCTGCCAGTCGATCGTGAGCTGACGGACGAGCCGCCACGCGGTCTGGTGGAGTTTGGTGACGAAGAACGGCGTGAAGTGCCAGATCTCTTCCTTCGGACAAACCTCGCGCAAACCCCCGCCGGCGAAGCCGCAGCCGACCGCAAACGGGAGGGCGCCGAACTCGCCGGCGATGAGGGCCGGGATCCCGACCGCGCCGCCGACGATCGCGCCCGAATACGGGCCGGCGATCAGGCCGGCGAGGAACGGGCCGGAGAGCGTGAGATCGGCCGCGTCGTAGTGGAGCAGCAGGCGCGAGGCGACCCCGGCGGCGAGCGGGATCCCGAGCCCCGCCGCGAACGTGAGCCGTTCGGGCCAATCGCGCCGTTCGGTCAGGAGAATGCGGCGAAAAAACCGGAATCGGGCGAGCATCGTCGCCAGAGCGGCCGTGATGGCCAGTTTCGCAAGCAGGGTCACGAGCAGGAACTGCTCGTGCGTGAGGGTCAGAGACCGCGCTTCGTTCTGCATCAGCCCCGGTCGATAACTATAGCATTTGCTATGATATGTGCATGATTCGGCCGTTCCTCATCGGGTTCGCGACGACCTTCAAGCACATGTTCAAGAAACCGAACACCGTGAACTATCCGGCAGAGAAGGTCCCGGTCTATCCGAAGTACCGCGGCAAACAAGTGCTGATGCGCGACGAGAACGGCCTCGAGAAGTGCGTCGCCTGCGGGCTGTGCGCGGTGGCCTGCCCGGCCGACGCGATCTACCTCGAGGCGGCCGAGAACGACGGCACTGTCCAGGCGGGGCCCCGTTACGCGTCGGTGTATCAGATTCACAAGGTGCGCTGCATTTTCTGCGGCTACTGTGAGGAAGCCTGCCCGGTGTCGGCGATTTTCATGGGCAAGGACTACGAGCTCGCCGTCTACAGCAGCAAAGACTTCATCTGGGACAAGCAGGATCTGCTCGTCCCGGCGACGACCCGCCGCACCTAGCTGGATGTGAAGCCAGATTTTCTCGAAAGCCTCGCCGCCCGCGTCCTCGTCTGCGATGGGGCGATGGGGACGCAGCTCTACGCGAAGGGCATCTTTCTCAATCGCTGCTTCGACGAGCTCAACCTGACGCAGCCCGACCTGGTCGCCGAGGTGCATCGCGACTACGTCCGCGCGGGCGCGGACGTGATCGAGACCAACACCTTCGGCGCCAATCGCTTCAAGCTTGCCAATTTCGGCCTGGCGGACGACGCGCGCCGGATCGCGCGCGAGGGCGCGGCCATCGCGCGGCGCGCGGCAGACGACGCCGCCTGGGTCGCCGGATCGATCGGGCCGCTCGGCGTGCGCATCGAACCGTGGGGCAAGACCGGCGTGGACGAAGCCGAAGCGGCGTTTCGCGAGCAGGCTCAGGGGCTCGTCGAGGGGGGCGTCGATCTCTTCATCCTCGAGACGTTCCGCGATCTCAACGAGATGATCGCCGCGATCCGCGCGGTGCGCAGCGTGTCGGCGCTGCCCGTCGTGGCGCAGATGACGACCGAAGAGGACGGGCACTCGCTCGACGGCACGCCCGCCGAGACGTTCGCCCCCGCCCTCGAGCGCGCCGGCGCCAACGTCATCGGCGTCAACTGCTCGGTCGGGCCGGCGGCGATGCTCGAGACCGTCGAAGCCATGGGGCGCGCCACGACCCTGCCGCTCGCCGCGCAGCCGAACGCCGGCCGGCCCCGTGACGTGGACGGGCGCAATCTCTATCTCTGTTCGCCTGAATACATGGCGAGCTACGCGCGGCGCTTCGTCGCCGCCGGCGTCCGGCTGGTGGGCGGCTGCTGCGGCACGACGCCCGATCACGTGCGACAGATCGCGGGCGCGGTCCGCACCGCGATGCCGACGGCCGTGCGCGCGGTGCCGGCGGCCCCGGCCGACGGCCAGGCGGTCGTGGCGCGTCCGGTCGAGCGCCGCGAGAAATCCGCGCTCGCCCGCGCCTTCGCCGAGAAGCGATTCGCCATCGTGATGGAGGCCGCGGCGCCCCGCGGGCTCGATCTCGTGCCGGTCGTCGCGCAGGCGCGCCGGTTCCGCGATCTGGGCGCCATTGCCGTCAGTGTGCCCGACTATCCGAAGTCAGGGGCCCGCGCCAGCGCGTTGGCACTCGGCGTGCTTATAGAACGCCAGGGACCCGTGGAGACGCTGCTGCATTACTCCTGTCGCGACCGCAGCGTCATCGGGATCCAGTCGGATCTGGTCGGGGCGCATGCCATGGGACTGCGTAACGTGCTGCTCACCACTGGCACGCCGGCGCCACAAGCGCGCTACCCGGATGCGACGTCGGTCTTCGACGTGGACGCGATCGGGCTCACGAACATGGTGGCGCGGCTCAATCACGGGCTCGACATCGCCGGGCAGCCGATCGGCGCCCCGACGCTCTTTCACATCGGCGTCGCGGTCAACCCGTTTTCGCCGGATCCCGACGCCGAATGGCGCCGGCTCGAGCACAAAGTCGAGGCCGGCGCCGAGTTTCTCATGACGCCGCCGATTTTCGATCTCGCGGCGTTCGATCGCGTGCTGCCGCGGCTCAAGAGCACCGGGTTGCCGCTCCTCGCGGGCGTCGCGGCGCTCGAGGGCGTCCGGCACGCGGAGTTCCTGGCGAGCGAAGTCGTCGGCGTCCGGCTGCCCGACACGCTCATCGACACGCTGCGCCGCGCCGGCGACGAACGCGCGGCGGCCATGGCCGTGACCGTCGAGCTCTCGCGCGAGCTCTCGAGCCGCGTCGAAGGTCTCCAGGTCACGTCCGTCCACGGATCGTCCAAGACGGCCGAGGCGCTGCTCACGGCGCTGCGGCCACGATCGTCGGGCGGCGACAGCCTGCCTGGAGCCATGCATGGCTGAGTTTTCGAACGGAAACGGGTTGCGCGACCACATGTTGATCCTCGCGCGGTTCCTGCGCAACCCGCGCACGGTCGGCACCCTCTGGCCCAGTTCGGGCGCGCTCGCCACTGAAATGGTGACGGAGATTCCGGAGGGCACTGACGCGACCGTTGTCGAGCTCGGGCCCGGCACCGGTGCGCTCACCGGCGCCATCGTCGGGCGGCTCGGGCCGTCGTCGCGGTTCCTGGCGGTCGACATCGAGCCGGCGTTCGTCGAGAGCATCCGCCAGCGCTGGCCGGCGGTCGAGTGCGTGTGCGCGTCGGCGGAGCACCTCGAGACGATTCTCGCGGTGCGCGACATCGGGCCCATCGATCACGTGATCTCGGGCCTGCCGTTCGCGAGCCTGCCGAGCGCGATGACGCGGCGCATTCTCGAGGGTCTGGAGAAAACGCTCCGGCCGGGCGGGACGTTCACGACCTTCCAGTACCTCCACGGGTTCCGGCTGCCGACCGCGCGGTCGTTCCGCGACCAGATGAGCGAACGGATGGGCCGCGCCCCGAAGCGGCACGCCGTGGTGCGCAACTTCCCGCCGGCCTACGTGCTGACCTGGACCAGGCGCAACACCTGATCGGCCGCGGCCTCCGCGCCGTGGGTCGGCATCGTCTCGGGCGGCGCCGGCTGGCCTGCCACTTCCTCCAACGCGCCGCGCACACGTCCACTGAAGAGTTCTCGCTGATCGATGAACCGGCTGCGTACGAATCGCGGCAGATCGCGGACGAGCCGATCGTACTCGCGGAACGCGCCACGTGAGGTGTAGAGCATGGCCGTCCCGGCCGCGATGCACTCCGCGATGATGCCGAACCCGGGCTTGGTCAGGACGACGTCCACCGCCGCGACGAGGTCTTCGTAGCGGAATCCGGTGGATCGAAACGACGCTTCGGGAACGAAGACGACACCGGACGGAATCGCGCCGGTCTGCGGAGCGATCCGATCGGTCGTCACGACGCTCCACTGACCGAGGCAGTCGAGTGTCGAGAGATTCAGTGACGGCAGACCGTATCCGCCGAACGACAACAGGACGGCCGGTCGGTCATGCGCAATGCCGAAGTGCGCGCGCGTGTCCGCGCGCCGCCGCGTCGGCCGCCTCGCCACGAGCGGCAGCGGCCGAACGTCGGTGAAGACCTCGAAGCCGCCCGAGAACGGCAACTCCAGCGCCAGGGTCGCTTTGGCATAGGCGGCGCGAAGCCGCGGCACCAGATCCGGCGCGGCCGCCTGCATGCCCGGATGCGTCTCGTAAATCCAGTCCCACGTGAAGTTCGCGATCGCGAGCGACGGCTGACCCAGGCGTGCCGCGACCTCGAATGCGAGCGGCGGGATATCGCCGACGACGAGGCGGACGTCGTCATCGGCCAGCGCGTCGGCCTCCGCCCGCACGCGCCTGTCGAACGTGCGATAGAACTCGACCGCGGCGCGCACCGTGCCGTCGTCATCGTGCGCGAGGCTCGTTGCCTGCACGATCCCGACGTCGGTCACGCCCGGGCGCAGCTCGTAGCGGCCGTGCAGCGTGCGCGCCAACAGCTCCGCGTTGACGGCCGACCGGATGATGACGCGCAAGTCGGGTTCGCGCGACGTGAGCGCGTTGATGATTTCGACCTGCCGTGACGCGTGACCGAAGCCGTGCCCGGAAATGAAGAAGACGAGGGACATAGACAGACGGTGCAGAGTGCACGGTGCACTGTGCACCGGTGTTCAGAGCTTAGCCGATTCGCCACGCCGGATCGCCGCGCCGGTAGCGGCGCAGCGTCTCACGCATCGTGTTGACGTCCGCACCGGCGCTGATCTCGATCAGGTCCTCGCCCGCTCCCGGGTTGAACTGGACCGCGTACGGTCCGGCGCCTTCCCCCGCGGCTTGGAGAAATGCCTCGCCGTCCTCGAGGATGATGTATTCGATCTCACCACGCTCGAGCGCGGCGATGGCCCGATCGAGTTGTTCTTGCGAAACCGACGAGACGCCGCTCGCGCCCGTCGGGTCTACCGCCGTCGTCCCAAGGTTGTCGAGAAGGACTTCGAGCATCAGTCCGGAGCCGGGTAGTCGCAAATCCATCCGCTTCAGTGTGGCCCAAATTCATGAACTGATCTTGGTTAATGGGGCAATGAGGCAATGGGGCAATGAGGCAATACAAGCGCTTGTCTCTCCTGGCCGCGTCAGCCACGCGATCAGGGAGACAAGTGTTGGTATTGCCCCATTGCCCCATTGCCCCATTGCCTCATTGCCCCATTGCCCCATTGCCTCATTAACCAAGACGTCAGTACAGGAATGGAACGATGCGCCATTTCACCCGCCGGCAGTACGCGTCGTAGGCGGGTCCGAACGTCGCGCGCAAATCGCGCTCCTCGAACGGAACGGCGAGAGCCAGGTAGGCGGTGCTGATGGCGGCGAAGACCAGGCGCGTGCCGTTCATCGTGGGCGCGGCCCAGACAATGAAGAGCCATCCGAGGTAAATCGGGTGGCGCACGAGGCCGTACGGTCCGGAGTCGTCGAGCTTGACGGGTTCGGGCGAACCGCCGGTACGCGAGGATCGGGGCGATTGGAGTTGCGCGACGCCGGCGAGCTGCAACACGCCGAGGCGGCGCGCGGCGACGACGGTGAACAGCATTGCGGCCACCTGGATGGCTGTCAGCGCGTGACGGAACGGGCCGTCCACGTGCCAGACGAGTCCGGGCACCGGCTGCCACGCGGCGCACACCGCGATGAAGATCACGCTGGCGATCCAGACGTAGACCGATCGCTCGAGGTCGGCCGGCACCAGGCGCTGGAGCCACTGCTTGGCGCCGGTCCTGGCGAAGACGCTGTGGTGCAGGGCAAACCCTGTAAACAACGCGAGGTCGATGCCAATCAGCGGTAGCGCGCTACCCACCGCTGGCGCGGCCGCGTCGAATCGCCACAGGTAGCTGGCGGCGAAGAACAGGAGCGATCCGACGAAGACCAGACCGCCGCCGATCGCGACGATCCAGCGGAGGTTCCGGCCAGGATCGGAAGCCATTCGACCGTATTATAAAAAGACCATGTCAGCCAATCGGACGCGCGTTGGAATCACCGGGATCGGCGTTGTCTCGACGTTTGGCGTGGGGCGCGATCTCTTCTGGGATCGCATTTCCCGGGGCATGAGCGGCACGCGCGCGGTCACCGAATTCGACACGTCGCATCTTACCAGCCGCGTCGCCGCGGCGGTGCCCGACGATGCGCTGCGCGCGGCCGGGGCGGACGAGACCGAACGGGACGAGCACGTGAACGGCAACGGGCGCGCCGATCCGCGCCGCTACGCGAAGGTCTCCCGCATCGCAGTACTCGCCGCCCGCGAGGCACTGCAGGACGCCGGCATCAACGGCGAGGCCGCCAACATGAGCGTCATCGTCGGCAGCGGCGCCGGCGGAATCGACGTGGCCGAGCGCCAGTACGGCGAGTTCTTCTCCGGCGCGTACCACCGCGTGTCGCCGTACGCGATTCCCGTGTCGATTGTCGGCATCGTCTCGAGCGAGATCTCGATCGCGCTCGGGCTGCGCGGGATGAGCCATGTCCTCTCGACCGGCTGCACGAGCTCCACCGACGCGATCGGCTACGCCGCGTCGCTCATCCGGCACGAAGAAGCCGAGGTCGTGTTGACGGGCGGCGCTGACGCCTGCGTCACGCCCGGCATGATGTTCGGTTTCAGCCGGATGCGCGTGACGTCGAGCCGCCACAACGGCCGGCCCGCCGAGGCGTCACGGCCCTTCGACCGCGATCGCGACGGCTTCGTCCTCGGCGAGGGCGCGTGGTTGATGACGCTCGAGCCGGTGGAGCGCGCCCGCGCGCGCGGGGCGCGCGTGTACGCCACCGTCGAAGGCTATGGGTCGACGTGTGACGCGTACCATCGCGTGCAGATGGACCCGGAGGGCGGCGAGATCGTCCGCTGCATGGAGATCGCGCTCGAACGGTCGGGCCGGGCGCGCGAGGAGATCGGCTACATCAACTACCATGGCACCTCGACGCTGCTGAACGACGCCGTCGAAGCGCGCTGCGTCCGGCGCGTCTTCGGAGCGCGGGCGGACCGCGTGCCCGGATCCTCGACGAAATCGATGATCGGCCACCCGCAGGGGGCGAGCGGGGCGGCCGGCGTGGTCACCGCGGCGCTGGCGCTCTCGAGCGAGATCCTGCCGCCGACGATCAACCTGCACGACCAGGATCCCGCGTGCGACCTCGATTTCGTCCCGAACGAGGCGCGCCACGGCGCGGTCCAGGCCGCGCTCTGTAATTGCCTGGGGTTCGGGTCGAAGAACAGCGCGCTGGTGCTCGGGCGCGCATGAGAAACGCGCTGGTGCACCCTGCACGGTGCACAGTGCACCGTGCGCGGTGCCGGCTCTTGACATGCTTGATCTAATCATCGCGGGCGCCGGGCCGGCCGGATCGATCGCGGCGCTGGTCGCCGCGCGGGCCGGCGCGCGCGTGCTGGTCGTCGATCGCGAGGCGTTTCCGCGCGAGAAGCTGTGCGGCGACACGCTGAATCCCGGCGCAGTCGCGCTGCTCGCCGAGCTCGGACTCACCGGCGGGCCGCTCGCGGCGGCCCGGCCGCTCGCGGGCATGCGCGTGACCGGGCCACGCCGCAGCGTCGAGGCGCGGTACGGCGGGGACGTCCGCGGTCTGGCCCTCCGGCGGCGCGATCTCGACCGCTGGCTGCTCGATCACGCCATCGCCGCCGGCGCGCATTTCGAGGCCGGGCTGGTGGCCCGGCGGGCGCTGGTCGATGACACGGGCGGCGCGCATGTCCGCGGGCTCGTCTTGTCGCGCCGCGGCAGCCCGGCGTCGCTCCTCCGCATCCCCGCCAACTTCACCATCGCCGCCGACGGCCGCGCGTCGGTCCTGGCGCGATCGCTGGGGCTGGCGCGCCACCCGCCCAGGCCGAGACGATGGGCGTTCGGCGTCTACGCGTCGGCGATCGCCGGCGTCGGCGACGTGGGCGAGATGCACATCCGCGGCGGACACTATCTCGGCATCGCGCCGATGGGGGACGGGCTGTGCAACGTGTGCGCGGTCGTCGGCCGGCGGCCGGCCGGCGCCACGCCGCTCGCGGTCGTCCGCGCCGTGATCGAGGCGGACCCCACGATTCGGCCGCGCTTCGACGCGGCCGTGTTCGAGACGCCCGTCAGCGTGCTCGGACCGCTCGCCGTGGACGCCCGCGCCGCCGGCCTGACGGGGTTGCTCCTCGCCGGCGATGCCGCGGGCTTCGTCGATCCGATGACCGGCGACGGCCTGCACCTCGCGATGCGCGGCGCCATGCTGGCCGCGCGCGAGGCCCTCGGCTCGCTCGAGTCCGGGGATCTGGCCGGCGCGGCGGGCCGGCTGGCGGACGCTCGCCGGGACGCGCTCGCGCGCAAGCAGCGCTTCAATCGTGCGTTGCGCTGGCTGGTGGACTCGCCGGCCGCCATCGAGGCCGCGGCGCTCGGGGCCCGCGCCGCTCCCGGTCTGGTCCGCTGGGCGATCCGCTACGCGGGGGACGTCGCGTGAACGTCCTGGCTTTCATCCTCGCCGTCATCATCGGCCTGATGCTCGCCGAAACGCGCCTCTCCCGGCTGAACGAGCGCCGGCTCCTCGCCCGCGGCGCGACGGCGCCCCCGGGCGACGTGTACCCGACCCTGGCGTTTCTGTACCCGGCGTCGTTCGTGCTGATGGGGCTCGAGGGACTGTACGGCACGGCGCTCTCGCCGCCAGCCTGGGTGTCCAGCACGAAGCCCTCGTGGTTCGCGTCGGGCGTGCTGCTGTTTGTGGCGAGCAAGGCGCTCAAGTACTGGGCGATCCGGTCCCTGGGTGAACGCTGGAGCTTCCGGGTGTTGATTCTGGCGGGTGAGCCGCTCGTCACAACGGGGCCGTATCGCTATATCGCGCATCCGAACTACGTCGCCGTGGTCGGCGAGTTGGTCGGCACAGCTATGATGTTCAGAGCACGGATCACCGGTCCGATGATGATCCTGCTGTTCGGGACGGCGCTCTGGGCGCGTGTCCGGTTTGAAACACGGGTATTGAAGGATGCGGCCTCCGGCGGGCGCGCGACGTCCTAGCAGTCAGGGTCAGAGATGAAACTCAGCGTGCCAGCCCGATTCCGTCCGCGGTCGCTCGCGCTCGCGACCGTGCTCCTTGCCGCCGGCGTCTCCGCCGCCGCGCAGACCGGCCGGCAGGCCGGCGCGCCCGATCAGCTCGTCCAGCAGGTGCGCGTGGCGCTCGGCCACGGACAGGTCGCCGAGGCGCGGCGTCTCGCCGACTCGAGCACCGCCGCGGCGGCCTCGAAAGATCTCGCGTCGGCCCTGGTTGATGTGTTCGAAGGGAAGGATGCGCAGGCGCGGACGAAGCTCGAGCCGCTGGCGCGGACCGCGCCGCTCGGCGATGCCGCCGTGGAGCTGGGACTGCTCGAGTTGCGGCACGGCCGCCGCGACGAAGGCTTCAAGATCCTCGACGTGATCGCGTCGAATCGTACGTTCGCCGGTCCGGAGGACTATTACCGGCTGGCCCGGGCGGCACGAGGCACGCGCGAGTTCCTGCTCGCCAATGACGGCTTCATTCAATTGGCGAACGTGGCCCGCGCCGACATTCAATCCGACTGGGGCGACCTGGTCCTCGAGCGCGATCAGCCGGCGGACGCGCTCGACAGCTATCGCAAGGCGATCCAGCTCGACCCGGGCTGGGTGCCGGCGCACGTCGGCGCGTCGCGCGCGCTCGACGCGCTGCCCGACGCGGAGCCAGAGGCGGCGAAGGCGGCCCTCGAGGCCGCGCGCAAGCTCGCGCCCGCCCATCCCGGCGTGCTGCTGCTCACCGCCGAGCGCGCCCTCGAGACCGAGGAATTCGCCAACGCGAAGCAGGCGCTCGACGAGTTGGCAAAAGTGCGGCCCGACACCATCGAAGAGGCCGCTCAGCGCGCCGCGATCGCGTATGAAGAGGGCGGCGCGGCCGCCGTCGAGACGGCCGTCGCCCGCGTGCGCACCATCGATCCGCGCTCGGCTGCCGGGTACCGGCTCGCCGGGGCGCAGGCCGCGCGCCGGTACCGGTTCGACGAAGCGGCCGGCTTCGCACGCAAGGCGACCGCGCTCGACGCCGACGACGACCAGGCGCACTTCGATCTCGGTCTGTACCTGATGCGCACGGGAGACGAGAAGGCGGCGCGGACGGCACTCGAGCGCGCCTGGGATCTCAACAAGAGCGCGCGGCTGACCAAGAACCTGCTCGACGTGCTCGACAAGATCGACGCCTTCGAGGTCGTGCCGTCGGGCGATTTCGTCTTCAAGTTCGCGAAAGACGAAGCGGCTGTGCTCAAGACCTACGCGCTGCCGCTCGCCGCCGAGGCGTACAAGACGTTCACGGCGCGTTACGGCTTCACGCCGAGCGGTCCGATTCTCGTCGAGGTGTTTCCCGTTCACGACGACTTCGCGGTCCGCACCCTGGGATTGCCCGGGCTCGTTGGCGCCCTCGGCGCCTGCTTCGGCCGCGTCGTCTCGATGGATTCGCCGCGCGCGCGTCCGCCCGGCCAGTTCAGCTGGCAGGCAACGCTGTGGCACGAGATCGCCCACGTCTACACGCTGCAGCTGTCGAAGTACCGCGTGCCGCGCTGGCTGACCGAAGGCATCTCGGTCTACGAGGAACATCGCCGGCAGCCGGCCTGGGGACGCGAGCTGACGCTGGAATTCGCGCACCAGCTGTCGGCCGGCAAGACCTTCGGCGTGAAGAATCTGCCCGGCGCCTTCAAGCGCCCGGAGAGCCTGGCCCTGGCCTACTTCGAAGCCTCGCTTGTCGTCGAACACCTCGTGGCGATGAACGGGGATCAGGGGCTGCGGACGCTGCTGCTCGCCTACGCCGACGGCGCGACCGACACCGACGCCTTTGCGAAGGCGTTCGGCAAGAGCGTGGACGAGGTGGAAGCGTCGTTCAAGGCGTTCATCGATCAGCGGTACGGCGCGCTCAGCCGCGCGATGGCCACGCCGGCGTCGCAGGTCCGGCCGGATGACCTGGCGGGTCTCCGCGCGCGGGCAACCTCGGCACCAGGCAACTACGTGAGCCAGGTGCAGCTCGGTCAGGCGCTCTTCAAGGCCGGCGATCAGGCTGGCGCCAAGCCCGTGCTCGAACACGCCGCGCAACTCGCGCCGCAGGCCATGGGCGATGCCAGTCCGCACGCGCTGCTTGCGCAGATCGCCGAGAAGGAAGGCGATCGCGCCCGCGCGCGCCGCGAGCTCCGCCAGCTCCTGGCGTCCAATCACGAGAACGTCGATGCCGCGCGCCGGTTGGTGAGCCTCGCCTCCGACCCGCAAGCCGTGGACGATCGCGACGCGGGCCTCCGCGTCGTCGCCGATCTCGATCCCTTCGATGCGGAAGTGCACGGCCAGCTCGGACGGCGGCTGATGGAAAAGAACGACCCGGCCGGCGCGGTGGTGGAGTTCCAGGCGGCGCTCGCAGTCGGGCCGCCGAATCTGGCCGAAGCGCATGCGGATCTCGGGGAGGCCCTCCTGAAGGTCGGCCGTCGCGACGACGCCAAAGCGCAGGCGCTGCTGGCGCTCAAAGAGGCGCCGACGTTCCCGCGTGCTCAGGATCTGCTGCTTGCGGCGATCGGACGGGAGTAAGACCGTGACACGGACCGTGCTCGCCGTCAGTCTGGTTGTGGCGTCCGTTCTGGCCGCCGCGCCGGCGCCTGCCGCTGCCCAGGGCAGCCGCTACGCCGTGATCATTCAGGGGGCGTCCGGCGAGGATCAGTACGCAACGCTCCATCGCGAGTGGGTCAACTCGCTCGCGGCCGTGCTGCGCGATCGATTCAAATTCGACGCCCAGCACCTCACGCTCCTCGTCGAACAGCCCGGTCAGGGCGAGGAACGGTCCACGGCGGAAAACGTCAAGTCGCTTTTCGCCCGGTTCACGAAACAGGTGACCGCGCAGGATCTGCTGTTCGTGATTTTCATCGGCCACGGCGGCGGCGACGGCGCGGACGCCAAGTTCAATCTCGTGGGACCCGACCTGACGATCGCCGACTGGAACGCGCTGATGAAGCCGATTGCCGGCCGCATTGCCGTCGTGGACACGACGAGCTCGAGCTTCGCGTTCCTGCAGGGGCTCGCCGGGCCGAATCGCGTGGTCATCACGGCCACGAGCAGCTACGCGCAGCGCTACCACACGGTCTTTCCCGACGCGTTCATCCGCGCGCTCTCGGCCGAAGCCGCCGACACCGACAAGAACAACCGCATCTCGCTGCTCGAAGCGTTCACCTACGCGTCGCGGCTCGTCGTGCAGCACTACGAACAGGCCGGGAGGATATCCACCGAAACGGCGATGCTCGACGACACCGGCGACGGCGTGGGCCGGTTGGCGACGGCCACGGGCCCGGACGGCTCCGTCGCAGGATTCACCTACCTCGACGCGGTCGAAGTACCGAAAGTCTCCGATCCCGAGGTGCAGAAGCTGCTGCTGCGCCAGCAGGAGCTCACCGAACAGGTGGACGACCTGCGCCGCCGCCGAACGATGATGGGAGCGGCGGACTTCGACAGCCTCTTCGAAAAGCTCATCATCGAGCTGTCCGTCGTCTCGCGCGACGTGCGCCGGAAGACCGGCGGACGCTGATCAGCCGTTCCACCAGGCGACATCCAGCCGCTCACGCCGCCGGAAGAGCCAGACCGCGGCAATGCCGGCAACGAACCCGCCGGCGTGCGACCAGAAGGCGAGCCCGCCAATCGCCTGTATTGGCACGTACCCGAGGCCGCTCAGGACCTGCAAGACGAACCACAGCCCAAGAAAGAAGAGGGCCGGTACTTCGATGACGTCGGTCCAGATGATCAGGCTCACCAGGACCAGCACCCGCGACGTCGGAAAGAGCACGAAGTAGGCGCCCATGACGCCGGCCACGGCGCCGCTCGCGCCGACGATGGGCGTGAGCATGTCGGGGGCCGCCCAGGTCTGGACGGCGGCGGCGAGCGCCGCGGCCAGCGCGTAGAACGCGAGGAAGCGCACGTGCCCCATCCGGTCCTCGAGCGTGGCGCCGAACAGCCAGAGCACAATCAGATTGCTCACGAGGTGGAGCCACCCGGTGTGCAGGAATGCCGAAGTCAGCACGGCAGACCACGAGAAGGCGGCCGGCACGAGCCCGTGCGTGAAGAAGAGCAGATCGAGGTCAGGCGCCGGCCGGAACGCCGTCGCGAGAAACGTGACGAGGCTCGCGGCGAGGAGGCCGATCGTGATCCACGGCGTCGTGCGCGAAGGAATGACGTCCCGGATCGGGATCATGCCGGTAGAATTCTGCTATTACAGGGGTCGTGACGTGAAGTGCCGATCGTGTTCCGCTGAAATCGCCGAAAAGGCCATTGTCTGCTATCGCTGCGGGACGCCGACGGCGCTGCCTCAGCCGCCCGGGGCGGGGGCCTCAGGCGGCGCGCGGCGCGGCGTCTCGCCGCTCGCCCCGGTCCTGACGATCCTCCTCCTCATTGCGGCAGGCGTCTGGCTGATTCCCAAGACGCCCGCCGGCTCCGGCGCTCGCTGGGCGGCCTGGGCGGCGCTGGTCGCCGCCACCGTGGCCGTCGTCTGGTTCTTCAGACGGGCGAGGGTTCGTATACACTGATCGGTTGGAGATGCCCGAACCTCGTCTGGAAGTCCGGGACGTGCTCGGTGAGCGCGTCGTCACTATCGACAGAGTGCCGTTCTCGATCGGACGGCGCGAGACGAACGACCTGCGGCTCGGCGGGAGCGAGGTCTCGCGCGAGCACGCCGAAATCGTGTCCGATGCCGGCCGCTACATGCTGCGCGACCGGGCGTCGCGCTACGGGACGTTCGTCAACGGCGAGCCGGTCACCGAGTGCGAGCTCAGGACGGGCGACCGCGTCCGGCTCGGCCGCGGCGGCGGCGCCGATCTCGTCTTTCTCACCGCCGACGACGAGCGCAGCCTCTCGAGCCGCTCGACGACCGGCGCGCGAGACGACCTCCGCCAGATTACCGCGCTGCTGGAGGGGTTCCGGGCGCTCGGCACGGGACGCGTGCTTCATGAGGTGCTGGCGCTCGTCCTCGACGCCGCCATCGAGATTTCCGGCGCCGAACGGGCATTCATCATGCTCTCGACCGCAGACGGCGGACTCGAGTTCAGGCTCGCGCGCGGCCGCGACAAGCAGACGCTGACCGACAGCACGTTTGCCGTCAGCCGCAAGATCCCCGAAGAGGTCTTCCGCACCGGCGCGACCCGGGTGGTGGCCGATCTGCTCGACGGCGGGTTCGCCGACGTGCACATGGGCACGGTGGCGCTCGGCATTCGCAACGTGGTGTGCCTGCCGCTCAACTACGTGCACTACGTCGAATCAGCGGAAGCGCGCGGAGAAGACCGGCGGATCGGAGTGCTGTATCTCGACAGCCGCGAGCGCGGGACGCTGCTGTCGGACGCGACCCGGGCGGCGCTCGAGACGCTGTCGGCCGAGGCGTCGGTCGCGATCGAGAACGCGCGGCTCTATCGCGAGAAGATCGAGAAATCCAAGATGGAGCAGGAGATGCGGATCGCGGCCGAGATCCAGCAGGCGCTCCTGCCCAAGCCGCGCGCCAGCATGGGCTTCGTCGAGGCCGCGGCCGCCAGCCTGCCGTGCCGCTCGATCGGGGGCGACTTCTTCGACTATCTCGACGAGCCGGGCCACTCGTTCGGCTTCACGCTCGGTGACGTCGCAGGCAAGGGGCCGCCGGCCGCGCTCATGAGCGCGCTCATGCAGGGCATGTTCGCCTCGCACGCGCAGTACGCGGAGAGTCCGGCGTCGGCGGTCACGCACATGAACAAGACGTTGTGCCGCCGCGGCCTGGAGTCGCGATTCGTCACGCTCATGTTCGGCATCCTCAGCGCCGACGGCGACCTGACCTACTGCAATGCCGGGCACAATCCGCCGTTCGTCATCGGCAAGTCCGGGCTGCGCCGGCTCGAAGAAGGCGGCCCGGTGGTCGGCCTGCTCGAGTTCGCGCCGTTCGGCGAGGGCAAGGTTCATCTCGACGCCGGCGACACGGTGATTGTCTTCAGCGACGGCGTCTCCGAGGCCCTGAACAGCGCCGGCGACGAGTTCGGCGACGCGCGACTCGAAGAAGTGACCGACCAGACCGGCGCCATGACCGCCCAGGCGATTGTCGATCGCATCGTCGCGGCGGTCCGGGCGTTCACGAAAGGCGCCGCGCAGAGCGACGACATCACGGTCATGGTCATCCGCTACCTCGGCAACGGGAACTGAGTGCGCGTCCGCGCCCTCGCCGGCCTCTGGCTCGTGGTCGGCGTGGTGCTCTGGAATGCGTTCTTCGACCTTTACATCGCGCGCGGCGCGCAGCAGTACCTGCAGGCCAAAGCGGAGTACGATCTGGGAGTGGGGCCGCCCATCGAGATGCACGTCAAGATGCGCGAGGTACGGCGCCACGGCGCGCTGATGTCCAGCGTCTGGGCCGGGCTGGTCGTCGCGTGCGGCTGGGGCACGATCTGGCTGATGAGGCGCGGAGCCGACGGGGAACAAGTAGCAGGTCGCACGTAGCAGGTAGCACGACGCAGGCAGCACGTCGCACCGAGCACTAGCACAAGCACCCAGCACGATGGCACCCAGCACCCGCACCCGGCACCTTGCACTGTGCACTGTGCACCCGCTATGCCCCTGCACCCTCTGATCTACGACTGGAACACAGTCGACGCCCCGCCGGCGCCGCGGGTGCCGATCCTGCTCGACGACGAGACGCTGCGGGACGGACTGCAGTCGCCCTCGGTCCGCACCCCGACGATCGAGCAGAAGCTGGACATCCTGCACCTCATCGACTCGCTCGGCATCGACACGGCCGACATCGGGCTGCCCGGCGCCGGCCCGCACGTGGTGCGTGACGTCGAGCGGCTCGCGCGCGAGATCGTGGACGCGAAGTTGCGCGTGCGCGCCAACTGTGCGGCGCGGACGGTCGTCGCCGACATCGTGCCGATCGTGGAGATCGCGCAGCGCACCGGCCTCTCGATCGAGGTCGGCACGTTCATCGGATCGAGCCCGATTCGCCAGTACACGGAAGACTGGACCATCGATCGTCTGCAGCGTCTGGCCGACGAAGCCGTGCGCTTCGGGGTCAAGGAAGGGCTGCAGGTGATGTTCGTCACGGAGGACACGACGCGGGCCGATCCCGAATCGCTGCGGGCGCTGTATTCGACGGCGATCCGGGCCGGGGCGACGCGGGTCTGTATCGCCGATACGGTCGGCCACGCGACCCCGGCCGGCGCGCGCGCGGTCGTGCGCTTCGTGCAGTCGATCATCGACGACTGCGGCGGCGGCGTCGGCATCGACTGGCACGGCCACCGCGATCGCGATTTGGCGCTCGAGAACAGCCTCGCGGCGATGGAGGCCGGGGCGACGCGGCTGCACGGCGCCGCGCTCGGGATTGGCGAGCGGGTCGGCAACACGCCGATGGACGTGCTGCTCGTCAATCTCGTGCTGATGGGGATCCGGACCGCCGACTTGTCGCGGCTGCCGGAGTACTGCGCGCTGGTCTCGGAGGCCTGCGGCGCGGTGCTGCCGCCGAACTATCCCGTGCTCGGGCGCGACGCGTTCCGGACGGCGACCGGCGTCCACGCGGCCGCGGTCATCAAGGCGTTCAGGAAGCACGACACGGTCCTCGCCGACGCCGTCTACTCCGCGGTCCCGGCGTCGCTGGTCGGACGCGAGCAGACCATCGACATCGGTCCGATGTCAGGCCGGTCGAACATCATCTACTGGCTGGAAAAGCGCGGGCTCGACGCTACCGACGAGCGCGTCGATCGGATCTACGCGAAAGCGAAAGCGAGCGCGACGGTTCTGACGGAAGAAGAAGTGCGGGCGGAATTGTAAAAGACATCGGGAGTCGTTTTACGCTTTTTGTAAAACGACTCCCGATGTCTTATTTCAACCGCTTTTCGATGTCCGGCAGCGCCGCGAGCACCACGTCGCCGACGATCTGCAGGCTCCGGGCCGAGACCGCCGGCAGGTCGTCGTCAGCGGTGTGCCAGGCCGGATAGTCGAGATCGATGATGTCCACCGACGGCACGCCGGCGGCGACGAAGGCGAGGTGGTCGTCCTCGACGCTCGTCCCGAGATCGGGGAACGAGGCGCCGTGGCCGACGCGTTTGGCGGCGGCCCAGACGATGTCGTTCAGCCACGGCGTCGAGTTCGAGTCGCGGCGGATCTGCAGGTCGCGGTCGCCGATCATATCGATCAGGATCATCGCCTTGGCCGTCTTGAGCGTCCCGGCCTTTTGCGCCGCCTGCACGTAGTAGCGGCTGCCGTACGTGCTGTCCTTGTCCTTGTCCCAGTCGATGACGGCTTCCTCGCCGTCGAACCAGACGAGCTCGTAGGTGAACTCGCGGGGCTGGTCTTTCAGCACGCGCGCGGCTTCGATCAGGAAGGCGGCGCTCGAGCCGGCGTCGCTTGCGCCGACGAAGCGCATGTTCGCGAAGTACTTCGTGTCGTAGTGACCGGTGATGAGGATGCGCTCGGGCCGTTTTCCCGGCAGTCGCACGATGAGGTTCACCATGTTGACGGGCCCCTTGGGGGTCGCCCCGACGAACGGCTGTTCCTCGACCGTCAAGCCGTAGCTCGCGATCTGCTTGGCGATATAGGCGCGCGTCTGGCCGAGCGCGGCCGATCCGGCCGGACGCGGCCCGATCTGCACCATCTGGCGAAGGTGCTCGAAGGCGCGCGCGCTGTCGAAGACGGGTTTCGTCATGGCCTGATCGACGCGCGCTGCCGCCCCGGCAGCCGGCGCCTCCGCACGCTTCCAGAAGTAGGTGGCGCCGACCACGGCCGGCACCAGCACGACGAGCAACAGCGTGCGCCTCACGGGCATCCGTCCTCCTAGCTCCGCTGATCGATCGCGACGTAGTCGCGATCGAGCGGACCGACGTAGAGCTGGCGCGGCCGGGAGATCTTCTGCTCGGAGTCGCGCAGCATTTCGTCCCACTGCGCCAACCACCCCGCCGTCCGCGGGATGGCGAAGAGCACCGGGAACATGTCGAGCGGGAACCCCATCGCCTGATAGATCAGGCCGGAGTAGAAATCGACATTCGGGTACAGCTTCCGCGTGACGAAATAATCGTCCTCGAGCGCGATGCGCTCCAGCTCGAGCGCGATGTCGAGCAGCGGATTGCGGCCGGTCACGGCAAACACCTGATCGGCGGTCAATTTGATGATCCGCGCGCGCGGGTCGTACGACTTGTAGACGCGGTGCCCGAAGCCCATCAATCGCCCTTCGCCTGCCTTCACGCGGCGAATGAAGTCGGGCACGTTCTGGACCGAGTTGATCTCCTTCAACATCCGCAGCACGGCTTCGTTGGCGCCGCCGTGGAGCGGACCGGCGAGCGCCGCCGCCGCGCCGGCGAGCGCCGAATACGGATCGGCCTGCGAGCTGCCGATGCCCCGCATGGCGCTGGTGCTGCAGTTCTGCTCGTGATCGGCGTGCAGGATGAACAGCACGTCCAGCGCCCGCTCCAGCACCGGATGCGGCCGGTACTTGATCTCGGTCATCTTGAACAGCATGTTCAGGAAGTTGCCGGTGAAGCTGAGGTCGTTGTCCGGGTAGTTGTACGGCCGGCCGATGCTGTGGCGGTAGGCGTAGGCCGCGATGGTCGGCACCTTGGCGATCAGCCGGAGAATCTGCAGCCGGCGGTTGTCCTCGCTGCTGATCCGCTTCGCGTCCGGGTAAATCGTCGAGAGGCATCCGACGGTCGAGAGGAAGATGCCCATCGGGTGGGCGTCGTACTGAAAGCCCTCCATGAACTTCTTGATGTTCTCGTGGAGCATCGTGTGGAGCGTGATGTCACGCGTCCACCGTTCCAGCTCGTCGCGCTTCGGCAGCTCGCCGAACAGGATCAGGAACGCCGTCTCGAGGTACGTGCTCTTCTCGGCCAGCTGATCGATCGGATAGCCGCGATAGAGCAGGACGCCCTTGTCGCCGTCGATGAACGTGATCTTGCTGCGGCAGGCCGCCGTGTTCTGAAACGCCGGATCGTAGGTGATCAACCCGAAGTCGTCCGCCGCCGTGCGAATCTGGCGCAGGTCCATGGCACGAATGGCGCCGTGTTCGATCGGGATCTCGTACTGCTTGCCGGTGCGGTTGTCGGTAATCGTCAGCGTGTCGGCCATGGGTGTCGATCTAGCGATCGTTCTCCGGATCCTGGGGACCGTCCTCGCCGGCCGGCGGTTCCGTTGCGCCGCCGGGAAGACGATAGGCGCCAGACAGCCACCGGCCCAGGTCGACGAGCTTGCACCGTTCGCTGCAGAACGGCCGCCAGCGCGGATCGACCGGCCCCCGGCCGCAAGACGGGCACGGCGGAGACTCGGGCATCAAGACATTCTACATTTAGAGATTCAAGATTCGGGATTCCGGTTCAGAAGAACCCAAAGAATCTTGAATCTCTGAATCCCCGAATCCCCGAATCTCGAGTCGCTTAGGTGTCGTCGATGTGGTGGCGGACGTCCTTGGCCGAGACCATGAAAATGACGTCCTCGGCCACGTTCGTCGCGTGGTCGCCGACCCGCTCCAGGTGCCGGGAAATCAACACCAGGTCCAGTGACGGCTCGATGGTCGACGGATCCCGGAGCATGTGGGTCAGCAACTCCCGGAAGACCATCGTCTTCAACAGGTCGAGCTCGTCGTCCCGGTTGAGGACGTCCTGGGCCAGGGTCATGTCGCGGCGGACGTAGGCGTCCAGGGCGTCGCGCAGCATGCCCTGGGCGATGTCGGCCATGCGGGGGATGTCGATCAACTCCTTGACCGGCGGATGCTCGAGGTAGCGGCCTGCCGCCTCGGCAATGTTGACCGCCAGGTCGCCCACGCGTTCGAGGTCGGTGTTGATCTTGACGGCTGACACGATCGAGCGGAGGTCCACCGCCATCGGCTGGTGCAGCGCCAACAGCTTGAAGCAGCGGTCGTCAATCTCGATGTGCAGCTGGTTGATGGCCCCGTCGCTCACCAGCACCCGTTCCACCAGGGCGAGGTCCCGCTCGACGAGCCCGCGGACGGCCAGGCGCAGCCGGTCCTCGGCCAGTCCGCCCATTTCGAGCAGCCGGGCTTTGAGCTGTTCGAGCTCCTCTTGAAAATGCCTGGCGTGGCGTTCGATCGTCATGGGCGGGTCCTCGTCCCGCGATCCGATGGAATCGGCCTTATCCGAATCTTCCGGTCACGTAATCTTCGGTCAGTTTTTCGGCCGGGTTCGTGAAGATCTTCTCGGTCGGTCCGAACTCGACGAGCTTGCCGAGCCAGAAGAAGGCCGTGTGATCGGAGACCCGTGCCGCCTGCTGCATATTGTGCGTCACGATGACGATCGTGTAGTTCCGCTTGAGGTCGTAGATCAGCTCCTCGATCCGCTGCGTCGCGATCGGGTCGAGCGCCGACGCCGGTTCGTCCATGAGGAGCACGTCGGGACGAATCGCCAGCGCGCGAGCGATACAGAGCCGCTGCTGCTGGCCGCCCGAGAGCGCCAGGGCCGAGTCGTGCAGCCGGTCCTTGACCTCTTCCCAGAGGGCGGCACGGCTCAGGCTCTGCTCGACGCGCTCCTCGAGGTCGCGGCGGCCCTTGGCCAGCCCGTTGATACGCAGGCCGTACGCCACGTTCTCGAAAATCGATTTGGGGAACGGGTTCGACTTCTGGAACACCATCCCGACCTGCCGCCGCAGCGCGACGACGTCGGTGCCCGGCGCGTAGATGTTCCGGCCGTTGATCGCGATCGTCCCCTCGGCCCGCGTGCCCGGAATGATGTCGTTCATCCGGTTCAGCGTCCGGAGGAACGTGCTCTTGCCGCAGCCGGAGGGGCCGATGAACGCCGTGACCACGTTGGTTCGCAGGTCGATGCCGATGTCGGTCAGCGCCTGCTTGGAGCCGTAGTAGAAGTTCAGGTTCGACACGGCAATCTTGACGGGCGTCGGCTCCGCCTGAGCCGCGCCCGCCGCGCGCGTCACTTCCGGACGTAGAGAGACTTCCACCGCCACAGCCCTGTTCACTCTATGCAAGCCATGGGTTGGCGATGTTTCAAGTTCGTAAAATCGGTGTTACGCGTCGCCCCCCGTGGCCGATGGCGAGGGGCCGGTCATCGCTCGCGGTGAGCCATTTGGCGAGCCGCCCGAGCGGCGTCGTTTTCCCGCAGCCGTCGATCCGCTCGACGACGAGCCGCCGGCCGGGATACGTGGGGGGCCTGGCGAGTCGATTCTGCCTGCGACGACGTGTCCTTCCTGGCCCGCGGCTTCCTGCCGCCGGCAATCTCGAACCGGATCTCGGTCTCGAACAAGTCGGCGAGCGGCGCGGCGTGGCGACGCGCCGCCCACAGCTCGAGTTCGGCGTCGCCCTTCGCGCGCAGCCGGATCACCAGCGCGTCGTCGGCCGCCGCGGCGTCGATGCCGGTGATCACCTGAGCGTGGCTCCGGTCGAGCCCTTCGGCGAGCCGCACGAGCGCGCCCAGCACTTTGACCGTCTGGCGGCTGGATTTGGCCAGCTCCGCGTACTCCTCGTGCGATTTCGCCGGCGTCGCCTGGCGGTGGTAGCGCGCGACGAGACCGATGATCTTGATTTCCTCGGGGTCGAACCCCCGGAGATCGCCGTGCTGAATGAGATAGAGCGAGTGCTTGTGATGACTCTCGTAACTGATGTGGATGCCGATGTCGTGCAGGAGCGCGGCGTACTCGAGCCATTCGCGCTCCTGCGGTCCGAGCCGGTGCTGCTCGGCGGTCGCATCGAAGAGCGCGAGCGACAGTTTGGCGACCTGGCGCGCGTGGATCGGCCAGTAGTTGCAGCGCTCGCCAAGTTCAATCACGCTGCGCCGCCGTACGTCCGGGTACCGCTCCGCGGTGCGGATGTGCGCCGTGTTGCGCTTGATGTAGTCGAGCACGAGCCCCTCGCGCAGCGCGAAGTCGCTCAACGTCAACTCGGAGGCCTCGAGCGACGAGATGAGCTCGTCGATCAGCACGGCGCCGACGCCCGCCAGATCGGCGCGTCGCGGATCCAGGCCGGAGATCTTCAGCCGCTGGTCGAGCGTCATGTCCACGAGCCGTTTGCGCAACCGGTGCAGGTCCTCGGCGCGGACGGCGAGGCGGCGCAGTTCGCCGGCGCGGCGGCCCTGCCCGGCGGCGAGCGCTCCGATCGCCTGCATCGTGCCCGACGAGCCGATGACGCGCTGGAAGCCGCGCCGGCGCAGCTGCTTCAAGTACGCACTCGTCTGCCGGCGGATGTGGCGAACGAGGAGCCGCTCGTCGGATCCCGACAGCGGATCGTGCTTGGCGAACCGCTCGGTCAGGCGGATCGCGCCCAGCTTGAAACTGCGGCCGGCCTCGACCCGCACGCTCGTGCCCAGCGTGATTTCGGTACTGCCGCCGCCGATGTCGATGACGATCGCGCGTCCCTTGGCCGTGCCGATCGCATACGTCGCGGCGAGGTGAATGAGGCGCGCTTCCTCGGTGCCCGAGATGACGCGCACGCGCAACCCGACCTGGCGGCGCGCCTCGGCGATGAAGTCGCCGCCGTTGTCGGCTTCGCGCACCGCGCTCGTCGCCGCCGCGATGATTTCGTCGACGCCATGCGATTCGGCCAGCCGCCGGAACTTGGCCAGCGTTTGCATCGCGGTGGCCATGCTCGCCGGCGGGATCGCGTGGCTCTTGAGCGTCCCGGCGCCCAGCCGGATCATGTCCTTTTCCCGGTCGATCACTTCAAAGGACAGATCCGGGCGGATACGGCAGACGATCATGTGCAGGGAGTTGCTGCCGACGTCGATGGCCGCGATTCGCATGTGTTACGGTGATGTGACAGGATCGGTCGTTCTGATGGCTCATGCTACCACGGGGATTCCGCCCGCTTTGGCTCGTGCGTTGCGCCGCGAGATCGGCGCGTTGTCGCGCGAAATCGGGCGGGCCCGTCGCGGCGAGCCGGATGGCGTGCATCGGGCCCGCGTGGCCTCCCGCCGGCTCCGCGAATACATGCCGATCATCGACGCCATCACCGGAGTGGATCGACGCAGCCTCGAGCGTGACGTCCGCCGCGTCACGCGCGCGCTCGGCGGCGTTCGCGAGATGGATGTGGCGCGCGATGTGCTGGCCGGCGTGGCCGCGTCCGCCCGCTGGCGGCCGGCGGTGATCACGCGCGTCGATCGGCTCGCGGCGCGGGCACGCGACCGGCGGGTAAAATCGATGACCAGGCGGCTCGCCGCGCCCGTGATCGACGCCCTCCTGACGCAACTCCGAGGGGTGCTCGCGGCGACGTCACCGGCATCGCGCCGGCGGGCCGCCGGATCGGTCGTGATCGCGCGGTTGCGCCAGCGTGCGTCGGTGTTCATGCGCGCGCTCGACGCGGCCGGCACGCTCTACGCCGTCGAACCGCTGCACCGCGTTCGGATTGCCGCGAAAAAGCTGCGCTATGTGCTCGAGCTTGCGCGGCCGGCCGCCGGACTCGGCGCGGGGCGCGAAATCCGGATCATCCGCGAAGTCCAGGTGCGCCTGGGCGAGATCCACGACCTGCAGGTCCTGCAGGATCGCGTGCAGGCGGCGGCATCGGAGGCGAGTCCGGATCGCGCGACCTCGCGCCAGCTCGCCGATCTCGATCACTTCCTCGAAACCCGCTGCCGCGAGCTCCACGCGAAGGTCCTGAAGCCTGCCGTCCGGGCACGGGAGCTGGCCGGGCGGCTGCCGTCCGATCTCGCGCTGCGTCTGGTCGAGCGCCGCCGCGCGCGGATGGCGCGCATGACGGCGGCGCCGCCGCTTCCCACGGCCGCGGGTGGACCTCGATGACCAGCCCGCGGGACTCCGACGCGAAGAAGAGAGGTTGTTCGCTGTACCTCGTGCGGCACGCCATCGCCGCCGAGCGCGGTGACAAGTGGCCCGACGACACCAGGCGGCCACTGACGCAGAAGGGGCGCGCGCGGATGCGCGAAGGCGTCCGCGGCCTGCAGGCGCTCGGCGTCCAACTCGATCTGGTGCTGACCAGTCCGCTGGTGCGGGCGCGTCAGACCGCCGAGATCCTCGTGGCGGAGCTCGACTCGTCGCCGGACCTCGAGGTGACCGACACGCTCGCGCCCGACCAGAAGCCGGCCGACGTCGCAAGCGCCATCGCCGGCCACGTCGGCTGCAACGCCATCGCCCTCGTCGGCCACGAGCCCGACCTGGGCGAGCTCGCCGCCTGGCTCATCGGCGCGAAAGCGCCGCTCGAGTTCCGCAAGGGCGGCGTCTGCCTCATCGAAGCGCCCGTCGTGCCGCCCGGCCGCAACTGCCACCTGATCTGGTTCGCCACGCCGAAGATGCTGAGAGGTTTAGGGAAGTAGAGCTCGCGCATCGGCAATTTACACGACAGTACCCGGCTTCACGACACCGTTCTTGGGCACGAGAATGATCCCGCCGCGGATGTAATAACCGTCGCCGTCGGCGTTCTCGATGCCGCGCTCGTTGACCAGCCGCGCGCCTTCGCCGATGCGCGCGTTCTTGTCCACGATGACGCGGTCGAGGACGGCGTTTCGGCCGATCCCCATCGGCAGATCGGTGGACGGGTCGTCGTAGTAGTCGGCGCCGAGCAGAATCGATCGCGTGACCTTCGCGCCGTCGTGAATCGACATCCGGATGCCGACGACGCTCCGATGCACCTCGCAGTTGTCCAGGTAGGCGCCCTCGGCGACGAGCGCCGCGTCGATGTGGCAGTCCTGTACGCGGGCGGCCGGCAGAAAACGCGCGTGCGTGTAAATCGGCCGGCGGGCGTGGAAGAAACTGAACGCCGGATCGCGCTCGGTCAGCATCAGATTCACGTCGTAGAACGACTGCACCGTGCCGACATCCGCCCAGAAGCCGCGATAGAGATATGAATGGACCCGGTGCGTCGAGAGCGCCTGCGGGATGATCTCGCGGCCGAAGTCGACGGCGCGGCTGCGCGCCAGCACGTCGTAGAGCACATCGTGCGAGAAGACGTAGATGCCCATCGACGCCATGAACGGCTTCTCGGGCGAGAGCAGGCCGGCTGGTGAGTGCGCCGGCACGCTGGATCCTATTTCCTTCAGACGGTCGGGCTTCGGCTTCTCTTCGAACCCCGACACCTTCCCCTCGGTGTCGAACCGGAAGATCCCCATCTGCGTGGCGTCCTCGGGGGACACCGGCTGCGCCGCGATGGTGATGTCGGCCTGCCGTTCGATGTGCGTCTCGATCAGTTCCGCGAAGTCCATCCGGTACACGTGATCGCCGGCCAGTATGAGGAAATACTCGCAGTTGAGATCGCGGAAGTGCCGGGCCGCCTGACGGACGGCGTCGGCCGTCCCCTGAAACCACTGTTCGCCTTCGGGGGTCTGCTCGGCCGCCAGGACTTCGACAAACCCGTCCGAGAACATGTCCAGGCGGTAGGTCTGGGCGACGTGGCGGTTGAGCGACGCCGAGTTGAACTGCGTGAGCACGTAGACCTTCTTGAGGTCGGCGTGCAGACAGTTGCTGAGGGCGATGTCGATCAACCGGTATTTGCCCCCGATCGGGACCGCAGGCTTCGACCGGTGGTGCGTCAGCGGAAAGAGTCGCGAGCCTCGTCCGCCGCCGAGGACGATGGTGAGCACGTCGTTCACGCCCGCCATTCTATGCGACCCCCTTCCGGGCCCGGCCGGCCCAGGACCAGCCATTTTTCACAAGCGTGACGAGTACGTCGTCCATCCGTGACAGTAGGGGAGCACGATCCGCTCCGCGACGTTGCGCCCGCGGCCCCCCGTGGCGAAGTTACACAATGTTTACACGCCGAGGCCCCGGTCTGCGGTATCAATGCGGTCCTTGTCTCGATTCAGAAAGACACCCCCTATGCTCATGCGCGAATATGTCACCGCTGGCCATCTCAATCGGGTTACCGTGCAGCGAAGCCGGGAGGGGTGGGATATACGGGAAGAGCGTGACGATCAGGTCGTCAGGCGAGTGAGCTACACCGATTGGCACCGGGTCGAACGGTTGATTCTAGCCTTCGAGATGTCCAGACCGGACGGGCAGCCCCCGCGTCCGGACGATCCAACTTTCTAGAGGGGCGCGGGGCCCCACCCCCGCGCCCTCGGGCGCTGGGCGCTGGCAGCTCGCGCCTCGCGGCGTTGCTCGACGAATCGATAGCCCAACCCGGCGTTACTCGACGAATCGATAGCCCAACCCGACGACCGTCTCGATCTGGCCGCCGGCGGTGCCCAGCTTGGAGCGAAGGCGCCCGACGTGGACGTCCACCGAGCGGGTTTCGACGAGTTGTTCGTAGCCCCAGACGCGCTCGAGCAGGCGGTCGCGCGAGAGCACCCGGTTGCGGTTCTCGACGAGGCATTTGAGCAGCTCGAACTCGCGCCGGGTCAGGCGGATCGGCTGACCGTTGACCGTGACGGCGACCGCGTCGAAGTCGGCGGTGAGCTGCTTGCCGCGATAGAGCGACATCGCCGACGGTCGCGTTCCGGGCTTGCGCCGCAGCACGGCGCGCACCCGTGCCGCCAGCTCGCGGAGGCTGAACGGCTTGGTGACGTAGTCGTCGGCGCCGAGATCCAGGCCGGACACCCGGTCGATCTCGCCCGTCCGCGCCGTGAGCATGATGATGGGCAGGCCGGCGGTCGCCGGGCGCGCCCGCACGAGTCGGCAGACCTCGGTGCCGTCCACCATCGGCAGGTTCAGGTCCAGAATCATCAGATCCGGGACGGTTTCACCGATCGCCCGGAGGGCCGCATCGCCGCTCCCCACGATCTCGACGTTGGCATCGCCGCTGCGTTCGAGGGTGTGTTTGATGAGCTGGGCGATGTCGGTTTCGTCTTCGACGACCAGTACGCGAGGCAAGCTAGCCACAACCATTTCCGACGGGCAGAGTAGCGGCGGACGGTTTCCCTGCTGTGACATGGGGGTTAAATGTCCGTTACGCTATTGGCCGTTACACAGTCGTTGCCTTTTATTTGCTAGACTTTCGCTCGGCGAGGGCGCGTGGCATTCAAATTCGGGTTTTTCCCGCGGGACGAGCAGTTCTTCGAGTTGTTCAACCGGATGGCGGACGAGATCCGCGCCGCCGCCGGCATGCTCGAGGAGATGCTCGCCACCGACCCGCCCGACACGAGCAAGGTGGAGCTGATCCGCGACGCCGAGCATCGCTGTGACGCGCTGACGCACGACACGATTCAGCGGCTCCACCGCACCTTCGTGACGCCGTTCGATCGCGAGGACCTGTACGCGCTGGCCTCCGCGCTCGACAACGTCATGGACGCGATCGACCACGCCGCGGTGCTGGTGCGGCTCTACCGCATCACGAAGGTGCTGCCCGGCGCGCGCGAGCTGACCCACACGGTGTCCAGCTCGACCGCCCGCCTGGACGACGCGCTCGACGCGCTCGAGAAGCGGAAGCCGGTCCAGCCGCACGCGGTCGAGATCAACCGTCTCGAGAACGAGGCCGACCGCGCGTATCAGAACGCGCTGCA
>Ga0111539_10001058_pt1 | contig 36236 bp, 34 predicted proteins | sample RhiMethybrSRZTD1_FD_79667 | JGI IMG/M metagenome (GOLD analysis project Ga0111539, IMG submission 79667) | Populus rhizosphere microbial communities from Tennessee, USA - Rhizosphere MetaG P. TD hybrid SRZTD1 (version 2) (version 2) | ecosystem: Host-associated > Plants > Roots > Rhizosphere >...
CGCGGGACAGGTCGACGCCGACCGCCGCGACGCCTACTACCGCGAGCTGTGGGACGCCGGTCAGCGCTCGGTGCTGGCCCACGGCGGGGCGCTGAGCCACCACCACGGCGTCGGGCTCAACCGGGGGCGGTTCATGGCCGAGGCGCTCGGTCCCGCCCACCAGGTGCTGGTGGCCATGAAGGCCGCGCTCGACCCCCGCGGCGTCCTCAACCCCGGCAAGCTCGGGCTCCCGTCGCCCTGGGCCGGCCCCGACGGCTGGTGACGGCCGTGGAGGCCGTAGCGGCCGTGGCGGCCCCCGCCGGGGCGTCGGCACGGGGTCCGGGCCCCGGCCGCGCCGACGGGCCGCGACGGGTCATGCGGATGCGGCAGACTCGCACGTCGTGAGCGCCACCTCCCCGGCACCGGGGTCCATCCTCGTCGTCGACGTCGGCACGTCGGGCGTGCGCGGCGCCGTCGTGCGGCCCGACGCCACGGTCACCGCGGTCCACCACCGCCCCGTCCTGCCGGTCTCGCCCGCGCCCGGGCTCGTGGAGTTCGACCCGGCGCTCATGGCCCGGGCCGTGCTCGGCGTGGCCCGCGACGCCCTCGCCGAGGGCGGTCCGGTGGCGGCGGTCGGGGTGACCAACCAGCGGGCGTCGACCATCGCCTGGGACCGCACCACCGGCGAGCCCGTGGGCCCCGGGCTCGGATGGCAGGACCTCCGCACCGTCGGCGACTGCCTCGTGTGGCAGGGCGAGGGTCTGCACTTCGCGCCGAACGAGTCGGCCAGCAAGGTCGCCCACCTCCTCGACCTGGCCGATCCCGACCGCTCCCGGGGGCTGTGCGTCGGCACGGTCGACGCCTGGGTGACCTGGCACCTCTCCGACGGCGAGCTGTTCGTCACCGACGCGAGCAACGCCGGCGTGACCGGGCTGGTGGTGGCCGACGGGTCCGACTGGGACGACAAGGTCCTCGACGCGCTCCGGATCCCCCGCGCCTGCCTGCCGACGATCGTCGACTCGAGCGGGCCCGTCGGCCCGGCGCGCGCCCTCGACGGCTCGCCCCCGATCACCGGCATCGCCGGCGACCAGCAGGCGTCCCTCGTCGGCCAGGGCTGCGTGCTGCCCGGCCTGGCCAAGATCACGTTCGGCACGGGCGGCATGCTCGACGTCTGCGTCGGCCCCGACCGCCCGCTGCCCGCCCGCCAGGGCCGGGCGGGCACGTTCCCGATCGTGGCGTGGCGCCGCCAGGGGGCGACCGTGTGGGGCGTCGAGGCGATCATGCTGGCCGCGGGCACGAACGTCGAGTGGTTGCGCGACGACCTCGGCGTCATCGACTCGGCCGAGCGGTCCCACGACGTCGCCGCCCAGTGCGAGACGGCCGACGGCGTGGTCTACGTGCCCGCGCTGCTGGGGCTCGGCACGCCGCGCTGGGACTACGGCGCCCGCGGCACGCTGCTCGGCATCACGCGGGGCACCGGCCGGCCGCAGCTCGTGCGGGCCGTGCTCGAGGGCGTGGCCCAGCGGGGTGCCGACCTGGTCGAGGCGACCGAGGCCGACACCGGCCTCTCGCTCGACCGCCTCCGCGTCGACGGCGGGATGAGCGGCAACCCCACGTTCGTCCAGGCGGTGGCCGACGCCACCGGCCGCCCGGTCGAGGTGTCACCCGAGCGCGAGGCCACGACGCTCGGCGCCGGGTTCCTCGCCGGCCTGGCGATCGGCACCTGGGACGGCTGGGACGACCTGGCGGCCACGTGGCGGCCCGACGCCGTCGTCGAGCCCCGGCGGCAGCTCGACCGCGACCGCTGGCGCTCAGCGCTCGACCGGGCGGCCGGCTGGGAGCCCGACCTGAGCGCGATCAGCTTCTAGAGCCGACAGCTCGTCGAGCCCACCCGGCTCGCCGGGGAGACGGGTCCCACCCGTTCGTCGCCCGGCAGGCACCCCGGGCGATCCGAATCCCGTCCGGCGACGTAGAGCACACTGAACCGGATCGACGACGGAGGACAGATGGCACGGTCAGGACGACGGACGCTCGGGATCATCGCGGGCCTCGCGGTGCTGGTGATCGCCGCGGGCGCGTTCGCGGGGTGGTGGTTCCTCATCCGCGACGACGCCCCCGAGGCCGCGAGCATCGACACGGCCGCCGAGGGCCTCGACGACGCCGCGGGCACCACGGGCGACGTCGCCGGTGAGTGGACGGTCGACCCGTCGGTGGGCTCGTTCGACGACTTCTCGGGCACCTGGGCCGGCTACCGCTTCGAGGAGGAGCTCGGCGGCATCGGCGCCAACACCGCCGTCGGCCGCACGCCCGAGATCACCGGGTCGATGACCGTCACCGGCGACGAGGTCAGCGCGGTCGACGTCGAGGTCGACCTCACGACGCTGAAGAGCGACAGCGGCACCCGCGACGGTGCCCTGAGGTCGCGGGGCCTCGAGTCCGAGCGGTTCCCGACCGCGACGTTCTCGCTCACCGAGCCCCTCGCCCTGCCGGCGGGCGCGGCCGACGGCCAGCGCGTGTCGACCGAGGCCACCGGCGACCTGACGATCCACGGCACGACGAAGTCGGTGACGCTCGAGGTCGCGGCCCAGCTGTCCGGCGACTCGGCGGTCGTGGTCGGCTCGGCGCCGGTCGTGCTGCAGGACTTCGGCATCGACCCCCCGACCGGGTTCTCGGTGGTGTCGATCGAGGACGAGGGCACCTTCGAGTTCCAGATCTTCTTCTCGAAGGGGTGACGGCTCCGGGTGGTGGCACCGGGTGACCGTCCGGCCGACGGGGGTGGGGCGAGCCGAACCCCCGGATCGGTGGGCGGCCCCATCGACCGCGCCCCCGCCACGGCGGACGATGCGGGCATGGTGACTCCCCTCGCGCCCTCCGCCCCGGCCCCCGGCGGCGGCGCCGCACCCCCCGCGGCGCCGCCGCCCGACCGTCCCTCGGTGTGGCACACGATCCTGCGCGAGCCCTTCCGCCCCCGGGCGTGGCGCGACTACGCCTACCTGCTCGTCGGCGCGGTCCTCGCCTGGGTCGCCTTCAGCGTCCTGGCGATGCTGATCTGGCTCTCGATCGTCCTGACCACGATCGGCGTCGGCATCGTGCTGGCGGCGCTGACGGTGCGGGCGGCCCGGATCTACGCCGCCGCCCCGCGGGCCCTGGCGGGAAGCCTGCTCGACGAGCGCGTGCCCACCCCCCGTCGCCGGCGGCGCCGGCGCGGGATCGTGGGGTGGCTGCGGGCCAGCTTCGGTGACGTCGACGGCTGGCGGTCGATCGCGTTCGTCATCGTGTCGGCCCCGGTCACGATCGGCGGTGCCTACGCCGTGATCGTCCTCTGGGCCACGTCGGCGACCGCCGCCACCTACCCCGTGTGGTGGAGCCTGTTCGGCCCCGAGAACACCGACGACGCCGGCGTCGTCCGGCACTCCGGCGTGCAGCTCGGCCAGTTCTACTTCGACACCTGGCCCCGGGCGCTCGGGTTGTCCCTGATCGGCATCGTCCTGCTCTTCGCCATCCCCTGGGTGGCGCGGGGGTTCACGACGGTCGACCGGCTGCTCGTGCGCGGGCTGCTCGGCCCGACCCGCACGTCCGACCGGGTCGACGACCTCGAGGTCACCCGGGCCAAGGCCGTCGACCAGTCGGCGGCCACGCTCCGCCGGATCGAGCGCGACCTCCACGACGGCACCCAGGCCCGCCTCGTCGCGCTGGCGATGCACCTCGACATGGCGCGCGACCACCTGGCCAACGTGCCGGGGCCCGACGCCGCGGGGAGCGGCTCGGGGGCGAAGGGAGGCGCAGAGCGCGTCGGAGCCGGTCCCACCGACGCGCCCCCCGGCCACGAGGACACCGACACGGGCGAGGGCGACGACACGGCCGACGACACGGGCGAGGACACCGCCGTCGACCCGACCGAACCGCTCGATCCGACCCTGGTGGCGGGCGCGGCGACGGGCACGCCGGCCGCGGCCTCACCGGGCGGGCTGCCGGGCCTCACGACCGCAGCCGAGATCGCCCGGGCCCGCGAGCTGCTCGAGCGCGCCCACCGCGACGCGCTCGACGCCATCGCCGAGCTGCGGGACGTGACCCGGTCGATCCACCCACCGGCCCTCGACCGCGGGCTCGACGCCGCGCTGGCCACCCTCGCCGCCCGGAGCGGCGTGCCGACCGAGGTCGACGTGCGGATCACGCGCCGACCGTCGCCCGCCATCGAGACCATCGCCTACTACTGCGCGGCCGAGCTGCTCACGAACGTGGCCAAGCACGCGGGCGCCACCCGGGCCGCGATCGTGGCCCGCGGCGAGGCCGGCGTCCTGCGGCTCCAGGTCACCGACGACGGGCGGGGCGGCGCTCACCTCGCCGACGAGGGTGGGCTGGCCGGGCTCGCCGAGCGCGTCGGCACCGTCGACGGCCACCTGACCGTGTCGAGCCCCGCAGGCGGCCCCACCATCGTCGTCGTCGAGCTCCCGCTGAGCGCAGGATGACCACGTGACCGACCCGGCCGCCCCCCGCCCCCGCGTGGTGATCGCCGAGGACTCGGTGGTGCTCCGCGAGGGGGTGGTGGGCCTGCTGTCCGAGCGGGGCTTCGACGTGGTCGGCGCCGTCGGTGACGCCGACGCGCTGCTGCGCGCGGTCGACGCCGATCCGCCCGACGCCACGGTCGTCGACATCCGGATGCCCCCGACCCACACCGACGAGGGCCTCCGGGCCGCCATCGAGCTGCGGCGGCGCCACCCGGAGGTCGCCGTCCTGGTGTTCTCGCAGTACGTCGAGACGCGCTACGCCGCCGAGCTGCTCGCCGACCGGTCCGACGGCGTCGGCTACCTCCTGAAGGACCGGGTGGCGCACGTCGGCGAGTTCGTCGACGCCCTGCGCCGCGTGGTCGGCGGCGGCACGGCGCTCGACCCCGAGGTGGTCAGCCAGCTCATGGCCGCCACCCGCCGCACCGACGGGCTGGCGGCGCTCACGCCGCGCGAGCGCGAGGTGCTGGCGCTCATGGCCGAGGGCCGGACGAACGCCGCCATCGCCGCCGAGCTGGTCGTGACGCCGCGAGCGGTCGAGAAGCACGTGGGCAACATCTTCATGAAGCTCGACCTGCCCGAGTCCGACACCGACCACCGCCGGGTCCTGGCCGTCCTCCGCTGGCTGCGGTCGTAGCCACCGCCTCGTTGCCGGCGTCCGGCCATCAGGGTCCGGCGAGGCGGCGAGTTCGGCGAGGCAATGGGTTCCGTTCCGACGAGGTCGAGTCAATGGGTCCTGCAGACGGAACCCCTGCCTCATCCCGTCATCGCCGGAACCCATGACCTCGGGAGTCCCTGTGGCCCGGGGAAGGCCCGGCGGCGGCCGTAGACTGGTCCGTGACGGTGAGCCGGCCAGGTGGCCGCGGCGTCGCTCCGGCGGCGTCGAGGAAAGTCCGGACTCCACAGGGCGAGGGTGCTGGCGAGAGCCAGGACGGGGCGACCTGCCGGTTCAGGGCAACAGAGAGCAGACCGCCGATGGCGGGGCGCCGGGAGACCGGTGGCCCGCACAGGCAAGGGTGAAACGGTGCGGTAAGAGCGCACCAGCGTCGGGGGCGACCCCGGCGGCTGGCAACCCCCACCCGGAGCAAGGCCAAGCGTGGGACGGCCGGCCCGGCCGATGTCCCCAGGTAGGCCGCAGAGATGGATGGCCACCGGGCGGTGACCGCAAGGGACCCGCTCACAGAATCCGGCTTATCGGCCGGCTCACCGTCACCACCGCTCCCATCGGGGGCGGCGGGCGCGGGCCCGGCGGGCTGACCCCACCGCCCGGACGTCAGCGTCGACCGGCGTCCGAGGCGGGCCGAGCGCCCGCGAGGGCCCGCTCAGTCGGCGGGCGGCTTGGTGGTGAGGGTCACCGGGACGTACTCGGGGTCGTCCTCGTCGCGCATGCTGAACCGCCACTTGCAGCACACGTCGCCCGGGTCCCGCCGGGGCGGGATGGCGAGGATCTCGACCTTCATGTTCGGGTTGTACATCTGGGTCGTGACGATCATCGACTTCGGGCAGGTGGAGTGGCAGTTCTTCTCGAGGATGTCGGGCCGGCCCATCCCCTCCCACTGGTCGACGGCGACGCAGCGGTTGAACGTCATGATGCCGACGTCGGGCTCGGGCATCTCGAACGAGAGGTCGAACGCCTTGCCCGGCAGCGCGGTGGCGTCGAGCTGCAGGTCCTTCATCCAGTCCTCGACGGTGTCGCCGCTGATGCCGAGGTGGTCGGCCTTCAGCTGCTTCGCCCCCGGCAGCACCGTGTCGCCCCAGAGCGTCCACTGGATGTCGAACATCTCGTCCAACCCGTAGCGCACCGTGATCTGCGTCGCCCACGCCTCGATGCACTGCAGCAGGTACTCGTGGCTGCCGAGGAACCAGGTGACGAGCTGCTGCTTGGTCAGGTCGGCCGTGCCGGGTCGCGGGGTGAACAGGCCGGTGTACACGACCCGCGTACCCACCCGGTCGGCCTCGGGCACCTGCTGGTTCGGATCGGCGTAGGCGGCGTCGGGCGGCAGGAACTCGGCCCTCATCCGCTCGATCTCGGGGACGACCTGGTCGTTCCACGCCGCCCACTCGATCTCGGCCATCGCCTCGGTGCCGTAGCGCCTGGCCACCTCCGTCGCCCAGCCGTCGACGCAGAGCTGCAGGTAGCGCTCGCTCCACGGCAGGAACCGGGTGGCGAGCGCCTCGGCCGAGAAGTCGGTGAACCGCAGGTCGGCCCGGTAGGGACCGGCGTAGTCGGGCAGCTCGGCGCCCGAGTCGACGTCGGTCTGCTGGCGGATGTCGAGGCGGGCCTTGGCGTAGGTGACCGTGTCGTCGACCCGCGGGAACTTGGGGTAGTCGACGAGGTCGACGCCGAGCATCAGGACGAAGTCGTCGGCGACGACCTCGTCGTCGAGGTGGGCTCCGGGCTTCCGGATCTCCAGGAACCCGTCGAGCTGGTCGTCGGTCATCGCTCCCCCTCCGCACGGTGGTAGCCGTTCGGCTAGCAGCACGATAGCCGAACGGCTAGGCGTGTCGAGGGGCCGATACGCTCTCCGCGTGCACGCCGTCGAGCCCCTCGCCGCGATCCCGGGCGGTCCGGTCCGCTACCGCGCCGCCCAGGCCCGGATCGTCGCCGCGGCGCTCGAGCTGTTCGCCGTCCACGGGGTCGCCGGGACGTCGCTCCAGATGATCGCCGACGCCGTCGGCGTCACGAAGGCCGCCGTCTACCACCAGTTCAAGACCAAGGACGAGATCGTCCTGGCGGCCGCCGAGGCCGACATGGCCCGGCTGGAGGCGGCGCTCGAGGCGGCCGAGGCCGAGCACGGGCGCCCCCAGGCCCGCGAGCTCCTGCTCGTGCGACTGGTCGACCTCGCGGTCGACCACCGTCGCATGGTGAGCATGCTCCAGAGCGATCCCGTCATGATCCGGCTCCTCATCGAGCACGAGCCGTTCCGCCGCCTGATGGACCGGCTGCACCGCCTCCTGGCCGGTGACGACCCCGGGGACGACGGGAGGGTGCCGGTCGCCATGATCTCGGCGGCGATCGCCGGCGCCGTCACGCACCCGCTCGTCGCCGACCTCGACGACGAGACGCTCCGGGCGAACCTGCTCGGCCTGGCCCGCCGCTTCCTCGACCTGCCGGACTGACGGCCGGGGGCCGCGGCGACGAGGCGATCATCCCGACCGAGGCGCCCGGAGCGGGCGCACGTCGGCCCGGCGCCGTGCGGCGTCACTCGGCGTACAGCAGCTCGAAGCGCTCGAACACGGTGGGGAGGTCGGGGTCGTACGTCAGGCCGATCGCCGGCAGGTGCCGCCCGAAGAAGCGCTGGTGGGCGGCCAGCCAGCTCTCGCGGGTGCGGTCGCCCTCGCCCTCGTCCCAGGCGAACCCGTCGTCGACCGACGTCAGCGGCCCGGTGCGCACCTCGGTCGGACGCAGGACGGCACGGGGGCGGCCGGCACCGTCGGTCGCGATCCACAGGTCGCCCACCCGGGGCAGCGGGACCCCCTCGAGCTCGTACTCCGCGACCGCGCCGGCGGTCGCCCGCTTGGGTCCATCGACCACGAGGGCGATCAGCTCGTCGGCCAGCTCGACGCTGTCGCCGAACGGCTCGACCGTGTCCGGCACCGCGGTGCCGGCGGCGACCGCGCCGGCATCGACAGCCCGAGCCCAGAACGCCTCGACCTCCGCCCGGTCGACCGGTGGCAGCGGTGTCGTCACGCCCGCGAGGGTACGACGGGCCGCCGCGAGCGCGTCACCACCCGTCGGGCGCAGCCGTCCGCGGCGAACCCCGCGGCCGACCATGCGCCATGACCCCGCCGTGCGCCTGGTCCGCCTCCGGAGGGAACGCCCGCGACCCGCTGCCCGCGGCCGCCCCGCTCGACCCGATCGGGGCCGCCTCGCGGCCGGCCCGGGAACCGCGCGACCCCGCGCGCCCGTCGAACGTCCCATGACGCGACACCCGACCCGCCTCGCCGGCGTGATGACCGCAGCCGCCGTGCTGCTCCTCGGCGCCTGCGCCGACGAGGCCGACGGCCCGATCGTGGACGGCGCGCCCGTCCCCACGGACGAGCCGACCGGCCCTCCGACCGGCAGCGGGGCCACGGTGAGCGGCGACGGCTGGGAGGGTGTCGTCCTCGACGCCGGCCTCGACTGGCTGCAGCTCGACGACGGCACGCTCGTCGACGAGGGCGTGCGCTCGTTCGTCCCCGACCGCGACGACGTGGCCCGGTTCGAGGCGGGTCTCCCGGAGGCGCTGGCGACGGCCACCAACCCGTCGGGCGAGCAGGTCACCGTCGACGACCTGACCGCCTACGTGCGCCAGTACACCGGGGTCGAGGGCGACGGCCACCGCCAGCTGGTCGTCGCCGCACTCTGCGACCCCGACGCCTTCCCCAAGTGGCGGTCGCAGTGGATCGAGGTCATGGACGGCGGGGCGTGCTTCTGGGACGCCACGATGGACCTGGCCTCCGGCGCCATCATCCGGTTCTCGTTCCACGGATCGGCCTGAGGCGGCCGACCGGACCGGCCGCACCACGGACGGACAGGGCCACGATCGCCCCTCCGACCCACGTCCGCGTCAGGCCAGGTGGGCGAGGTCGTTGAACCCCCGCAGGGCGGGGACGCCACCGCGGCCCACGCCGATGCGCGTCACCGACGCCGGCGCCACCCACAGCCGCCAGGCCACCTCGTCGCCCACCCCCAACGCCCACGCCACGGCCGCCTTGATCGGCGAGACGTGGCTCACGACCACGACGTCGCGCTCGACGGCGTCGGCGACGAGGTCGTCGCACGCCGCCCGCACCCGGACGCCGAGCGCGGCGAGCGACTCGCCGCCCGGCGGCGCCCAGGTCACGTCCGACCGCCACGTCGTCCACACGTCGGCGGGGACGTCGGCCAGCGGGCGCTGGTCGAGCTCGCCGTAGTCGAGCTCGACCCAGCGGTCGTCGACGACCACCGGGAGGCGCGGCCCGGCCGACCCCGGGACGGGAGCCGCCGCCGCGTCCGGCTCGGCCGGGCCGAGGCCCGCCGCGAGGGCCGCGGCCGTGGCCCGGCACCGGTCGAGCGGGCTGGTCACGATGCGGGCGACGTCGAGGTCGGCACAGGCGGCCGCGAGCGCAGCCGCCTGGCGCTCGCCCTCGGCGTCGAGCGGCGGGTCGGCGCGGCCGAGCAGCAACCCGCCCGCGTTGGCCGCCGTGCGCCCGTGGCGCACCACGACGATCACGGCTCGCCCGCCCCGGTCGTGGTCACGGGGTCGCCACGTCGCGGTCGAGCTGGCCGGTGTCGAGGAACCGGCGCCGGCGGGCGGGGTCGTCGAAGCCGAAGCGGCGCCAGCACCACCACAGGGCGCCGGCGCCCACCAGCTCGAGCACGAGGTCGAACGGCCCGCGCGCCAGCTCGGGCAGCGGGGCGTCGCTCCACGCCAGGCCGGCGAACGGCCACCAGAAGGCGCGGGTGTCGGTCCAGACGCCGTCGAGCAGCAGGTGGATGAAGACCCCGATCGGGATGGCGACGAGCCGGCGCTGGACCAACCGGCGCCGGGGCGTGAGCACCATCGCCAGCGCCAGCAGGGCGACCGCACCGGTGAGGCTGTGCAGGACGCGGGGCGAGCCGAACGGGAGCTCGGCGAGCGGCAGCAGAGCGCCCACGACCACGAGCCGGTAGTCGACCGCCGGGCTGCGGAACACCAACCACACCAGCACGAACGCCCCGCCGGCGAACCACAGGAACACGCGAGTCGCCGGTCAGTCGCGCACGAGCAGGCGACCGCACTCCTCGCAGTGCACCGGCTCGTCGGGGCTGAGCTTGCGGATGCGGTCGACCTCGACCGCCGAGAGCCCCAGGTGGCACCCCTGGCAGGTCGACCCGACGAGCCGGGCGATCGCCACGCCGCCGAGCTGCGCCCGCAACGTGTCGTACTCGGCCCACAGCTCGTCGGGGACGTCGGCGGCGGCGGCCTCGCGCTCGGCCTGCACCTCGGCTCGCTCGGCGGCGATCGTCGACTCGGCCTCGGCCAGGGCGGCGGTGACCTGCTGCGAGTCGGCCTCGAGCGCCTCGCGCTGGGCGGCCAACGTCGCCCGCTGGGCGTCGACCGGCTCGGACAGCTCCATGATCTCGAGCTCGTCGTCCTCGATCTGACCGATGCGCCGCCGGATCGAGGCGACGTCGTCCTGGAGCACCTGGAGCTCGCGCGGGCTGCTGACCGCACCCGAGTAGAGCTGCTTCTCGGCCTGGTTGGCCCGTTCGGTCAGCGACGCGACCTCGTCCTCGAGCCGGGCCTGGCTGCGCGACAGCTCGCCGCGCCGCTGGTCGACCGTGGCGATCTGGCCGTCGACCTCGGCGATGGCGGCGCCCAGCTCGGTCAGCCGGGCGCGTTCGGGCAGCGACTCGAGGCGGTGCGTGAGCTGGTCGGCCCGGGTGTCGTGGGCTTGGACGGCGAGGAGCGACTCCCAGTGACTCATCAGCCGGCGACCCTACCGCCGAATCGCGGCAACGCCGCGATCACGACCGGCGCGGACGGACCGGTCACCCGGGTGGTTGGCCGTTGGCGGCGTCGACGGCCGGCTGGGCCGGGTTCCCGTTGCCGTTGCCGTTCTCGTTGCCGGTGGGCACGGGCGGGAAGCCGGGGAAGCCGGGCGGCTGCTCGGGACCGGGAGCCGGGGGCGGCGGGGCGGGTGCCGGCGTCAGGTCGATGCCGCCGGGGACCGTGAGCGTCTGGCCGCCGGGCCGGGCGGGCGGGCCGGGGAAGTCGACACGACCCCTGCCCTGCTGCCAGGCGTTCATGAACGCACCCCAGACGGCGGCGGGGAACCGGCCGCCGGTGATGCCGGCGCCCCCGAGCCGGATCTCGTAGTTCCACCCGAGGCCCCCCACCCACACCGCGGTGGACAGCGCCGGCGTGTAGCCGACGAACCAGGCGTCGGTGGAGTTCTGGTTCGTGCCGGTCTTGCCGGCGGCGGGCTGGCCGCTGATCTGCGCTCGCGTGCCCGTGCCGCCCTGGACGTTCTGCTGCAGCACGCTCGACACCAGCCGTGCCGTCTCGGGGGCGACGCGCTGCTCGGGCGCCGGCTGGTGGGCGTAGATCACGTTGCCGGTCTGGTCCTCGACGCGCTCGATGAGGTAGGGCGGGTTGTAGACCCCGTCGTTGGCGAGCGTGGCGTAGGCCGACGCCATCTCGAGGGGCGTGATCGACGCGGTGCCGAGCGCCGACGACGGGCACGAGTCGCAGATGGTCGGCTCGGGCTGCCCGTCGCCGTCGACGTCGGGCCGCTCGCGGGGGATGCCGAGGCGGTAGGCCATCTCGGCCACGTTCTGCATGCCGGCGATGTAGCCCAGGCGGACGAACGCGCAGTTCGACGACGCCAGCGTCGCGGCCGTGATCGTGCCGACGTTGCCGCCACCGTCGGCGAAGTTGCCGACCTCGTAGGGCTCGCGCCCGTTGGCGAACGTGCAGGGGGCGAGGCCGTTGATGATGTCGTCGGGCGAGTAGCCCTGCTCCATGATCGTGGCCAGCACGAACGTCTTGAACGACGACCCGACGCCCCGGGCGTTCTGCGTGGCCAGGTTGTACTGGTAGTTGGCGAAGCCCGGGCCGGCCAGCATGGTGCGCACCGCCCCGGTGGACGGCTCGATCGAGGCGAGGGCCGCCGAGCCGCGGTTCGGCTCGCCCGTGGCCGGGTTCACGCCGGGCTGCGGGAAGACGCCGTTCTCGAGCGGCAGCACCGAGTCGCGGGCGGCGGCCGCCTGGGCCTGGGCCGTCGGGTCGAAGGTGGTGAAGACGCGCAGGCCGCCCTGGAACACGGCGCGGTAGCGGTCGGCCTCGGTGGTGCCGAGGGCCGCGAACCGCTGGTCGTTCTCGTCGAGGAGCTGGTTCTTGACCTCGGACGGGAAGTAGTCGTCGGGGGTCGGCAGCACCTCGTGGAAGCTCGGCACGGTCGGCGCCGCGTGCCACCAGGTGGCGTCGGCCTCGGTCAGCGACCCGGCGTCGACCATGCGGTCGATGGCCACGTCGCGGCGCTGGGCCGCCCGCTCGGGGTACCGCACCGGGTTGTAGGCGGTCGGGTTGCGGATGATGCCGGCGAGCATCGCCGCCTGCCCGATGTCGAGCTGCTGGACACCGACGCCGAAGTACGTCTCGGCCGCGGCCTGGACCCCGTAGGCGTGGTTGCCGAAGTAGACGGTGTTGAGGTAGCGGTCGAGGATCTCGTCCTTGGTCATCTGCTGCTCGAGCCGCTGGGCGAGCACGATCTCCTGCACCTTGCGGTCGAGCGTCTGCTCGCTCGAGAGCAGGTTGAGCTTCACCAGCTGCTGGGTGATGGTCGAGCCGCCCTGGCTGATGCCCCCCGAGTCGACGTTGGCCCGGAAGGCGCGCAGCATGCCCCGGATGTCGTAGCCGTCGTGGATGCGGAAGCCGGCGTCCTCGACGGCGAGGATGGCGTCCACGACGTGCGGCGGGACCTCGGCCAGGGGGACCGGCTGCCGGTTCTCCTCGTCCTTGAGCGCCGCCATGAGCCCACCGGCCGCGTCGTACACGTACGACCGCTGCGCGAGGGGGCCGAGCGCGATCGGCTCGGGGACGCCCGAGCCCGCGTGCTCGAGCAGGCCGTAGGGCACCGCGAACGCGCCGGCCGCCAACGCCATGACGACGCCGGCGGCCAGGATGACCGCGGCGAAGCGAGGAAGGAGGCGGCGCATCGACGACCGGGGGGAGGACAGAGGCCACGACTCTACCGAAGCCGGTCCCCCGCCACCCGTCGGCACGAGCCGACCCCGGACGCCCGGGACGGCCGACGTCACCGTGCGACGGGCACCGTGCGACGGCACCGTGCGACAGGCGCCCCGTGGCAGGTGACCGTAGGGTGAGCCCCATGCCGCACCCCCGACGGTTCCGCTTCGGCGTCCAGCTCAGCACGGCCGCCTCGGCGCACGAGTGGGCCGAGCTGGCCCGCGAGGCCGAGGACCTCGGCTACTCGACGCTCTTCGTGCCCGACCACTTCGGCGATCAGCTCGCTCCCGGCCTCGCCCTCATGGCCGCGGCCGACGCGACCACCAGCCTGCGGGTGGGCACCCTCGTGCTCGACAACGACTACAAGCACCCGGTCGTCATGGCCAAGGAGATGGCCACCCTCGACCTGCTGTCCGACGGCCGGCTCGAGCTGGGCATCGGCGCCGGGTGGATGGCGAGCGACTACGAGCAGTCGGGCATCGCGATGGACGACGCCGGCACCCGCGTCGACCGCCTCGCCGAGGCCCTGACCGTGCTCAAGGGCCTGTTCGCCCCCGGCCCGTTCAGCTACTCGGGCACCCACTACCAGGTCGCCGACCTCGACGGCCGACCCCTGCCCGCGCAGGCGCCCCATCCGCCGTTCATCATCGGCGGCGGGGGCCCGCGGGTGCTCGCGCTGGCGGGGCGCGAGGCCGACATCGTCGGCGTCAACCCGGCGATCCGATCGGGCCGGGTCGACGCCGACGCCGCTCGCGACGGCGGTGCCTCGCTGACCGACACGAAGGTCGAGTGGGTGCGTGCCGCCGCCGGCGACCGCTACGCCGACATCGAGATGCAGATGCTGATGTTCGGGTGCGTCGTCACCGACGACAGGTCCGGCACGCTCGAGATGATGGCTCCCCTGTTCGGCCTCACCCCCGACGAGCTGTCCGCCTACCCGCACGCGTGGGTGGGCACCACCGACCAGATCGCCGACGACCTCGAGGCCCGGCGCGACCGCTGGGACACCAGCTACCTGGTCGTGCAGGGCGCCGACGCCATGCGATCGGCCGCCCCCGTCGTGGCCAAGCTCACCGGCGCCTGACCCGCGGTGGCCGGCACGACGACCGTCTCGTTCGCGGGCGCGGGGTGGGTCACCGTGATCCACGGCATGGCGGCCGACGCGTTCGACGACGTGCGGGTGGCCCGCGTCGCGTCCCGCACCCCGGCGTCGGCGCGGCGCCGGGCCGACAAGACCGGCGCCGAGCCGGCCCGCTACGACGAGCTGCCGGGCGACGCCGACGCGGTCGTGGTGGCCACACCCCCCGCCGCCCACCGCGTCGAGGCCGAGCGCGCGGTCGACGGTGGGGCGCTGGCGCTCGTCGAGACCCCCCTCGCCGCCACCCTCGACGACGCCGACGCGCTGGTGGCCCTGGCCGACCGGGGCCGGGTCGCCTACGGCGAGAACCTGGTCCACTCCCCCGTCGTCGCCGAGGCGGTCGCCGCCTGCCGGCGCATCGGCGAGCTGACCCACCTCGAGGTCAGGTTCGCCCAGGGCCGGCCCGAGGGCAGCCCCGACCGCCTCACGCCGGCGTGGGGCGGGGGCGCGCTGTTCGACCTCGGCGTCCACGCCCTCGCCCTGGCGCTGCTGATGGCGGCGCCGGCGCGCGTGGCCGCGGTCGAGGCGCACCTGCTGGCCGGCGACGACATCGAGGTCGACGACGACGCGACGGTGACCCTCACGTTCGACGACGGGCTCGCGGCCCAGGTGCGGGCGACGTGGCGGGCCGCGGCCCCCGTGTGGGACGCCCAGGCGGCGAGCGCCACCAGCGCGGTGCGGGTCGAGATGGTGCCGGAGCCCACCGTCGAGCTCAACGGCACGCCGCTGAAGCTCGCCCGCCCGCCCAGCGGCCTGCCCACCGAGCAGCTGCACCACCTCGGGTACCTCGACCAGATGGGCGCGCTCGTGGCCGACGTCGCGGCCGGTCGAGCGCCGCGGGTCGGCCCGGCCTTCGGGCGGCTGCTGCTCGAGATCGTCGCCGCCGCCTACGCATCGGCCCGGGCCGGCGAGCCGGTGACGCTGCCGTTCGCCGGCGACCGCCACCGCACACCGCACCAGCTGTGGGTCGGCGACTGACGGCTGACCCGCCCGGCGGCCCGCTCGCCTACGCTGCGTGGACGTGGCCTCGCTCGACGACGCGCGTGCGCTGATCCCGCTCGACCACGGGCTTGCGTCGGTGGCGATCCCCCGGACCGATGGATCGCCGCAGGCCACGGTCGTGAACGCCGGTGTCGTCGCCCATCCGGTCAGTGCGGGGCCCGTGGCGGCGTTCGTCGCCCGGGGCGGCACCCGGAAGCTGGCGCTGTTGCGGGCCGACCCCCGGGCCACCGTGACCTGGCGTGCCGGCTGGGCGTGGGTGACCGTCGAAGGTGCGGTCGAGCTGTGCGGACCCGACGACCCGCTCGCGGGCGTCGACGCGGAGGGCCTGCGGCTGCTGCTGCGCGACATCTACGCATCGGCCGGGGGCGCCCACGAGGATTGGGCCGAGTTCGATCGGGTGATGGCCGCCGAGCGACGGGCCGCGGTGCTGATCTCGCCGGCGCGGGTGTATCAGAACCCCTGATCACGAGCACCACCTGTGGTCGGGTGCGGAGCGGGTGCGACCGCCGGGGTGCACCCGCCCGGGTCGTCGTCGACCCACGCCCAGTCGACGAGGTGGAGCACCTGGCGCAGCCGCCCCGGGACGTCGGCCGGTGCGGCCTCGCCCCGCTCGAGGGCGCCGATCTCGCCGACGGTCAGGCCGACGCGCCCGGCGAACGCGGCCGCATCGTCGCCGGCGATGCCCCGCAACATCACGGCCGCGGCGGCCACGCGGGGCCATGCCGCGCCGCGCCGCGCCGCCCGGTCGGCCAGCCGCTCGAGCACGCGCGCCCGGTCGGGTGCCCACGACCGGGCCGCGGGGTGGCGGGCGCGGGCGGCGTCGCGGGCCGCCCGCCGGACGCTGGCCAGCGACACGACCGGGGCCGTCACCCGTGCACCCTTCGCGCGCCCGGGGCGCACCGCCACGTCGTGGCGCCGGGGCCCCGGTGGGTCGTGACCTCGCTGGGCCCGGTCATGCGAGCAGCGGGAGGTCGGCGAGGGGGGCGAAGCGCTCGTCGTTGGCCGCGAGCCGGAGCAGGCGCTCGCGGGCCCGGCGGGCGGCCTGGCGCACCGAGACCTCTCGCATGCCGAACCCGGGCGCGACGGTCGCGGCCGGCGAGGCGTTGCCCGAGTGCTTCTCGTAGGCGTACTCCAGCACGAGCTCGCGGTCGCGGGGGCTCAGCGCCGCCCGGTCGAGCGCCTCGGCCAGCAGGCCCGCGCTGGCCATGTCGGGGGCCAACCGCTCGAGGGCGTCGAGCATCGAGCCACGGCCCCGGGCCTCGGCACCCTCGACCGGGCGGTCGTCGAGCTGGGCCAGGCGACCCTCGTCGAGCGTCTCGGTGACGTGCCCCAGCACCCGGTCGACCACGTTGGCGACCCGGTGCCGGGCCCACACCCACGGCAGCGCCCCGCCGTCGGGCGACCACCCGCCCGCCACGGCGGCCAGCTCGAAGCACACCTCGAACACGAGGCCGTCGAGCTCGCCGCGGTCGATGCGGCCGGGGCGGTGCCGAGCCACCCGCTGCACCGCGGCGGCGATCTGCCCGCCGAAGCGCTCGTACAGCGTCACCACGGCCGCCTCGTCGCCGGCGGCCAGGCGGCGCATGACCGCCGCCAGCTCGTCACGCCGGTCGCGCCGCGCGGCGTCGCCCGCAGCCCCGCCGCCAGCCGCCCGGTGCCCGGGCGGCCCCTCGTACCCGTCATCGTCGCACCACCGCATCGCTTGCCGCCTCCTCGTCGTGCGGGGCCGCTGCGTCCCCGATCCACGCCCGTGATGATCCCGAGGGGGTGTGACAAACAACATCGATGTGATTCGCAGGCCACCGGTCCACGTGGGGACCTACGGTGGCGGCGTGACACGAGGGGCTCGCGCGTGAACCGCACCGAGCGCCTGTACGCCCTGGTCGAAGAGCTGCGCGCCGCCGGCGACCGGGGCCGCACCGGCGCCTGGCTCGCCGGGCGCTTCGAGGTGACGACGCGCACGGTGAAGCGCGACATCGCCGCCCTCCAGCAGGCGGGGGTCGCCATCTGGGCCCAGGCCGGCCCCGGCGGCGGCTACGTGCTCGACGCCTCGGCCACGCTGCCGCCCGTCACGTTCACGGTCGGCGAGGCGACCGCCATCGCGGTCGCGCTCGAGACGCAGCCGGATCTGCCCTTCGGCGACGACGGCCGCAGCGCGCTCACCAAGCTCCTCGGCGCCATGTCGCCCGAGGCGCAGGCCCGCACGGCCGACGTCGTGGGGCGCGTGTGGGTGCGGCACGACGGCACGCCCGCCGAGCGGGGGCCGGTCGCCCGCACCCTCGACGAGGCCCTGCGCCGCCAGGTCGTCGTCATCGTCGAGGTGGCCGAGGAGGCCGCCGCCGAGGTCGTCGTCCAGCCCGGCGGCCTGCCGGTCCCCGCCGACCGCCGGCGGGCGGTCGAACCGCTGGCGATCGGCCGTGACCGGGGACGCTGGTGGCTCTTCGCCTGGAGCCGGCGCGAGCGCGCCGGCTGCGCCATCCCCGTCGACGGGCTCACGGGGGCGTGGCTCACGAACGCGGCGGCGCCCCCGCGCGACATCGGCGAGGTCTTCCTCGACATCCCCCGCGACGCCGCCGCGCTCTCGCTCCCGTAGCCGCCGGGCGACGACTGACGACCGGTGGTTGACAGCACGGGTATCTAGAGACTTAAAGTGCTAGGTACCTAGATGAACGGAGCCTGGATGAGCCAGACCCCGACGAGCCAGACCCCGACGAGCCAGACCCCGACGGGGCCGCCCCGGATCAGCTGGCGCCGGACGGGCGGTTCCGGATGATCGAGTTCCACCTCGACGACCGGTCCGGCCTCTCCCCGTACCTGCAGCTGGTCCGCCAGGTGCGGCAGGCGCTGCGGGTGGGCCTGCTGCGCGAGGGCGACCAGCTCCCCACGGTCAAGGCCGTGGTGGCGCGGCTGGCGATCAACCCCAACACGGTGCTCAAGGCCTATCGCGAGCTCGAGCACCTGGGCCTGGTGTCCGCCCGGCCCGGCGTGGGCACGTTCGTGACCGCGACGCTCGCGGACGCCTCGTTCGCGGCGCACGACTCGCTGCGTCAGGACCTGCGGCGCTGGCTCGCCGACGCCCGCCACGCCGGTCTCGACGACGAGAGCATCGAGGCGCTGTTCGTGACGACCTTTCGGACCACCGCCCACGAGGACATCGCGTGACCGCCGCCCTGCGGGCCCGGGGACTGGGCCGTAGCTACGGGCGCCTCTGGGCGTTGAGCGACTGCACGCTGGACGTCCCCGCCGGGCGGGTCGTCGGGCTCGTCGGCCCGAACGGCGCCGGGAAGACCACCCTGCTGCACCTGGCCGTCGGCCTGCTGACGCCGTCGACGGGCACGATCGAGGTGCTCGGGGGCCGGCCCGCGGCCGGTCCCGCGCAGCTCGCCAAGGTCGGCTTCGTCGCCCAGGACTCGCCGACCTACGCCGGGTTGAGCATCGAGGACCACCTCCAGCTCGGCGCCCGGCTCAACCCGGGGTGGGACGACGCCCTGGCCCGCGACCGGATCCGACGCCTCGGACTCGACCTCACCCGCCGGGCCGGGAAGCTGTCGGGCGGCCAGCGCGCCCAGCTCGCGCTCACGCTGGGCGTCGCCAAGCGTCCTGAGCTGCTCGTCCTGGACGAACCGGTGGCGTCGCTCGACCCGCTCGCCCGGCGCGAGTTCCTCCAGGACCTCATGGAGGCCGTGGCCGAGCACGAGCTCAGCGTCGTGCTGTCGTCGCACCTGGTCTCCGACCTGGAACGCGTGTGCGACCACCTCATCGTCCTGGTGGCCTCCCGCGTGCAGCTGGGTGGGGACATCGACACGCTGCTGGCCACCCACCACCGGCTCACCGGCCCGCGCCGTGACCCCGCCCGGCTCCCGGCGGACCAGCACGTGATCTCCGCCAGCCACACCGACCGGCAGAGCACGCTGCTGGTACGCACCGAGGCCCCCATCCTCGATCCCGCCTGGACCGTCGACCAGGTCGGCCTGGAAGACCTGGTCCTGGCCTACATGGGCCAGAGCGCGACCGACCGCCGTGACGCCGGCCGTCCGCCGACCCTGGAGGTGCAGCGATGATCTGGCTGACCTGGCGCCAGCTCCGCGGCGGGGCGTTGACGGTGGGGGCCCTGCTCGCCGTGCTCGCCGTCGTGCTGGGGCTGACCGGGCCGGGCCTGGCCGACGACTACTCCACCACGATCGCCGCCTGCAGCAGCCAGGGCGGCGGCTGCGCCGGCTTCGTCGAGCGCTTCTTCGAGGACAACCGCATCACGTTCCTCGCGGCCGCCGCGGTCGTGCTGGTCCTGCCCGCGCTGATCGGGGTCTTCTGGGGAGCACCGCTGATCACCCGCGAGCTCGAGGCCGGCACGCACCGGCTGGTGTGGAACCAGAGCATCACCCGGACCCGCTGGCTGGCCGTCAAGCTGGTCGTCACCGGCCTGGCGGCCATGACCGCCGCGGGTCTGGCCAGCCTGGCGGTGACCTGGTGGTCGAGCCCCGTCGACAAGGCGGCCGAGGACTTCCCGCGGATGGAGCCCCTGCTGTTCGCCGCCCGGGGCATCGTCCCCGTCGGCTACGCCGCCTTCGCGTTCGCCCTCGGCGTGACCGTCGGGATGCTCGTCCGCCGCACCCTTCCCGCGATGGCCATCACCCTGGCCGTCTTCGTGGCCGCCCAGATCGCGATGCCGCTGCTGGTCCGGCCCCACCTCGTCGCGCCCGTCCGCTCGACCGTCGAGATCACGCCGTCGAACGTGACCGGGTTCGTCCGCGGCCCCGACGGCGTGCTGCTGGTCGAGGCGACCGCCACCAGCCCCGATGACTGGGTCCTGTCCAGCCACGTCCTGGACGCCGCCGGGCACGCCGTCGACGCGGTCGAGGCACCGTCCTCGGGGCCCTGCGCACCGTCCACCGCCCCGGCGGAGGAGGCCACCGGTCCCGAGGACGACCCGCAGGTCGCGGCGTGCCTCGCCGACCTCGGGCGGCTCGGCTACCGGCTGGAGGCGACCTCCCACCCGGCCGGCCGCTTCTGGCCCTTCCAGTGGTACGAGACCGGGATCTACACCGCGCTCGCCCTCGCCCTGGCCGGCTTCTGCACCTGGCGCATCCGCCGACACGTGTCCTGACCCGCGCCGGCCGCCGCCGGACGGCGACGCCCGGTCCGCCGGCGGGCCGCGCCCGCGGGCGGGCCGCGCCGGCCGCCGGATGGCCCCGCCCTCGCTGGGACTACTCGGTGGCGATGTCGTCGGGCAGCTCGCCGAACCGCTCGGTCGGCGCCGGCTGCCGGTTGCTCGGGAAGTCGCGGAGGTCGCCGTGGCGCTCGAGGTCCCAACGTTCGAACGTGAGCGGCGAGAGCAGGTGGGCGCACAGCAGGCGGGCGACGGCCTCGATCGAGTCGACGTGGGTGCGCTCGGCGCCGTGGCTGGCGTCGACGCCGAACGCCACCAGCGCGGCCCGGGTCTCGGCCCCGGCCTCGAGGGCGGCGGCCACGTCGGAGCGGTAGTAGCGGAAGATGTCGCGCGCGTACGGGATGTCGTGGAGCTCGCACAGCCGGCACAGGTGGCGCGTGAAGTGGTAGTCGAACGGCCCGGTCTGGTCGAGCATCGGGATGGTCACGCCGTTCTCGATCGAGTGGTTGCCCGGGGCGCACACGGCGTTGTCGAGCGACACCATCTCGGCCACGTCCTCCTGCAGGCCGTGGCTGGCCCCCTGCCCCACCTCCTCGGCGATGGTGATGAGCAGGTGCACCTCGTGGGGCACCGACAGCCGGTCGCGGCAGAGGGCGTGCAGCGCTCCGAGGGCGGCGGCCACCCCGGCCTTGCCGTCGAGGTGGCGGGCGTTGACGTAGCCGCTGTCGGTGACGATCGGCAGCGAGTCGATGGCCACGAAGTCGCCCACCTCGATGCCGAGGGCGGCCAGGTCGGCGGCGTCGGCGACGGGCTCGTCGACCCGCACCTCGACGTGTTCCCACCCCGTGGGCTGGGTGTCGATGCCGTCGCCGTAGGCGTGGCCGCTGGCCATGAGCGGCAGGATCGTGCCCGTGTAGGTGCGCACCGGGTCGTCGGTCAGGATCGTGACCCGGCAGCCCTCGGCGAAGCGCGAGCTGTGCGTACCGACGGGCACCACCTCGAGCCGCCCGTTGGGCTTGAGGTCGCGGACCATGCACCCGATCGTGTCGGCGTGGGCCACCACGGCCCGCGCGCCCTCGTGCTGACCCGGGAGCCGGGCCAGCAGCGAGCCGCGGCGCGTGACCGCCAGCTCGACCGGCAGCTCCGCGAGCTCGTCGCCGAGCAACTGCATGACCGCGTCGGTGCGCCCGGCCGGGCTGGGCGTGCGCAGCAGCCGCAGGAGCAGGTCGAGCATCCACGGAACGTCGATCTTGGGGAGCGGCGCCATCGCCGCACCGTACCGGGCGCGTCGCGCCCGGTCACCCGTGGTGGGCGGCCTCGGACGGGGCCTCGGGCCGCCAGCTGCGGGGCAACGCCCGGGTGGTGGGGAACAGCAGGTCGACGAAGCGCTCGGCGGTCGGCTGGGGCTCGTGGTTGGCGAGGCCGGGGCGCTCGTTGGCCTCGATGAAGACCCCGTCGGGGCCCTCGGGGCTGGGCACGATCATGTCGAGTCCGGTCACCGGGATGCCGATGGCACGCGACGCGGCGACCGCGGCCGCCGCCAGGTCGGGGTGCAGGACCGCGGTGACGTCGTGGATCGTGCCGCCCGTGTGCAGGTTGGCCGTGCGGCGGACCGCGAGCTCCTCGCCCTCGGGCAGCACGTCGTCGAGCGTGCGCCCGGCCCCCTCGACCGTGCGGGCCGTCTCGTCGTCGACCGGGATCGACGACTCGCCGCCCGTCGCCGCGGACCGGCGCCGGCTCTGGGCCTCGACCAGGTCGCGCACCGAGTGCCGCCCGGTGCCGAGCACCGAGGCGGGTCTGCGGACGGCGGCGGCGACGACCTCGTGGTCGATGACGACGATGCGCAGGTCGTCGCCGGCCACGCGCTCCTCGATCAGGACCTCGGGACAGAACGAGCGGGCGACGTCGAGCGCGGCGTCGAGCTCGTCGTCGGTGGTCACCCCGACCGTGATGCCCGCGCCCTGCTCGCCGCGGGCCGGCTTCACGACCACCTCGCCGACGTCGCGCAGGAAGTCGTGGTCGGCCGCGTCGAACGTGGCGTCGCGCCCCTCGGCGACCGCCAGCCCCGCCCGGGCCAGGATGCGCCGCGTGTGCCGCTTGTCGTCGCAGCGGCTCATGGCGACGGCGGTGGTCAGCTCGGACAGCGATTCACGGCTCACGATGCTGCGGCCGCCGTGCGACAGGCGCATCTCGCCGGCGCGGGCGTCGAGCACCTCGACCGTCACCCCCCGCCGCAGGGCCTCGTCGGCGATGATGCGGGCGTAGGGGTTGAGGTCGTCGAGGCCCTCCTGCTCGCCGACGAACAGGCGCTCGTTGATGGCGTTCTTGCGCTTGACCGCGAACACGGGCACGCGCTCGAAGCCGAGCTTCTCGTAGAGACGGATGGCCGGCATGTTGTCGTGCATGACCGACAGGTCCAGGTAGGCGCGACCGCGGGTGTGGAACCGCTCGACGAGCGCCCGCACCAGAGCCTCGCCTACCCCCGGCGCCTGCGAGGCGGGGTCGACGGCGAGCGTCCACAGCGACGTGCCCCCCTCGGGGTCGCCGAACGCCAGCGTGTGGTCGATGCCGGCGACGGTGCCGATGAGGTCGCCGGTGCGGACGTCCTCGGCCACCAGGTAGGTGTGGTGTCGCTTCTGCTGGTTCTCCCACAGCACGTCGGCCGGGGCGGGCACCATGCCGCACCGGACGTAGACGCGGTTGACGGCGTCGGCGTCGCTGCGGGTGGTCAGGGCCCGCACCACGACGCCCCGCAGCGGGTCGCGCCGGGGCATCGTGCGGTGCAGCCAGAACCGGTAGGTGTAGGAGGGGTCGACGAACAGCTCCTGCGGGGCCTTGGCCACGAGGACGTGCGGGTCGCGGGCGTACAGGCAGATGTCGCGGGTGCCCTCGGCCTCGTCGCGGAGCTGGGCCACGATCGACGCCGCCGACCGGAAGGTCTGCCCGAACAGGACCCGGCCCCACCCCATGTCGACCACCACGTCGCGGGCCATCGACGCCACGAGGTGCTCGGGCGGGCTCTGCCAGCTCGTGGTCGAGATGGCGTCGTGGCGGTCCCACCCCCCGACGAGCCGGTGCGGCATCGCCATGCCCTCGGCATCCTCGCGCCGGCCGCGCTCGAACCGCGCCGGCGGCTCGTCGCCCGGGCGGCCGTCGTCGCCGTCGCCCGGCGGCGGGCTCACGGGCCGATCCCGTGGCTCTGCAGCCAGAGCTCGAGCAGCCCGAGCTGCCACAGCTTGTTGCCCCGCAGGGGCGTGAGCTCGCCGTTGGGATCGCCCAGCAGCTGGTCGACGTAGGTCTGCTCGAACAGGCCGCGCTGCTTGGCGGCCGGATCGGTGAGGGCGTCTCGCACCATGTCGAGCAGCGGGCCCTCGAGGTGGGTCAGGGCCGGCACCGGGAAGTAGCCCTTCGGCCGGTCGATCACCTGGCGCGGGATCACCCGGCGGGCCGCCTCCTTGAGCACGCCCTTGCCGCCCTGGGCGACCTTCAGCTCGGGGGGGCACGCCGCGGCCAGCTCGACCAGCTCGTGGTCGAGGAACGGCACCCGGGCCTCGAGCCCCCACGCCATCGTCATGTTGTCGACCCGCTTGACCGGGTCGTCGACCAGCATGATCTCGGAGTCGAGGCGCAGGGCGCGGTCGATGGGCGTGGAGGCGCCCGGCCGACCGAAGTGGCTGGACACGAACGCGCCCGAGGCGTCGTCGGGGCACCGGTGGGCGGCGGCGACGACCTCGGCCATCGCCTCGTCGTCGCGGTCGAAGAAGGCCCGGGAGTAGGCGAGCACGCCTCCGTCGACGGCCGCGGCGGGGTCGAGCATGGGCGGGTACCAGTGGTAGCCGGCGAACACCTCGTCGGCGCCCTGTCCCGACTGGACGACCTTGACGTGCTTCGCCACCTCCTGCGACAGCAGGTAGAAGGCGACCACGTCGTGGCTGACCATGGGCTCGTTCATCGCCGCGATGGCGCCGCCCAGGGCCGGCAGCAACCGGTCGCTCGGGATGCGGATGCGGTGGTGGTCGGTGGCGAACCGCTCGGCCACCACGTCGGAGTAGCGGAACTCGTCGCCCTCGAGGCCGCCGTGCGACTCGAACCCGATGCTGAACGTGAGCAGGTCGCGCACGCCCGCCTCGGCCAGCAGGCCGACCACCAGGCTCGAGTCGAGGCCGCCGGAGAGCAGGCACCCGACCGGGACGTCGGCGACCATGCGCCGGTCGACGGCGGTGCGCAGCGAGGCGAGGATCGCGTCCTCCCAGTCGCGGTCGGTCATGCCCTCGTGCTCGGGGCGCCGACCGAACTCGCTGCGCCAGTAGGTCGTCTCGTGCCGGCGCCCGTCGGGCTCGACGACGAGGAGGGTGGCCGGCGGCAGCTTGCGCACCCCCCGCAGGATCGTGCGGGGCGCCGGCACCACCGAGTGGAAGGTCAGGTACTGGTGCAGGGCGACCGGGTCGATCGACGTGTCGATGCCGCCGCCGGCCAGCAGCGCCGGCAGCGTCGAGGCGAAGCGCAGCTTGCCGCTCACCTCGGCGAGGTAGAGCGGCTTGATGCCGAGGCGGTCGCGCCCGAGCACGACGCGGCCGCTGTCGCGCTCGACGAGGCAGAACGCGAACATGCCGATGAGGTGGTCGACGAAGGCGTCGCCCCAGTGGCGGTAGGCCTTGACGATGACCTCGGTGTCACCGGTGGAGAAGAAGCGGTGGCCGGCGGCCTCCAGCTCGCGCCGCAGCTCGTGGTGGTTGTAGATGCAGCCGTTGAAGACGATGGTCACGCCGAGGTCGGCGTCGACCATCGGCTGCTGCGCCTTCTCGGACAGGTCGATGATCTTCAGCCGGCGATGGCCGAGCGCCACGGCGCCCTGCGACCACAGGCCGGCGCCGTCGGGCCCGCGATCGGCCATCGTCTCCGTCATCTGCGCGACGGCGACGGCATCGGCCGCCACTCGCGCCAGATCGAGCTCACCGCTGAATCCACACACGCGCCTCCGACCGTACCCACCGCGACGCGTCGACCGACACCTGCGCAGGTGAGCAGCGCGTGACTTCGACCACCCAGCCGCTCGCGGCGGCGCGGGTCAGGGGGTGGTCGGCGTCGCGTCGGCGTCGGCCGGGGCGTCGGCGCCCTCGGTGGCCCCCTCGCCGGCGCCCTCGGTGGCGGCGGGCACGCCCAGGAACGCGACGAGCGCCTCGTTGAACGCGAGCGGGTCCTCGACGTTGGGCAGGTGCCCGACGTTCGGCACCACGACGAGCTCGCCCTTCAGCAGCGACCGCAGGCTCATGGCCTCGGCGATCGGCGTGACGCGGTCGAGCTCGCCGACGATCACGAGCGCCCGCACGTCGGCCCGCCGCAGCAGCAGCATCGAGTCGGGGCGGTCCTTCATCGCCTCGAGGGCGGCGATCCAGCCGTCGACATCGGCGCCCGCCGCCAGCGCGTGCACGTACTCGACGAGGTCGCTGCGGCTCATCGAGCCGGACGACAGCAGGCCCTCGACGGTCTCCTTCGCCAGCACCTCGACCTCGGTGCCCTCGCGCAGGCGGTCCTGCTGGGCCGAGCGGCGCTGCGCGACACCCGGGTCGTCGGACCGGGCCCGCGAGTCGGCCAGCACGAGCTGGCGCACCCGCTCGGGGTGGTGGCGCAGCAGCGCCATCGCCAGGTAGCCGCCCATCGACGCCCCCACGACCGTCGCGGCGTCGACCCCGAGCTGGTCGAGCACACCGGCCACGAGACCGGCCCAGGCCTGCATCGAGGCCTCGTCAGGGGCGGCGGGCGCCGGCGACTCGCCGAACCCCGGCATGTCGATGGCGATGCACCGATGGCTACCGTCGAGGGCATCGAGCTGGTAGTCCCACATGGCTGCCTGCAGAGGGAACGCGTGCAGGAAGACGACGGCGTCGCCCTCACCGCGATCGATGACGTTGACAGGCTGACCATGGACATCGAGCAACGGCACGAACACGCTCCTTGGGCGGACGGGGCAGGGGGTACCCCCTACCAGTACCGCATGAGGTGGGTGTCAGGCGAACCGAGATCGGCTCGGATTTCCCCGCTCCCACGGTGGGTGATGGCGGGTGGATGAGCCGCGCTCAGCGCGGTCGCGCGACGGGATCTCCGGCCCGTGAACGACCTCGAGCGCTACGGCTGGGGCGACCGGTGGGCGGCGCTGCTCGACGCGGCGGGCGTGCCCGGCGCCGTCCCCGGACGCGTCGTCCGCCACGACGGCGTGGCGCTCACCGTCGCGCTGGCCGACGGCGTGCGGCAGGTGGCGCTCACGCGGGCGGTCGACCCGCCGCCCGCCGTGGGCGACTGGGTGGCCGTGGCGCACGAGGCGGCGATGGCGGTCCTGCCCCGCACCACCCTGCTGACCCGTCGATCGGCGCGCAGCGACGCACCGCAGACCCTGGCCGCCAACGTCGACGGCGTCCTCGTCGTGTGCGGGCTCGACCGCCCGGTGCGGGCCGGGCGCATCGACCGCTTCGTGACGCTCGCCTGGGACGCCGGCGCCGTGCCGGCGGTCGTGCTCACCAAGGCCGACCTCGCGGTCGACGCCGAGGCGGTGGCCGAGGACGTGGCGGCCGCCCACCCCGGCGTCGACGTCGTCACCGCCACCGTCACCCGCCCCGACGGCGCCGACGCCGCCCGGGCCCTGGCCGCCGGACGCACCGTCGTGCTGGTGGGCGAGTCGGGCGCGGGCAAGTCGTCCCTGGCCAACGCCCTGCTCGGCGACGACGTGATGGCGACCGGCCTGGTGCGGGCGGGCGATGCCAAGGGCCGCCACACCACCACGACCCGCGAGGCCCACCCGCTCCCCGGTGGCGGCGTCCTCATCGACACGCCCGGGCTGCGGGCCGTCGGCCTCACGGCCGATCCCGACGCGGTGGCGGCGACCTACGCCGACATCGACGAGCTGGCCGCGAGCTGCCGCTTCTCCGACTGCGGTCACGACGGCGAGCCCGGCTGCGCGGTGGCCGCCGCGGTCGAGGCCGGCGACCTGAGCCGGCGACGCCTCGCCGGGTGGCGGGCGCTCGAGGCCGAGGCCGCCTCGGCCGAGCTGCGGGCGAACCCCCGGCTGCTGCGCGACCGCAACCGACGGTTCGGCCGGGCCGCCCGGGACGCGCAGCGGCGCAAGCGGGACGAGCGCTAGGAGCCGGCTCGCCCGGGACGGCCGGGGTCAGGCCGGCTCGAGGCGGCGGTACGACTCGAGCTCGAGCCCGAGCTCGCCCACCTCGACGAGCGCGTCGTGCACCTCGGTCGGGGTGGCGTCGACCCGCCGCAACACGGCGCGGTCGTCGGCGCGCTCGACGTCCCAACCGACGAAGCCGGCGGTCAGGCGCGCCCCGCCCCGCACGCGGAGCACGATCTCGGTGACGTCGGGCACGCCCCCATGGTCGTGTGGCCCGGGGTGACGCCTGCACACCCTCCGGGGGTGATGGGTCCGGCGCGGGTGCTCGCCGGCCCGCACCGGTCGCACCCCACCACGGCCGCCTCAGATGAGGCCGAGCTGGCGGGCCCGCCGGACCGCGTCGTCGCGCCGGTCCACGTCAAGCTTGCGGTAGATCGACTTGAGGTGCGACTTCACGGTGTTCAGCGACACGAACAGCTCGCTGCCGATCTCGCGGTTCGACATCCGGCTCGGCAGGTAGCGCAGGACCGACAGCTCGCGCTCGCTCAGCGGCTCGACCAGGGCGAGTGGCCCCGCCGGTGCGCCGGCGCGGGCGCCGGGGCCGCCGGCCGCGCCGTCGTCGATGTCGAAGCCCTCGGCCAGGAAGGTGCGCACCGCCCCCTCGAGCCGGGCCGTCTCGGCCACCTCGCCGAGCAGGCGGCGCGCCGCCAGGGGGTCGCCGGCGTCGGCCGCGGCTCGCGCCGACAGCGCCACCGCCTCGAACCACCGGCGCCGGTTGCCGTCGGGCGCCCGCAGCTCGGCGAGCCGCTCGACCACGCCCTCGGGCCGGCCGGCGACCAGCTCGGCCCGCTCGACCAGCAGCCGGCGCTCGGGGCCCGGCTCGATCTCGGCGAGCAGGTCGACGGCGCGCTCGACGTGTCCCGCCTGCAGCCGGAGGCGGCACTCGGCCTCGTCCAGCAGGCCGGTCACGAACCGGGGGGTGGCGCGCTTCGCGCCCTCGCGCCGCACCCGCAGGATGCGGCTGATGCCGTCGTCGACCTTGCCCCGGGCCGCGTCGACGAGGGCGAGCTCCACCTCGCCGAGCGTGGCGATCGCCACGTGCCCCTCGTGGAACGCAGCGGGCAGGTGCGGGGCGACCACCTCGACGGCGCGGTCGAGCTCGTCGCGCTCGCGGTGCACCAGCGCCCGCGCCACGCGGGCGCCGATCATCGCCCGGCGGGCGCCGCGTCCCACCTCGGCGCCCAGGGCCAGCGCCTCGTCGGCGACCTCGGTGGCGGCGCGGAGCCGGCCGCTGCGGGCCTCGACCCACGCCTCGGCGCCGAGCGTGCCCACGAGGTCGCCGGGCAGGCGCGGCCCTTCGCGGTGCATCACCCCCGCCCAGTGACGGACGCCGGCGCGGTCCTCGAGCAGCGCGTACGCCCGCGCCAGGGCCACGGGCAGGTAGCCCCACAGCTCCTCGACCGCCACCGCCAGGCCGGGCGGCATCGTCGTCGTGTCGACCTCGCCGCGGCGTGACCAGCTCGACACCCCGAGCTCGATGGCACGCTCGGGATCGCCCAGGATGGCGGCGATCGAGGCGTCGGTGACGTCGTAGTGCAGCCCGATCTCGTCGAGGACCTCGGGGGAGGCCCGCGCCCGGGCCCGCTCGATCACGCGCTTGCCCCGCTCGATGGCTCCCGACCGGGCGTACGCGAGCGTGAGCAGCAGCTGGTGCTCGGGCGTGGCGTCGACGAAGGCGTCGGGCAGGCGCGCCAGCCACGAGCGCACCGTCTCCTGGCGGCCCGAGGCGAGCTGCTCGCCGAGCTGGGTCGTGATCAGCGCGAAGGCGGCGTCGAGCTGCCCGGCGTCGAGGTGGTGGTCGATCGCCCGGCTCGGGTGCCCGTGGTCGGCGAACCACTCGGCCGCCCGCTCGTGGCTGCGGAGCTCGACCTCGGGCCTGGTGGTGCGCGCCTCGCGCCGCAGGAGCTGGCCGAACAGGTGGTGGTAGCGGAACCATTCGCGCTCGTCGTCGAGCGGCACCAGGAACAGGTGCTCGGCCTCGACCCGCCGGAGCAGCGCGCCGGCGTCGGCGCGCCCGGTGACGTGCGCGCACAGGTCGGCCCGCAACCGCTCGAGCACCGAGGTGGTGAGCAGGAACTCGCGCATGTCGTCGGGCTGGCGTCGCAGCACCTCGTCGAGCAGGAAGTCGGCGACGTGGCGGTCGCTGCCGGTGAAGCGGTCGACGAAGGCTTCGGCGTCGTCGCGTCCGACCAGCGAGAGGGCGGCGAACTGCAGGCCGGCGGCCCACCCCTCGGTGGCGTCGGTCAGGCGTCCGACGACCTCGGGGTCGAGGTCGACCTGCGGGAACCGGTCGAAGAACTCCGCGGCCTCGTGGGGGCGGAAGCGCAGGTCGGCCTCGCGCAGCTCGACGAGCTCACCGGCCAGCCGGAACCGGTGCAGCTGGAGGGGCGGGTCCGACCGGCTGCAGATGACGACCCGCAGGCGGGTGCCGGAGATCACGTCGATCAGCCGGGCCAGCATGGCGGTGGTGGGGCTGCGGTCGAGGACGTGCAGGTCGTCGAGCACCACGGTGGCCCGCGGCCCCGTGGCGAGGTGGTGGACCGCCCGGTCGATGGCCTGGTCGGCGGCGCGGTCGGTCGGGTCGTCCTCGAACGCCGCTTCGAGCACCCCGGGGGCGAGCTCCTCGATCGTGAGGAGGACGGCGTCGAGGAAGTGCTCGGGGTCGGTGTGGCGCGCGTCGAGCGACAGCCAGGCCACCGGGTCGGCGTCGGTCGCCGCCCAGTCGCGCACCGCCACGGTCTTGCCCGAGCCCGCCGGGCCGGTGACGATCACGAGGCGGGCGCCGTCGGTGCCGATCCGCGCCGCCAGGCGCTCGCGCCGCACCACCCGGGCGGGGAGGTGCGACGACACGGTGCGCGCCGCGTTCATCGGTCGCTCCCGGGGTGTCGCATCGCCGGCTCCCTCCCACCCGACGACGGGTGGCGCTGCCGCCAGCTTACGGTGCCGTCACGCTCGGTGACGCGGTGGGCAGCCTCTGCACGCCCACGAGATCGATGCCCAGGTCGAGCACGCGCGTGATGGCCCCGTGGAGGGCCGCTCTGTCGACCAGCTCGCCGTCGAGCCGGGAGGCAGCGTCGAGCGGCGTGTACCGCAGGCCGGTCTCGGCCTCGATGGCCCCGAGGTCGGCATCGATCTCACCACGGATGAGGAACTCGTAGTACGGCATCGGGACCACCGGGTCGTGGCGGCGTGGGCGTGTGCGCCCGCCTCGTCGCCTGTCCTGCACGCGACCGTCGCCCCGGCCCGGGTGACCGCGCCTCGCTCGTGCGGGGTGACAACGACGACGATGCGTCTCCCCTCGACGATTTTGACGACAGAGCGTGGTCGTGGTGTGATCGTACGTCAGCACTCGGTCAGCCGGCCCGGGTGGCGTACGAGGCGGGGGGATGGCGGGCTCACACGACATGGCGAACCACGGCCCGGCGGCACGCACGAGCAGCGGCCACATCCCCACGGCGATCGACGACCTGACGCCCGCCTGGCTGACGGGGGCACTCGCCGCGGTGGCGTCCCCCGGCGCGAGGGTGGTCCGCGCCGAGCCGACCGACGTGGGCTCCGGCATGGGCCTGCTGGGCTCGCTCCACCGGCTGGCACTGACGTGGGACTGCGCCACCGGACCGTCGAGCGTGGTGGCCAAGCTGCCGGCCGCGGGCATGCGCAGCCGGGCGGTGGCCTCCGCTCTCGGGATGTACCCCCGCGAGGTGCGGTTCTACCGCGACCTGGGGCCTGGCACCGACCTGGCGGTCGGCTGCCACCACGCCGCCCTCGACGAGCGCACCCACGACTTCGTGCTGCTGCTCGACGACATGACGGGGGCGACGATGATCGACCAGCTCGCCGGGTGCCCGGTCGACCGGGCCGCCGAGCTGCTCGGGTCGCTCGCGGTGCTGCACGCCCGCCGGTGGGACGAGGCCGGCCTCGACGCGGCGCCGTGGCTCACCCGCTTCGGCGACTCGGCGCTCGCCGACGAGCTGGCGGGCGCCGTGCGGTCGTGCTGGCCCGCGGTCCGGGAGCGGTTCGCAGGCGATCTCGATCCGGGGGTCGTGGCGCTGGGCGACGGCCTCGCCGATCGCCTCCCCGAGGTCGCCCGAGCGCTCTCGCAGCCGCCCGTCACCCTGTCGCACGGCGACCTCCGGCTCGACAACGTCTTCTTCCGCCCCGACGGCGTGCGCCTGTGCGACTGGCAGCTCACCGGGCGGGCCCGCGGCATGCGCGACGTGGCGTACTTCCTGACCCAGAGCCTCACCCCCGAGACCCGTGCCGAGCACGAGCGGGCGCTGGTCGACGGCTACCTGGCACGCCTCGGTGACCTGGGCGTCGACGTCTCGGCGACCGGCGAGACGTGGGACGCGTACCGGCAGGGCACCATCCTCGGCTTCGCCTACGCGGTGGTGGCCGCCGGGGGCCTCGACCAGGACGATCCCCGCAGCGCCGCCATCCCCCGGACGATGCTCGAGCGATCGGCGCAGGCGATGGTCGACCAAGGGAGCGTTCGCCCCGAGCGATGACTCATGGGGTGACCGACATCACCCTTTCACCCGGTTGGAAGGACGCTGCGTCACCCTGCGAACGCTTAGCGTCTGTCATCGTGACGGCGAGTGGACCCCTCTCGAGGACCCGGTCTCCCCAGCAGACCGCGGACGAGATCGTGGTCCCGGGCGTCCCCAGCCGCCCGTCGTCCCGTCACACCGACGCTCGCGTTCCCCAGCCGCGAGCGAGCGCGGGCGTGGCCGACCTCGCCTCCCCCCTGGTCGGCCACGCTCTCGCTCACCGTTCGCCACCACGTTCTCCCCACGCCTCGCCGATCGTCGCCGGCTGACATCCGCCGGTCAACCGCCGACGTCGCGGGCAGCGGAGCCGTGGCCGGGGCCTCCCGCCCGCCCCGGCCACGGCCGCGCTCCTCGTGCCGCGTCGACCCCTTCCCGTGAGCCCCGTCCCGGCGGATACTGGGCTCGCGGGCACCACGTGGAAGGGGACGTGCGATGGGCAAGCAGGACGACCCGGGCGACGACAGGGTCACCGCCCTGACCCGCCGGTTCGAGGTCGAGGACGAACAGGTCTTCGCCGGCGCCGGGCGGGGGCCCACCCCCGACGAGGAGGCGGCCGCCGAACGGGCGGGCCCGGTCAGCGAGCGGACCCGCCAGGCGTACCTCGAGATGATCTACCGAGGCGCCCACCAGCAGGGCGAGGGCCGCATCTGACGCGCGCCCGGCAGGGCATGTCTCGCGGCCGCCCGGCAGGGGAACCCTTCGTCGGACGACCCCGGCCGCGACCGGGCCCACGGGCGCCGGCCTCGGCCGGCTCCCCCGACGAGAGGGACCGAGAACATGGGCAAGGAGCAGGACCCGGGCGACGGCAACGTCAGCGACGAGACCCGCACGTTCGAGGAGGGCGACGACGAGCAGGTCACGGCGGGAGCGGACCGCGCCCCGACGCCCGATGAGGAGGCGGCGGCCGAGCGGGCCGAGCCGCTCACCGAGCAGAACCGCGAGGCCTACCGGGACATGGCCGAACGCGGCGCCGACCAGCAGGGCGAAGGCCGCATCTGAGCGCCGGACGCACACGCCGGCCGGCCGGTGCGTCCGAGGGGCTCCGGCCGGCCGTGTCGCGTCGGGGCACCGTGACCGGCTCCTCCGGCGCGCCGGCCCGGCCGACGTCGGTCCGTGACGGACGGTGGGAGGCGAGCGGTGGGCGTCAGAGGCAGGCGTACAGAGCGTCGACGAGCGACTGGTTGCGCGGGCTCTGCCAGCGCGGCCTGACCGCGTTCATCACGTAGCCGAACCCGACGCCGGCCTGCGGATCTGCGAAGCCCAGTGCGCCCCCCGTGCCGAAGTGGCCGAAGCTCCCGGGGTTCGGTCCGAAGGGTCGGTCGGGCCGGGTCGGCTGGAAGCCGAGGCCGAACGTCACGTCCCGCTCGAGGACCGGGCACCAACCCTCCGACTGTGCCGAGGTCGCCTCCGAGAGGAGATCGGGGTCGAGCACGGTGGTGCCGTCGGCTGCACCGCCGGCGGCCAGAACCCGGTAGAGGCGCGCCACGCCACGGGCGGTGGCGTGCAGGTTGACCGACGGGACCTGCGCGGCTCGCCACGCCGCGCCGTTGACGACACCGATGCCCGAGTAGCCGCGGGGATTGGAGTAGCCGAGGGCGATCATGCGCTGCTCCTCGGTCTCCGCCCGCGCCGAGAGCCAGTCGACCCCGGCTGCGACATCGATCTCCCAGACCACGTCCGCGCAGCGGGCCCGTTCGGCCGGGGACAGCCCCCAGGCCAGATCGGCGGCGAGCGGACCGGCCACCTCGTCCCGCAACCATGCGCCGGGGAGACGCCCGTCGACCCTCCTGGCGACCTCTCCGACCAGGTGCCCGTAGGTGTTCGAGTGGTAGGCGTGCCGGGTGCCCGGTTCCCACCACGGATCCGTGGCGGCGATCGCACGGCAGAGGGCGTGCCAGTTCCACAGCACGTCGTCGGCCACCGACGCACGGATGGCGGGGACGCCGGCGCGGTGGCACAACACGTCGCGGACGGTGGCGCCCCGCTGACCCGCGAGGAGCTCCGGCCACCAGCGATCGGCCGAGGCGTCGAGATCGATCCGGCCGCTCCCGACGAGTTGCAGCAGCCTGATGGCGATGACCGGCTTCCCCACCGAGAACGCGTTCACGAGCGTGTCGTGCGTCCACTCGCGGCGGTGATCGGCGTCGGCCCACCCTCCCCACAGGTCGACGACCGCCCGCCCGTCGACGGTGACGCTGCACGCCGCGCCGACCTCGCCCCTCTCGAAGTTGGCGGCGAAGGCGTCGTGGACCGCGCGGAACGCCGGGTCACAGGTGCCCTGGATCACGAGCCGACGGTACGTGAGGCGATCGTCGACGGAGGAGCCGTCGCCGCGGTCGCACGGCGTGCCGGGCCCCGACACCGGGGGCGCACCCGAGCGCTGCCGCCCGGTGGTCGCGGCGGCGGGCAGGTCGAGGCGCTCGCTGCTCCCGATCGGTCCGCGGTGGCCGGTGCTCCGCTCGGGTGCGGTCCCGCGGCCGTCCGCTCGAACCGCCGCCTCGGCGGCGCGTGCCGCGGCGCCGGCTACGTCTTCGGGGATGCCCGCCGGGCCCGGGCCGCGCCGTTGGCGGCCACGGCGGACCGGATCAGCGCCGTGAAGGCACCCTCGTCGAGCTCGTCGCCGTCGCGGATGTCGATGGCTCGGCGCGTCTTTCCCGCGAGGCTGGAGTTGAACAGCCCCTGGGGGTCGTCGAGGGCGGCGCCCCGGAAGAACGTGAGCTTCACGACCTCCTTGTACGACTCGCCCGTGCAGACGTCGCCGTCATGCGACCAGACCGGAGTGCCGGGAGACGAGGGCTTCTCCCACTTCCACTGCTCCTCGATCTCGGGGTCCGCCTCGTGGATGAGGCGGCGCACCCGGGCGAGCGCCTCGCCCCGCCAGTCTCCGAGCTCCTCGATCCTGCTGGTGATCTTGTTCGATGCAGCCGCGCTGTCGGCGGCACGTTTCGGCGTCATGGTGCCTCCGACCCGAGGCTAGCCATGACACGGTTGGCGGACACGAGGACACGGCCTCGGCGGAGGACGCGCTCTCCCGGGCTCCCGATCCGCTACCGGCCCCGGCTGCCGGCCGCCGTCCGCTCCTCCGGGGTCGCCGACCTCGGACGACCGGCATCTCACCCGCTCCCCCTCGGAGGACACGCATGACCACGGCCGCCAACACGCGAAGGACCGCCACGGCCAGGGACGTGCTCGGCGTGCCGGTCCTGCCGCCGGGAGCCGTGACCGCCGGCGCGAGCCGCGTCCGCTCCGCGCTGGGACGGCTCCACGCCGCCATGGCACCTCCGCCGCTCCGGATCCTCGAAGGGCTGTTCGGGATGCTCGATCACCGGGTGCTCGTGGCCCTGTGCGACGCGGGCGTGCCGGACGCCCTCACGGCGCCCACGGACATCGGCCCCCTCGCCGATCGCCTCGACGCCGACGCCGCCACGCTCGAACGGCTCCTGCGCTTCGCCGCCACCCGGGGATGGGTGCGCATCGACCGCCGTGGCCGGGTACGGCCCACCCGTGTCACCGCCTTCCTCCGCCGCGACCACCCCGGGGGCTGGCGCGCCTGGGTCGACTTCGCCGGCGGTGACGAGGTGGTGTCGGCCGTGCGGGCGCTGTCGCCGACGGCGGGGACCGACGGGTTCGCCGCAGCCAACGGCGCCCCGTTCTTCGAGTGGATGGCCGACCACCCCGACCGGTGGGCGACCTTCGACAGGGCGATGGCCGCCGGTGGCCGCATGCACGCGCTCGGCCTCGCGACCACGATCGACTGGACGGGCACCGGCACCGTCTGCGACGTCGGCGGTGGCACCGGTGAGCTGCTGGCCACACTGCTCGACCTGGTCCCCGACCTCCGGGGCACGGTGCTCGACCTGCCCACCGTGGTCGCCCGGGCCGTCGACCACCCCCGCCTGACCGTCGTGGGCGGCGACGCCTTCGAGCAGGTGCCTGCGGGCTCCGACACGTACCTGCTCGTCAACGTCCTCCACGACTGGGACGACGACGACGCCGCCCGCCTCCTCGCCAGGGTCACGGAGGCCGCGACGCGGGATTCTCGGGTGATCGTGGTCGACAGCGAGGCGACGACGGTCCCCCGCGAC
>Ga0111539_10001059_pt1 | contig 36230 bp, 31 predicted proteins | sample RhiMethybrSRZTD1_FD_79667 | JGI IMG/M metagenome (GOLD analysis project Ga0111539, IMG submission 79667) | Populus rhizosphere microbial communities from Tennessee, USA - Rhizosphere MetaG P. TD hybrid SRZTD1 (version 2) (version 2) | ecosystem: Host-associated > Plants > Roots > Rhizosphere >...
GCGCCAGCAGGTCGTCGGCGTAGCGCTCGGCGAGAGTCTTGTCGCCGGCCAGCCAGCCGCCGCCATGGAAGTAGATGACAACCGGGAACGGCCCGGGACGATCCTGCGGAATGTACAGATCGATTCGCTGCCGCCAGTGCGGCGCGTAGGCAAGATCGGTGTAGGTGGGCGGAGTTGCACCGGCGCTTGTGCAAGCAACGCCCAGGACCATGATGGCGAAAGCCAGCGCGCGAGACATACGTATGTGCCTTTGTGCGGACATCGATCGCGCCAGTCGCCTTGCCAGCGTTCGAGATGTTAGGAATCGCTTAGTTCGGCCGACCGGAACTGTACGCTGCAAAGATGCGCGCAGATCCCCCGCGGGCAACTGCAATCAGTGCATCAGGACGCGTTGCCGCGCGATTGCGTGACGCTGTCCGATAACGCCGGCTGAGGCGTCTCGCGGCGTGCGTCCACGCCGACAGCGGATGGCGTCGTCGCCCCCACTCGCGGGGAAGTCGCCGCGTGGCTCGCTCCCTTCAGCCAGCGATTGACTCCCATCGCGCGCCACACCGCCGGCCAGGGCCAGAGCACGTGCCAGACCTTGTTGGCGAAGTGATTGGCACGCTGGCGGCGCGAAAGCGTGTCGGGAAAGTCGCGATAGCGGAACTTCACGATCGCAGAGTTGTCAACGATCGCCAGCAGCGGAACGAGGATGCGCCTCGACAGCCACGAGCGCCCGATGAACAGCGCGTTGCCGAAGTCCACCAGCATGGGCTGGCCATCGTGCGTCACGAGAATGTTGCGGCGCGATCGCAGGTCCAGGTGCACGACTCCGCTCGCATGCATGCGATTGACGCACGCCTGCAACCGGTCGTAGAACTCTGGCGTCAGAGCCGGCCGCTTGAATCGGCCGAGGTTGATCGCATCCACGCGCTCGATGGCGAAGGCGTCGCCGTCGAGCCGGCCGATGACCTTCGGCACGAACTCGCAGTCGCGCATGTAGCCGTACATGTTGTACTCATGCCAGAGGAACCCGCGCCCAAAGCACCAGCGGAAGATCGGGTTGCTGTGGCGCACGTCCTTGACCAGCAGCGTGTGGCCATCGACCTCGGTCGCCCACAGGCCGGCCTTCCAACCGCCGCGCCGGATGATGGCCGTGCGACCGCGCTCCAGGTCAGCGCGCGACAGACGATCGGGCCTTACCACCATGAGACGATTCGCGGCACGAATGCGATCAGCGCGAAGATTGCGACGATCAGCAGATCCATCTGCCATTCGTGATTGTTGAGGAAAACCGAGCCCGACCACGACGGCGCGTTGGGCTGCGGGTAGCCGCGCAGAGCGGGCACAAACGCTGGCACCGCCTGCGCGAAGGCTGGATACTGGTCAGGGAAGCGCTCCGCCAGGCGCGCACCTTCGACGCGCTTTTTCTTGGGCAGGTAGTAGCCGAAGAACGCGATGAGGAACACGGGCCCCAGCAGGGCCCAGATTAGCAGCCCGGGCATCTGCGGCGAGCCGGCCGCGACGATGCCGCCAAGCGCGATCAGGAACGTGCCGAGATAGAGCGGATGCTGCACGTGGGCGTACGGGCCGGAGGTGATCAGTTCCTTGTTCTTGCGCAGGTGGCCGCAGCCCCAGACGCGGACGAATATGCCGATCAAAGCCAGCCCGCAGCCGGCGATGTAGGTGGGCCAGTACGGCCGTGCCAGAAGCAGCACGCCTGCGGCTGCTGCATAAGTCACGATCTGGCGAAGGGATATGCGACTCATCCTTTGATTGGCTCTGCTGAAATCGAAACGCCGAGACTGTACGACGGACCCCCGAGGGCCTGACATCTATCGGCAACGCGCGCGAAGGGACTCGAACCCCTAACCGTCGGTTCCGAAGACCGATGCTCTATCCAATTGAGCTACGCGCGCTTGGGATTCGCACATGATAGCCGCCCAACGGCACGTGCGCTTCACGCACCGTCCCTGAGGTAGGATTGCGATCCTGCGCGGTGATTGAGTAACGCTGCGCGCTTCACCATGCTGCGCATCGACGACTTCCGCCGCCTCGCTCTGTCCATGCCGCAGGCGGTCGAAGGCGCGCATATGGGGCATCCGGACTTCCGCATCAAGGGCAAGATCTTCGCCTCGCTCTACGGCCAGGAGAAGGGCCTGGCCATGGTCAAGTTGACGCCCGAGCAGCAACGCCGGCTGATCAAGGAACATCCCGCGATGTTCGCGCCGATCAGCGGCGGATGGGGCAGGCAGGGCGCGAGCCAAGTACGGCTCAATGAGGCGGATGCCGACGCCGTTCGCGCCGCGCTCATGACAGCCTGGCGCAACACGGCGCCCGCGAGCCTGCTCGACGAATCGATCTTCACACCGAAGGCGGTCTTCTTTGAGTCGCCCGCTGGATTCCGGGCTTGGCTGAAGAAAAATCACAAGCGTGCCAGCGACCTAATCGTCGGGTTTCACAAGACGCACACGGGCCGGCCGACGATGACCTGGCCACAGTCCGTCGCCGAAGCCCTGTGCTTCGGCTGGATCGATGGCATTCGCAGGCGACTGGATGCTGAGCGATACACGATCCGCTTCACGCCGCGGCGCGCGGGGAGCGCCTGGAGCGCGATCAACATCCGCATGATCGCTGAACTCGAAGCCGCCGGCCGAATGACCGACACGGGACGCAAGGCATTCGAGGCGCGTCCGCACAAGACCGGGCCGAAAGCGAAGGGATACTCCTACGAGCGCCGCAGCGCGGTATTCGACGCCAAGCGGCTCAAGGCGTTCAAGCGCGAGCGTGATGCGTGGAAGTTCTTCGAGGCTCAACCGCCGGGCTATCGCCGCAACGCCACGTGGTGGGTCATGAGCGCCAAGCAGGAGGCGACGAAGGATGCTCGCCTGGCGCGATTGATGAGAGCCTCGGCAGCGCGCAAACGGCTGACCTGATTGCTCATCGTCGGATCAAGGATTCGAGGTGGCGCTGGCAGGCGTGGCAGCGCTTGAAGTCGCCGGTGCGGCAGTGAACTTCAGGCCGATGATGGCGACGATCAGAAGCAGGAGAAACGCCATGCGGCCCGCTGTCACCGGCTCGTTGAGCAGCGCGATGCCGAGAATCGCCGTGCCAGCCGCGCCGATGCCAACCCAGACGGCGTACGCCGTGCCGATCGGAAGCGTGCGGGCCGCGACCGCCAGCAGGTACATGCTCGCGATGATCGCTGCGATCGTGAAGACGCTCGGCCAGAGCCTCGTGAATCCGTTGGTGTACTTGAGCCCGATGGCCCAGCCGACTTCGAGCAAGCCCGCGATGATGAGAATGATCCAGGCCAAGACGACGCTCCTGTTCAGATCGCGCTTCGATTCGCCGCGCTCCGCGGGTGAATGGCTTGGACAATAGACCTGCCATGGAGCGCATGCAACCGGTATGCTGCAGGGCCCGTTCCGCCGAGACGAGGGACGCCCATGGCCATCGACTATCAGCAGCGCATCGATCGACTGCTTCGAACCATCACGCTGATCCAGGGCGGGCGCGGCTGGACGCCCGCCACGCTGGCAGCGGAGATGAACTGCGCGACGCGGACAATCTATCGCGATCTCACTCATCTCAAGGATGCGGGGATTCCGATCTCGTACGACACGCGCACGAAGCGCTACGCCATCGCGGGCGAGTTCTTCATGCCGCCCGTGCAGATGACGCTGGAGGAATCGCTGGCGCTGGCGGCACTGTGCGATCATGTCGCCGGCCGTGAGCAGATTCCTTTCCTCAGGGCCGCAGCTCGCGCCGTGAACAAGATCGAAAGCCTCCTGCCGCTGGAACTCAAGAAGGATCTCGCCGAGCGGCGCGACAAGGTCTCGATCAAGACGGCGGCAGCGATGGAGCCCGACGGCACCGCCGACGTGTACGACCGCGTGCAGGCAGCGCTGGCCTCGCGCACGCTGCTGCGCTGCAAGTACGACTCCGCGGCGGCCGAGCGGGAGAAACGGCCGCGCGCCAAGGACGGTGAGTTCGACCTGGCGCCGTATGCCCTGTTCTTCTGCGTGCGCGCCTGGTATGTGATCGGACGGCGCAACGACCGCGATGATCTGCGCATCATGAAACTCAGCCGCTTCACCAAGGCTACGGCGACCGATCGGCCGTATCCGCCGCCGCGCAGCTTCACGCTGGAGAAGCACCTGGGCAACGCCTGGCGCATGATGCGCGGCAAAGATGTCGAGATCGAATTGCGTTTCGACGCCGAGTTCGCCGAGACCATCGCCGACACGCGCTGGCACAAGACGCAGGACATCCAGCAGCATCCCGATGGCTCGTGCACGTTTACGGCGACAGTATCTGGATTCGAGGAAATCGTCTGGTGGATTCTCTCGATGGGCCCGCATTGCAAGGTGATCAGACCGAAGGCGCTGGCCGATCGCGTATGCGATCTCGCAGCCGCGACCGCGGCGGTGTATGCAACATAAGCCCATTCCATTCAGTTGACGCACGCTCCAATAGCAATATTTTGATGTCGCTCCAGGTTGAGCCGCCGCCTCCCATGCAAGTCGAGAAGATTCATGATGTGCGGACGCACCTGGCGGAGGCCGGACACATGAGCAGCAACAACGGCAAGGGACCCAAGCGCATCGGCGTCCTGAACTTCAAGGCGACGCGACTGCTGGCGTTCATCGTGATCTCGACCGCCGTCCTCGTCTGCGCTGCGATCTGCGTCGCTGCGGTCTGGGAATACGTGGCCACCGACTTCGCGTGGCGCGCCCTGGCCAGCCTCGGCATCATCTCCGCCGCGACTGCTGTCTTCGTCTCGCTCAACGAAGGCTTCGGCCCGCTCATACGCGAATGACGCGACACGCCATCGATGTTCTCCCGTCGAGTGGCCGGCACTATGATCCGTGCAAAGGAGAACCGACATGACCGCTCAGACTGCCAGCGCTGCCGCAGCACAGATTCATCAATTGAAGTTCGCTCGCTTCTGCACGAAGAAGATTGTCGAAGGTATTCCTGCAGACAAGATGTGCACGATCCCGCCCGGCTGCGCCAAGCACGCGCTGTGGGTCATCGGCCACCTCGCCTGCACCGACGACTATTTCCTTATGGAGTTCGGCGGCCGCAAGAGCGCGGTGCCCGAGGCGTGGCAGAAGATCTTCGGCATGAACTCGACTGCGAGCGCCGACACGAAGATCTATCCACCTGTCGATCAGGTTCTCAAGACGCTTGACGCCGGCCATGCCGCCGTCATCAAGTGGCTGGAGACGCTCACGCCCGAGCAACTGGAGAAAGCAATGCCGGACGGGTGGCAGGCGTATGCCCCGACACTGGGCGATGTACCGGGGTTTGGCGCCTGGCACGAGGGATACCACGCCGGCCAGTTGTCGGCCGTGCGCAAGGGACTGGGTCTGCCCGCGGCGTTTGGATGATCGATCGCGCCGCATTCGGGTTGCGACGAAATGTGTGGGGTGATTCTCGGCGCCAAGTCGCGTGCGACCGGCCACTGACGCGTGGATGCTGCGCGCCCTTCGCTGGATCGAAAAGCGAGTACATTTTGGTATGTCCGTCAACCCGAACAAGGCCCTGTGGGAAAAGGGCGACTTCACGCGCATCGCCGACAGCATGCGCAACAGCGGCGCTGCTCTGGTGGCGAAACTCGGCATTACCAGGGGAATGAAGGTCATGGATCTCGGCTGCGGCGATGGCACGACCGCGATCCCGGCCGCTCAACTTGGCGCGGACGTGACGGGCGTAGACATCGCGTCGAACCTTGTTGCCGCCGGCAACCGGCGTGTGCAGGAAATGGGACTGAAGAACTGCCGCTTCCAGGAAGGCGATGCGTGCAACCTTCACGAATTGAAGGATGAGTCGTTCGACCTCGTGGTGAGCATCTTCGGAGCGATGTTCGCGCCCAAGCCGTTTGACGTGGCGAACGAGATGGTGCGCGTCACGCGCAAGAGCGGCCGGGTGGTGATGGGGAATTGGATTCCGGGCGACCCGACGCTCGTGGCGCAGATCCTGAAGATCAGTTCCGCCTACACGCCGCCGCCTCCCGAAGGATTCGTCAGCCCGATGACCTGGGGCGTTGAAAGCAATGTCATCGAACGGTTCGTCAGCGCGGGAGTGCCGCCGGAACGAATCTCATTCGTGCGCGACACATTCACGTTCGACTCTCCGAAGCCGCCCCCTGATTTGGTCACGGCGTTCCGCCAGTTCTACGGCCCGACCATGAACGCATTCGAGGCGGCTGAGAAGTATGGCCGCGCTGCCGATCTTCAGAAGGAACTTGAAACGCTCTTCAACAGCCAGAACAGGAGCCCAAGCAAGAGTGCCACCTCGATTCCCGCGACGTTTCTGCGAGTGACGGTTGTGCGATAGCGATGCCCCAGGAGGGGCACAGCGACGAAGCGCGTTCCGCGCGCCACATGCCCTGTCGTTCTCGCCTGAAACCTCAATACCCTGCTTTCTTGTTCACCACGTTCAGCAGCGGCTCGCCCGCGCCGAAGCGTCGCATGTTCTCCAGCATCAGGGTGCGTCGTCGCTGATCGGTTACTTCAGCATCGGCGGCGACGTGCGGCGTGATCACGACGTTCTTCATCTTCCACAGCGGCGAATCGACAGGCAGTGGCTCCGGATCCGTCACGTCCAGACACGCTCCGGCAAGATGGCCTGACTTCAGCGCGGCGAGCAAGGCGTCCGTCTCAACCACCTGGCCACGCGCGATGTTGATGAGATGCGCGCCTTGCTTCATGGCCTTAAACGCCGCCTCATTGAACACGCCTCTGGTCTCAGGTGTCAGCGGCACGCACACGGCGACGACGTCAGCCTCGGGCAGCATGGCCAGCAGATCCTGCGGCTTGCCGACGCGCTCAACGTAGTCGGGCGCTGGAGTCTCGCTGCGACGCGTGGCGATGACGCGCATGCCGAAGCCGTGGGCGCGCTGGGCGATCTCTGAGCCAATGCCGCCGATGCCGACGACCAGCATCGTCTTGCCGTGCAGCGAGGTGGACGGCGTGGGCGGCGGATTCTCCTGCCACTGTCCGGATTCCTGCGAATCGCGGTAGTACTCGAGATTGCGCGTGAGCACCAGCAACATGCCGAAGGCATGATCGGCGATGGCCGGGCCGTGCACGGCGCGCATGTTCGTAAGCACGATGCGATCATTCTCGACCAGCGGCTTCATGCTCATGTAGCGATCGACGCCCGCGCTCAGGGCCGCCACCCAGACGAGTTTCGGCGCCTTCGCCAGGAGCTCGGGTGACAGGACGCGCACGTCGATGGCCTGGGCTTCACCTGCGTGCGTGAGCGCGGATTGGCGGTCGAGCCCGGCGACGATGTTGACATTCGGCGCGGCCTTCTTCCATTCGGCAAGTTCTTCCTCGCTCACATCGCCGGTGAGAAACGTCAGTGGCACGCGCTGGCCCGCGGGCATGGCGAACGCGACGACGCTGTTGCGCGTCGAGCCGATGGCCTCAGCGGCCTCCGCGCCGGCTCCACCTCCGCCGGCGGCCGGCGGCGACTGCATCGCACCAAGCAACGGCGCGGGACGCGATGCGCAACCCGCGCATGCCAGCACGACGGCGACCAGTACGATCCGGCATCTCAGGAATCTCATGACATCACTGTACATGGATCGTCCCCGGGACACGCATCGCCCACGATGGACTGCGTGGTCAATTCCGATCGCTTCGAGTACCTTGCCCATCCCTCAACGGAGACTTCTCGCATGGGCATCATGGATGGCAAGCGCGGCCTCGTAGTGGGCATCGCCAACGATCACTCGTACGCGTACTTCATCGCCGAGAGCCTGCTGCGCGAAGGCGCGACGTGCCTGTTCACGCACCTGCCCGGCGAGAAGATGCTCCGCCGCTGCGCCAAGGCCATCGAGCAACTCGGCCTTGAGTCGGGCAAATACTGGCTGCAGTCGATGGATGCAGGATCGGATGAAGACCTCGATCGCGTCTTCAACCAGATCAAGAGCGACGTCGGCTCGATTGATTTTCTGGTTCACTCGATCGCGTTCGCCGACAAGGACTGGCTGAAGGATGGCCTGTTCACCTCGACGCCGCGGCTGGTGTTTACGACCGCGCTCGACATCTCCGCATACACCTACATGGCGATGGCGAATCGTGCGGCTCCGCTCATGACGAACGCCGGGGGGGGCGGCATGATCGCAATGAGTTACTACGGCGCGGAGAAGGCCGTGCCCGGTTACAACGTCATGGGAGTGGCCAAGAGCGCACTCGAGTCGGCGACGCGCTATCTCGCGCACGATCTGGGCGCCAAGAACATCCGCGTAAACACGATCTCTGGAGGCCCCTTGCGCACGATGAGCGCGCTGGCCGTGGGCGGCTTCAGCGAAATCCTAGGCTGGGTCGAGAAGAAGGCGCCGCTGCGGCGCAACGTCGAGGGCAAGGATGTCGGCGACGCCGCGACGTTCCTGCTCAGCGACATGAGCAAGGGCATCACCGGCCAGACAATCCACGTCGATTGCGGCTACAGCGTGATGGGGCTGTGATGTCATTGTCCCCAGTTGGTGATCACCTTCAGCAGATCGTTGACATCGACGTCACCATTGCCGTCGGGTGATGGATCGATATCGCCGGTGCAGCTCACAAACGGGCTTGGGCACAAGCCCCAGTGGACGACAACAGCCAAAAGGTCGTTGATGTCGATCGCGCCGTCGCCAGTGGCGTCGCCCGGATGAACGCCAAGGCTGCCGTCGCTGTTGATCCGTTGTGCGGCGACCGAATCGGCGAAACCCGGCGGATCGTTGAACCACGTCACGATCAGCGCATTACTTTCCGCAGCTGCCGCGCCAACGTGCACCGCGCGTCCCATCGTCTCGCCCGAGACAGGCCAAGGGCCATCATGGACCGTGCCGGTGAAGTCCACGCGATGAATGTGGACGCGCGGATCGGTCGGGCCAGCTGGCACGTCCACGACCGACAGCGCGAGCCGATTCGCATTCCACGTCGCATCGAAATGGCTCCCCCCAACCGACGCGACGGCCGTGATGAGCACCCCCGTGTCGCCCCAAAGGCGGTCGCCGGCGGCCGACAGCCGCTGGCCACGAAGCGCCTGCGGCATCCAGCCGTCGCGCCACGCGACATACAGGTCTCGATTGCCGGGGTTGCGCGACACACGGACGTCGAACTGCCGTGTGGCTGCCAGTGAGACTCGGCGCCCTTCGGGCTCCAGCAACATCTGGCCTGCCGGCGAAATGCGCTGACAACGAATCGCGACGATCGTGTCGGAGCTTTCGGCCCCCTCGGTCCAGGCGACGATGGCCTCGCCACCGGCGCCAGCGATCGCAATGGGATCGGTATGCCGAGAGGAGGCGGGCACCGGGGGCGTGACGATCAGGGGCTGTGTCCATGCAGGCGAACCGGACGCGGTCACGCGGGCTGCGAGGATGGCGCGCGTGTATGGGCCGGGTACATCCCAGAAGATGAATGCGCCGTCAGCCCCGTCGGAAACCAACGCGAAGATGCGCATCGACGAACCAGTCGGCGAGGTGATGGTCGCGGGCACGGCCCACACGGGCGCGCCAGCGGCGTTGAATCGGGCCGCCAGGACGGTCGCTCCCTGATTCCAAGCGACAAGCACATCGCCATCGGAAAGACCGAGCAATTGACCGACCTTTCCCGAACCGCCGGGCAGGATCAGACCCTTGCCCCAAAGCGCCTGTCCATCGGACGCGACTCGCTGAAGACGCGAATCAATCAGCGGGCCGCCGCCGCCGTTTTGCGATCCGTCAACAGCGCTGACAACGATCGAGCCATCCGTGCACGCTGCGAGTCGCGGCTCCCGTGATGTGCATCCGTCATCCGCAAACAGCGACAACGGGCCGGGCATCAACAGCGTGCCGCCTGGGCTGATGCGCTGAAGCCGCAACACCCCGAAACACTGGCCATCGACCCACGCGACCCACGTCGCGCCATCGGGCGTAGCGACACATGCGAGGGTATCGCCCGCGCCCAAGCTGGAGACATTGCCAACAAGCAGCGGTGTTTGGGGATTCGTCGGCCAATCGGCGAGAGCGACGCTGGCGCTGAGTAACAGCGCTAGCAGTGCTGCGGTGCTGCGACGAAACGTTACTCCATTCGACCCTTCCGCCATCTTCGTGTTGCGGTGCATGCGACTCTCCATGACGATGGCGACGCACACGCCAACTCCTCACTCAATGTAGGCGTCGCGGATCTGCATTGCACGGATTCTTGTTAACGGAAAAGCGACGCGTCACACGATGCGGCGCGCCGCCTGAAAGGGGGGCGATGGATACAGCGGCCTTGGCCTGGCCGTCACGCGATCCAAGCGAACTCGAACAGGCTGGATCGGCCCTGATATTGCCTGATGTCGCGGCCGCGGAGGTTTCTTGCGGCTGGCATCGGCGATCGCGCGGGGACCGGCTTGCCGCCGGATCCATCGCCCGCGAAGGAGTTGTGGGAATCGTTCGGGAGTGCTGTCCTGGACAGCGCCGGCGGGATCACTCGCTCTCGTCGCCCTCTTCGTCGTCGTCGTGATCGTCACCTTCCTCGCCGCCCTCAAGGAAATTGTCGTTGATGGGTTGTTCGTTGCGGCGTCGATCGTTCTTGCGCTTCTTGCCGTTGCGGTTGCCCTGGTCGCGCTTCTGCTGATCGCGGTTGGCCTGCTCGATGAGTTTGCGCAGGTACGCGTTCTCGCGGCGCGTGGCTTCGAGGTCGAAGACGAGGTACTTGACGCTGAGGCGCAGGTAGTCCAGCGACTCCTGCAGTTCGGAGACTGAACTCTGGATGCGATCGCGGCGCGTGCGCGTTTCCTCCGCGAGCTCCTCGAACCGGCCGCGCTGGGTCTCGGGAAGGTCGCGGATCTTGTCCAGCAGTTCGTTGAACTTGGTCTGGAACGTCTGTTCGTCCATGTCTGTGATTGTCCTCTCTCCGGCCAGAGCCTGTTCATGGGCCAGCGTAAAGAGAGAAGGAACAACCGACGCGCCGCAACGTGTGCCTGACGCTCTGAAAGACGCAACAGCGGCGCCGGGGCAGCGCCAGACGCGATGCTCTCGGACCTTGCCGTTGAAGCGGAGATTCACGCGTGCGGGATGTGGTTTTCACGCAACACGGGCGCGTTGCGGATTCGCGTCGATCGGGCCGACGCCATTGAATCGCGCGATTCAGCGCGCGCCGAGGATGCGACGGGCGGCGTCAAGCGCAGCCGGCGGCGTGTTTTCGAGAGCCGCGTTGATGACCGACATGTCGTTGCGCGTCTCCGCCAGCAGTCGGCCAAGGTGCGCATCGCGCTCGGTCACGAAGCGCGCGAAGTGCTGCTCGAGTTCCTGGCGGCTGAAACGCGACAGCGGATCATCCAGCCCCGTCTGCGCCACGGCCCAGTCGATGATGCCCTTGCCCGACTTGTCGAAGCGATAGAGCCGGAACGTCTGGTGCAGCCGCTTCTGCAGGCTGAAGAACGGATCGCGCACATCCTGCGGCAGCGCGATGAGCGTCTCGAGCACCTTCTTCCGCGCCACCGGCGAGAGCCAGTCATCCTCGTTAAAGCGATCCCATGCGCGGGCGGACGGCGCGGTGTCGTCGCCGAACAGCGGGTCACCGTCGTCAATGATGCGCTGCAGGTGGGCCTGCTCCTCAACCAAGGTCTTCATGCCGGCGTTGGGGAAGCGGATCGAGAGGCGCTGCGTCACGTGGCCATTCACCGGGAGCGGTTCGACCTTGACGATGACGCCGATGCCCCACTCCGGACGGCCGGAGTGGAGTACGCGATCCCCAAACGACAGTTTCGTTTCAGACATCCGAGTCTCCAGAGAGTGTCGCGCAGGTGAGCGAACATCGTGTTCGGTCCTGGGCACGCACGGCCGTAACGGCCAAACGTGCTGCGCCTTCGAGGAATCGAGGGCGCCGCGGGCACTCATGTGATTTGCCTGCTCGGCGGCAACGGCAATCGGTGCAGCCGATCCTCTGCGATTCTCTCAAGCCCCGCACTGCTCAACAGCGCGGAAGGCGGTCGATTCCGACACGCCGCTCAATACCGAATCGCCTTGCGAATCTTTCTGCTTCAAAACCCTCGCCCCGCCCCGCCGACTCCAACAGGCCGCAACGCACAAACAATGTGCAGAGCCCGCGGGCGGCACGTCCACCAGTATAACCGATCGCACGCGGCAATCATTCCGACATTCGATGAGCATGCGGCGGCGGTTGCACCGGCCGGGGCGCAGCGGCAAAAAGTCGTGTCGCAGGCATGTCCGGGGCTTGTCGCCAGCGTCCTCATCGGCAAGACTGAGGCATGGCTGGCCTGACAATTGCCTTTCTGGGCGACATTTTCGGGTCCCCCGGCCGCATGGTCGTGCAGCAGCAGTTGCCGCGGCTGCGCTCCGAGCATGCCCCGAATGCAATCATCGCCAACGCAGAAAACGCCAGGAGCGGATCGGGCCTCACTCCCGAACTGTATCGAAAGATCCGCGCCTGTGGCATCGATGCCGTCACGCTCGGCGATCACGCCTTTCGCGATCGCAGCATCGTTGAAGTTCTTCAACTGGCGGACGAACCAATCAGCCGGCCGGCGAATCTGTCGGGCAAGGCCCCGGGGCGCGGCGTCATTCGCATCGCCGCTGCGCAGCAAGCCGGCCGTGCACGCGATGTGTACGTGATCACCGTGCTTGGCCGGATCTTCATCAATCTGCCGGCGGACGACCCATTCGCCACGGTCGATCGATTGCTCGCGATTCTGCCGGAAAGCAATCCGCTTGTGGTGGTGGAAGTCCACATGGAGGCCACAAGCGAGAAGACTGCTTTAGCCCACCATCTCGATGGCCGCGTGTCGCTGGTCGTGGGCACGCATACTCACGTACCTACCGCGGACGCGCGGATTTTGCCGAAGGGCACGGGATTCATCACGGATATTGGCATGTGCGGCCCGTACGCCTCCATCATCGGTCGAGCCCCTGAGGCAGTGCTGCGGCACATGACTACTGGCGTTCACGTGCCCTACGAAGTCGGCTCGGGGGGCGAGGCCCTGTGCGGCGTCGTGGCGACCATCGACGATTCCACGGGCCGCTGCCTGGCGATCAAGCGAGTCCAGTACGAAGCTGATCCGTCGGAGCCGCCATTTGACTGACTCGCGGGGGTGAGGCCTGAAATCCGCCGATCCTGCCTCGATGCGCCATTTTCTCCACAGTCACAAAGTCACTTGACTTGGACGGTGCCTATCTGGTTCAATGCCCATGGCCCGTTCACATCACGCCGGATCGGAGAAGGAAGACTGCCGGCGCGATAGGCGGAACCACGAGCGCGAGATCGACGTCGGCGGACCGGCGAACGGCGCGCCTCGGACGATGCAGCAACGACACGGTTGTCATCCGTTGCATCACACGAACGCAGGTTGAAACGGAAGATTGATCACGTTTCCATCCGGATGGTCACGATGGTGCGGATACGCCCATTGCGATCTTGCGACGGCTGCGGCTACCACGCCACGGTCGTCAACAACCTCTCTCTCTTCTCTCCGCGTCGTGTCGCAAGACACGGCGTGGAATTGCAGCGACCGGCCCGGTTCTCGTGCCGCCGCTGAAAAGGCTCTCTCTCTTCTCTCCGCGTCGTGCCGTAAGGCACGGCGTGGACTTCGTCGCGGGAATGCTCCCGCCACCAGGCTCTCTCTCTTCTCTCCGCGTCGTGCCGCAAGGCACGACGTGGACTTTTTTTGGTTGGAGCGTTCCGAAGGCGATTCAGCCGCGTCGTCAACAGGCGGCGCCCCACGCACCCCCGCCGGGAGTTTCCAGCACAAGCCGGTCGCCGGGGTGCACGTCGCATCCATCAACCGATCCCAGTTCAATTCGCTGACCGCCCGCGCGAATCAGGGTCTGTCGGCCGAGCGCGCCCTCGACTCCGCCGGCCATTCCATAAGGCGGTTCGACTCGATGCTGCGTGAGAACCGAGAGAGCCATCGGCTCAAGAAACGTGATCTCGCGCACCGCTCCATCGCCGCCGCGATGCGCGCCCCGGCCTCCTGAACCGCGCCGGATGGCGAAGCGATCGAGCCGAACCGGATAGCGATGTTCGATGATCTCCGGGTCGGTGATGCGGGTGTTGGTCATATGCACGTGCACCGCATCGGCCCCGTCGCTCTCGCCCGTCGCGCCCGATCCGCCGCAAACCGTCTCGTAGTACCCGAAGCGATCATTGCCGAAGAGGATGTTGTTCATTGTGCCCTGGCTGCACGCCGCGAGGCCGAACGCCTTGAGCAGCGCGTCCACCAGCCGCTGACTGACCTCCGTGTTGCCGCCGACGACAGCCGGACAGCGTGATGGATCATCGAGATCGAACGCCGGATCGAGCAGCGAGCCTCGCGGAATGCGCACATCCACCTCGCCCATCAGACCCTCGTTCAGGGGCAGCGATTCGCCGACGAGCAGCCGCAGCACATAGATCACGGCGCTGCGAACGATGGCAGGCGTGGCGTTGAGATTGCCGGGATGTCGCAGAGCCGTGCCGCTGAAATCGATGATGACCGGCCGCCGCGCAGCGTCGATTCGCACCGACAGCGTTGAGCCATCATCGAGGCGCTCGGTTGCCTGCAGATTCTGTCTGGGCAGCCGATCGAAGGCCGTTCCCGCCAGGCGTGAAGCGCGATCGGTGAGGGCGTGCATCTGCCGTGCGACCTCTTCGCGCCCGTGCTGCTTCACGAGCGCCTGCAGCGCTGCCTCGCCGCGCCGATTCGCCGCCACCTGCGCCTGCAGGTCAGCCATGTTGTCAGCGACCGCGCGCGACGGAAACCTCGATTCGCGCAGCCGTCGTTCGATGCTCTGCCACTGCGGCTTGCCTCGTCGCATCACGTGCATCGGCGGAATCACGACTCCCTCCTCCGCCAGCGTCGTCGCGTTCGGCGGCATCGAGCCCGGGCGCGTGCCTCCCACCTCCGCGTGATGCGCGCGGTTGGCGACATAGCCGATCAGCATCGCCTCATCATCGAACACCGGCGTGATGATCGTGATGTCTGGCAGGTGCGAGCCGCCGAACGCCGGGTGATTCGTGATGATCACATCGCCCGGCCGCATGTCGATCGCCTCGTGCACTGCCCGCACGCACACCCCCATCGCGCCCAGGTGCACGGGCAGGTGCGGCGCGTTGGCAATCAGCGTGCCATCGGCGTCCAGCAGCGTGCAGGAGAAGTCGAGCCGTTCCTTCACGTTCGTCGAAATCGCAGTGCGCTGCAGCATCTGGCCCATCTCGGTGGCAATGGCCATGAAGCGATGGCTGAACAGTTCGAGGCGCACGATCTCGGGTTGATCGGAGACGGCCGCCGGCGCGGCGGGCGATGTGCGCGTCGCGACGATCGCATCGGCTTCATCCACGCGAGCGCTCCAGCCATCGTCGATGACGTAACTGCTGCGCCGATCAAGAATGATCGCGGGGCCTTCGATCGGCGCGCCTGCCGGCAACTCCCGGCGCTGGTACGCAAGAACCGGCTGCCACCGCCCGCGTGTGTGCAGTTGATGCGATCTCAACTGCAAACCCTTGCGCGGTGCGGTGCCGTCTCCTGCGCCAGGCGCCACGTCACCGACTTCTGTTGCCGCGATGACGCGCAGCGACTCGACCTCGACGGGCTTGCGATCAAGCGGCGGCGCGTGGCCGTAAATCTGCTCATACCGCTGCGCGAACTTCGTGCGGATCAATCCCGCGATGTCATCGCCTTCATCGGCCAGGATGTCGATCTGCACCGTGGAATCCTGTCCGGCGAGGCGCACATCGAAGATGACTCGCCGAACATCGATCGCCCCGCGCTCGATGCCCTCTGCCTGGACGTCTGTCACCGCCTGCCGCGCGACGCTGTGAATCATCTCGACCAGTTGTCCGCCGCATTGATCGATCGTCTGAAGAATCTGCTTGTGCGCGATGCGTTCGATCGACGCGGTCATCAATCCCGCGGCGCTGAGCAGCGAAGCGTCGAGCGGCATGATGATCGTGTTCATGCCCAGCCGGTCGGCCAGCGCACAGGCGTGCTGTCCGCCCGCACCGCCGAAGGCCAGCAGCGCGTACTCGCGCACGTCGTATCCGCGCCGCAACGAGACCTGCTCGATCGCCGCCGCCATGCGCTGGATGGCGATTTCTAGGAAGCCGTTCAGGATCTCCGCAGCGTCTGGCGAATCCTGCGCGTCCTTCTCGATCCGCGCCAGAAGCCGCTGCAGCGCTGCCTCCGCCGCCTCGCGCGAGATCGGAATCTCGAACTGCTCGGCGCTTAGTCGCCCCAGCAGCAGATTGACATCGGTCAGCGTCAACGGCCCGCCCAATCCATAGCATGCCGGCCCGGGCTCGGCCCCGGCGCTGTGCGGACCGACGACCAGCCGCCCATCGACGAAATCGCAGATCGAGCCGCCCCCCGCCGCCACCGTTTCGATAGCGAGCGCGGGCACGAGCAGCCTGGCATCGCCCACGCTGTGCTCAAAGCGGTAATCGAGTTCCCCATCGCAGCGACAGACATCGGTCGATGTGCCGCCCATGTCGAAACCGATGACCCTGGTCCAGCCCGAGGCGCGCCCGGCCGCGGCCGCGCCCAGCACGCCGCCGGCGGGCCCGCTGAGAAGGCTCTCGCACGCGCGAAAGTGCGAGGAGTCATTCAACGAACCGGCGCTGGTCATCACGTGCAGGCGCGATGCAGCCGCGGTGTTCGATTCAATCCGCATCGCCCGGTGCACATCGCGCAGGTAGTCGCCGATGACCGGTCCCAGATACGCATCGACCACGGCCGTCTGGGCGCGGAGAACGATACGGATAAGCGGCGCGATCTCGGATGAAACCGAAACATGATCGAAGCCGCACTCACGCAGGATGGCCGCGACGCTCTGCTCATGCTTCGGATTGATGTGGCTGTGCATGAGCGCAACGGCCGCAACGCGCACGCCGTGCTCGGTTCGAAGGCGCATCGCCGCCCCGCGCAACATCGCCTCGTCAAGCGTCCGCAACACCGACCCGTCCGCGTTCAGGCGTTCTCGCACCTCGATCACATGCCTGTGCAGGGGCGCCGGCTTGATGATGCGCAGAGCGAAGATGTCCGGACGAGACTGGTCGCCGATGTGCAGCAGGTCTCCGAAGCCCTCGGTGATGCACAGGGCGATGTCCGCGCCTTTGCGTTCCAGAAGCGCGTTGGTGCCGCGCGTCGTCGCCAGCCGCAGATGCATCGCAGGCAACGGCCGGCCGGCGGGCGTTTGCGTCACGAGCCGGGCCGCCAGCACCGGGGCAGGCTCATCGCCCTTCGCCTCAACCACCATTCCGCCACCAATCCGGACCGCTTCATCAACGTGCACGATGGACCTTGCCGCATCAAACCGCGCGACCCTGCCGATCATCTCACCCGATTGCAGCAGCCGCAGCGTAAACCCTCGAATCAAGTCATCGCACGCCCCCCACTGCTGCTCGATCTCGAATCGTTGCTCATCGATCACGCGCGCCACGCGGCCGCGCAGGGCTGATGTGCTCAGCACCTTTGCGCGGTGCAGGCCGCCCATCGGGTCGCGCGCCAGGCAATCGGTGAACGTGCCACCGGTGTCGGTGCAGATCAGCCAGTGCCCGGGTGTCGAGGACGCAGCCATCGGCCCGGCAGCATAGCGGCGTCAACTCACGCCTTGCCCAGGTACTCGCCGGTCTGGGGGCTGACGCGCACCACCTGTCCCTGCTCGATGAACGGCGGCACCTTGATCTTCGCGCCCGTCTCCACCGTCGCATCCTTGGATTGATTGGTCGCCGTCGCGCCACGCGCCTGCGGCGCGGTTTCGATGATCTTCAGGTCAACCGACGCAGGCAGATCGACGCTGAGAATCTTGCCTTCGAACGTCGTCACCATGCACTCGATGTTCTCGATCAACCACTGGCTCTGCTCGGGCGGCAGGGCGATCGAATCGATCTCGACCTGCTCGAACGTGTCATTGTTCATGAATACGAACGGGCCCTTGCGCGTGCCGCTGGCGTCGTACAGGTACTGCAGGTTGCGGCGCTCGATCTCCACATCCTCGACCTTGTCCGAGGAGTTGATGCGGTTGAACTTGATGGTGCCGGTCTCCATGTTCTTCATCTTGGCCTGCACGTACGCCGGGCCCTTGCCGGGCTTGACGTGGTCGGTGTCGAGAATCATCTGCAGTTGATTCTCCCAGCGAACGAACATGTTTTTGGTCAGTTCCGTGGCCTTGAGCATGCCACAGGATATCCATCGCCCAACCTGCTTTGTGAAGTTGGGGCATCTTCGCTGCATCCAAATGAGGGCTCGGGCCGGATAGCACTACCTCGCCCCCCGGGAGGATTCCCCGTCGTCAGCGCCCGACGCTTCGCCTGAATGCTCAGATGAGGCCGATTCCGTCATGATGCGAGCCAAGACCAACCCCGATACCACCGTCAAGACCAGTCGTGTCGTCCGTGCCCCCATCCAGCGGGTGTATGCCGCATGGACCGATCCGGACCTGCTCCGCCAATGGTGGGGCGGCGATGACCTCAGCACACACGAACTCATCTTCGAGCCGCGCATCCACGGCGAGTTCCACTGGGTGTACAGCGATGCAGCGGGCCATCTGCACACCGTCAACGGCGAAATCCGCGAACTCGTCTCGCGCGAAAAAATCGCCCTGACCTGGATCGCGGTCGAAGGCACCCCGCACTTCGATCACGATGACCACCACGAGCGTCACGGCAGGCACCGGCACACGCATCATCTCGATGAGAGCCGCGTGAACATCGATTTCCGCGAGGGCCAGGGCGTGGAAATCCGCGTGATGCACTCGCATCTGCCCGACAAGGCCTCGCGCGATGAGCACCAAGCCGACTGGGACAACGCGCTGGACAAGCTCGCGAAGATGCTGAGTATGCCAGCAACGGCCGGCAAGGCCTGATGAGGGCTGCTGAGGCGTGTCCGGCGTGAGGCTAGCTGGCTTGCACGGCACCGCGACAGTGACCATCGCATCGACGGCGTCTGCGGAGAATCCCTGAGTTTGCTGATTGGAGGCCTTGCCCGCAAGGAGGCGCCGGTGAGAGTACATACCTGCGGCATGAACCCGAGGGCTCCTGAACGGCGCGCGGCGCGTATCTGGATGCCAACTCGCGCTCTCATGCTGAAAGGGCCCGCGCGCATGGCCCCGCATGCGCCGCGCCCCTTCACCACGGCACGCTGACTACCACCACAATGGAGAAAGACATGAGAACCCGTGTTGTTGATGCAGCAGCCTTCATGGCTGTCTCTCTGTCACTGGTTGCCGGCAGCGCCCGGGCAACGCCGCAGGCGGCGACGTTCACCTCCCAGCCTTACCCCTTCCTCGGCAACACGCATATCGCCGCGGATCTCAACCACGATGGCAAGCCCGATCTCGTGGGAAACGGGGCCGCGGTCGATGTCATGCTCAACACCGGCAACGGCGCCTTTGCGCCGATCGTTCCCTACCCCGTCGCCGGGGCCTCGCAGGATGTCGCCGCTGCGGATTTCAACAGCGATGGGCACATCGACCTCGCGGTGACGATCAACACAGCCCCGATCAGCCTGTCGCTGCTCATGGGCAACGGCAATGGAACGTTCATCCCGTCCATCGATCTGCCGAGCACCACCGGCGCCGATTCGCCGTGCGTCATCGCCACCGACCTGAACAACGACAACAAGCCTGACCTCGTGATCTCCCACGAACTCGCCTGCTTCGCTCCGCCGTGCGTCGCATCGCAGAAGCTCAGCGTGCTGCGAGGCAACGGCAATGGCACCTTTCAGACGCTGCCCGACATCACCGTGGGCACAGGCATGCACCGCCTTACCGATGGCGATTTCAATCGCGATGGGGTCAAAGACCTGGCGATCTGCGGCGACAACACCCGCCTCTACATCCTCCTCGGCGTCCCCCCGGGCAACGGCACGTTCGCACAGCAGCCCACCATCTTCCTCGTGCCGGGCGGCGACCTCTTCTCCGCCAGCGGCGATGTCGATGTCGCCGACTTCAACGGCGATGAGATCCAGGACCTCACCGTCGCCCTTCCCGGCAACGGGCGCGGGACCGCGATCGTGATCGGCAACGGCGATGGCACGTTCCAGCCCGCCTTCCGCATTCTCGAGAACGCCTCGTACGCGCCGCAGTCGCTGGCCGTCGCCGATTACAACCGCGATGGCTTCCCGGACATCGCCCGCGCCATGGGCGATGGCACCAACGGCCTGTTCGAGATCCTCCACGGCAACGGCAATGCGACCTTTCAGCCGGCGGTGCACTATCTCGTGCCGCCTCCGCTTTCGAGCATCGGCGGCGGCGTGCTCGCCTCGGGCGATTTCAACAGCGACAGCAAGCCCGATCTCGCCCTGGCCGTCTTCGGCGCAAGCCCCAGCCTGCGAGTCGTGTTCAACACGACGAATGCGAATCTGTGCCCGGCCGACATCGTCAGCACGGGCGCGAGCGCCAATCGCGTGGATGTCAACGACCTGCTCGCGGTGATCACGCAATGGGGCCCATGCCCCGCGCCGCCCGCCGCCTGCCCGGCCAACATCGCCACAACCGGCTCCAGCAGCGTCGATGTCAATGACCTGCTGGCCGTGATCACCACGTGGGGCCCGTGCCCGTAACCAGTCGCTGTTCTACCCCGCGTTGCGCCGCCTGCGCGAATCCGCATTGAATCCGCCCACATTCACCCTTTCATCATCGAATGGCCCTTTGGGTGGGCAGAGCGCAGCGAAACGGACCACCGCCGCCTCAGGTGTTTGATCGTGCCGCGCCGCATTCGGGGCACGCCGTCGCCTCTGGCGTGCCGCGCAGGTCGTAGGCGCACTTCGGGCACAGGCCGCGGCGGATGCGCCGCCATCTCCGCAACACAAACGGCCCAGCGAACAGCAGCCACAACACTACCGCATAGAACGCCGTGTTGATCGCGAACCCGGGCCAGATGGGGACAAACGGTGTCAACCTCCACGAATACTTAGAGCCGCTGAAGGCGTAGCCGCCGCGGATTTGGCGCGATGAGGTCGCATCAAGTTCAATCTCACAACGCATTCCTCGGAACGGCCAGCCACTTGCAAAGAACTGCCGCAAGTCATTGAGAGCGTCATCACTAAACTCGCCTTCCGGGTGTAAGCGACGTGCCCATTGCGGAAGCACCGCACTCGGATGGCGGTAGCTGGCGAAGGAGGCAGAATCCTTCGCGTCGCCGCTATACACGCTTCTGGACCGCTCAGACGAAACCAAGCAACATCCTTGCGCCTGCCACACCGCCGCCGTCCACCATTCGCGCACCAAGCCCCGATCATCTCGCTCGACTGCCGCCGCACTGAAACTTGGGCTGATTCGTCGAAGGTCCGCCATGCCCTTTGCACCGCATCCCCACGCGACCGCGAGGTTGACGATCGCGCCGAGAAGCAGAAACACGCAGATTCGCAGGGCCCAGCGTCGCACCGCAGCAATCGTATCGGGGCTGCTGCTGCAGCGAACAGCCCGCAACGGCCGACCGTATCTGAGCCGGCCCCCCCCACGCCCCCAGCCCCACAAGAAACACACGCATGTCGGAATCGCAACAGGCGCAGGCGGACGGGGCACAGGAATCGGCAGCGCCGCCCACGACCCGGCCTCCGACTCGCGCCCAGGAGATGCTGCTGGATTTCCTGCAGGAGCACGATGCGGCGTGCCCGGTGTGCGGCTACAACGTGAGGGCCCTCACCCGGCCGATCTGCCCCGAGTGCAAGCAGGAACTGACGATCACCGTGGGCGTGACGCGGCTTCGCCTGGGCTGGCTGTTCGCATCGCTGGCGCCGGGCTTCTTCTCCGGCATCGCGGCCTGTTTTGTGCTCATTCCCATCGGCGGGACGCTCTTGTTCGGCAATCAGTCGCCGCCGATTCTGATCATCGCGCTGGACCTGTTCGGCTGGTGCAGCGGCATCTTCGCGATCATCCTCGCGTACAAGCGCCACCGGTTCCTCGCCCTGCCGCTGGCGCAGCAGCGCTGGTTCGCGCTGATGATGTGGGGCATTCACATCACCGCGTTCGTGCTGTTCGTGCTGTTCGCGGCCCTGTTCCTGTGAAGTGGCCTAGCGTGCCGTGGCCTCCGCGCGAACTTCCCTCAGGACCGTGACTTTGATCTCGCCGGGGAAGGTCATTTCCGCTTCCACCTTCTGCGCGATGTTCTGCGCGATGAGGAACGCGTCGGCGTCCGTGGCTTTCTTGGCATCGACGATCACGCGCACCTCGCGGCCGGCTTGGATGGCATGAGCCTCGGTGACGTTCGGCTGCTCCTTGGCGATCGTCTCCAACTGCTCCAGGCGCTTGATGTACATCTCCATCGACTCGCGCCGCGCGCCGGGACGCGCCCCGCTGATGGCGTCCGCCGCCATGACGATGGGCGTGTAGGCCGACGTCGCATCGACATCGCCATGATGGCCGGCGATGGCGTTGAGGACTTCGGACTTCTTCTCGCCGTACTTGCGGACGAACTCCATGCCGATGGCCGGATGGCCGCCTTCCATTTCATGATCCATCGCCTTGCCGATGTCGTGCAGGAATCCGCAGCGGCGGGCCAGCGCGCCATCGAAGCCCAGTTGATCAGCGATGATCTGACTGAGGTACGCGACTTCGATCGAGTGCCGCAGCACGTTCTGTCCGTAGGAAGTCCGGAAGTACAGCTTGCCCATCGCTTCGACGATCTTGGGATGCAGGCCGCGGATGTTGGCTTCGACGACGGCTTCCTGGCCGTGCTTGGCAATGCGCTCGGTCATGTCCTTGCGCGTGGCTTCGACGAGTTCCTCGACGCGCGAGGGATGCACGCGGCCATCGGCGACAAGTTTCTGCAACGCCTCGGACGCGATCGCGCGGCGGATGGGATCGAAGCATGACACGGCGATCACGCCGGGCGTGTCATCGACGAGAATGTCGACGCCCGTGGCCTTCTCCAGCGCGCGGATGTTGCGGCCCTCGCGGCCGATGATGCGGCCTTTCATGTCCTCCGACGGGATCTTGACGGCGCGGACGGTGGAGTCGGCGACGTGCTCGGCGGCGAAACGCTGGATGGCCTGCAGCGTGATCTCGCGGCTGCGGGCCCGGGCGTTGGTCTCGGCATCCTCCATGATCTGCTGCGTCAGCACGGCTGCATCATGCTGCGACTGCTCGCGGATCTCAGCCATGTATTGCTCGCGGGCCTGTTCGGGCGAGAGGCCTGACATCTGCTGAAGGCGCGCGCGGATGTCGTCGCGGGACTGCTCAATCTCCTGCTGGGCGGTTTCGACGTCGGTCTCCAGCCGCTTGAGGGTGGTGTCGCGGCGGTCGAGGTTGCGCTCGCGCTCGCTGAGCGAATCGAGTTTGCGATCGAGGGTTTCCTCGCGCTTGGCCAGGCGGGCCTGTTCCTTCTTCATTTCGCTGAGAGCTTCGGCCACCTCCTTGTCGAGCAGGATGCGGCGTTCGCCGGCCTTCTTTTCCGCTTCCAGTTCGATGCGCTTGCTGGCGGCCTCGCCTTCGGCCCGGGCGGTGGCGAGAAGCTGGCCGGCCTCTCGCCGCGCCGACGAAAGCGTGGTGCGCGTGAAGCGGGTGTACACGAAGGCCCCGACGGCCGCTCCCAGCGCGACGCTCAACCCGCCCAGGAGCCATGGATCGAATGCGATCAGAACAACAGTGCTCACGTCAACGCCCCTAACCGGCGCCTCTTGCGCCGAAAGCATCGGCCAGGGACCAAACGGCGCGACAGCGTGCGCGCCGGCTGGGCCGGTTCACGAGGCGGGGCGAAACGCGATTGATCAACTGAGGCGGGCTATCCGGCGGGAAGGACACGTTCACGGCGCGGGGCCGCACGTGCCTCCTGAATGATGATGAGGCAGCGAGAATGCAACCGGCCGGCATGGCAGCGCCGGCAGGGTGGGAAGGGCGTCATCCGGATGGCGAGGTGGCTGTCGAACACCTGTACCGCGAGAATCAGTCGAGTCAATCTATCAGCGTCCACCACAACCGGGCATGGACGCCGCCGGCCGAGGCCGGAGGAAACGGTCGCCGCATCGAGAAGGGGCTGGCCGTGGAAACAAGTTGGACGGGCGATGCGGGGCACGATGCCGCGGCACGATCGCCCGGCTCAGAATCAACGCCTCATTGTTTTGCACCCACTAGTTTCTGTCAAGCGCAATTCCTCCTGCCGCAGCCCGGAACCCTCGTCCCAGCCACGTAATGCCGGGCTTTGCGGCCGCGTCATCGCTACCATCCCCCCGCCATGCCTGTATTCGTGAACTGGCTGCTGCGGCTGTTGCCGACGAATCCGATCTGCATGAGGCTTGTGCAGGGCGGCTCGAAGCGCATGCGGCACTTGTACATCCGCATGGGGTACCTGGCGGCAATGATCGTCGTCCTGCTGCTGGTCCTGATGAGCAGCATCGGGAGCCGCTCGCTGTCGCTGCGCGATCTGGCCACCGGCGGCGCGACGATGTTTGACTGGGTGAGTTACCTGCAGGTCGGACTGATCTGCATCCTGACGCCGGTGTTCATGGCGGGGGCGATCGCCCAGGAAGCCAACCCCCAGACCTGGGACATCCTGCTCACCACGCCGCTGAACAATCTGCAGATCGTCTTGGGCAACCTCTTCGGCCGGCTGTTCTTCGTGTTGGCGCTCCTGTTCAGCAGCCTTCCGCTGTTTGCGGTGACGCAGTACTTCGGCGGCGTGCCGGGCAAGTCGATCTTCGCGAGTTACGCCATCGCCTCTTGCAGCGCGCTGATTGTGGCGGCGATCGCGGTCACGCTCTCGGTCACGCGCACCGCAGGCAAGCGCGCGGTGTTCGTCTTCTACATCAGCGTGATCATGTACCTGTTCATCACTGCGGCGATCGACGTGAATTTGCGCAAGCCAGTGGGCGTGGCGGGCACAGCGAACTGGACCACGGTGATGACGCCGCTCAACCCCTTCCTCGCGCTGGAGGTGCTGCTGCGCTCCAACTCGTACAAGCCGCACGATCCGGTGGATCACGTCAGTTCGCTGTGGCTGACGAAAATATGGTTCACGCGGCCGATCGCGACGTTCTGCTGGCTGTGCATCGGGCTGAGCGTGTTCATGATGCTGGTCTCGGCGGTGTGGGCACGCACGATCGGCGCAAAGGTGGGCGCGGTGCCGTGGTATCGCAAGATCTTCGGCCTGGGGGCCAAGGGCGCGACCGAACGGCCGGCGCGAACTGTCGGCCACAACCCGATCTCGTGGCGCGAATCGGTGGCCCGCGGCAAGACGCTGCCGGCCCTCGTGGGACGCTGGGGATTCGTCACCATTGGCGTCGGCGTCGCGGTCCTGATGGTTCTGCTGTTCCACACCGGATCGTGGACCGGGCCGGAACTGCAACTGGCCGTGACCGCGGTGGTCGCGGCCGAGATCGTGATCATTTCGCTCGCCGCCCTGAACATGAGCGCAACCGCCGTCAGCCGCGAGCGCGAGGACGGGACGCTCGATCTCATCCTCACCACGCCCATTCAGCCCGGGCCGTATCTCGCTGGCAAGTTGCGCGGCCTGATTCAGTTCCTGCTGCCGATGATGGCGGTGCCGTTCGCGACGATGCTGATTCTCGCCGTCTACGTGCTTGGTGGAGGCTTCGGTCGCAAGGGTGGCGTCGAGATCACCGCACCCCTTGCCAACGGCAGCGGCAACGTGACGGTGCCTCTGGTGCTGCCCGAGGCCGCGCTCGCGCTGCCGCTGGTGCTCGTGCCGTTCGTCGCCTTCTGCGTGATGGTCGGCCTGCACTGGTCGATCCGCAGCAAGGGCACGATCTCGAGCGTGATCGCGGCGGTGTTCATCGTCATCGCGGCCGTGGGCGTGGTGAGCCTGTGCGGCATCGCCACGGCCGGCGCGCTGGATGTCGTCGGCGGCGTGATCAACACCTTCAGCCCGATCAATCTGCTGCTGGCCTTGGTGTACCCAGCCGATCGAGTGCCGGGAGCGATCGGCAACAGCCTGATTGCCGGGCGAACGAGCCTGGTGATCGGCGCGATGATCGCGGCCGCGCTATACATGGCGATCGTGTATGCCATGCACACCAACAACAAGCGCACGTTCATGATGACGGTGCGAAGGCTCGCGGGCCAGACTTAGACATCGCCGCTTGCCCACGAGGTATGCGCGTGTGCATCAGGGACATCGCACGAGATTGCGCGCGAGGCCGCAAGCGAAGGCTTATACTCCCCATACGCACGGAGGTGACTCATGGCGACGGCTGCTCCTCATACCACGCACAGCGTTCCGCGCATCTACGACGAGGAAGGCGACCAGTTGCTTGAGGCCGATCGCCGGTCCGACCGCGTGATCCTGCTGCCGGCGGGCGATCCGCGCCAGGCCGGCACGTCGCGCGACCGCATTCGCATTCAGTGGGGCCAGATGCTGCTGAGCGACCTGCTGTCGCGCCGCTATCGCACGCTGGTGTGCGGGGTCAATCCCGATGACAACAGCCGCGGCATCATCGGCGAACTGGCGGCCATTTTGCCCACAAGCCAGTGGCACGCTGAGACCATCACGCAGTACGCCCGCTCGTTCTCGCGCTCAATGTCAAAGGACGAGGTGCTCGTGCTGAAGTACGACATGGACCTGGTGGAGGTGCTGGCCCTGCTGCGACCGGCCGGGCGCGATCATTTCACTCTGGACGACCTCAAGCGCGGCTTCAAGAAGGTGGCTCAGATGGTCGAGAGCCGCTACGACCGGCTGCCGGTCGCGAGCGTGAGTTTCCTTGGTGCGAAATCCAACCGCCTCGTCGATTCCTCGAGCGGCGGCAAGGAACCGACGTTCGAGAGCGTCCTCAAGACAATGTATGAGGCGGGCTACCGCGGCGATGTCTTCCCATCGCTGGCGATGTGGGAGATGGCCCCGACAGGCGTGTTCGCGTCCTATCCCTTCCCCAACGCGCTGAAGGTCATGCGCGCGGGCGGATTCTGACCTACGTCGCTTGCGGCTGTGTGACGTCACACCAGAACCGTGCCCGGATTCTCAATCAACTGCCGCAGCGTCTGCAGGTACTGGGCTGCCATCGCGCCGTCGATGACGCGGTGATCGAGGCTCAGCGTTGCGTTCATCTCGTGGCCGATGGTCAGTTGATCGTCGCGCACAACCGGCTTCTTCAACGCGGCTCCGACGGCGAGAATCGCGCTGTTGGGAGGATTGATGATCGCGGTGAAGTTGTCCACGCCGAACATGCCGAGGTTGGAGATGGTGAAGGTCGAGTCGCTCATCTCCTGGATGTTGAGGCCGCGCGTCCGGGCCTTCTCGGCCAGGTGCTTGCTCTCGGCGGAGATCTGCCGCAATCCCTTGGCGTCGGCGTTGCGCACCACGCCGACGACCAGCCCGCCGCCGCGCTCCTCGGGCAGCGAGATGGCGATGCCGACGTTGACCTCGCCGAGGATCTCGATGTGATCTTCCGCCCACGCGGCGTTGAAGTACGGATGCTTGTGAATCGCCAGGGCGCAGGCGCGCACGAGAAAGTCGTTGACGCTGAGTTTGACGCCCTGATCTTCGAGCTGCCGGTTGAGCGTCGAGCGCAGGTCGAGCAGCGGATCCATGTTGAACGTGACGGTGACCTGGTAGTGCGGGATGGTCTGCTTCGATTCGACCAGCCGCCGCGCGATGATCTGCCTCATGTTCGAGAGCGGAACCATCTGCGCCTCCAGCCCGCCGTCTGAAACTGCGGCCGGCCCCGGAATCTCCCTTGGCGCCGCCTTTGCCGGCAGCGTGGAAGCCGGCTCCTTCTCCACGCGCGTGGCGAGGACCTCCTGTTTGCTCGCCGGCGGCCGGGCCTTGGCGGACGGCGCCACGGCGCGGCTGGTCTCCTTCGCAGCATCGATCGCGGCGATCACATCGCGCTTGATGACGCGACCGCCCGGGCCAGTGCCTTCGATGGCGCGCACATCAATGCCGTGCTCATCAGCCATGTGCCGCGCGACGGGACTGATGCGCAGGCGGCCGTTGGTCTCGACGTCGCCTGCTGCCTCTTCAGGTTCCTCCGCCGCGGCCTTGCCTGGCTTTGCGGGGGGTGTGCGCTCTGGAGGAGCCGGCCGCTCGGCGACTGCAACGCTGCCGCGCGATTCGCCGCGCTCGTCTTCACCCGCTGCTTCCTTGGCTTTCGCGGCGGCCTTCTTCGTCGCCGCCGGTTCAGCGGACGCTGCAGCCGAGCCGGATGATTTCGACGCGCCGGCGCCCTCGCCATCGAGCACCGCGATGACCGTGCCCACGTTCACCTTCTGGCCTTCAGGGACGCTGATCCTGGAGATCACCCCGTCGTCGTACACCGCCATCTCCATCGTGGCCTTGTCGGTCTCGACGTCGGCGATGACATCGCCGGCGGAGACCTTGTCGCCTTCCTTCACATTCCACTTGATGATGGTGCCGGCCTCCATCGTGTCCGAGAGGCGCGGCATGGTGATGTCAATGGGCATGGGACTGATTCTAAACGGGCAGACCGGCTTGGGCCGGTCCGCCGGAATCCGGCGGACGCCTCACGCGTTGTACGTCACCGCCCGCACGCATTCGCAGATCTTGCGCGCGTTGGGCAGCATCTCCTGCTCGAGGTTGTACGCATACGGCGCGGGCACATCGTCGGAATGCACGCGCCCGACGTAGTTGTCCAGATCGTCGAAGCAGTATCGATGAACTTGTGAAGCGATCTCTGAGCCCGGCGAGCCAAAACTCCACGACTGATCGACGACGACGCAGTAGTTGGTCTTGCGCACCGATTTGATGATCGTGTCGATATCGAGCGGGCGTATGGTCCGGCCGTCGATCACCTCGCACTCGATGCCTTCCTTCGCCAGTGTCTCCGCCGCCTCGAGACAGAAATACAGCGGCCGGCCGAAACTCACAAGCGTGCAGTCCCCCCCACTGCGGCGAATCTTCGCTTTGCCGAAGGGAACTGTGTATTCCTCCTCGGGCACCTCGCCCTTGGTGGACAGCAATCGCTCCGATTCCAGGAAGAACACGGGATCGTCACCGCGGATCGCTGCCTTGAGCAGTCCCTTGGCGTCGTACGGATCGAACGGGATCGCCATCTTCAGTCCGGGCACGTTTGAATACAGGCCTTCGACGCACCATGAGTGGGTGGAACCAAGCTGCCCTCCCGCGCCGTCGTTGCCGCGGAAGACGATCGGGCAGCCGAACTGCCCGCCCGACATGTACAGCATCTTCGGCGCGTTGTTAAGAATCGGATCGGCCGCGACGAGGCTGAATGACCAACTCATGAACTCAACGATCGGGCGCAGACCCATCATCGCCGCGCCGATCGCCATGCCGGCGAAACCGGATTCGGAGATGGGCGTGTCGATGATTCGGCGCGGGCCGAACTCCTCCAGCATGCCCTTGCTGACCTTGTACGCGCCGTTGTACTGCGCGACTTCCTCGCCGATGAGGAAGACGCGCGGGTCGGCCCGCATTTCCTCGCTCATCGCTTCGCGGAGCGCATCACGAAATTCGATCTCTCGGGTGGCCATGGGTCTTCAGGCGTTGTCCTTCAGCATCTGCGGCGGCTCGGTGCCGGCGTACGGCCCCCACTGCTCCACGTACACGTCCTTGTACAACTCGCTGATCGGCGGCTCAGGCGAGGCATCGGCCCATTCCACCGCGGCGCGAATCTCGTCCTTCACCTCGCGCATCAGTGCCTCGTAGTCGTCCTTGGACCAGCCGCGATCATTGGTCATGTGCTCCGCCAGCCGCTCGATCGGATCCTGCGTTTCGTACTGTTCCTCCTCCTCGCGCGTCCGGTACTTGCGCGGGTCGGACATCGAGTGGCCCTTGTAGCGATAGGTGCGGATGTCCACGAACGCGGGCCGACTCGACTCGCGGCACTTGTCGGCGACGGCCTTCATGCCTTCATACACCTTGATCACGTCCATGCCTTCGATGACGGCGCTATCGATGCCGTACGCGACTGCCTTGGCGCTGATGTCGTGGCCCATGGTCGTGCCGCGCGAGATCGATGTGCCCATCGAGTAGCCGTTATTCTCGACGCAGAAGATCACCGGCAGATCAAACAGGCCCGCAAGGTTCATCGCCTCGTGGAACGCGCCCTGGTTCAGCGCGCCATCGCCGAGGAAGCACAATGTCACCTTCGACGACTTGCCCTTGTTGATCACCTCATCGGTGTATTTGGTCGCGAAGGCGAGTCCGGCGCCGAGCGGCGTCTGGGCTCCGACGATGCCGTGCCCGCCGTACAGGTGATGCGTCTTGTCGAACATGTGCATCGACCCGCCCTTGCCCTTGGCACAGCCGCCGATCTTGCCGAACATCTCCGCCATGCAGTATTTCGGATGCATGCCGCGCGCCAGCGCATGGCCGTGATCGCGGTAGGCGGTGACGATGGGATCATCGGGCTTGACCGCCGCCGTGCAGCCGACAGCGACCGCCTCCTGGCCGATGTACACGTGGCAGAAGCCGCCGATCTTCTTGTTCTGGTACGCCTGCATGCAGCGCACCTCGAACTCGCGGATCAGCAGCATGTCGCGCAGCCACGAACGCAGGGTCCGGGTATCGATGGCGCGAGGCTCAGGTTTGTTCTGCTTTCCGGTCCCGCCAGGTCGATTGGGCTGCGGGGAAGTGAGTTTCTCGGTCAAGTATGCCATTCGCTGTTCGATTGGAAGCCCGCATTCTAGGGCGGGCAGGCGTGGAGGGAAGACTTCATCGGCCAATGACGGCGTCATGCTGAGGAGATTATCGGCCATGCCCGCAGGCTTTCCCGCTGTCGCGCCGACGGCAGGCTTGCAACGCCGCAAGAAAACTGCATGCGAATTGAACGACTTTCTGCAGGGCGTGAATTACTGTTTTCGTGTCTCTGACGACGCGCGCTCGATTCGCCGGTGATCGTGCTGGCGGCAGAGCGTCGATACATCGAACCGGAAGAACATCATCAGGGTTTCGCCTTGGCGACGCTTCAATCAAATCATCTTCATCGGGAGACCAGCGAGTCCCGCGCATGGACGACGCTCGTCGAATTGCTTTCCACCCGAGCCGCACTCCAGGCGAATCAGACTGCCTTCATCTTCCACAACGACGGCGAGAGCGATGAGGAACGTCTGACCTACGCCGAACTCGACCGCAGTGCGCGACAGATCGCGGTCGAACTGCAACGACGCTGCCAGACGGGCGATCGAGTCCTGCTGCTTTATCAGCCGGGCCTGGATTTCATCCGCGGATTCTTCGGCTGCCTGTACGCGGGCATGATCGCTGTGCCGGCATTCCCGCCGAGTTCAGCCCGCAACGAGCGCTCGACCGGTCGGCTGGATGCCATCGTCAATTGCGCCGCGCCCGCCGCGATCTTGACGGCGTCACGCACGCTTGAACTCGTTATGAGCACCGTCTCGGCCATCGGGCACACGATCTGCACCGATTCACTGGCAGCAGGCTCGGAGAGTCAGTGGCGCGCGCCGGACCTGCATTCGAGCACGGTCGCCTGCCTGCAGTTCACCTCGGGTTCGACCTCCACTCCCAAGGGCGTGGTGCTCTCGCACGGCAATCTGCTGCACAATTCCACGACGATCGCTGAGGCTTTCGAACACTGCGAACGCAGCGTTGGCTGCAACTGGCTGCCGCCGTACCACGACATGGGATTGATTGGCGGCATCCTGCAACCGTTGTTCGTGGGCTTCCCGCACGTGATGATGTCGCCGGCGTCGTTCCTGCAGAAGCCCCTGCGCTGGCTGGCAGCGATCTCCCGATACAAGGCAACCACCTGCGGCGCACCGGATTTCGCATACGACCTGTGCGTCAAGAACATTCGCACGGAGGATGCGACGGCTCTGGACCTAAGCAGCTGGGACCTCGCCTTCTGCGGGGCGGAACCGATTCGCAGCCGCACGCTGCAGCGCTTCGCCGAGACCTTCAAGCCCTGCGGATTCCGGCTCGAGGCGTTCTATCCCTGCTACGGCCTGGCAGAGGCAACGCTGATGGTGACCGGTGGCAGCAAGGCTGCAGGGCCGATCATGCGCAATACGGCCGCTGATGCCTTGCGCGACAACCGCCTGAGCACGCCCGACGGCAGCCTTGCGCGAACACACACTCTCGTGGGCTGCGGGCGCGCTCGCTCCGATCATCGCGTTGTGATCGTCGATCCGAATACGCGCCGCGAACTTCCCGAGGAGTGCATCGGTGAAATCTGGGTGGCGGGTGGCGGCGTCGCCCAAGGTTACTGGAAGCAGCCTGAACTCAGCCTCGAAACCTTCGGCGCAACGCTCGCGCATGGCGACGGCGTGCGATACCTTCGGACCGGCGACCTGGGGTGCCTCAGCGGCGGCGAACTCCTCGTCACCGGCCGCATCAAGGACCTCGTCATCGTGCGCGGTGTCAAACACTATCCGCACGACATCGAACAGACCGTTCAGTCAAGCCACCCCGCCCTGGAAGGGTGCGTCGGGGCCGCCTTCGCCATCGACGAGGACGCCCAGGAGCGACTCGTGATCGCGCACGAGGTGCAGCGGGCCCAGCGCAAGACGCCTCCTGATGAGATCGTCGGAGCGATCCGCCAGCACGTAGGCGAACATCATCACGTGCAGCCGCATGCGATCGTGCTTCTCAAGCCCGGTCAGATTCGGCGCACCTCCAGCGGCAAGATCCAGCGCATGGCCTGCCGTGCCGCGTACCTCAACGGGGAATTCGAGACCCTGGCGGCGTGGACAGCCGGTGATGGCGCACTCAAGCACGAGCGGCCGGTCGAGAAGGCGGATGCACCGGCCATTGATCCGCGCACGCAAGCGCTCGAGCGCTGGCTGCAGGAGCAACTGGCTCAGGCTGTCAACCTTTCCGCCGAGCAGATCGATCCAACCGAGCCGTTCGCGCGCTACGGCCTCGACTCAGCCAACGCCGTGAGCCTTGCCGGGGCGGTCTCGGAGAGAGTCGGCCAGGACCTGCCCGCGACGCTGTTCTGGGATTACCCGACGATTCGATCACTCGCCGACGTCCTCGTGAAGGAGCATGGCGTCGGCCAACTCACGGCATCCGCCGCATGACTACACACACCGCCGCCAATCTCACAGCCAGCAAGCCAGGCGCGGCCGCGCCACCGCACGCGCTGGGCAAGGCGGTGTACAACCCGTTCCTGCCGGAGTTTCGTCAGAATCCGCATCCATTTCTCCGCCGCTTGCGCGAGGACGATCCGGTTCATTACTCGTCGATCATGGGGGTGTGGCTGCTGACGCGCTACGCCGATGCCGTGTCGGCGATGAAGGATCATCAGCACTTCAGTGCCAGCACGCGGCACTGGAAGGACCATGAACGCTTCTTCTACCGGCAGGATCTCGGTCCGAACAGTCCGCTGTCGGACGTCTACAACCGATGGATGCTGCAGCTCGATCCGCCCGATCACACGCGCCTGCGAGCCCTGCTGAACAAGGCGTTCACACCGCGCGTCGTGGACGCGATGGCGCCGAGCATTCAGGGCGTCGTGGATGAACTGCTCGATCGAGTGGAGTCGCGCGGCTCGATGGACTACATCGCCGACTTCGCGTATCCGCTGCCGGTCATGGTGATCTGCGATCTGATGGGCATCCCGCGCGAGGATCAGGGAAAGATCGAGGCATGGTGCCGCGACCTGCTGCCGTCTTTCGCGGCGGCGGTCTCGCGCGCCACGGTCGCTGACACCAACAAGTCGCTCGCCGAGTTTCGCGACTACTTTCGCGACCTGACCAACAAGCGGCGCAAGGACCCGAAGAACGATCTGCTCAGCGGCCTGATCGCGGCCCGCGACCAGGGCGACAAACTCTCCGACGATGAACTCTTCGCGACCTGCATCCTGCTGGCCTTCGCCGGCCACGCCAGCGCCGTGCAGGCAACGGTCAACACGCTTGTGCTGCTGCTGCGGTATCCCGATGAACTGGCAAAACTGCGCCGCGATCCGTCGCTGATCGAATCGACGGTCGAGGAATCGCTGCGCTTCGAAAGCCCCCTGCAGATCATCTTTCGAACCACGACGCAGGAGACGCCGATCGGGGGCAAGGTCATTCCCGCGAACCAGATGGTGTTCGTCTCGCTGGTGGCGGCCAATCGCGATCCTGCCCAGTTCTCCGAGCCCGACCGCTTCGACATCACGCGCAAGGACAACAAGCACGTCGCCTTCGGTTTCAACATTCACTACTGCGCCGGCGCTCCGCTGGGACGGGCCGAGGCGCAGATCGCGACAGAGACGGTGTACCGCCGCTTTCCAAACATCCGCCTGCAGTCGGAGACCTTCGATCGCGAGCCAAGCCTGATTCTGCGCGGCATCCGTTCGCTGCCGGTGCTATTTTGACTGCATGATGGCGCTTGGACCGGATGAGGTGCATCTTTGGAATGTGGATGTCAGCGGCCTTGTCGTGGCGGAGGCCCGCCGCGATCTCGTGCATGCGGAATGCAATGAGGCGGACGCAATCAGCCTGCAGCGGGGGCGCGATGACTTCATCCGCCAGCGTGCATCCCTGCGGCGGCTCCTGAGTACCTACACAGGTCAGAAGCCCAATGCGCTCAAGTTCACGCGCGGAGCCGCCGGCAAGCCCGCGCTCCTCGATCGCCAGCCTCAGATTGAATTCAACCTCTCACACTCCGGCACGCACACGCTGATCGGCGTGAGCAGTGGGCGCGCGATCGGGGTTGATGTGCAGGTCGTCAGACGCGGCGTGCGCTGCCTCGATCTCGCGCGGCGGTTCTTCTCGCATGCGGAGCGCGCCTACATCGAGTCCGTCGCACCTGCAGACATCGATCGCGCGTTCTTTGATCTCTGGACGCTGAAGGAGGCGTGGTTGAAGGCGACCGGCGCGGGCATCTCGGGCGGGCTCGATCGATTCAGCGTCGATACGACTGCTGATCCGCCGCGACTGTGCCTGGGCGACCAGCCGGATCTGCCGCCGTGGGTGCTGCGACGCGTGCCAATCGACAACGAAACGCTCGCAGCTGTCGCGCTGCAGGGCAACGCCAAGGCGGTGATTCGAGTTGGAAACTGGCGACCGGCCGAGAGCGCCCCCACGACCGCAGCGTTACGAGGCAGCCTTGCGTGAAACGTCATTCGTCTCACCGGCGGCTGGTGTCGCCGATGGGAGCGAACCGACCACGGCCGAGCGATACATGCCCATGTTCGGATAGACCTTGGCGGGCACGCCCATGGCCATGGCGTTGACTGGCACATCGCTGATCACCAGACTGTTGGACGCAATGCACGCGCCGTCGCCGATGCGGATGTCACCGAGCACCACGGCCCCGGCGCCGATGAACACATCGTTGCCGAACACCGGCACGCCGCTGTTCATGTTCTGGCCGATCGTGACGTTGTGCATGATGCCACAGCGGTCGCCGAAGACCGCGCCGGGGTGAATCACCACCATGCCCGGATGCACGATGTGGAACTTCTCGCCGATCTTCATCGCGCGGTCGATGGCGACGCCGGTGATGATCGGCGCGAACACGGCGCAGAAGCCGTAGATCTTGCCCAGCAGCCATCGCAGCGGTTGCAGACGCTGGCGCTCTCCCCACTGGCCGAAGCGATAGAGCGCCATCGCCCACAAGGCGCGATGACGCCAGGAGCGGCCGTAAACATTGAAATCGTGGCGGATGCGTTCGAACATGCGACATCCCCTGCCGTCGGGAAAAGCCCTGAATCCCAATGACATCGGCTGCCTGCATGCCGTTTTTCAATGAATCAGCCCGCTAGGGCCAAAACGCGAGTGAAAGGACTCGAACCTTTAACCTACGGCTTCGTAGGCCGTTGCTCTATCCAATTGAGCTACACTCGCTTGAGAGTCGCGATCATAGCAGGCCGCGCCGCACACGTCCTCGCGTGCTTGCTTTCCCGCCGCTGCCCGCGATAATACGCGGCTTTCTCCGGCCCGGACATCGCGCGCCGCTCCTCATCAACCTTCTCTCCACCGACAGGATTCCCGCTCGTGCCCAATCTTCAGTCTGCCCGGAAGCGCATGCGACAGGACGCCAAGCGACACTCGCGCAATCTTTGGCGCAAGCGCCGCATCAAGGATCAGGTCAAGTCGCTCGAGAAGGCGCTGCACGGCAGCGACTCCAAGGCGGCCCAGGCTGAGTTCAACAAGACCTGTTCGGTGCTCGACAAGATCGCGGCCACGGGAACCATTCACCGCAACACCGCTGCCCGGCGCAAGAGCCGACTGTCGCGCCGCCTGAAAGCGATGCAGCAGAAGAAGGCCTGACCGGCCGTGGTTCAAACCAGCCGGTCACGCTCGCCCTCTCGCACAACTCCGCGTGCGTCCTCCCGCCCGGCTGGAACCATCCAGCAATATCTCGATGTCTCGAAGCGCCCGCTGCAGATTCTCGCGTTTCTGCTGCCGCTGGTGATCGCCTACGAGATCGGGCTGGCGCTGCTTCTGAGATCTGAGAACGGGGTGCTGA
>Ga0111539_10001062_pt1 | contig 36189 bp, 18 predicted proteins | sample RhiMethybrSRZTD1_FD_79667 | JGI IMG/M metagenome (GOLD analysis project Ga0111539, IMG submission 79667) | Populus rhizosphere microbial communities from Tennessee, USA - Rhizosphere MetaG P. TD hybrid SRZTD1 (version 2) (version 2) | ecosystem: Host-associated > Plants > Roots > Rhizosphere >...
AGTACAGCTCGTCATCAGTGCCGAACGCGGCCGCGTCGCTCGGCGGCCTGCACTCTTTCTGTTTTGACCCTGACCGCTGCAACCAGCCAGAACACACCGAGCGCCGTGGCAATGATGGCGGGCCGATATTGCCGCCACGGCAGACGCTCCGTGCGGTAGCTGAGATGCCCATTCCCGACCCGAAGAACCTCTGCGCCGATGGACCAGCTATCGCCGACGAGCATGCCGAAGAACACCATCATGACCGACACGATGATCACTGCGGCTATCAGAGCCAATCGTTCATCACTAGAGAATCGATGCGTGACTGCCCCGACCAGTTGGTATGCGATTATCACGTACGCGAAGGCGAACACGAAGAGGACGACGACGTCGAAAATGATGTCTCGTTGCTGGGCGTACTCACGCACAGTCCCGACGTCGATTGCATGACTCTGAGAGATCCTCACGAACAGCATCGCCATGCACTGGTCGCGGACGTCTGCATATGGACCGGCGCCCTGCTGCCGAAGCGGTGACACATCGGCATAGGCGATGGCCCAACTCTCCGCCGTCGCAGCCTCGGCACGGAGGTGACCCCGGTCGGCGAATCGGTCTAAATGCAACGGTCGCGGTGGCTCCGCTGGGATTTCACATCGACGCGCTTGGCCGTTCGCGGCTGGAGCCGGCAAGCGTTTGGATAGGATGACCACTATCAGAAGCATCAACGCCACCGCAACGACTGCGCGAACTGTGCGACCCATCCGCGCCTCCGGCCATCAGTTTGACACCGCGCCTGGGGTAGGGTTCGGTGGAGTCGAGGATCTGATCAAGAGATGGGAGGGTGGGGCGCCCTGCGGTAAAGCGTTTCTTCTGAGGCTTTTGTCAGATTCGCGAGGAGCGAGTCGGACCAAGCCGCCCCCTGTGGCTCATGTCCGGTTCCGTTGAATGGACTAGCTGCCAACTGCTCAACGAGCGCTTGCCCGTCGAGATTCAGCTCGAGCCCGGCCCGCTCCTCCCGAATCCGCGTACTCGTCGATCGTTCAGACGCCCACGCGCTCCGGCGTCGACGGTCTCGTCGGACGCCGGTTCTGCTGGGGCTGAGCGTGCCGCCGGCTGTGCTCCATGACGTGGCGGCACGCGTCGCGGAACCGCGCCTCGAGCGCGCGCGCCTCCGGTCCGGCGAGCGGGCCCAGACGCTGCCAGGCCGTCTGCGCGTCCCTGACGGCATCGGCCGCCGCCCGCCACTTGGCTTCTTCGTTCGAGCGCCCTCCGCCTATCGCGTTGCCTGCGAGCGCCGAGCGCAGCCGCGCCGCGAGCAGCTCGGTCGCCGACAGGTTCGGCGCCGGTTCCTTGACGTCCGTCAGGAACGACTCGACGCGGGCGATCAGTTTTTCCATGCGCTGGCGAATGCCGGCCGGATCGAGGTCCGTCCCGCGGAACGCCTCGCCGTGCCGTTCGACGATCTGCGTGAGCGCGGCCTGCCAGCGTTCGGCGACCGGCTTCACCTCGGGGCCCGGAATCGGCACGCTGCGGTTCCAGGTCGTGCGCAGGGTCTGCACCCGTTCGGCGAGATCGCCGGGCGTCTCGTCGGCCGCGCCCAGCTGTTCGAGCTCGACGACGAGCCCCTCGCGCTCGGCCAGCTTGCCGGCCATCGCGATCTGGTGGCGGTTGTGGTACCGCTCGAAGAATCGATCGGCGGCGCCGCGGAAGCGGGCCCAGATGGCCTCCGACTTGCTCCGGCGCACCGGGCCGATGTTCTTCCACTCCGACTGGAGGCGCTTCATCTCGCTCGACGCGGCGTCCCACTCGGTGGACTCGGCCAGTTGTTCGGCACGCTCGCAGAGCGCTTCCTTTCTGGACATGTTGTCGGTCCAGGTCTTCTTCCGGGTCGCGAGGTCCTCGCGCCGGCGCGCGAAGAACGTGTTGCACGCAGTTCGGAAGCGCTGGCCGAGGTCGCGCTGGGCATCGCGCGGGACCGGGCCGGCCTGTTGCCAGAGCGTCTGCAGCTCCTGGAAGCGGGCCGTCGCCTTGCCCCAGTCACCCGACGTTGCGAGAGTTTCGGCTTCCTCCACAATCGCCGTCTTCTGCTGGAGGTTGACGTCGCGCTCCGAGCGCAGCTGCACGAAGTAGCTCTCGCACCGGCTCCGGATGAAATCGGTCGCGGTCCGGAAGCGATCCCACAGCCGCTGCGCCGAATGACGCGGCGCCTCGGCGACCTCGTGCCACTTGGCGTGGAGCTCGCGGAGCGCGCGGGCCGTGGCGGCGAGATCGGAGGTCGTGCCCGTTTCCACGTCGGACTTGAGCGACGCGACGATCGCCTCGGCCATCGCAATGAGCTGTTCCTGGCGCTGGGCGTTCGCGAAGCGGCGCCAGTCGTCCATCTCGCGAAGCTCGCGGACGCGCGGCGCGACCTGCTCCTGGAGCGCGCGGAGCTTGGCGGCCGCCTCGTCGATCTCGTGTGCGCTCTCGACCTTGGGCAGGATGTCGAGCCCGGCGCTGATGTCGCGCATCAACCGATCGCCTTCGCGGAGCGTGATCGTGTCGGCCTCGACGGCCCGACGGGCCCGTTCGGCGAGCCTGGTCAGCTGGCCGACGAGGTTCTGCTGGGTCTGGGCGACGGCTTCGCGCCGCGCGGCGTCGCGTGCCGCCTCGCGCGCGGCGAGGGCGTCTTCGACTGCCTTGAGCCGCGCCGCCAGCTCGTCGGCCGGGCGGGACGCCTCGGCCAGCATCGCGGCGTGGCTGCGCGCCTCGCGGCTGAGCGACGGCCAGCGCGCCGAGGCCGCCGCAGCATCGTCCTGCGACGTCAGGGCCTCGGCTTCGCCGACGAGCGCGTCGAGCTTGACGCGCGCCTCGGCCAGCAGCGTTCCCAGCTCGTGCCGCTTGAGGCACGCAGCCACCGCCCTGGCGAATCGCTCCGCTAACCGATCGGCCTCCGGGCCAATGCCGATGAGCGGGGTCAGCGATTGCCACTCTTCTTCGATCGGATGCAGTTGCGCGAGGACGTCGTCGCCGTCGAGCGTTTCGACCCGGGCGCAGAGCGCGTCGCGCGTGGCGATCGCCTCCCCTCGCTGACGGGCCTGTTCGGCCGCGGCCTCGATCTCGCGTTCCCGCTGTGCGACGGCCGCCTCGGCAACGGCCACGCCACGCGCGAACCGGTCGAGGAGCGCGGCGTCGGTCACGCCAAGGGACGCCCATTCCTCGCCGAGACGCGCCAGTGCCGTCCGTGCGCTCTCGACACTGGAGGGCTCGGCCAGCCGTTCGACCGCCTCGCAGGCGGCCAGCTCGCGCCGCCGCCGTTCTTCCTCAGCGGCCCGGCGGCTCTGTTCGGCCGCTTCAATCTCCTGGAGCACGGCGCGGGCGCGCCGGCTGACGGCTTTCTGCTGGCTCCGTGCCTCGATGGCCCGGACCAGGGCCACGTCCACGCCCGGCGCGATGACCCGTTCGAAGGCCGCCAGTGCCACCTCGCGGTGTTCACTGTTCTGGGCGACGTCCACCAGTTCGGCCGGATCGGTCAGGCGCTCGAGGGCGCCGAGGGCGGTCGCCTCGTTCTTGGCCAGCCTGGCGATGCCGCTGAGCGCGCGTTCGTCCTGCGTCTGGGCCAGCGCGGCGGCGCGAATGGCGTCGGGCGCCTCGCTCCTGGCGATGGTCGCGAGCCGGCGCGGATCGCTCAAGGCGCGGACAGCGCCCATCGCGGTCGCCTCGTCGGGTCCTGCGGTGGCGAGCGCGAGGAGCTTGTCGGAGGCGCGGTCGCGTGTTTCCGGATCGGCGTCGCCGGCCGCGACGCGGCCGAGCACGGACGGGTCCGTGATCCTGCAGATCGCGGCACGGCGGACACGCGCGTCCGGGTCGCTTTCTGCAAGGACCGCGAGCTCCGCGGCGTCGTCCAGTTCTCGGACGGCTTCGAGACGGACCGCAGGGTCCGCATGCTTCCAGCGCGGTTGTGGCTTGAGTTTGTCGAGGAGGCCCATAGTACGAAGTGTCTCTCCTTAAGAAAGGACCGTGCCGTACTTGCACGATCCACGGAGTCGATCGGCGCGAACACGTCTGCGCCTTACTGCTCAGTTAGTTACAGAAAGTCTTCCTGATCGAGAGATGGCCGGAAAACGCGGGCAGGATCCGGGCTCCCGGATTTGTAATCCAAGAAGACGTTAGGCACGTCTTGAAGTCCGGTAATTCTTGAGGTCCGACGAGTCTTGAGGTCCGGCACTGCTCGAGGTCCGGTACTTCTTGAAGTCCAAGTTCACTTGAGGTCCCGCTCCACTTGAGGTCCCGTTCCACTTGAGGTCCCGTTGCGCTTGAGGTCCACGCTCGCGGTCTTTCGCCGCTCGCGGTCCCGAATCGCTTGAGGTCCGGTGCGTGCGTTGCAGTTTCTCCACACTGGCGCCGAGATGCCGGTTGCAGTTTCTGCAAACGTGTTTCGAGAGATCCCCGGAAAGTGGCGGGAGATGCTCGTGTCGCCTTCCGGCGCAGGTCTTGCCCCGTGGTCTGGCTATGGGTGTACGGACCGTTGAGGAATTGGTGGCCTATCAGTTCGCGATCACGTTCAAGGAAGAAGTCCACCGGCTGATTCGTGAGTCGCCACCGGCGCGGCGGGATTTCGAGTACCGGGGGCAAATCGAGGACGCGCTGAGCAGCATCGACGGCAACATCGCCGAGGGGTTCGGCCGCCGGCGCGCGACGGATTTCGCCAATTTCCTCGTGTACGCGCTTGGCTCGATTGCTGAAGCCAGAACACGGCTCCAGGATGGCATCCTGCGGGGCCACTTCGCCGCGGCGGACTGCGCGACGGCGTTCGCCTGGGCCGGCCGCTGCAGCCAGGTCACCCGCCGCCTGCGCGAAAGCCAACTGAAACTAATCGAACGCGACCGAGCGGCGCGCGCCCCCACATCCCGCCGGCCGTTCAGGCCGGAACGGCCAAGGCCGAGAAAACCACCACCCCGCCCGATTCGCCCCGACACGAAGCCCAGGCCCGAAGACCTCGAGGAGCACGAGGACCTCAAGTGATGTGGCACCTCGAGTGAACTTGGGCCTTCAGCGAACTTGGACTCCGAGCGGCGAAGACCGCGAGCGAGCGTGGATCTCAAGTGAAGTCGGACCTCAAAGTGAAGTGGGACCTCAAGTTGTCGTGGGACCTCAAGTGAGGAGGACCTCAAGTGTCCTTGGACTTCAAGCCGTGCCGGACCTCGAGAGTTGCCGGACCTCAAGTCGTGCCGGACCTCAAGAAGTCCCGGACCTCAAGTAGCGCCTAGATGATGTCTTCAAGTCTTGTCACGAGCCCGTCGAGTTGCTGGACGACGGCGCGGATCGTGGCGGGTTGGCTCAGATCGACGCCGGCGTTGCGGAGAAGCGTCATGGGATGGTCGTTGCCGCCGGCCGCCAGAAGCTCGAGATAGCGGTGGCGCGCGGCGGCCCGCGACGTCTCGTCGCCCTGGGTCATCTCCCCGGCGAGCTTGGCCGCCGACGCGAAGCAGGTCGCGTACTGGTAGACGTAGTAGGGCGTGTTGAAGAAGTGCGGGATCCGCGCCCAGGTGATCGGCGTCAGATCCTCGAGATCCACCGAATCGCCGTAGTAGGCGTCGAAACGCTCCTTGTAGAGCGCGCTCAGGACGTCGCCCGTGATCGGCTCGTCGCGCTCGACGCGGACGTGCGCGGCCAGCTCGAAATCGGCGAAGAGGACCTGCGTGTAGAACGTGCTCGTGATCGTGTCGATGGCGTGCTGGAGCAGCACGATCCGCTCGTCGCGGTCGGTTGCGCGCTCGAGCAGGTGCTCGAGCAGGAGCGCCTCCGAGAGCGTCGAGGGCACTTCGGCCACGAAGATCGTGTAGTCCGAGTAGACGAACGGCTGGCGCTCGTGGGTGAGCATCGTGTGCATCGAGTGGCCCATCTCGTGCGCCAGCGTGAAGACGTCGTCCAGCGTGTCCGCCCAGTTCATCAGCATGTACGGGTGCACGCCGTAGACGGGCGCCGAGTACGCGCCGCTGCGTTTGCCGTCGTTCTCGTAGACGTCGATCCAGCGCTCGCGGAAGCCGCGCCACATGCGCGCCTGATAGTCGTCGCCGAGCGGCGCGACGGCCCGCACGATCGGCTCGAGCACCGCGTCGTAGTCGTAGCGGCGGTTCCACTCGATGATCGGGATCGAGAAATCGTACGGGTAGTAGCGTTCGAGCTTGAGCGCCTTGCGCCGCAGGCGGTGATACCGGCGCAACGGCTCGGCGCCCGCGCGCGTCGTCTCAATCAGGTTGTCGACGACCGACCGCGGGATGTTGTTGCCGTGCAACGCCGCGTCGAGCGTCGTCGGATAGCCGCGCGCACGCGCGTGGAACCAGTCGCGCTGGCAGACGCTGTGGTAGAGCGTGGCGTAGGTGTTGAGACTATTGGCGTACGTGCCGTAGTGCGCCAGGAACGCCTGACGGCGATCGGCCTGCTGCCGGCTGGTGGCGAGCACGGCGCGGTACTGCCCGTAGGACATCGTGACGCGCTCGCCGGTGCTGAGCGTAATCTCCGGAAACTTCGCGTCGGCGGTCGACAGCGCCAGGTAGGCTTCGTTCGGCGCACTCGAGAGCCGGGTGGACAGCGACATCAGCCGCTCGCCCTGCTCGTTGAGGACGTGCTCCTGGAGCCGGTAGACCTCTTCGATCGCGAACCGGTAGACCGCCAGCTCCTCGTTCTCGCTCATCCACGTGCGGACGGTCTCGATCGGGACCAGGAGCAGCTCGGGACTGAACCACGACGTCGCTTCCTGCCAGCGCGCGAGCAGCGCCTGGATCTGCTGGCGGCGTCCGTTGACCTGGTTGTCGCGCTGGTCCTCGTCGTATCGCAGCGACGGGTAGAAGTAGACCTTGTAGGCGAGCTGCCCGAGCGCATCGTTGAGCCGGTAGGCGGTGAGGAGCCGGTCGGACCCCTGGGCGAGCGTCCCCTTGAGCGCGGCGTAGTCGCCGATGCGCTGCTCCAACTGGGCACGCGCCGCCTCCCAGAGGGTCCAGTCGGGGAAGATGTCCTCGAGGTTCCACTTGTGCGACTCGGCGATATCGGCCCGCGTTCGGGGGCGGGCCGGGGCATGCGTTGACATCCTGACGATCATACCCGCATCGTCGGTCCGGCCAGGAGCCGACCGGGGGTCCGAGGATCGTAGCTATAATCACTCGCCCCGTTTGCGTCTGGAGGCTCCATGTTGAGGCACTTGCGTCTGGTTTCGCTGTGCGCGGTCCTGCTCGGACTGGCGCTGTCCCCGTCGGTCCTCGGTCAGGCGCCCGCGACGCCCGCCGCGCCGGCCATTCCGGTGGCGACCGAGTTCGACGGCCTGCATTTCCGCTCGATTGGCCCGGCGTCGATGTCGGGCCGCGTCTCGGACCTGGCCGTCTACGAAGCGAATCCCGCGATCTTCTACGTCGGCACGGCGCACGGCGGTGTCTGGAAAACGACCAGCGCCGGCGCGATGTTCGAGCCGCAATTCCAGGACATGGGGCTGATGTCGATCGGCGATGTCACCGTGTCGCAGAAGGACCCGAATCTCGTCTGGGTCGGGACGGGCGAGTCGAACAACCGGCAGAGCTCGTCGTGGGGCGACGGCGTCTACAAGTCGACCGACGGCGGGAAGACCTGGCGTCACATGGGGCTGCGCGAGTCGCGGCACGTCAACCGGATCGTGATCGACCCGGTGGACAACAACATCGTGTTCGTCGCCGCCACTGGTCCACTCTGGGGCTCGGGTGGCGATCGCGGCGTCTACAAGTCCACCGACGCCGGCGCCACGTGGAAGTTGGTGCTGAAGGGGGTTGACGCCAACACGGGCGCGAACGATCTCGTCCAGGCGTTCACCGACCGCAACATCCTGTACGCGTCCATGTACACCCGGCAGCGGTCGCAGTGCTGCTTCAACGGCGGCGGAACGGGCGCGGGCATCTGGAAGTCCACCGACCTCGGTGAGACGTGGACGCGTCTCACCGCGACGCTTCCGCAGGGGCAGTTGGGCCGGATCGCGCTCGACGTGTACCGGAACAGCGCGAATCTCGTCTACGCCTTGATCGAAGCCGACGCCCCGTCCGGCGCCGCCGCGCCCGACGGGCGAGCCGGTGCAGCGGGCGCTGGCGCTGGTGCTGGCGCCGCCGGCGGTGGTGGTGGCGGCGGCCGGGGCGGTGGCGGCGGATTTGGCGGGGGCGGCGGCGCCAGCCAGAGCGGCTTGTACCGATCGGACGACGGCGGCGCGACGTGGCGCCGCGTCAACCCGACCAACCCGCGCCCGATGTATTTCAGCCAGGTCCGCATCGACGCGAAGAATCCGGATCGTGTCTACATGGGCGGCGTCGGCCTCCACATGACGAACGACGGCGGCCAGTCGATGGCGACCGACGCGGCGTTCGCCATTCACGACGACATCCACGCCATCTGGCTCAACCCGAACAACCCGGAGCACCTCATAATCGGCGGTGACGGCGGCGCGGCGGTCTCGTACGACATGAGCCGCACCTGGATCCAGTACCCGAACCTGCCTCTCGCGCTCTACTACCACGTGAGTGTGGACATGGACACGCCGTACAACATCTGCGGCGGTCTGCAGGACAACTACAACTGGTGCGGCCCGAGCGCCACGCGCTTCGGGCGCGGCATCAAGAACACCGACTGGTATCAGGTGCAGGGCGGCGACGGGTTCGTCGTGCTGACCGATCCGCGCGACTCGCGCTACGTGTACAGCGAGTCGCAGGACGGCAACATCCAGAAGAAGAATCGCATCACCGGCGAGGCGCGCAACATCCGGCCGAATTTCCAGAACGTGATCCCGGCCCCGGCCGAAGGCGCGCTGCCGTTCCGTTGGAACTGGGACACGCCCATGGTGCTCTCGGCGACCGACCCGACGGCGCTCATCGTCGCCGCCAACAAGGTCTTCAAGTCGAATGATCGCGGCGATTCGTGGACGGCCATCAGTCCCGATCTGACGACGAACGCCGATCGCAACGAGATCACCTTCATGGGTGTCCGGAACGCCGACATTCGCCTGTCGCGCAACGACGGCATCGTCGCGTACGCGACGATCGTGTCGCTCGCCGAATCGCCGAAACAAGCCGGTGTCTACTTCACCGGATCGGACGATGGTGTCGTGGGGATGTCGAGGGACGGCGGGAAAACGTGGGACACGAAGGTGGCCGCGCGGATGCCTGGCTTTCCCGCTGGCGGCTACGTCTCGGAGGTCGTCCCGTCGCGGTTCGACTCGGCCAGCGTGTACATCACGGTCGACGCGCACCGGCACAACGACTACAACACCTACATCTGGGTCAGCAACGACAGCGGGACGACATTCCGCTCCCTCAACGCGAACCTGCGCGGTGAGGTCGTCCGGACGCTGCTCGAAGATCCAAAGAACGCGGACGTCCTGTACCTGGGGACCGAAACGGGACTCTTCGTCACGCTGGATCGCGGCAAGAGCTGGCGCCGGCTCAAGGCGAATTTGCCGACGGTACGCATCGACGAGATGATCGTCCACCCGCGCGATAACGCGCTGATTCTCGGCACGCACGGACGATCGCTCTGGGTGCTCGATCACCTGGAGCCGATTCAGGAGTACGCAGCCGCGCAAGCGGCGGCGACGAGCGACGCGCGACTGTTTTCGGTGCCGACAGGGCTGCAGTTCCGGATGAAGGACGATCAGAACGAGGAGTTCTGGGGACACCAGTTCTTCCTCGGCGAGAATCCTCCGACCGATGCGGTGATTCAGTTCCACTTGAAGAAGCCGGTGACCGATCTGCGAATCAAGATCACCGATGCGGCCGGCCGTGACATTCGCGAGATCGTCGTGCCGAACAATCGCAATCAGGCCGGCCTTCAGACCGTGTGCTGGGACATGCGGCTGCAGCCGATCCCGGCGCCGGGCGGCGCCGGCGGCGCGGGCGGGCCGGGCGCAGCCGGCGGCCGCGCTGGTGGTGGCGGCGGAGGCGGCGGCCAGGCCGGGCAGGGTGGACGCGGCGGACCGGGTGGGGGACCAGGCGGCGGGCTGACGGGGATTCCCACGCCGCTGCCGGAGTCGGGCGTCGATCCCGTGAACCCCTGCGGCGGCGGCGGGGGCGGGGGCGGCGGCGGATTTGGCGGCGGCGGTGGTGGAAACATGGGCCCGCTCGTCTACCCGGCGACCTACAACGTGGCGTTGATGGTGGGCGGCAAGGCCGTCGACACGAAACCGATGCGGGTCGTGCCCGATCCGGCGATCCAGATGAACGATCTTCAGGCGAAGCGCTACTTCGACGTCGTCGCGGATCTGCACGAGATGCAGCGTCGCGGCGCTGAGATGACCGCGGCGTTGAATCCGTTGCACACCCAGATGACCGAGGTCGGGCCCAAGGTCAAAGGCATGGCGAACGTGCCGGACGCCGTCAAGGCGCAGTTGGACGCAATGACCAAGGAGTTCGACACGGTGCGTGTGAAGTTCGGCGTGCCGCCGGCGCCGGCGCCGCAGGGCGGCGGACGCGGCGGCGGTGGCGGCGGCTTCGGGGGCGGCGCCCCTGCCAATCCGGCCGATCTGGTCGCCCGCGCAGGTGCCATCAAGGCGCAGATGATGGCCTTTCAGGACACGCCGAGCGACACGCTGATGAAGCAGTACAACGACGTGAAGCTCGCGCTGCCGCGCGCGGTCACCGAGGCCAATACCGTGCTGGTCAAGGCGATGGCCTTGAGCCAGACGCTCAAGAAGTACGACATCAATGTGAACGTGCCAGCGCCGGTGAAATAGATCGGGTTCAGGGTTCTCGTTCAGAGTTCTCGTTCGAGGTTCCGGTGCAGGGTTCTCAGGTCGAAAGTTCAGCCTTGAACCGGAACCTTGAACCTGAACGTTGAACCTGAACGTTGAACCGGAACCTTGAACGGAACCCTGAACTTTGAACCCCGAACCAGAACGCTGAACCCTGAACCCTGAACCCTGTTTTTTCAGTGCGCACCCTTTCCATTGAGACCCCAGTTCACGGCCGCGTCCTCATCGAGGACGCGGCCGACGGGTTTGCGGTGCGGCTCGTGGCCTTTCACGGCTACGGTCAGAGCGCGGACGACATCCTGAGTGAAGTCCAGCGCATTCCCGGCGCCGTCGCATGGCAGATCGTGGCTGTCCAGGGGCTGCATCGCTTCTACACGCGCACCGATCAGCAGGTGGTGGCGAGCTGGATGACCCGGCAGGACCGGGAGCTCGCGATCGCCGACAACATCCAGTACGTGGATCGCGTGCTCGATCGAGTCACCGTCGAGGGAGGACTTCATTCCGGATCCCCCTCGGTGAAGCTGGTCTTCGTCGGGTTTTCACAGGGCGTCGCGATGGCCTACCGCGCCGCCGTCCGCGGCCGCCATCGCGCCGCCGGCATGGTCGCGCTCGCGGGCGAAATTCCGCCCGAGCTCAAGACTGGATCCGCTCGATCGAACGCCTCAACCGGCGCGGGCGATCCCGGTCGCTGGCCGTCCGTGCTGATTGGCGTCGGTACGGCGGAGCGATGGTACGTCCCGGAAGAAGTGGATGCCGACGTCGCGTTTCTTCGAGCGCAGGGCGTCGCGCACGAAGTCATTCGATTCGAAGGCGGCCACGAGTGGACGGAAGAATTCCGGAAGCGGGTGGGCACGTGGGTGGAGGCCCTCTGAGGACACTTGTCTGAACCCAGCTCTTGCTAGCGAGCCATGAACTCCCCCGCGAGATCGAGCACCCTTTCGATCGACTGACCTGACGGATCCGCCCGTTTCGTCGATACCAGCGAATGATCGCCCCCATCGATGAGGTGGAGCTGGGCGGCCGGCAGCCCGTCAGCGAGCGCCTGCATTTCTTCGGGGGACCCGAACGGATCTCGCGTGCCATGGAGAAACAGCAACGGAATCTGAATCTTCGTGAGGTGCCGATCGCGGCGCTGATCCGGCTTGCCGGGCGGATGAAGCGGATAGCCGAAGAACACCAGCCCCGAGGCCGCCGGCTCGAAGAGCCCACGCGCGGCGGCCTGCGAAGCGATGCGGCCGCCCATTGATTTCCCGCCTGCGAACAGCCGCCCGGTGGCGCCGCGAACCGCGCCGCGCCACGCCGACTGAAACGCCTCCTCCAGAACTGCCCCCGGATCCGGCGCGCTGCGACCCTTCTCTTTATAAGGGAAGTTGAACGTCAGGACCCGAATCCCGCGCGCCGCCAGCCCCTTGGCCGCGCGCACCATCCACGGGTGGTCCTCTCCTGCGCCGGCGCCGTGGGCCAGCAGCAGCGTCGGGGCGCCGGCCGAGTGCGTTGGATATTCGGTCATGAGTGGATTCTAGAGCCGCGCGCAGTTCGGTGTCGCGGGATGAAAACGGCTCGAGCGGTCTTTTCGATCCGCCACACGGAAAGCGCTGAGACACGGAGAGCACCGAGGTTCATTGCGGCTAAAACTCGAAGACCCGTTCGGGTCGCACCCTGCACGACCGCACCCGCACCCGGCACCTGGCACTGTGACCAGTGCACTTTGCACATCAACTAATGTAGATTAGTAGATATGGACACTCCCGCCCTCTTCCGCCTGCTGGGCGATGAGACGCGGCTCCGGCTGCTGCGGCTGCTGGCGCGTGAGGCGATGAACGTGTCGGAGCTGACTGCCGTGTTGGGCGTCGCCCAATCCGGCGTGTCACGCCATCTCGGGTTGCTGCGCGATGCGGGCCTGGTCGAGGAGGAACGGTCCGGCGCGTTCAGCTGGTACCGGTTGCCGGCCGGCGCGAACGGCGACGGATCCCGGACGCACCTCTGGAACTGGCTGCACGAGGAATTCACGCATGCGACGCCGGCCACCCGCGCAGACGACGCCCGGCTGGAGGAAGTCCGGCGCCTGCGCAAAGAAGAGTTCGCGCAGCACGGCGACGCGCGTCAGCAGCTGGTGCCGGGCCGGAGCTGGGCCGCGTGGGCCCGCGCGCTCGGCCTGCTCCTGCCGAAGCTGGACGTCGCCGATCTCGGCTGCGGTGAGGGCTATCTCACGATCGAAGCGGCGCGCTGGGCCCGCCGCGTGATCGCCATCGATCGGTCGGCCGATGTCCTCGAGCGCGGCCGCCGCCTCGCCGCCCGCCGCAAGATCGGCAACATCGTCTGGAAGCGCGGCGAGCTCGAGCGGCTGCCACTCAAGGACGCGACGATCGACATCGCGCTCTTGTCGCAGGCGCTTCACCACGCCGATGCCCCGGCCGCAGCGCTCGCCGAAGCGTGGCGGATCCTGCGGCCGGGCGGCCGCGTCGTCATCCTCGACCTGCGAAAGCACGACCAGCAATGGGTGCGCGCGAAGCTCGGCGACCGCTGGCTCGGCTTCGACGACGAGCCACTGGGCGAGCTGATCGAAGCGGCCGGCTTCGAAGATGCCACGGTCCGCGTCGGCTCGCGCCGGACCGGGGATCCGTTCACGGTATTGATCGCGGCAGGGACGAAGACAGGCCCGGGGCCCTGGGCCCGAGGAAGAAGATCATGACCACATCCGACACCCTGGACCGCATCCTCGCCAGGCGCCTCCTGATTCTGGACGGCGCGATGGGGACGATGATCCAGCGCTACAAGCTGCAGGAGGCGGACTTTCGCGGCGAGCGGTTTGCCGCGCATCCGCACGATCTGAAGGGCAACAGCGACGTGCTCGTCCTGACCCGGCCGGACGTCATCGCCGAGATTCACCGGGAGTACCTCGCGGCCGGTGCCGACATCATCGAGACCAACTCGTTCAACGGCCAGGCGATTTCGCAGAGCGACTACGGGCTCGAGCCGTGGTGCTACGAGATCAACGTCCAGGCGGCGAAACTGGCCCGCGCCGCGGCCGACGAGTACACGGCGAAGACGCCGGACCAGCCGCGCTTCGTCGCCGGATCGATCGGCCCGGCCAACCGGACCCTGTCGATCTCGCCGGATGTGAACAACCCGGCGGCGCGCGCGATCACCTTCGATCAACTCAAGGACGCGTATGCGGATCAGATTCGCGGCTTGATCGACGGGGGATCCGATCTGCTGCTCCTCGAGACGATCTTCGACACGCTGAACGCGAAGGCGGCGCTCGTCGCGCTCGACGAAGTCCGCGAGGCCACGGGCGCGACGCTGCCGCTCCTGATTTCGGTCACCATCACCGACCGCAGCGGCCGGACGCTCTCGGGCCAGACGCTCGAGGCGTTCTATCTCTCGGTCGAGCACGCCCGTCCCTGGGGCATCGGGCTCAACTGCGCGCTCGGGGCCCGCGAGATGCGCCCGCATGTCGTCGAGCTCGCAAGGCTGGCCGATTGCTGGATCTCCTGCTACCCGAACGCGGGTCTGCCGAACGCGTTTGGCCAATACGACGAACTGCCTGAGGAAACGGCGAACCTGCTCCGCGAGTTCGCCGAAAGCGGCCTCGTCAACATCCTCGGCGGCTGCTGCGGCACGACGCCGGAACACATTGCCGCTTTGGCTTCGGCGGTGAAGAGCCTGACACCAAGGCCAAGGCCGAAGTTCGAAGTTCGAACTTCGAACTTCGAAGTTCCGCCAACCCGTCTCTCCGGCCTCGAGCCGCTGGTCATCCGTCCGGACAGCAACTTCCAGATGATCGGGGAGCGCACCAACGTCACCGGCTCGAAGCGGTTCGCGCGGCTGGTCAAAGAAGAGAACTACACCGAGGCCGCGGTGGTGGCGCTCGAGCAGGTGCGCGGCGGCGCCAACGTCGTCGACGTCAACATGGACGAAGGCATGCTCGACTCCGAGCGCGCCATGACGACGTTCCTGAACTACATCGCGACCGAGCCTGAAATCGCGCGCGTGCCGGTGATGATCGACAGCTCGAAGTGGTCGGTGATCGAGGCCGGGCTCAAATGCGTGCAGGGCAAGTCGGTCGTCAACTCGATCTCGCTCAAGGAAGGCGAAGCCGACTTCCTCCACAAGGCGCAACTGGTGCGGCGCTACGGGGCGGCAGTGGTCGTGATGGCGTTCGACGAGACCGGCCAGGCCGACACGATCGAGCGCAAGGTGGAGATCTGCCGGCGCGCGTACCGGCTGCTCACCGAACGCGCCGGCTTCGCGCCGTCCGACATCATTTTCGATCCGAACGTCCTCGCCGTTGCGACGGGCCTCGAAGAGCACAACGCGTACGCCATCAACTTCATCGAGGCGGCGCGGCTCATCAAGGCGAGCTGCCCCGGCGTCAAGATCAGCGGCGGCATCAGCAATCTCTCCTTCGCCTTCCGCGGCAACGACGTGGTCCGCGAGGCGATTCACGCGGCCTTCCTGTATCACGCGATCAAGGCCGGGCTCGACATGGGCATCGTCAATGCCGGGCAGCTCGCGGTCTACGCGGACATCCCGCCCGATCTGCTCGAGCACGTCGAGGACGTGATCTTCAACCGCCGTCCCGACGCGACCGAACGGATGGTCACGTTCGCCGAGCAGGTGAAGGGCGCCGGCAAGAAGCGCGAGATCGATCTGTCCTGGCGCGAGATGCCGGTCGAGAAGCGTCTGGCCTACGCGCTCGTCCACGGCGTCGTCGACTTCATCGAGGCGGACACCGAAGAGGCGCGGCAGAAGCTCGCGCGGCCGATCGAGGTCATCGAAGGGCCGCTCATGGACGGCATGAAGACCGTCGGCGACCTGTTCGGCGCCGGCAAGATGTTCCTGCCGCAGGTCGTGAAGAGCGCGCGCGCGATGAAGCGCGCGGTCGCGTATCTCCAGCCCTTCATGGAGGAAGAGAAGACCAGATCCGGCACGATCGGCCAGCCGCAGGGCCGCGTCCTCATGGCCACCGTCAAAGGCGACGTCCACGACATCGGCAAGAACATCGTCGGCGTCGTGCTCGGGTGCAACAACTACGAGGTCATCGATCTCGGCGTGATGGTGTCCGGCGACCGCATTCTGGCGGAGGCGGTGAGCCAGAAGGCGGACGTCATCGGCCTCTCCGGGCTCATCACGCCGTCGCTCGACGAGATGACGTTCGTCGCGCGGGAAATGGAGCGGCGCCAGATGCACATGCCGCTGCTCATTGGCGGCGCGACGACGAGCCGGCAGCACACGGCCGTGAAGATCGCGCCGGAGTACAGCGGCGCGACCGTGCACGTGCTCGATGCCTCGCGCGCCGTGGACGTCGTCTCCAGCCTGCTGAGCGACCGGCAGCGCGACACCTTCGTCCGTGGCGTCCGCGCCGAGCAGGAAGATCTCCGCGTCAAGTACGGCGGGCGCCGTGAGAAAAAGTTGCTGACGCTGGCCGACGCGCGGGCCAATCACTTCCGGACGGCCTGGGACACGCTCGCGGTCCCCATGCCCTGGTTCGTCGGCCGTCGCGTCGTCGAGCCGTCGCTCGGCGATCTCGCGCTCTACATCGACTGGACGTTCTTCTTTTCGGCCTGGGAGCTCAAAGGTCGATTTCCGGCGATTCTCGACGACCCGACGTACGGTGCGGCCGCGCGCGATCTCTTCGACCACGCGCAGAAGCTGCTCGACGGCCTCATCAAGGATCAGCGCATCACCGCACGCGGCGTCTACGGATTCTGGCCGGCCAACGCCGTCGGCGACGACATCGCCGTCTACAAGGACGATGCGCGGCGGGCCGAGATCGTACGGTTCCACCTGCTGCGGCAGCAGGAGCCGATCGCCGACGGCCGTCCGAACCGGTCGCTGGCCGATTTCGTCGCGCCGAAGGACTCGATGGCGCCGGACTACGTGGGGGCGTTCGCGGTCACGGCGGGCATCGGCGTCGATGCCGTGGTGAAGGAGCACGAACAGCGTCACGACGACTACAGCGCCATCATCGTCAAGGCGCTGGCCGACCGGCTGGCGGAAGCCTTTGCCGAATATCTCCATGCGCAGGCGCGGCGGGATTGGGGATATGCGGCCGACGAGCATCTCTCCAACGACGAGCTCATCTCCGAGAAGTACCGCGGCATCCGGCCGGCGTTCGGCTATCCCGCGTGTCCGGATCACACCGAGAAGCGCGCGTTGTTCGAGCTGCTCGACGCCCCGGCGGTCGGGATCACGCTCACCGAGACCTTCGCGATGATGCCGGCCGCGTCGGTCAGCGGGCTGTATCTCAGTCATCCGCAGGCGAAGTACTTCAACGTCGGCCGGATCGGCCGCGATCAGCTCGAAGACTACGCGGCGCGGAAAGGGATGACGATCGAGGAAGCGGAGCGCTGGCTGGCGCCCAATCTCGGCTGAGCGCCTTGACTCCGCGGCGACGGCCTCAGATACTCGCCGCGGTGCGTTCGAGGCCGGCCCCCCTCCTCTTGGTCCTGCTCGTGTTCCTGCCCGGTTTGGCGTTCGGGCAGGTCACCGTGGACACGTCGGAGATCGCGGGGCTGGTGCTCGATGCGACCGGCGCCCGGATTGGCGGCGCGACGATCACCCTCGCTGATCCTGCACGCGGCCGGGAGCGCACGCTTCAGACGGGCCCGGACGGCTCGTACCGGTTTACGCTGCTTCCCCCGACACGGTACCGCCTGACGATCGAGCAGCGCGGGTTCGAACGGCTCGTGCTCGATGACGTCGCCGCGCTCGTCGGCACCGCGGCGCGCGTCGACGTCACGCTGAAGGTCGCCGGCGTCGCCGTGCAGGTGGACGTCGCGGCGACGCCGCCGCCGCTCGATCCGAATCGTGTGCAGCTTGCCAGCGTGGTGGTCGCGCAGCAGCTCGAGCAGCTGCCGATCAACGGCCGCAACTACCTGGACTTTGCGCAGCTGACGCCCGGCGTGACGGACAGCACGACGCTCGTCGATCAGGCCGATTTCAGGACGCCGACCGCCCCGGCCTCCGGGCTGAGCTTCGCCGGCGGCAACGGCCGCGGGAACACGATCACGCTCGACGGCGTGCCCAACAACGGCGCGACCGGCAATTTCCGGCCGTCCGTGCCGCAGGAGGCCGTGCAGGAATTCCAGGTCAACCGCAGCGGGTACACGGCAGAGATCGGCGGCAGCGTCGGCGGCGCGATCAACATCGTCACGCGATCTGGAACGAACACGGCGCACGGCTCGGCGTTCCTTCTGGCGCGCGATCGTGCCCTGCAGAGCGCGAACTACTTCGATCCCGGCGATTCCGCCTACCGCCGCTGGCAGCTCGGCGCCAGTGCGGGCGGGGCGCTCAAGGCGAGCCGGACCTTCTATTTCGGCGCGTTCGAGCGCCTCGATCGGGACGAGAGCGTGTTCGTGCCGATCCTCGACGACCCCGGGGTCCTCGATCGTCTGACCTCCGGCCAGACCGATCTCGTGCGGGCGCTCGGGGCGTCCGGCGTCCCCGCACTGGCCGGCCTCGGCGCCGCACTGCAGTCGGCGCTGACGCCCACGACCAATCCCTCGGTCAAACCGCTGTTCTCGGCGAACAGCGGGGTCTTTCCGTTCGCCGGCACGAATACCCAGGCGACAGTCCGGCTGGATCACCGGCTCACGCCATCACAGCTCCTGACCGCGCGCGCGAACGTCACGCGCGAACGGCTCGAGAACACGCGGCTCGGCGCGCTGGCGGGCTTCAATCACGGCAGTGCGAGCGGATGGACGGACGGCACCGTCGTGGTGGCGGACAACCTGGTCCTGAGCGATCGGTGGCTGGCGGTCGCGCGCGGCGCGTTCTCGATCAGCCGGTTCAACATCGCGCCGAACGATTCGATCGGGCCCGAGCTCCTGATCAACGGCTACGGCACGTTCGGCCGCGATTATCTCTATCCGTTGCGGCAGCGCGAACGCTACTTCGACCTCCAGGGCACGCTGAGCTACATCCGGCCCCGCCACATGCTCAAGTTCGGCGGCGACTTCAATCCCGTGTCCGCGCGCGTGGACATCGAAACGTTCTTCGGCGGGCGGTTCATCTTCGGGGAATTCATTCCACTCGGTGGCCTGATCGGCGCGTTCAGCGGCGATCCGGGCTTCGCGCCGGCGCTCCGCGCCCAGCTCGTGGCGGCGGGCCAGCCGGGCGCGGCGGCGGCCATCGACGCGCCGATCACCGCGCTGCAGTCGTTCGCGCTCGGGTTGCCCGTGGCCTACATTCAGGCCTTCGGCAGCACGTTCAGCGGCTCGACACGCCACCAGCACAGCGCCTTCGTCGAGGACGTTATTCGCCTGCACGATCGCGTCACTGTCAACGCCGGTGCCCGTCTGCAGTTCAACGCGATCACGAACCTCGAGTCGCGGACGTATCTCGATCCCCGCGCCGGCGTGACCTGGTCGCCGTCGGCCGGGACCGTCGTGCGTGCGGCCGCCGGCCTCTTTCACACCTGGGTGGACGGCACGATCGGCTATTCGGCGGTCCAGTTGCAGCGCAGCGACGTCACGAACGTGTTCATCCCGCTCAGCGGCGCGTTCGGCGTCGTCAATCCCGCGACCGGCGCGGCCGTCACGTCGGCCGACGTCTATCAATCGCTGACGGCTCGCGGCATCCTCGGCCGACGGCCGGTCGAGCTCGCCGATCTTGCGCCGCTGGGCATCCGGCCGGGCATCCCGTTCCCGGTGACCGGCGGGGTTGACGCGGACTACGATGCGCCGGCCGCGACGCAGTTCAACCTCGAGCTCGAGCGCAGCGTCGGCCTCGTCACCGCGAAGGCGTCGTACAGCTACAACCGCACGTCGAACCTCTGGCGCACCATCGATCGCAACCTGAAACAGATCGGCACGCGGCCGGACGGCTGGCCAATTTTCGGGCTCGTCGATCCGACCGTGCTCAACAACTACGTCATCGAGTCCACGGGCCGCGGCACCTACCACGCCGTGACGCTCGAAGCCGCACGCCGCTTCGGACGGCAGTGGAGCATGGACGCGCACTACACCTTCAGCCAGGCTCGGGACGACGTGACCGATTTCAATATCGACTACGCGCCGCACAACCAGCTCGATCCGGCGGCGGAATATGGACCGTCGCTGTTCAGCGCGCCGCATGCCTTCGTCGCAAACGCGGCGTTCGTCCAGAGCACGCAGGCGGGATCGGCGTGGCGATCGGGCTGGTCGGCCTCGGCGATTGTGCGCGCCACCTCTGGCCGGCCGTTCAACGTCCTGACCGGCTTCGACAACCTCGGCGACGGGCAGACCAACACCCATCGCCCGCTCGGGCTGGGCCGGAATGCGGGGGAAGGGCCGGCGTTCTTTTCGGTCGACACGCGGGTCGGCTGGAGCACGCCGCTGGGAGCCTCGCGAACGAGAGTGCAGATCACGCTCGAAGCGTTCAACCTGTTCAATCGCGTCAATTTCGCGTCGATCAACAACATCGTCGGGAACACGCCCCTCTCGGCGCTCCCCGATCCGATCGTCGGGCACATCGGGAGCGCCGTCACACCGCTCGCCTTCACGGCCGCGCACGCGCCACGTCAGCTTCAAATCGGCGTGCGTTTCGTTTACTGACACGCGTCACGTGACACGCGTCGAGTGAGTCCATGACCACACCGCGCAAGCAGCAGATTGCGATTCTCGGCGGCGGCGCCGCCTCAATGGCCGCCGCCTGGGGTTTGACCAGCGCCCCCGGCTGGCAGGACCGCTACGACATCACCGTCTATCAAATGGGCTGGCGGCTCGGCGGCAAGGGCGCCAGCGGCCGCAACGCGGACATGGCCAACCGGATCGAAGAGCACGGCGTGCACATCTGGCTGGGTTTCTACGAAAACGCGTTTCGGGTGATCCGGCAGGTCTATCAAGAGTGCGCGGAGGCCGGGTTGATTGCCGGCTCGCCGCTCTCCGACTGGACGAAGGCGTTCACGCGCCATTCGGTCATGAGCGCCATGGACAATTCCTCGGGCACATGGAAACCGTGGGGCGTGACCTGGCCGCAGAACGACGAACTGCCCGGCGAGGAAGCGCTCTTCGAGCAGCACGCGCAGGCGCCGACTCCCTGGGACTACGTCGTCAAGCTCATCGGCTGGATGACCGCGCGCGCCGAAGGGCTCGGTCCGCACCCGAGTCCCTCATCGTCACCGGGACCGCTCGAGCTGCCGGGCTGGGTGGAGGCGCTGCTTCGAGACGTCGCCAGCATCGGCGAGCCGTCGGCCGCGTCGCAGGCAGCCGACAAGCCGCAGGATTGGGGGTACCTCGCCGTCGCGCACGAATTGGCCAAACAGATGCACCCGGATCCGTCGTCGCACACCCCGGATCAGCACAAGGGCCTCGTGAGCCTGCTCGAATCCGCGGCACAGCATCTGTTTGCGCGGCTGGGATTCCCGCATCTTGGTGAAGACATCCGCCAGTCGATTGTCGCGATCGACATCGCCGCCGCGATCGCGCGCGGCCTCGTGCTGGACGACGTGATCCACAAGGGATTCGACGTCATCGACGACATCGAGCTGATCGAGTGGCTCCAGAAGCACGGCTGCCGGCATGCGGACGCGCCGTTGATTCGATCGGGGTACGACGCGTGCTTCGCGTATGTGGATGGCGATCCGGCGCAGCCGCGCTTCTCGGCCGGCGTGGCCGTGCACGGCGGGTTGAGAATGTGGCTCACCTACCGGGGCGCCATCATGTGGAAGATGTGCGCGGGGATGGGCGACACGATCTTCGCGCCGCTCTATCTCGCCCTCCAGCGGCGCGGCGTGAACTTCGCGTTCTTCCATCGTGTGAACAACCTCGGCCTGTCCGCGGATGGCACGGCCGTGGATCGCATCGACATGACGGTCCAGGCGACGCTGCGCGATGCCGTTCGAGGGTACGATCCGATCGTCCCGGTCGGCGGCGTGCCCTGCTGGCCGGATCGACCGCGCTACGAGCAGCTCGTCGAGGGTGACGATCTCAAAGGCCACAATCTCGAGTCGGCGTGGGACACGTGGCCCGGCACGCCGAAAGTGCTGCGCCGCGGCGTGGACTTCGATCTCATCGTGTTTGGCATCTCGATGGGATCGATCCCGTGGGTGTGTCCGGAGCTCGTGCGCGCCCGTTCGGCGTGGCAGGACATGGTGAAGGCCATCAAGACCGTCCAGACGCAGGGACTGCAGCTCTGGATGAACCGGACGTCCGCCGAGCTCGGGTACGACGCCGGTCTGAAGACGACTGAGCTGCCGGTCATGACGAGTTATCTCGAGCCGTTCGACACCTACGTGGACATGAGTCATCTGATCCCGCGTGAGGAGTGGCCGGAGGGCACGATCAAACAGATCGCGTACTTCTGCAATTGCCTGCAGGAGGTCGCGCCGCCGCCCGCGCCGTTCACTGATCCGGCGTTTCCGAAACAGCAACTGGCGCGCGTGCGCGAGCAGACCGACGAGTTCCTGAAAACGGTGGGCGTCTGGTGGCCGACGGGCGGCGCGAGCGCGCCCGGCGTGTTCAACTATGCGTTGCTGATCGATCCGCAGAATCGGTCCGGGGCCGCCAGGATGGACGCGCAGTTCTTCCGCGCGAACATCGATCCATCGGAGCGCTATGTGTTGTCCGTGCCGGGATCGACCAGGTACCGCCTGCCGCCGGCACAATCCGGGTATGCCAACCTGTATCTCGCGGGCGACTGGACGCGGACGCCGATGAACAGCGGATGCGTCGAGGCGGCAGTGCAGTCCGGGTGCGAAGCCGCGCAGGCGATTTGCGGATACCCCGAGCACATCTACGGCGCCTTCAGCCTGCCGGTGAAGGACAGCGACAAGACGTAGGTTCATTCGTAGCGCGGATTGGGTTTCAATCCGCGCCGCTTCCGGCGCGCCCGAGTTCGGCCCGCCCTACGACGTCGTTCCTGCAAATCTGCGCGGGCGGGCCAGCCGCCACTGATGTGTGGACTGCACACCACCCGGGGTGGCCGCCGTGATGGGCGGCCAGTGGTACTGTCCCGGCGCCAGGCCGTGAATCTTCGTCGTCGGCACGGAAATCGTGACGCCGGCGGGGCGCATGACGTGGCCGGCCGGATCGATCTCGAAGCGGCTGACGAGCAGGCTGCCGGTGATGGCGCGGCTGATGACCGGATCGGCGAGGAAACGCCCCATCATCTGAAATCCCCCGAGCGTGCCGTCGAACGCCGGTCCCTGCGCCTCGCAGTGCGCGTCCAGCAGTGTGGTGTTCGAGAACGCCGTGCCGATGCGGTAGCTCGTGTCGCTCGTCGCGATGCGGCTGAGATCTTTCGGGTACCCGAGCGCGCGTCCGATCAGCATCGCGACCAGGCTGTTCAGTCGCAGCTGCGTCATGTACGAGAACGGGCCCACCGGTCCCGCCGGCGATCGCACCGCCACGCTGCAGACGCCGAACAAGGTCTCGTCGTAATTCCATCCGCCGAACGGCGCGAACGCGAGCTTCACGTTCTGCTGGCGGCCCAGCGAGTAGAGGAGCGGATGCTGACCGCCCTGCGCGCCGGCGACCGGCATGAGCGTCAGCTCGGGCGGCAGCAACGCGGCGGCGGTCTCGACGTCCACCCACTGCAGCACCATCCACAGCGACGCCGCGCCGGTGAGGTCGAACGCGGAAGGCGGCGAGGCCGGAGGCGGGGCGGTCACGACGGGGAGAGATACCCGGGAATCAGCATGCGTGTGAACCGATCGATGCTGGCGACCGACTGTTCGTGGAGAAACGAGGCCGAACGCGCCGTCAGGTCGGCATTACCGGTGAGCGATCCGAGCACGTACCGGGCGGACGCCGCGGTGGCCTTCATGTGGTGCCGGTCGAAGCCGTCGGCTGCTTCCGCAAGCAGACGGGCGGCCTCGGCGTCGCGACCGTCGATCTTCGCCGCGGCCCCGCGGATCATCGTCACGTGCGCCGCCAGATACGGCGAGGGCAGAGTGAGCAGCGCCCGGCAGTCCCGTTCCGCCTGTTTGAGTGCGCTCGCCGAGCGGGTGCGTGCCGCCGTCGCCATCGAGATCCGCGTACGGATTTCGAGCGTGTCTCGCAGGAAGACCATGTTCGAGAGGAAATGGTGCTTCTTGAGATCCGGCCACACGCCAGCCAGCGCGGCGTCGGCGCCGGCGGGGTCGCCGTCGTAGAGGTGAATCATCGGCCGCGCCTGGCCGGCGACTGCCTGATGCATGAAGAAGCCCTGTTCGGCCCAGCCAGCGACCGCCTCTTGCACGCTGGTTCGTGCTTCGTTCGGCCGATCGCTCACGAGCGCCAGGTTCGGGCCGATGTAGGCATTGAGGAAACCGTGCATCCGCTGGTCGCCGAGCTCCATCGCCGTCTGAAGCGCGCGTGAAAACTGCGGGCGCAACGTCCGGTACTGGCCCGCGTTGAACAGCGTGCGGAACAGAAAGCCGCGGGCGGCCGAGCGTTCCCAGGTCGATCCCGGGCACTCCTCTTCGAACCGATCGGCCGCCGCGGCCAACCGTTGCGCGCCGGCCGTCCAGTCGCCCGATCCATAGGCAGCGATGCCATGCGCGAGGTCTGTCATCGCGGCGAGATACGGTTCGCCAAAGCGCGCCGCGAGCGCGTCGCACGTGACGAGCCAGCCCGCCGCGCGCTTCTGTCCGGCCGGGCTCATGCTCGACATCGTCGCCGCTTCCCACGAGAGCGCGCGCGCGATCCGCTTCGGCTCACCGCCCTTGAGCGCGAGGAGCAGCGCGTACGACGTGAACAGCCACCCCGGCGCGATGTCCACCAGGCCGAGACCCGTGCCCACCGACCACGCCGCGTCGATCCGCTCGAGCTCGTCCCGCGGGATGGCCTGCTCGGGTCGTTCGGTGAACCGCATGCCGCGCAGCTTCAGCCTGAGCTGCACGGCAATCAGGCGCGCGAAGGTTTCCGGCAGGCTTCGCGGCAGCCGCATGCCGAAGTGACCGAGCGCCCGGTTGAACGCCGTCTTGCCTGGGACCACCTGACCGCAGGAGGAGTAACAGTAGCCGGCGCGTCGATGAAGCTCGAAGCTCTGTGCGGCGTTCGACGTCTCAGCCGCCGCCGTTTCATACGTCGTGGCCGCATCGAGCGTCCGTCCGGCGCTCGCAAGCGCGTCAGCGAGCTTCACGCGCAGCGCGCCCGCTTCGCCTGCCGCCGGCCCAATCTCGAGCGCCCGCTCGTACAACGAGACCGCGCGGTTGAACGCCAGCGCGCGCACCGCCCGATCGGCGGCGGCGACGTAGCGCGGGCCCGCCCGGGCCGTCTCACCGGCCTGATCGTAGTGGACGGCCAGCGTCTCGTCGTCGGCACTACCGGCCCCATCCAGCGTGAGCGCGAGCCGGCCGTGCAGCCGGCGAAGCTCGTCGGCTTCGAGGTCCGCGACCAGCGATTCGCGGATCCGATCGTGGTAGGTGTCCACCTCGATGCGTCCCGCCGATCCCGTCGTGCGAACGAGGTGACCGGCGCGCAGCGTGGTGAGGATGGCGAGATCGGGCGCGAGCCCGGCGGCCGTCACGGCATGGTCGTCGGCGATCGGCCGGCCGGCGACTGCGACCACGCGCAGGTAGCGCTGAAGATCGATCGGCAGCCGGCCCAGTCGATCGCGAATGGTCTGATCGAGCGTCAGGGGCGCCGCGCCGCCGGCCCGCGGCCCGCCGTCGCCGGTGCTCGTGGCCAGTTCCTGAAGGAAATACGGATTGCCGCCGGCCTCGCGGACGATTGCGGTGACGTCCGCCCGGTTCGTGCCCGGCGGCATCAGCGATGCCGCGAGCGACGCGGCGTCCCGATCGTCCAGCGGCTCGACCTCGATCTCCCAGTACCGGTGGCCGACGTGCGCGGCCGGGATATCGCGAAGCGCCTGCACGCACGCGCCCTCCGAGCTCTCGGACCGGCAGGTGCCCAGAAGCAGGAGCGCCGGCGCGTCGGGCGGCCGCATGATCTCGGTGAGCAGGGCGGCGCTATCGGAATCGCCCCACTGCAGGTCGTCGATGTGCAGGATCAACTTCACGCGATCGCCGAGGCGCGCGAGCAACTCCTTGAACGCGATGAAGGCGCGCCGGCGCAGCTCATGCTCGTCCAGCTTGTCGAGCCGCCGCGGTGCGGCGGCGACGCCGGGCAGCCGGCGCAGGACCGGAAAGATCGCCGCCAGTGCGGCGATGTCACGCGGAAGCATCTGGGCGAGACGGTCGGCCCCGAGTTGCTCGAGGTAGCTCGTGAGTGAATCGACGAGCGCATCGACGGCCTTGTAGGGAACGGATTCCTGCTGAAAGCAGCGGCCGCGGAGCACGACGACGCGGGGGCGATGTGCGACGCGTCCGAGAAACGCGTTCGTCAGCGCCGACTTGCCGATGCCCGATCGGCCCGAGACCAGGGCGACGACCGAGACGCCGTCCGCGACCGCGTTGAACGCGCTGTCGAGACGCTGCAGTTCACGGTTGCGTCCGACGAACAGCGAGCGCGGCGGCAGATCCGCCGCGCCGGTGACGGCGGCGGCCCGCGACGTGACGACCATCGGATCGGTCGTCGCGAAGAAGGCGCGGATCTGAGCGCCGGGCGGCCGGGCGCCGGGATCCGGTACCAGGAGCGACATCGTCAGCCGCTCGAGCGCCGGCGGCACCCCGCTCACGAACCGGGATGGCGGCTCGGGCGGAGGACGGCGCTCGTCCGCGTACACCTCAAGCGCCCACCCCTCGTACGGCAGCCGGCCCGTCAGCGCCAGGTACAGCACGACGCCAAACGAATACCAGTCGCTGGTGTCGTGCAAGGCCCGGCCGGCCGCCTGCTCCGGGGACATGTAATCGATCGTCCCGATCACTTCCGAGCCGGAATGGCGCAGTTCGGTGATCAATCCGAAATCGAGGACGACGACGCGGCCTTCCGGTGTGACCTTCACATTGGACGGCTTGATGTCGCGGTGCAGCTTGCCTTGAGCGTGAATCGCGCTCAGGCCGTCCGCGAGCTGGCGGAACGCGCGCCACACACGGACGAGATCGGCCGGTGTCGGTCGCGACTCGTCCGTGCCGGCCGGAATCGCGACCGGTCCCGGCTTCTCCATGATCGCGGGGCGCGACCGTGTCGTGCGTTCCACCCCGGACGGCACGACGGTAGCGGACGCCTGACGCGCATTGAAGTCCCAGACGTACTCGAGCAGGTCGACGCCGTCAACGAGCTCCATGGTGAAGAACCAGTGGTCGGCGTCGGAGACGAGCTCGTAGAGGAGGACGAGATTGGGATGCGCGACGCCGGCGAGGGTTCGGAACTCCTGCTTGAACCTGAGAATCGACTGGGGACCGAGCCGCTGCTGCAGGACCTTCAACGCCACCCGAAGGTCGCGCGCCGGGTCCACGGCTTCGTAGACTTCGCCCATACCGCCGGCCCCGAGAAGCGACCGGATGGTGTACGAGCCAAGCCGGGTGCCGGGCGCGAGCGCCAACCGCGACAGCATAGCAGGCAGCCGCGCGGCACGAGGCACCTGTGCGATTATTCCGGCCGTCGTGCCTCCCGCTTCGACTTCCGACGCATTGCTGCGCGTGCTGATCGCGCTCGTGGCCGTCATCGTGACCGGGCAGATCATCGCGCGGCTGCTGGCGCATGTTCGGCAGCCCCCGGTCATCGGCGAAGTGATTGCCGGCATTCTGCTCGGCCCGTCCCTGATCGGCGCCGACGTGTCGAAATGGATCCTGCCCCCGTCAGTGGCGCCCTCACTCGGCGTGATCGCGCAGATCGGCGTCGTGCTCTACATGTTTCTGGTCGGGCTCGAGCTCCACCTCGGCGTCGTCCGCGAGCGCGTGCGCGAGGTCGTCGGGATCTCACTCAGCGGGATCGTCGTGCCGTTCCTGCTCGGCGTGTGGCTGGCGACCGGCTTGTACTCGCGGCTCTCTCCGCCGGAGGTGCCGTTTCTGAGCTTTTCGCTCTTCATGGGCATCGCGATGTCGGTGACCGCGTTTCCGGTCCTCGCGCGCATCCTGGCCGATCGCGCCATGTCGTCCACGCCGATCGGTGTCCTGGCGCTCGCGTGTGCGGCGGTCGGCGATGCGACCGCGTGGTGCCTGCTCGCGTTCGTCGTCGGGGTCGCGAAGGCAAGGGTCAGCGCCGGATTGTGGGTGGCCTTGGGCGCTGTGACTTACGTCGCCGTGATGCTCGTCGTGATCCGGCCGCTCGTCGTCCGGCTGGCGCGACGCTGGGAAGGCAAAGAAGTCACGCGCGAGGCGGCGGCGGTGTTGTTCATCGCCTTGCTCGCGTCAGCGGCGGCGACCGAGGCGATCGGGATCCACGCGATTTTCGGCGCGTTCCTGTTTGGCGCCATCGTGCCGCACGACAGCGCGCTGACACACGCGATGGTCCGGCAGCTCCGCGATCTCGTCACGGTGCTGCTGTTGCCTGCCTTCTTTGCGTTCGCCGGGATGCGCACACGGATCGATCTGCTCTCCGGCAGCGATCTCTGGTTGATGTGCGGTTTGATCATTGTCGTCGCCACCGCCGGCAAGTTCGGCGGCGCGTTCCTGGCGGCGCGGCTGAGCGGCTACGGCAATCGCGAGTCCGCGATTCTCGGCACGCTGATGAACACGCGCGGCCTGATGGAGCTCATCGTGCTCAACATCGGCCTCGAGCTCGGCGTCATCTCGCCGACGCTGTTCACGATGCTCGTGATCATGGCGCTGGTCACGACGATGGCCACCTCGCCGGTGTTGGCCGTGTTGCAAAGGGTCAGACCGGGGTCAGACCGGGATCAGACCAGGGTCAGACCATTCTGAATCAGCCTGACCCCTCCTACGCGTTCTCGCGACGGCGTCTGGCGGCGATGCGATCGATTTGGGATCGGATCTTCCGGCTGGTAGCCAGCAGCCGGCGGAAGTCGCGGTCGTAGAGGACGAGGAGCTGTCCGTAGCTGGCGGCCTGGACCGTCGCTTGCCGCACCTCTCCGGAGAGCAGGGACATCTCGCCGAAAAATGCGCCGCGCTCGAGCCGGATCTTGCGGCCGGCCGGATCGACCACGACCACGCCCGACGAGATGAAATACATCGAGTCGCCGCGATCGCCTTTGCGGATCAGCGCGTCGCCCGGGACCATGAACCTCGGGTGGAGCAGCCGCGCCACCTGATCGAGCTGAGTGGGCGACAGCGCCTCGAACAGCGGCACTTTGGCGACGAGCGCGCGCGCCTCGAGTCCCAGATCGAGCGTCGGCCGGACGTCAAGTGCAGAACGCGCCGCCGCCACGTCGCGCTGCAGACTGCTGTAGAGCTCCGGGCCGATGACACCCTCCTGAAACAGCACGCGATACTCCTCGTTCTCGTGGCGGAGCGCCACCTTGCTCAGGAACCGCCGCTCGAGCACCATCGCATAGTCCGCATGCTGGAGCCGCAGCGCCCCGAGCGCGGCGCTGGTCATGGCTTGCCGCTCCAGGAGCGCGCGTTTCAGATCGGCCGCCACTGAGGCGCCGACGAGGGACATCAACTTGTCGTCGATGTACGGGCCCAGCTGATCGACGACGATGCGCGAGACCAGCAGGCGCTCGAATCGATCCGCGAGACCGTCGACGAGCGGCCGATCGAAGTGCAGCCGCCGGTGCACCCAGTGCGCGGCGCGGAAGCGCCAGGAAAACCCGACGATCCGCTGCGCCGCCTGCAGATACTCTGCGGCGCCTCGCGCCCGCGTCCGATCGATCAGCCGGCCGGCGTCGGCGAGCAGCTCCTCCACCACGCGGCCGTCGATGAACTGCCCGTCGAAATGCTCGAGGATGAGCTCGCGCTCACGGTTGGCGAGCGCGAGAAAACCGAGCAGCTGCTGATCCGACCGCGATCCGGCGAAGACCGCCGGCGCGCCGGGAATCGCGCCGGTCTCCTTGACGTAGGACTGCGAAACGTCAGCCGTGAGCGCCTCCGGAAACCGGTACTGTTCGCCGGTGGACTTGATCACGTCGGCGACGCGGCCGCGAGAAAGCGCCAGCACCTGCTCCCGGAGCGCACGGTCGAACGGCGACAGCCGGTCCAGCCGGAGCAGCGTGATCAGCAATCGCAGCGTCGTCCCATTGACGACGAGCGTGAACAGCACGAACCCGGTGGCCAGCACGGCGATGAACCGCTTCACGTTTGCCGGGACGGCCGCGTCTTCGGTCACGGCCAGGGCCAGCGCGAGCGTCACCGCGCCGCGCAGGCCGCCCCACAGGATGACGATCTTGAATCGCGCGTCGATGCGCTGGCTGAGCCGCGCGAGGCTGAGGAGCGGCACCAGCCCGAAGAGGGTCACCGCCCGCGCCGAGAGCGATGCGAGGACCAGCGCGCCAAGCAGCCACCAGTCGGACGCGTGAATGTCCGAGACGAGCCGCGGCACGAGCAGCGCGGCCAGGACGAAGATGAGCGAGCTTGCCCAGAAGTCGAGCTGCTGCCAGAGATCGCGCAGAAACTGCCAGTCGCTCGGCGTCACCCGCGGCTGGCCGATGGCATTGAAGGCCAGGCCGGCCGTCACGGTCGCGACGACGCCCGACACGCCGAGTTGGCGCTCGCCGAGGATGAAGACCACGTACGGCAGCGCCACAGTGAGCGTGACCTGGGCGAGCCGGAGGTTTGGCAGCCACGACAGCAGGGCGACGACGAGGCGCGTGCCGAGGTAGCCGAGCATCACGCCGCCGGTGAAGTTGCGCAGGAAGGTCAGGGTCGTCGTCCCGATGCCGGTGCTGTGGCCGTCGATGAGGATCTCCAGCAGCACCGTGAACAGCGTGATGGCGGCGGCGTCGTTGAGCAGGCTCTCGCCCTCGAGGAGCCGGCTCAACCGCGATGGCGCGCCGACGTCGCGAAAAATCCCGATCACTGCGACGGGATCGGTCGTGGAGACGATCGAACCGAGGAGCAGGCACGCGATGATCGAGACCGGCGCGACCCGCGACAGCACGACTCCGATGACGAACGTCTCGACGAGCACGGCCACGACCGCCAGCAACAGAATCGGCGCGGCGTCCTCGATGATGCGCCGCACGCTGATCGTGAGCGCCGACTGAAACAGCAGCAGCGGCAAAAACACGTAGATGAAGACCGCCGACCCGACCGGGAGATCGACGAACGCCTGCGCGACGCCGTGAAATGCGCTGCCCGGGCCGGCGCGCTGCAGCGACGCCGCGCCGAGGCCGATCGCGATGCCGACGACGGCCAGCAGAATCGACGCCGAGATGCCGAGCCGCGTCGCGAGCGGCTGGATCAGGCTGACCACCGTCAGCAGGCTGGCCAGCAGCAAAAGCGTGATGTGCAGATCCATCGGCCGCGCTATCTTCCGTCACGCGTCTCGCGGCTCGCAACCCGAGCCGCGCTACGAGAACGTCCGCGACGGGCACGTACGTAGGGCGGGTCGGGCTCTGACCCGCCGTGACGCCGTCTATTCGTACCGCAGCGCCCGCATCGGATCGATGCGCGAGGCGCGATATGCCGGGATGAATCCGGCCGCGAACGCGACGATGCACAGGAGGAGGGTCGCGGCCGTCAAGGCGATGGGATCGTGCCCTTTGATCTCGAAGAGCAGCGACTCGGCCTGCCGGCCGACGATCCAGGCGAGGAGCAGGCCGCTGGCGCCGCCGATGATGGTCATCCACAGGACCTGGCGAAGGACCATCGCGCGCATGCGGCCCGGCGCCGCGCCGAGGGCCATCCGCAGCCCGATCTCGCGCGTCCGCTGCGTGACCATGTACGCGAGGACCCCGTAGAGCCCGACGGCGACGAGCAGCGTCGCGAGGCCGGCGAACGCCGCCGACAACGTCGTGACGAGCCGATCGAGCACGATGTTCTCGCGGATCTGCTGGCGGAGCGTGCGCAGATTCTCGAGCGGCAGGTTGGGATCGATCCGCGCCATGAGCGCTGGCAGCGTGCTGGCCATGTGCTCGGCGTCCCGCGCGGTGCGGACGTAGAAGTTGATCGAACCCAGCCCGTTGTCCTGGCGGTACGGCGTGAAGAATAGCGGTGGAATCGTATCCTTGACCTCGCTGTATTTCGAGTTCTTCGCCAGCCCGACGATCTCGATGTCGAGCTTGCCGGAGTTGCCGCGCTCGATCCGCTTGCCCACGGCATCGCGCCCGAGGTTGAACTTCATCGCGAACTGTTCGTTGACGATCGCCACTTTGGGCGCGCCCTGGCCATCCGATCGCGTGAACTCGCGGCCGGCCAGCAACTGGATGCCGAGCGTCGAAAAGTACGCCGGTCCGACCTCGTTGTAGTTCGCGTGCGTATCGGCGTCAGGTCCCGCCTGAAAGCCCTGCACCGAGACGTTGCTGCCCCAGTTGCTGCCCGAGAGGAGCGGCACGAGCGCCGCGGACACGCCGGTGACGCCGGGCTGGCCGGTGAGCTCGTCTTCTATTCGCTCGAACAACGCACGCGACTGCTCCGGCTTGTAGCCGTTCAGCTCGGGCGACACGCCGAACGCGACGACGTTGTCGGGATTCAGGCCGAGATCGACGCGTCCGACGTTGAGCAGGCTCCGCGTGAAGAGCGCGGCCATGGCGAGCAGAAAGACCGACATCACGATCTGCGCGCTCGCCAGCGTCGCGCGGAACCACTTCGCGGAGCGCGATCCGCCGGGCTGCCCGGACAGTCCTTTCAGCGTTGTGACGAGATTCGGGCGCGAGCTGTGCAGGGCCGGGAACAGCCCGAACAGCAGTCCCGTGCCGATCGTGGTCGCCGCCATGAACAGCAGCACGCGTCCGTCGATCGCGAACGCAATCATCCCGGCATCGTCGGCCGGCAGGAGCGCGGCGATCAGCCGGAGCGTCCAGTTGGCGACGAGCAGCCCGGCCAGGCCGCCGAGCGCGGCGAGCGTCACCGATTCGGTGAGGAGCTGCGCGATCAGGTGCGTGCGGCTCGCGCCGATCGAGAGGCGGATCGCCATCTCCGCGGAGCGGCGTGTCGCCCGCGCGAGGAGCAGGTTGGCGATGTTGGCGCACGCGCTCAGCAGCACCACGCCCGTGACGCACAGCAGGATCGTGAGCGGCGCGAACGCCTCGGCCGACACGCTGCTTTGTCCACGCGCGCCCGGCTCGACCTCGAGCGTCTTCGATTTGAACCTGACCATCGTCTGCTCGCTCATGCCCTTCTGGAGCGACGCTTCGACGTTGTTGATGATGCCGTGATACAGCTGGTTCATCGACGTGCGCGCCTGCTCGATCGGCACGCCGGGCTTGAGCCGCGCGAACAGATACGCCCAGTACGTCTGACGCCGGTCGAAGCCGCTGAAGCCCGGCTGCATCAGATTGCGCATGGTGATCGGCGCGTAGACGCGCGGGCGCGAGCCGAGCGTGGTTCCCTCGAATCCCTCGGGCGCGACGCCGATGATCGTCATCGGCTGGCCGTTCACGATGAGCGTCTCGCCCACGACCGTCGAACTGCCGTCGAAGCGCTGCCGCCAGTACGCGTGGCTCAGCACGACGACGTTCGACTGCCCGGGCGCCTTGTCGTCGCTGGCATCGATCAGCCGGCCCTGCCCCGGCCGCAGCCCGAGCACCGGAAAGTAGCTGCCGGAGACGAGCATGCCGTCGCCCTTCGCCGTCGTGCCGCGATAGGCGAGGTTGGCGTCGAAGAGGCGGTGGGCCGCGATGCCCGTGAACACCGTCTGCTGTTGCTCGAGATCCCGGAACATCGGGTAGCTGAAGACGGAGTCGCACCCGCCGGCGTTGTTGCACGACTGGGAGCCCGGCTTGGGTCCGGGATTCGCCAGGTTGACGAGCGCCTGCGGCGCCGCCACCGGGAGGGGCCGAAGCAGGAACTGGTTGAACAGCGAGAAGATCGCCGCGTTGGCGCCGATGCCGAGGGCCAGCGAGATGATGGCCACCGCGGTGACGAACGGGGTGCGGAACAGCGTGCGGAACGCCAGGCGGATGTTGCGCATGACTGGATTCGACGGAATTCTCAGCGCGAAAGTTGGCGCGCCCGAAAACACGTGGCGACGTGATCGTTCACGAGGCCGACCGCCTGCATGAACGCGTAGCAGATCGTGGATCCGACGAACTTGAAGCCGCGCTTTTTCAGGTCCTGACTGAGCGCGTCGGACTCCAGCGTCCGTGCCGGCACCGCCGTCATCGTCGAGCGCGCCGTCACGATCGGCGCGCCGCCGACGAACCGCCAGACATAGCGATCGAAGGCGCCGAATTCCTTCTGCACGGCGAGGAAGGCGCGCGCGTTGGTCACCGCCGCGTCGATCTTGAGCCGGTTACGGACGATGCCGGGATCGCGGAGCAGCGCGCGCTTCTTCGCGGCGGTGTAGCGCGCCACTTTCTTCGGATCGAACCGATCGAACGCGCGGCGATACGCCGCGCGCTTGCGGAGAATCGTGATCCAGCTGAGCCCGGCCTGCGCGCCCTCGAGGATCAGCATCTCGAACAACCGCCGGTCGTCGTGCACCGGCCGGCCCCACTCCTCGTCGTGGTAGGCCACGTAGAGCGGGTCGGTCCCCGCCCACGCGCAACGCGTCATTTCCTTCCGCTCTTTCCGCCGGTGGCGGCGAGCATCTTGTCGCGAATGGCCTTGAACTCGTTGCCGGGTTTCCACTCCGGATAGCGGTCCGCCTGTGCGATGCGGTAGCCGACGGCGAGGAACAGTTTGCCGTCGTCGGCGGCGCCGCCGAGATCCCACCACGGTTTCACGACGTCCGACGGCTTGTGGTAGTCGTTCTTGTTCCACTCGTCGCGCCGCTCCTTGCCGTAGCCGGGGGGCTTGCCGACGTAGATGTCGCCCATCTTCGGATCGAGCGCGGGCACGCCGGCCTTCGCGAAGTTGAAGTGGTCTGACCGGTAGTAGAAGCCTTTCTCCGGCTCGGCGTCGGGCGTCACGCTGCGCCCCTGTTCGCGCGCCGCATCGCGCACGTAGTCGTCCAGATCCGACGCGCCAAGGCCGATGATCGTGATGTCGCTCGTGCGGCCGCGCACGTTGATCTCGTCCATGTTGATGTTGGCGAGCGTCTTCTCCAGCGGGTAGAGCGGGAACTTCGCGTAATAGGCAGATCCGAGCAGGCCCTGCTCCTCGGCAGTCACCGCCAGGAACACGATCGTGCGCTTCGGCGCGGGGCGCACCTTCTTGAACTCCCGCGCGATCTCGATCAGCATGGCGACGCCGCTCGCGTTGTCCAGCGCGCCGTTGTAGATGTCGTCGCCGTTCACCGGGTTGCCCCGCCCGAGATGATCCCAGTGCGCGTCGTAGACCACGTATTCGGTCTTCAGCGCCGGGTCGCTCCCGGTCAGCTTCGCCACGACATTCTGCGAGTCGATGGTGCGCACCGTCTGCTTGAACGACATCGATGCCGTCAGCTTCAGCGGCACCGGTGTGAAATCGCGCGAGCGGGCGCGTGCCTTGAGTGCCTGGTAGTCCTGTCCCGCGAACTTGAACAGCCGCGTCGCCGCGTCGAGCGACAGCCAGCCCTGAATCGCGGCGCGGCCCACGTTCTTGTCCGGCGTGATCAAATCGAAACGTTCGCCGCCGAATCCCTGCACCACGCCGAAGTCATAGCCCGCCGGGCCCGTCTCGTGGACGATGAAGACCGCCGCCGCGCCCAGCTCCGCCGCCTTCTCGTACTTGTACGTCCAGCGTCCGTAATACGTCATGGCCGGGCCGCCGAAGATGTTCGGATCGAGCTTCGACACGTCGGCCGCGTCGGGCACCGGCGGATCGTTCACGAGGACGACGATCGTCTTGCCCTTGACGTCCACTCCCTTGAAGTCGTCCCACTGGTATTCCGGCGCCTGCACGCCGTAGCCCGCGAAGATGATGTCGGCGTCGTTGAGCGAAATCGCGTCGGTCACTCGCTGGCTGAACGCCACGACGTCCGCGTCGTGCCTGAGCGGGAGAGTTTGCCCGCTCTTCTTCACGACCAGCGGCGAAAAATCCGACGGGGTGATACCGGCCAGCGGGACCTTCTGGACCCACGTGCCGTCCGGGTTGCCGGGTTCCAGGCCCGCGGCACGGAATTGCTCGGTGATGTAGTTCACCGCCAGGGCCTCGCCGGGCGTCCCTGGGGCTCGGCCTTCCATCGAATCTGCCGATAAAGACTTGATGTCGGCCAGCACCGCGTCGGCGTTGATGTTGGGGAGGTCCGCCAGGGCGACCGGGCCGGGCGGAGGCGGCGGCGATGCGCAAGCAGCAACGAAGCAGATCAGCAGTCCCAGTGGGCGGCGAATCGTCATGGCGATTAGCCTAACGTACTGACAGGACCGGGTTTATCAGAGATCTACTGCTCGGCCATTCGGGAGTGGACCGGAGAGCCGGCGGTTGTAGAATCAAGCGTTTCTCAGAGGTCAACATATATGTTCCAGGTTCGGGTCGGCAGGTTGCGCAAGTTGGGCGGAGCTGTGGCGTTGGCAGGTGTGGCGCTCTGGCTGGTGACGGCGAAAGGCCAGGAGCTTCAGGTTCCGGGGGCCCAGGAATACGTCGCGGGCGAGGTCATCGTCAAGTTCAAGAACACGGTCGATGCCAGCCGACGCGACCAGAATCTCGCGTCGCGGTCCTCGCAGCTCATCAAGCGTCTGGATACGGTGGACATCGAGCTGGTGCGCATTCCGGCCGGGCAGTCCGTCGTGGACGCCGTCAA
>Ga0111539_10001066_pt1 | contig 36168 bp, 34 predicted proteins | sample RhiMethybrSRZTD1_FD_79667 | JGI IMG/M metagenome (GOLD analysis project Ga0111539, IMG submission 79667) | Populus rhizosphere microbial communities from Tennessee, USA - Rhizosphere MetaG P. TD hybrid SRZTD1 (version 2) (version 2) | ecosystem: Host-associated > Plants > Roots > Rhizosphere >...
AGCTATCCGGTGTGCCTCGAGAAGGTCGTCGGTGCGATCGACTACGCGGGCTTCCGCGCCGAGCAGGCGCGGCTGCGCACCCAGGGCTGCCACGTGGGGATCGGCTTCGCGGTCTACAACGAGCTGACCGGCCTCGGCCAGGCGGCCTCCGCGGGGCCGCGGATGCCCTTTCGTACCGGTCACGAAGGGGCGACCGTGCGGATGGACCCCTCGGGCGCCGTCACGGTGCTGGCCGGTGTCACCTCGCAGGGGCAGGGACTCGAGACGACGCTGGCTCAGCTCGTGGCCGGCGAGCTCGGCGTGTCGATCGAGGACGTGCGCGTCGTCCTCGGTGACACCGACGTCACGCCGTTCGGGCTCGGTGCGTTCGCGTCACGGCAGGCGGTGATCGGCGGCGGCGCGGCCCTCCGCGCCGGCCGGGCGCTGCGGGACAAGGTCGCGCGCATCGCCGCCCACGTGCTGGAAGCGGCGGTCGAGGATCTCGACGTGGCCGGCGGCCGGGTGAGCGTGCGCGGCGCGCCCGATCGCGCCGTGACGGTGGTCGAGGTTGCCCGCATCGCGCATCTCGAGACGCATCGCTTGCCGCCCGACCTCGAGCCCGGCCTCGACGCCACGCGCTTCTACGATCCGATCCGCGGCACGTTCGCCGCCGGCGCGCAGGCCGCGATCGTGCAGGTCGAGCCCGAGACGGGGGTGATCACGATCCGGCGCTGGGTCTGCGTGGAGGACACCGGTCGGATCATCAATCCGCTCATCGTCGAGGGCCAGGTCCACGGAGCGATCGCGCAGGGCATCGGCGGCGCGCTCACCGAGCACCTGATCTACGATGACGCGGGCCAGCTGCTGACCGGGACGTTCATGGAATACGCCGTGCCGACCGCCAGCGTCATCCCGCGCCTGCAGACCGAGCACGTCGAGGAGCCCGCCGGCAATCTGGCGGGCGTCCGCGGGGTCGGGGAGGGCGGCACGCTGGGCCCCGCCGCCGTCCTGGCCAACGCCGTCGCCGACGCGCTGGCACCGCTCGGCGTCGAGCCGGATACGCTGCCCCTGTCGCCGGCCAGGGTCTGGGCGGCGTGCGCGTCGGCGGAAGAGGCGCGTCGGCGAAATGGGGGTGGCGATGCGCCGGGGTGAGCAGTACCTCGCGAGTCTGCGGGACGGGCGCGCCGTGTTCCTCGACGGCGCCCGGGTCGACGACGTCACCAAGCACCCCGCCTTCGCCCCGCCGATCCGGCGCATCGCCGCCACCTGGGACCTCGCGGCGGCGGCCGACGCCCAGGCGACCACGACGTTCGCCGATCCGGCCACCGGCCGGCGCCACAGCGCCATGTGGCTGGTGCCGCGCTCAGCCGACGACCTGGCCGCTCGCCGGCGCGTGCACCGCCTGTGGGCCGAGCCGTCGTTTGGCCTGATGGGGCGCACGCCCGATCACGTGGCCTGCGTGCTCAGTGCCTTCGCCGGCTGGCGCCAGCTCTTCGATCGCGGCGGGACGCGCTTCGGCGACAACGTGATGCGGTTCTACGAGCGGGCGCGCGACGAGGAGCTCTACGTCGCGTACGGGATCGTGCCGTTGCAGATCGACCGCTCGCAGCCCGCGCACCGGCAGCCCGAGCCGTTTCTTTACCCCGGCGTGGTCGCCGAGCGGGACGGGGGCATCGTGATCCGCGGCTCGCAGGGCATCACGACCTCCGCGGTGCTGGCCGACTGGCTCTTCATCTCCTACATCACGCCCCTGCAGGCGGGTGACGAGGCCTACGCGCTGTCGTTCGTCACGCCGGTGGCCGCTTCCGGGATCCGCATCCACCCGCGGCGGCCCTACGCGCAGACGGCGACCAGCGTCTTCGACTATCCGCTGTCGTCGCGGTTCGACGAGGTCGACGCCACCGTGGTCTTCGACGACGTGTTCGTGCCCTGGGAGCAGGTCTTCATCTATCGCGACGTGGGCCTGGTGAACGCCCAGTTCCACGAGTCGCCGTCACACACGCTGGCCAACTTCCAGTCGCTGGTGCGCTTCACGGTGAAGCTCGAGTTCATGGCCGGCCTCGCCCTGAAGCTGCTCGAGGTGCATGCCGGCGAGCGCAAGCCGGAGGCCCAGGCCGCGCTCGGTGGCGACATCGCCGCGCTGTGCGCGACGTTCGATGCGATCGTCCAAGCCGCGGAGCGCAATCCGCTCATTCTGGAGAACGTGGCCCGCCCGCACCCGCAGTACGTCTACGCCGGCATGAGCCTGCAGCGCCGGCTCATCGTGGACATGCTCCGGGCGATTCGCGAGCTGGCCGGCGGCGCCTTCCAGCAGCTCCCGTCCTCGGAAGCGAGCTTCACCAGCCCGGCGACGCGTGCGGACGTCGAGCGCTTCATGCGCGGGGCCACGGCCGATGCGCGCCAGCGGGTGAAGCTGCTCAAGCTGGTGTGGGACTTCGTCGGCACCGAGTTCGGCGGCCGCCAGCTGCAGTACGAGATGTTCTACTCCGCCGCCCAGCCGGTCGTGAACACGCGGATGTTCCGGGCGTACGACTGGCAGAAAGCCAAGGCCGCGGTGGACCGCTGCCTGGGCGAGTATTGACGCGCCCCACCGCCGCCCGCCAACCTTGACAGCGCTCGTCCGCGCTGACTAGAGTGCAGCGCCCATGACCGAGCGCTGGATCGGCCGTTCGGTACCGCGCGTGGAGGACGGCCGGTTGCTGACCGGTCGCGGCACCTTCATCGACGACCACCCGCCGGTGGCGAACCTCTGCCACGCCGCGATCGTGCGCTCGCCCCACGCCCACGCGCGCATCCTCGGGTACGACCTGACGGCGGCGCTGGCGATGGAAGGTGTCGTCGGCTCGATCACCGGCGCCGACGTCGCCAAGGCCTGCAAGCCCTTCGGCGTCGGCGTGACGGCCCCCGTCCACTACTATCCGACGGCCATCGACAAGGTGCGCTTCGTCGGCGAGCCGGTGGCGGTGGTGGTCGCGCGCGATCGCTACCTGGCCGAGGACGCCGCCGAGATGGTGGCGGTCGACTACGAGCCGTTGCCGGTGGTGGTCGATCCGGAGCGGGCGCTGGAGCCGGACGCGCCGATCCTCCACGAGAAGGTCGGCACGAACCTCGCGGGCCATCGCCGGCTCGTCTACGGCGATCCCGATGGGGCGTTTGCCGACGCCGACGTGGTGGTGCGCGAGCGCTTCCGGTTCCCGAAGTACGGCTCCACGCCGATCGAGACCTATGGTGTGATCGCGCGGTGGGACCCGCTCGATGGCGTGCTGACGATCTGGTCCAACTTCATGGGGCCGTTCATCATGCATCCGCTGGTCGCGCGGGTGCTGGGGCTGCCCGAGAATCGCCTGCGCTTCATCGTCCCGACCGACATCGGCGGCTCCTTCGGGATCAAGTCCAGCATCTATCCCTACATGGCCCTGATCGGCCTGGCCGCCATGAAGACCGGCGTGCCGGTGAAGTGGATCGAGGACCGGCGCGAGCACCTGCTGGCCTCCTCCAGCGGCACCGACCGCATCGCCTGGCGCGAGGTGGCGGCGCGCCGCGACGGCACGATCCTCGGGATGCGCTTCAAGTGGTACGACAACGTCGGCGGCTACATCCGCAGCCCGGAGCCGGGCTGCAGCTTTCGCCCCACCGGAAACTTCGTCGGCCCGTACAGCTTTCAGAATCTCGAGGTCGACGCCTCCGTGGTGATGACGAACAAGAGCCTGACCGGGCCCAATCGCGGCTACGCGTGCGGTCATCTCTACTTCGAGACCGAGCGGATGATGGATCTGCTGGCGGCGAAGGTCGGGCTCGATCCGGTGGAGATCCGGCGAAAGAATCTGATCGCGCGCGACGCGTTTCCCTATCGCACGCCGACGGGCGGGCTCTACGACAGCGGGGATTACCAGACCACGTTCGATCGGGCGCTGGAGACGGCCAAGTACGATGACTTGCGCCGCCAGCAGTCCAAAGCGCGCGCCGAGGGCCGGCTCTTCGGCATCGGCCTGGCGCTGGCGGTCGATCCGTCCGTCTCCAACATGGGCTACGTGGCCACCGCGCTCGATCCGCAGTTCCGGGCCAAGCCGGAGTATCTCCCCAAGTCCGGGGCAGTGGACGCCGCCACCGTGAAGATCGATCCGCTCGGCCGCGTCATCGCCATCCTCGGCACCACGCCGCAGGGGCAGGGCCACCAGACGATCGTGTCGCAGATCGTCGCCGACGAGCTGGGGCTCGAGCCGCGCGACGTCACGGTCGTGGACGAGATGGACACGTTCACCCGCGTGTGGTCGATCTCCTCCGGTACCTACTCGAGCCGGTTCGGGTCGGTGGGGACCAGCGCCACTGCGCTGGCTGCCCGCAAGCTGAAGGCCAAGCTGGTCGAGTACGCGGCGCACCTGATGGACCGGCCGGCTGACGACGTGGAGTTTCGCGACGGCGGCGTCCATCTCAAGCGGGGGAAGGGCCCGTCGTACTCCATCAAGGACCTGGCCGGGCGCGCGCACTGGAACACCGAGTCGCTTCCCGACGGCATGGAGCCCGCGCTGCAGGCCACCGCCGTGTTCGGCTTCACGGTGGCCAAGGCCGTCGACGCCGAGGACCGCGTGAATTCTTCCAACACCTACGGCTTCATCGCCGAGGTGATGGCCGTCGAGGTCGATCCTGGCACCGCGGCGATCACCATCGTCAAGTACGTGACCGTGCACGACGCGGGCACGATCATCAATCCGATGATCGTCGAGGGGCAGATCTACGGCGGCGCCCTGCACGGCCTGGGTGGCGCGCTCTATGAAGAGCTGGCGTACGACGACGACGGCCAGCTGCTGACCGGCACCTTCATGGACTACCTGGTGCCGACCGCCAGCGAGGCGCCGGAGATCGACATCGAGCACGTCGTGTCGCCCTCCCCGCTGACCACGCTGGGCTCCAAGGGGCTGGGCGAGTCGTCGTCGATGACCGTGCCGGCCGTCATCGCCAACGCGGTCAGTGACGCGCTCGCGCCCCTCGGCATCAGCATCACCGAGCTGCCGATGACGCCGTCGCGCCTGCACGCGCTCATCCAGGCGGCCAGCCCGGGCGGCCGGGCGTGAAGCCGCCGCGGTTCGAGTACCACGCGCCGACGACGATCGATGAGGCGGTCGCGCTGCTCGCCCGGTACGGCGGCGACGCCAAGGTTCTGGCCGGTGGCCAGAGCCTGGTGCCGTTGCTCAACTTCCGCCTCAGCCGGCCCGCCGCGCTGATCGACGTGAACCGCATCGCGCCGATGGCCTACGTGCGGGAGGACAACGGCACGGTCGCGCTCGGCGCCATGACCCGGCAGCGCACCATCGAGTTCTCGCCCCTCGTCGCGCGGCGCCTGCCGCTGCTGACCGAGGCCACGCGCTGGGTCGGTCACCTGCCGATCCGCTCGCGCGGCACGATCGGAGGCTCGATCGCCCACGCTGATCCCTCCGCGGAGTATCCGGCCGTGCTGACAGCGCTCGAGGGCGAGGTCGTCGCCCAGGGCCCTGGTGGGCGGCGCACGCTGAAGGCCGGCGAGCTGTTCGAGACGTATCTGACCACGCGCCTGGCCGCCGACGAACTGCTGATCGAGGTCCGGTTGCCGGCCATGCCGGTGGGGTGTGGCTACGCGTTCGAGGAGTTCGCCCGTCGGCACGGCGACTTCGCGATCATCGGCATCGCGGCGATGATCGTACGCGACGGCGCGCGGTGCACGACAGCGCGGCTGGCGACGGCCGGCGCCGGCCCGGTGCCGGTGCGCCTGCGCGAGGCCGAGGCGATTCTCGAGCGCGACGGGCTTGGCGACGCGGCGATCCACGCGGCTGCCGCACGCGCGGCCGAGCTCGTCACCCCGGACGGTGATGTCCACGCCACGTCCGAGTACCGGCGACACCTGATCGGCGTGCTGTCCGCCCGCGCGCTGAAGCGGGCGGTGGAGCGCGCGCGATGACCGAGCCCGTCACCATTCGCGTGACCGTCAACGGGGCGACGCGCGAGGGCCGCTGCGCACCGCGCAAGCTGCTGGTCGATTTCCTGCGCGAGGACCTGGCCCTGACCGGTACCCACGTGGGGTGCGAGCACGGTATCTGCGGCGCGTGCACGGTGCTGGTCAACGGCGAGGCCGCGCGCGCGTGCCTGATGCTCGCCGTCCAGGCCGACGGCGCCGAGATCGTCACGGTCGAGGGGCTGATGAAGGACGGCGTGCTCCATCCGCTGCAGGAGGCGTTCCGTCAGCACCACGGGCTGCAGTGCGGCTTCTGCACCCCGGGCATGCTGCTCACCGCGCTCGATCTCCTCCGCGTGCATCCCGACCCCTCCGACGCCGAGATCCGCGAGGGCCTCTCGGCCGTGCTCTGCCGCTGCACCGGCTACCACGGCATCGTGAAGGCCGTGCGGGCCGCGGCGCCGATTCTGCGCGGCGCGTCCTAGCCATGCTCGCCCAGCAGCTCGTCAACGGCGTGATGCTCGGCGCCGTGTACGCGCTGATCGCCATCGGCTACACGCTGATCTTCGGCGTGCTCGGCATGCTGCACCTCGCGCACGGCGAGGTGTTCATGATCGGCGCGTTCGTGGGCCTGGTCGTTCTCACCAAGCTCTCGGGCAACGTCATGCTGGCGCTGGCGGCGGCGATGCTTGCCACCGGCGTGCTCGGCCTGATCATCGAGCGCATCGCATTCCGTCCGCTGCGCGGGGCGCATCACCTGGCGCCGCTGGCCACCACCATCGGCGCCGGCATCGCGCTGCAGGAGACCGCGCGGTGGTACTTCGGCCCGGAGCAGAAGGGCTTTCCCTCGACGATCGCGCTGGAGCTGTGGGAGATGGGGCCGCTGCGGGTGTCGTCGGTCCAGATCTTCATCCTGGCCGCCGCGCTGGTCCTCATGGGCGCCGTGCACCTGTTCCTGAGCCGTACGCGCGCGGGCCGGGCGGTGCGCGCGACGGCGGAGGAGCCGACGGTGGCCGGCTTGCTCGGGGTCAACGTCCGGGCGGTCGTCATGCTGACGTTCTTCGTGGCCTCCACGCTGGCGGGCGCGGCCGGGGTGCTGGTGGGCCTGGCCTACAACTCGGTCCATCCGTTCATCGGCGTGCAGATGGGCATCAAGGGGCTGGTCGTGATGCTGCTCGGCGGCCTGGGCAACGTCCCGGGTGCCATGCTCGGCGGCATCGTGCTCGGCGTCCTCGAGGTGCTCGGCGTGGCCTATCTGGCCTCGTCCTACCGTGACGCGTTCGCGTTCGGCGCCGTCGTCCTCATCCTGTTGGCCCGGCCCGAGGGGCTGCTGGGCCTGCGGGTGCAGCGGCGGGACTAGCGTGATCGGCCCCTACCTGGAGGACGTGCTCGTCCAGCTCGGGATCAACGTGATCCTCGCGCTGTCGCTCTACTTCCCGCTCTCGGCCGGCCAGCTCTCGCTCGGCCAGGGCGGCTTCATGGCGATCGGCGCTTACCTGGCGTCGTGGCTCACGGCCACGCTCGGCTGGCCCTGGCCGCTGGCGTTCGCCGCTGCCGCCGCTGCGGCCGGGCTCGTCGGTGCGCTCGTGGGACTGCCGGCCTTGCGCGTGCGTGGCATCTACCTGGTTCTGTTGACCATGGCCTTCGGCGAGATCGTTCGTGTATTCTTCCTCAACTTCGGTCCCACCGGCGCGGCCCAGGGCTTCCGCGGGATGCCGTTCGTGACCACGCTGCCGCTGGTGGCGGTGCTGGCCGTCGCGGTGGCGATCCTGGCCGCTCGCACCGCAGCCTCGCGAATGGGGCGCGCGTTCGCCGCCATCAACCGTGACGAGCTGGCCGCCGAGGTCATGGGCATCGACGTGACGCGGGCCAAGCTGGCCTCGTTCACCGTCGGGGCGGTGGTGGCCGGGCTGGCCGGCGCGCTGTGGGCGCACTACGTGCAATTCATCGAGCCGGAGGAGTTCGGCTTCGCCCGCTCGGTCATGCCGTTCACGTTCGTGGTGGTGGGCGGGCTGCAGACCTTCTGGGGATCGCTGGTGGGGGCCGCCGTGTTGACCTTACTGCCGGAGTGGCTCCGGTTCCTGAAGGAGTGGCGGCTCGCGCTGTATGGAGTGGCGATGCTGGCCGTGATGATCGTCCGGCCCCAGGGTCTGGTGGACCACCGCCTCGTCGAAGCGGTGCGCCGTCTGATCCCGGGGCATGCGAAGGAGGCGCTTTCATGAGAACTCGCTGGGTTTCCGTCGTCCTCGTCGCTGCCGTTGTCGTCGGCGCGCTCGCCGCCAGCGCCCCGGCCGCCAAGCTCGCCGGCAAATCGGTGAAGCTCGGCGCCATCTACTCGATCACCGGCAAGGGGGCGGAATGGGGCGAGCACAGCAAGATCGCCACCGAGATCGCGGCCGATGAAATCAATGCGGCCGGTGGGGTGGGTGGGGTGCCGCTCGAGATCTCGATCCAGGACACCGGCACCGAGGTGGCGCCGGCCATCTCGCTGGCTCGCAAGCTGATCCTGGAAGACAAGGTGCTCGCCATCCTGGGGCCGTGCTTTTCCTCGGAGTTCGAGGCCCTGGCGCCGCTGCTGGATCGCCTCAAGACGATCATCGTCTCGCAGTGCTCGGCCAAGCCCGGCATCTCCGCGCTGTCGACGTGGGCCTTCCGCAACACGCTGACCAGCGACAAGCAGCTAGCGCCGGCGGTGGAGATCTGGAAGTCGCGCTACAACATCAAGACCGCCGTCGTGCTCTACGACTCGGCCGATGCCGTGTCGGCGTCCGAGGGCGACAAGGTGCTGCCGGTCCTGCTGCAGAAGAACGGCATCGAGATGAAGGACAAGCTGACCTACCAGACGAAGGATATCGATTTCAGCGCCCAGGTGACGAAGATCAAGAGCCTGAACCCGGATGGCATCGCGCTCGGCGCCTGCTACCAGCAGGCCGCCAACATCGTGCGCGAAGCCCGCAAGCAGGGGCTCAAGCAGCCGTTCCTGGCCGGGGCGTGCACCGGCTCGCCGGAGTTCGCCAAGCTGGTCGGCAAGGACGGCGAGGGGTCGATCATCGGCTCCGCCGGCTGGCCCGACGACCCCAAGCCCAAGACGGTCGCCTTCCTGAAAAAATTCATGGAGAAGTCGGGCGGCAAGAAGCCGAATTACGGGGGCATGCGTGCCTACGACAACGTCTACATCACCAAGTGGGTCATCGAGAACGGCGGCGTGACCAACGAGCCGAAGGATCTCGACGCCGACCGTGAGCGGATCCGGGTCGGCTGGACCAAGGTGAAGGACTTCGACGGCATCACCGGCGCGACGACGATCAATGCCGAGCGTGACGGCGGCGGCAAGTCCACCGTACTGGTCGTCAAGGACGGCGGCTTCGTGAAGGTGGACTACTAGAGGCTTAGGGGCGCGCGTGGCCCTGCTGGAGCTGCGCGGCGTCTCGAAGTCGTTCGGTGGTCTGCGAGTCCTGGACGGCGTCGACCTCACGGTCGAGGCCGGCGCCGTCCACGCCCTGATCGGACCCAACGGATCCGGCAAGACCACGCTGCTCAACTGCGTGAGCGGCATCCTGGCCGCCGACGCCGGCGGCATCCGGTTGCGCGACGTCGCCCTCGACGACCTGGCGCCTCACCGGCGTACGCGGCTGGGGCTGGCCCGCACCTTCCAGAACGTTCGCCTGTTCGCCGGCCTGAGCGTGCTCGACAACGTGCTCGTCGGCCGCCACTGCCGGACTCACGCCGGTCTGTTCCGCGCCTGGACCAGGCTGCCGTTTCGCCTCCTCCCCGAAGAGCGCGCATCGCGCGACCGGGGGCGGGCGCTGCTGGCGCTGGTCGGTCTGGCCGGTCGTGCGCTGGAACCGGCCGAAGGCCTGCCGCTGGCCGATCAGCGGCGGCTCGAGATCGCCCGGGCGCTGGCCGCCGAGCCGTCGCTGCTCCTGCTCGACGAGCCCGCCGCCGGGATGAACGCCACCGAGAAGCAGGGCATGAACCGGCTGATCCGCGACATCGTGGCCAGCGGCTGCACCGTCGTCCTCGTCGAGCACGACATCGGCCTGGTCATGGACATATCCAGCCGCGTGACCGTGCTGAACTTCGGGCAGAAGATCGCCGACGGGCTGCCGGCGTCGGTACGCCGCGATCCGCTGGTCGTCGAAGCCTACCTCGGTCAGGACGCCTGAGGGTGGATCTCCTCGAGGTTCAGGACATCGCCGTGGCCTACGGCAAGCTGCGCGCGGTGAAGGGCGTGTCGTTCACCGTCCGCCGGGGCGAGGTCGTCGCCTTGCTCGGCAGCAACGGCAGCGGCAAGTCGACGCTCCTGCGGACGATTGCGGGCGTGCTGACGCCGTCGGCCGGCCGTGTCCGATTCGACGGCGGTGACATCACGGGCTGGCCCTCCCACCGCGTCGCCCGTCGCGGTCTCCGCCTGGTGCCCGAGGGGCGCGGCCTGCTGGCGCGCATGAGCGTGTGGGAAAACTTGTTGATGGGGCAGTACGCCGGCGGTGGCGACGCCCGCGATCTGGACGCCGCGCTGGCGCGCTTTCCGGTGCTCGGCCAGCGCCGCCAGCAGATCGCGTCCACGCTCTCCGGCGGCGAGCAGCAGATGCTGGCGATCGCCCGCGCGCTGGTGGCGCGGCCCTCGCTGCTGATGCTCGACGAGCCCTCGCTCGGTCTGGCGCCCCGGCTGATCCGCGAAGTGTTTCAGGTTGTCGCCGACCTCAAGCGCGAAGGGGTGACGATCGTGCTCGTCGAGCAGAACGCTCGCCAGGCGCTCGCCGTCGCGGACCGCGCTTACATCCTCGAGACGGGCCAGGTCGCGCTGTCCGGCCCCGCGGCCGAGCTGGCCGCTGGCGAAGCGGTGCAGCAAGCCTACCTGGGCGTGGCGCCGCGCAGCCGCCCACCGTCGTAGTGCGTCACGTGGCGGCCAGCGACGCCGCGGGGCCGCCGTCGACTCGGCCCGGCGTCACCCGGTCCCTTCCGGCGTCACCCGGTCCCTTCCGGCGTCACCCGTCGGCCGCGCGCGTTACCCGTCGGCCGCGTCACCAGCTCCCTGCGCGGCCCCCTGGCGCCGCGTGACTCGACCACGCGCGGTGAACTAGCTGGCGCCGAGGCGGGCGACGGCGGCGGCGAGTTCGTCGAGGTTGATGGGTTTGGCGATGATGAAGTCGACGGAGGCGCGGGGGCCGGCGACGGTTTCGGGGAGGTCGCCCCAGCCGGTGATCACGCCGACGGGCAGGGCGGGGCGACGGGACTTGACGGCGGCGGCGATCTCCCAGCCGGTCATCACGGGCATGACGAGATCGGTCAGGACGAGCTCGATGCTGCTGTCGCTGTCGAGCCGGCGGAGCGCTTCGTCGCCGCTGCCGGCGGGCGTCACCGTGTGGCCCTCGCTGGCCAGCATCTCGGCGAGCGCCAGGCGCACGTCCGGCTCGTCGTCGACCAGCAAGATGCGCAGCGGGCGGCGGGTCGGCGCCGGCGGGGGCGGGGGCTCGGCCTCGCCGACGGCCGGCAGCGGAAGCTGGACCACGATGGTCGTGCCCCGGCCCTCCTGGCTCCGGATCGTGACCTCGCCACCGTGCCGCCGCGCGATGCCATAGCTGACGCTCAGTCCCAGGCCGGTCGACTTCACGCCCTTGGTGGTGAAGAAGGGCTCGTGCGCGCGCAGCCTCACCTCCTCCGACATGCCCGAGCCGGTGTCCGTCACCGACAGGAAGGCGGAACCGCGCTCCTGGCGCGTCTCGATCGTGATCTGGCCGCCGGTCGGCATCGCGTCGAGCGCGTTCATCACGAGATTGGTCAGCAACTCGCGCAGGGCGGGCGCGTCGCCGTCGAGCATCGGCAGCCCGCCCAGATGCGGCTCGACGACGATCTCGAGCCCGGCGGCACGCGCGGCATCCTGCCAACGATCACGCGTCAGTTCGATCACCTCGGTGACGATCTCGTTGAGGTCGACGGCGCGCGGCTGCGCCGTCCGGCGCATCCCGGCGAACTGCTGGAGCCGGCGGACGACCTCGGCGCCATCCTTGGCCGCCCGCTCGATCGTGGCCAGTGGGCGCCGCACCCGCTCGTCCTTCACCGAGCGGTGCAGCAGCTGGATGCGTCCGATGACGATCGTCAGCAGGTTGTTGAGGTGGTGGGCGGCGCCGCCGGCCAGCTCGCCCAGCGCGCGCAGCGTCTCGCCCTGCACCAGGCGCTCGGCCCTGGTCTGTACCTCCCGGTAGAGGCGGGCGTTGTCGGCGACCAGCGCGATCTGCCCCGCGATGGCGACCGCCAGGTCCACGCTCGACCGCTCCCAGCGGCGCCGCGGCCGGGGCACCAGCGTCATGGCCCCGATGACGTTGCCCTTGCGCACGATCGGCACCACCAGGAGGCCCCCGTCGAGCTCGACCGGGCGCTTGCTTCGCGTGGCCTGCGCCTCGCCGATGGACGCCTCCGAGGGCACGCCGCCTTCCGGCCACACCGAGATCGTGCAGCGCTCGGCGTCGAGCGCCCGCGCCGTGCGCTGCGAGATGTCCTCGAGGGCGGCCGGCAGATCGAGGGTCGCCCCGCTGCTCTCCGCGATGGCCAGCAGCACGGCGGTCCGCTCGGCTCGAGCGAGCTGGTCGGTATAGAGCCGTGCGTTGACGATGGCGGGGGCGGCCGGCACGCAGAGCGTCCGGGCCCGACCGAGGTCGGTCCGGGTGAAGGGCCGCCCGCTCCGGCGGAACAAGCCGAGCACCCCGACGGGCGTGGCCTCGCCGATCAGGGGAACTCCGAGAAAGCAGCGCATCTTTTCCGCCTCGAGCCAACGCCGCATGACGGGCCGGGCGCTGCCCGGCAACGTGCGGAGGACCACCGGACCGGAACGATCGGTGATCCAGTCGAGGACGTCGCGACCGGAGGCATGGGGGACACGGGCGATCGGCTCCGATTGCGTGAAGCCGTTGTCGGCCTTCAGGACCAGCTCGTCGCTGCCGCGCTCGATCAGCCACGTCGCCGCGGCGTCGGCACCCAGCACCGCCTGCGCGAGATCGGTGAGCCGCGCGGCCACGCGGTTGACGTCGAGCGTGCCGCCGAGCGTGCGCGTCGCTTCTCCCAGCAGCGTGACGTCGGACGTGACGCGTCGACGCACGGCGGACCGGCGTCTCGCGGGCGTCACTGATCGGCCTCGGCTCCGGCGGGCCTCACAGGGGAATAATCGAGTTGTATCCCGCTCGCCGCGCTCAGGTCAACGTCGCGCGGCGGGGACGTCGAGGAAAGTGGGCGCCCGCCCTCAGGCGGGGCCGAAGCCGACGGCCGTCTGACCCCCGCGGGTGAAGGGGCGGAAGCGCACTGGCAGGCCGATCGCCAGACGCTCGAGCGGAATGTCGATCAGCCGACCGAGGAGGGAGACGCCTTCCTTGAGCTGCACGGCGGCGATGGCGTAGGGCGCGTCGGCGGCGTGGGCGCGCGGTGCCACCCGGATCACCGTGAAGCTGGCAATCGTACCCTCGCCGCTGAGCGGCACCGGCTCCCACGCACGCTCCCCACACGACGGGCAGAACTCCTTGGGGGGGATTGCCAGGGCGCCGCAGCGCTGGCAGCGCACGCCCATGAGCTGGCCGGCTCCGGCCTTCTCGAAGAAGGCCTTCTGCGAGATCGCCGGCTCAGTCACGGCCGAACAGGGAGACCAGAACGGTGGCGGTGTTGCCGCCGAGCGTGTGGGTGAGACCCACCCGGGCACCGTCCACCTGACGCGGACCGGCGTCCTCCCGGAGCTGCGTGACGATCTCGGCGATCTGCGCCGCGCCCGTGGCGCCGATTGGATGTCCCTTGGCCTTGAGACCCCCCGACGGATTGACCGGCATCTTGCCGCCGACGCTGGTCCACCCCTTCTCGGCCGCGATGCCGCCCGTGCCCGGCTCGAAGAGGCCGAGCCCCTCGGTGGCGACGATCTCGGCGATGGTGAAGCAGTCGTGCAGCTCCACCACGTTGATATCTTGAGGCCCGAGACCCGCCTGACTGTAGGCGCTGGCCGCGGCCCGCTCGGTGGCGGGCACGCGCGAGAGGTCGCGCTTGTCGCCGATGAGCATCCAGTCCGACGCAGCGGCCGAGGCCAGCACCCAGATCGGCCGCCGCCGCGCCTTGCGCGCGACCTCCTCGGAGGCCAGCACGACTGCCGCACCGCCATCGGTGAACGGGCAGCAATCGTAAAGCTTTAGAGGGTCGGCGACCATGGGCGACTTCAACACCTGCTCGAGCGTGATCTCCTTCTGGAACTGCGCCTTGGGATTCCGCGTGCCGTGCTTGTGATTCTTCACGGCGACCGCGGCCATCTGCGCCTCGGTCGTGCCGTACTTGGCCATGTGCGCCCGCGCCACCAGCGCGAACACGCCGGGGAAGGTGAGGCCCAGTGTCTGCTCCCAGCGGGCGTCGGAGGCATAGGCGAAGTACTCGGTCGACTCCTCGGTCGTCACGTTGAGCACGCGCTCGGCGCCACCGACCAGCACGACGTCCGACACGCCCGAGCCGATCTCCATGACGGCGTGACGGAACGCGGCGTGGGATGAGGCGCAGGCCGTCTCGAACCGGGTGGTCGGCACGGTGGGAATCCCGAGCACGGAGGCCGCCTGGGGCCCGGTGTGCAGTTGCTTTTCCGTCTCGCTGCCCACCACGTTGCCGTAGTAGAGCGCCTGGATCGCGCTCGGCGGCAGGCCCGCATCCACGAGGGCGTCGCCAGCCGCCTCCGCGAACAACTCGGCCGAGGTGCGCTCGTGCCGGCCAAACTTGGTGACCCCGACGCCAATGACCGCGACTCGTCGCATGCGTCCTCCTGGGCGTGAGCTGGTGACGGATTCATCATATCGCATCCCAGCGGGTGCCCGCGGCGGCCCCGGTCCCCAGTGCGCCCAAATTTTTTGGGGGTTTGGGGGTCCGCCGGTTTCAATGGTTCGGATGCTCAGCGAAGAAGCGCTGATTCTCGTTGGGGTATTGGTGGCCTGTGGGCTGCTCCTGCTGGGCGTCATGGAGCTGCTGTGGCCCACCCGACACCGTCGAGCCCTCCGCCGTCCGGACCTTGTCCGTCGTCGGCCGGTCGGTTTGGGCTCCAACGCTCCCATCCGCAGCCCGCTGGCGCCGGCCCGGAGCCGGCATGGAGGCCGATTGCCCGTCCCGATACAGTTATCACTACCCGATGACGCCATGCCCGCGCGGGTGGCCCTGGGCGAGCGCGCCGGCGATCTCCTCGAAGCTCCGGCGACCGCGGACTCCGCGCCACCGGAGCCGGCGTACGCATCGATCCTCGAGGAGTGCACGGAGCTCTACTCACAGCGCCGCTACACGGAGGTGGTCGCCCTCGGGACCGGCGCCCTCGGCGACGAGGGCGCCGGGCGCGGGCCGCGTGACCCGGGAGAACCCGCTGCCCTCTGGCGCGTCGTCGCGCTGGCCCATCGCGAGCTCGGTGAGGACGTGGAATCGCGCGCGGCGATCGAGGCGGCGCTCGCCGGCGCGCCCCCAGACGAGCGGTCCCGCTACGAGCGTGAGCTGATCACGCTGGCCGGGAGGGCCGCGCACGATCTGCAGACGCAAGCGGAACGCCTCACCAACGCGCAGGCCGAGGCGCGCCTGGCGCTGGTGCGCGAGGCGGTGGCCTGGCTCGACAGCGGCCGGACCGTGGCGCCGGCCGACACGGATCTCGAGGAGCGGACCAGCGGCACGCGGGCGGCGCTCTGGTCCGCCTACGAGCGCGCGGCCCTGTCGCTGGTGCACCGCCAGGAGTTCCGCGGCGCGCGGCGCCTGCTGCGCGAAGCGGTCAGCAACCCGCACTTCCCCGCGGCGCGCACCGACGTGTTCCGCGAGCTCTTCACCGGCACCTTCAGCGGCGAGATCGGCCAGCTGACTGCCAGGGCCATCCGGAGCATGCACGCCGCGCGCGAGAGCGAGGCGCTGGCCGCGCTGCAGCGCGCCGAGACGCTGCTGGGCAATCTGGGCGAGGACATGCTGTCGCCCTCGCGGCGCGAGGAGGTGGACGGCCGGCTGTGGTGGGGCTACAACCGGCTCGGCGAGCGCCGGGTGGCGGCGGGGGAGTACGAGATCGCGCTGGATCCCCTGTTCCACGCGCTCGAGTACGACGCCGGCCCGGTCCGTCACGAGGAGACCCGCGCCTTGCTGGTGCGCGCACTGGAGGGCGTGGCCGACGTGCGGGCGCTGGCCATCCGCGAGCTGGCGGCGGCGGGCGAGCGCGAGGCGGCCGTCATGCAGTGCAACACGCTGTGGACGACGCTGCGCACGGCGGCCGAATCGGGCCTCAGCCAGCACGAGCTGGCCTCGGCCTTCAGCCGGGCTCAGCGGGTGCTCGACAGCCTCGAGCGCGCGCGGGAGAGGTGACGGCGAGCGCGCTGATTCAGACGGTGATCGAGCGGACGAAGTCGCGCCGCAGGGTGAGTCCGAGGCCCGGGCGGTCGGGGGCCTGCAGGTGGCCGTCGACGAGCTCGAACGGCTCTTCCACCAGGTCGTTGAGCAGCGGGTTGTCGCCCCGCGTGAACTCCAGCGTGGTCACGGTGGGCGTGGCCACGGCCAGGTGCAGGCCGGCGGCGAACAGCACCGCGCCGCCCCAGAGATGGGGCGCCACGATCAGCCCGTGGGTGGCGGCCAGGGCGCAGATCCGTTGAGTCTCGGTGATCCCGCCGGCGATCGCCGGGTCGGGCTGTAGCACGTCGACCGCACGGGCCTCGATCAGCTCCCGGAAGGCGAAGCGCGTCTGCTCGCTCTCGCCGGCGGCGATCGGGATGTCGGTCGAGGCCCGCACCTCGGCCTGACCGGCGACGTTGTCGGGCGACACCGGCTCCTCCAGCCAGGCCAGATCGCAGTCGGCCACCTTGCGCGCGAAGCGCTGGGCCTCGCGCACCGACCAGGTGCCGTGGGCGTCCACCATGATCGCCACGTCGGGGCCGAGTGTCTCGCGCGCCTCGCGCACGCGGGCGGCGGAGTCGTTCACGCTGGCGTCTTGAAGTCCCACGCGCATCTTCACCGCGCGGTGGCCACGCTCGACGTACTGCAGCAGCTGCTTGCCGACACCGCCCACCCCGGCCCAGCCCCCCGAGGCGTAGGCGGGAATCCGCTCGCGGAAGCGGCCTCCGAGCAGGCGCCACACCGGCTGACCGAGCGCTCGGCCCAGCAGATCCCACAGCGCGATGTCGATGCCGGACAGCGCGGAGATCGTGATGCCGCGACGACCCACGATGGGGAAGGTCCGCCCCTCGCGCGCCCGTAATGGGCGCGGCTGCCGTTGTAGACGGCCTCCCACAGCGCGGTGATGTCACGGGGATCGCGACCCACCAGCAGCGGCGCCAGTTCGTCGTGGATGAGCGCGACCACCGCCGCGTAGTGGCCGAGGTTGCCGACGCCCACCTTGGCCTCGCCCAGCCCGGTGAGCCCGGTGTCGGTGTCGACCTCGACCAGGCAGGTGTTGAAGGAGTCGTTCACGCCGAAGTCGCTGCGGTGCTGCCGCGCGGGGGGGATCGGCGCGCGCAGCCAGGCCGCGCGCACGGCGGTGATCTTCACGCGAGAATCGTCACGCGGTCGGAGGCTCCGTGCTGCGGCGGCGAATGTCCTCCAGCAGGAGCTCCGGCACGCACAGGAAGGCTTCCACCACCGACGGGTCGAAGTGCGCCCCGGCGCAGCGCTTGAGCTCGGCCTTGGCGGCGTCGAACGAGATCGCCTTCGAGTACGGGCGATCGAAGGTCATGGCGTCGAAGGCGTCCACCACCGAGAAGATGCGCGCGCCCACCGGGATCTCGTCGGCGCGCAGGCCGCGCGGGTAACCGGAGCCGTCCCACTTCTCGTGGTGCGAGTAGACGATGGGCACCGCGCCGCGCAGGAACGGGATGTTCTCGATCACGCGCTTGCCGATCTCGGGATGCGTGCGCATGATCTTCCACTCCTCTGGCGTCAGCGGTCCCGGCTTGAGGAGGATGGCATCGGGGATGCCGATCTTGCCGATGTCGTGGAGCAGCACGCCGTGGGCGAGATCGCGCAGCTCGCCCTCGGCCATCCCGTACTCGCGCGCGGTGGCCAGCGCGTAGCCGTGCACGCGGCGCGAGTGGGCCTCGGTGCCGACGTCGCGCGTGTCGAGCGCCGAGCCCAGCGCCTCGAGCGTGGCCCCGTAGGTGGACTCCAGCTCACGATAGGCCTCGGCCAGGTGCTGGGTGGCCTGCTGGACCCGGACCTCCAGCATGGCGTGGTACTGGCGACGCTCGATCAGGAGCTGCCGACGCTCCAGCGCCCGCTCGGCCGCGATGAGCAGCTCGTCGACGTTGACCGGCTTCATGATGAAGTCGTAGGCGCCCAGCTTGAGGCTATCGATCGCGGTCTTCACGTCGGCGGCGCCGGTGAGCACGATCACGGCGGCGTCGCCGTCGACCTCGCGCACCTGCTGGAGCAGCTCGATCCCGGTCATGATCGGCATCTTGAGGTCGGTCACGGTCAGGGGCGGCCGGGCCGCCTTGAAGCTGGCCACGCCGTCCCGGCCGTCCTGAGCCAGGCGGCATTTGTAGCCGGCGGTCAGGAAGATCTGATGCAGGACCTCGCGGACCTGCCGATCGTCGTCGACGATCAGGATGTCTCGACTGATCTCCACGTCAGGACACTCTCTGCGCGGACGGTGTCGCCGCGACTTGGTTCTTGCCGGCCCTTTTGGCCGCGTACAGCGCATCATCAGACGCACGGAACAGATCGTCGGCGGTGCCGGTCTCGTCATCCGGCAAGCTGGCCACGCCGAAGCTGGCGGTCACCACCTTGCCGTGCGAGAACGGATGCTTGGCGACGACTTCGCGGATGCGGTCGGCATACAGCCGGGCGCCCGCCTTGGAGGTCTCCACCAGCAGCACGGCGAACTCGTCCCCGCCGTAGCGGGACACCACGTTGATGCCGCGCGAGTGCTTCATGAGGATCTGGGCGACCTCGCGCAGCGTGTCGTCGCCCACGGAGTGGCCGAACTCGTCGTTGACGGCCTTGAAGCCGTCGAGGTCCAGCAGGACGACCGACACCGGGTGGTTGAAGCGTCGATAGCGCGACAGCTCTTCCTCGAGCCGCAGCGTGAAGAAGCGCCGGTTGTAGAGGCCGGTCACCTCGTCCTTGAACGACGTTTCCTTGAGCCGGGCGTTGGTGGACTCCAGCTCCTTGTAGGCGGCGTCGAGTCGCGTGGCGAAGGTGTTGATCTCGGCTGCCTGCTGCTCGATCGTCAGCAGCATCTTGTTGAACGACGACATGAGCGTGCCGACCTCGTCGCGCCGCCGCTCGAGACCGGGGACGGGGGTCTCACTGGCCATGAGCGATCCCATGCGGGCGATGATCCGGCCCATATCCCAGATCACGTAGGCGCCGGCCAGCATGCCGACCAGCGTGAACAGCACCAGCAGTTGCAGGCCGCCGAACTTGACCGTCTCGCCGGGGCCCATCGTGGGGAAGACGAGCACCATCACGACGAAGGCGAGGACCAGGATGGGAACCACGGAGGACAACGTCAACGCGACCAGAACCTTGTTACGGATGCGCTGTCCCGCGCGGGCGACGTCAGTCGCACCCTCAGACTGCATAGGTAATCATTATTCTAGTTGCCGACAGAGCGTGTCAATGTAACATTTTTGCAGGGTTATGAGCCTCGCCGCCGACCGGAAGCTCGACTGCGTGGGGCTCTTCTGCCCCATGCCCATTCTCAAGACCCGGGACGCCATGAAGGGGATGGCCGTGGGCGAGACCCTGGAGATGCTCTCGGACGACCCGGCCTCCGAGGCTGACATGAAGAGCTGGACGGCTCGGACGGGCCAGGAGTTGCTGGAGATCGAGAGGAATGGCGCGGTCTTCCGGTTCATCGTCCGAAAGACTCGATAGAGCCTCCGCCGGCCGGCCACCGGCCCGGGTCTACCTCGACTACGCCGGGTTTTCGCCGGTCGATCCGAGGGTGGTGGCCTTCATGCGTCCCTTCCTGGAAGGGGGCGTGGGCAACCCGGCCGCCCTGCACTCGCTCGGGCTGGAGGCCCGGGCGTCCCTGGACGGGGCGCGGGCCAAGGTAGCCCGCCTGGTGGGCGGCCCCGCCGCGGGCGTGATCTTCACGGCCAGCGCGACCGAGGCCAACAACCTGGCGATCCGCGGCGTGACGTCGCGGGCCTCCGGCCGCCACGTGGTGGCCTCCGCCGTCGAGCACATCTCGATCCGCAATCCGTGCCGTGACCTCGAAAAGCAGGGGTGGAGCGTGACCTGGTTGCCGGTCGACGGCGAAGGCACGGTCGATCCCGAGGCCGTCGGCAGAGCCCTTCGGCCCGACACGGCGCTCGTCTCGATCATGGCCGCGAACGGCGAGATCGGCACGCTGCAGCCCGTGCGCGAGATCGGCCGGCTGGCCCGGCGTCAGGGCGTGCCCTTTCACGTCGACGGCGTCGGCGTTGTCGGGCGGCTGCCGCTCGCCGTGGACGACGCCGCGATCGATCTGCTCACGATCTCGTCGAACGATTTCTACGGGCCGCCGGGCGCCGGGGCGCTCTGGGTCCGGCCCGAGGTTCGCCTGGCCCCGATCGTCCTGGGCGGCGGGCAGGAAGGGGGGCGTCGCTCGGGCACCGAGAACCTGCCGGCGATCGTCGGCATGGGCGTGGCCGCCGACCTCGCACGCAACGAGCGCGCGGGCGAGGTCACGCGCCTGTCGCCGCTGCGCGACCGCTTGCTGGAGGGCCTGCTGGAGCGGGTCAGCGGCGCGCGGCTCACGGGTGCCCGCGGCGCCCGACGCCTGCCGCATCACGCCAGCGTTGTGGTGTCCGGCGTCAAGGCCGACGCGGTCTTGTCGGAGCTCGACCTCCGTGGCGTCGCCGCCTCCTCCGGCTCGGCCTGCAACCTGACCACCGGCGAGCCCTCGCACGTCCTGCGCGCGATCGGCTGTGCTCGCGAGGAGATCGAGGCATCCCTCTGCTTCACCCTCGGGCGGTGGACCACTCCGGCCGAGGTGGACGCGGTTCTGGACGTCCTGCCCGGCGTGGTCAATCGCCTGCGTCGGCTCGCGTCGCGGTGAGCGCGGGCCCGCGTCGGCTCTTCCTGTTCGACATCGACGGGACCCTGGTGACCGCGGCCGGCGCCGGCCGGTCCGCGCTCTCCCGTGCGCTGCTCGCGACCTATGGCGTCACCGGTCCGATCGACGCCTACGACTTCCGCGGCAAGACCGACCCGCGCATCGTGTCGGACCTCATGCGCGGCGCCGGGCTCGACGACGCGCGCATCGCCGCGGGGCTGTCCGCCTGCTACGCGTCGTACGTCGCCGAGCTGGAGGCGGTGATTGGCGACGGCTCGCGCGTGCGTGTGATGCCCGGGGTCGCCGAGCTCGTGCGCGGCCTGGCCGCGCGTGACGACGCCGTGCTCGGGCTCCTCACCGGCAACATCCGCGACGGGGCGCGCGTGAAACTGGCCCCAACCGGTCTGTGGCCGCTGTTCCCCATCGGCGCCTTTGGATCCGACGACGGCGACCGCCGGCGCCTGCCCGCGGTGGCGTGCGAGCGGGCGCGGGCGCACACCGGTCGGGCCTTCGCCTTCGACGAGGTGACGATCATCGGCGACACGCCGCTCGACGTCGACTGCGCGCGGGCTTGCGGCGCCGTGGCGGTGGCGGTGGCGACCGGTTTCCATCCCGCCGCCGACCTGACGGCGTGCCAGCCCGATCTCTTCTTCACGGATTTCTCCGACGTGGCCGCCGTCCTCGCCGCGCTCACCGGTCGCGGCTGACGTGCGTGTCGTCGTGCTGTGGGTCCACGTGGTCGCCGCCGCGGTCTGGGTGGGGGGCCTGGCCTACCAGACGCACGTGCTGTTGCCGGCGGCCCGGCGGGGCGGGGCGGCGGTGTTCGCCGAGGCGGCGCGTCGCGCGCGCCCAGTCACGTGGACCGCCATCGCGCTGGTCGTGCTGTCCGGCTTCTACAACGTCACGCAGCTCGGGTCGCTCGAGCGGGTGATGCAGAGCGGCGCCGGCCTGCTGCTGGCCGCCAAGTTCACGCTGGTGATCCTGGCGGTCGCGCTGGCGAGCCAGCGCGACTTCGCCCAGGTCACGCTGCTGAACGCGGCCGTCGCCGGCCACGGCGACCCCGCAACGGCGCTGCGCGCCATCGCGCGCCTCGATCGCATCGTGCTGGTCCTGGCCCTGGTGGTGATCTACCTCGGGCTGGCCGTCTCGCGCGCCTGAGTCGCCACCCCGCCTCGACGCCCTACAGCCCGGTGATCTTGATCCCGGAGTTCTTGAGCTTGTAGCGCCGGTTGATCGTCGCCAGCACCGCGGTGATGCCCTCCAGCGGTCCGGCGTTCGTCAGCGCGCCCACGTCGATCGGACGCAGCCCGAGCGAGCGGCCGAGCTCGGACACGGTCTCCTTGGCGCCGGCGTCCTGGCCGCAGAGAAGCAGATCACACTCGATCGGATGCTCGGTGTCGGCGAGCTCGTGCGCGGCGATGTGGTGGAACGCGGCCACCACGCGCGCCTCCGGCAGCAGCGACTGCACTTCCTCGGCGCTGGAGCCGATCGGGGGCGGAGTGAACAGACGTCCGCCGCCGAAGGTGAGCGGTACCACCGTGCTGACGACCACCTTGCCGCGACACCCCTCGCGGGTCTCCGGCAGGGTGGCGCCCAGACCGTTGGCCGGCAGCGCCACCACCACGATCTCGCCGAGACGCGCGGCCTCGGCGTTCGACTCACCGGTGATCGTCTTCGTCTTGCTGGCCGCGCACATCTCGGCCGCCTTGGTGCGCGCCCGCTCGGCATCGCGCGAGCCGATGACGATCGCGTGCCCCGCCTGGGCCCAGCGCATCGCCAGGCCGGCGCCCTCCTTGCCGGTACCACCGAGAATCGCGATGTTCACGGACGTTCGTCTCCTATCGGAAGAGGTCGCGAGCGGGATCGCGCAGCAGCGCCTTGGAGCCTTCCTCGCTCGGCGCCAGCGGCAGGCCGCGCACCAGAGCCGCCGGGATGCGGTCGAGCTTGCCCATCACCGGCTCGGCGGCGCCGGCCAGCTCGTCGGCGATGGCCAGGATGGTGGCTTGCAGGGGGCGCCCGGCGGGGTCGCGGTCGCCCAGATAGCTCTTGATCGGGGCGAAGCCGGCCACGCCGATGGCGATGTTGACCAGCCCCTCGCGCCACGGCCGGCCGAAGGTGTCGGCGATGATCACGTAGATGTCGCCGCCGACCAGCGTGCGCAGGGTCTCGCGGATTCCGCGCGCGGAGCGATCGGAATCCTCCGGCAGCAGGGCGACCATGTCGGCGTCCACGTTGGACTGATCCACGCCGGCGTTGGCGCACACCCAGCCGTGGCGCGTCTCGGTCACCAGCACGCCGCGGTCCATGCGCACGATGCGGCGCGACTCGCGCAGGATGACCTCGATCAGGCGGGGATCGCGTCCCAGCTCGGCAGCGAAGGTCTCCGCCATCAGCGAGGGCGTGACCTCGCTGAGCCTGAGCAGCCGGCCCTCGGACTTCGACACGATCTTCTGGCTCAGCACCAGCACGTCGGCGGCGGCCAGCGGCGTGCGCTGGCGCGCGGCGGCCTCCAACACGATGCGCGCGACGTCGTCGCCGGGCCGCACCTCGCCGATGCCCTCGATGCCGATGACCTCGTAGCGGGGTGGCATGGTCAGTGCCGAGCGACCGCACCGGCGGCGACCAGGCGCTCGGTGATCTGCCAGCTCGTCAGCAAGTGGCCGCTCTCGGTGGCCGCGCCCTCGGCGAGCAGCATGCTCAGATCCTCCGGCGCGTCCACGTCGAGACCCAGCCCCGGCAGCCGCACGATCCGGACGTCGAGCTGCAGCGCCCGGGCGGCCACCACGTGCCCGTCGAACGACGGCTCCCCGAAGCGCAGCCGCATCGCCGACGGCGGCGCCAGCAGCACGCCGTTGGTGCCCAGTCCCGAGCGCGACGGAGTCAGCACCACGACCGGCGGCGCCGTCAGCGCCTGCACCAGGGTGCGGATCTCGGCGGCGCTCACGCACGGCACGTCGCCGGGAATGGTGAGGAACGCGGAGGCGCCCTGGCGCGCGGCCTCGGCCTGCGCGGTGGCGACGGCGGCGGTGTGACCGCGATTCTCCGGCTCGGCCAGCGGCTCGGCGCCCAGCGAGCGCGCCAGCGTCGCCACCTCGGGCTCGCGCGTCACCACCCAGACCTGATCGAGCGCCGCTCCGCCCAGAGCCTTGAGAACGTCGATCAGCATCGCGCGGGCCAGCTCGCGACGCTCGCGGCCGTTCAGCACGCGCATCAGGCGCTGCTTGGCGTTCACCACGTCCTTGACGGGGACGGCGGCGACGATCATGCGGCCCGGACTCCTTCCATAGGCCCGCAGTCTACCGCTATCACGCCGCCTCCAGCACGCGCCGGGCCAGGGCCACCTCGTGGGCGTGGTCGGGCATCATGACGTCGGTCACCACCGCGCGCACGCCGTGCGCCGCGAGCGCGCCGGCCAGCTCGCGATCCTGGTCATCGACCAGCAGGACGCGCAGCCACGGCGCGTAGGCCGCGGCGACCCCGAGCGGAGAGACGGCGAGGCCGCGCGCCTGCATGAGTCGCCCGGCCGGGCCGCTCACCGGCGCCCCCCCGATGATCGGACTGACGCCCACCACGGGCGCTGACGTGGACGCCAGCGCCTCGGCGATGCCGGTCACGGCCAGGATCGGCCCGACCGAGGTGACCGGATTCGACGGACACACGACGACGAGGTCGGCGCCGAGGATCGCGTCGCGGACGCCCGGCGCCGGGTGTGCGGCCGGCGCGCCGTCGTAGTCCACGCGCACGACGTCGCCCTGCGCCCGGTCACGCACGAAGTATTCCTGGAACGTGCGCCGTCCCTCGATGGTCGTCACGCTCGTGCGCACGGGCTGATCGCTCATCGGCAGCAGGCGTGAATCGACGCCGAACGCCGCAGCCAACCGCGCCGTGATCGCCGACAGGGTGTTGCCGGCGCGCAGCGCGGCGGTGCGGACCAGATGGACGGCCAGGTCGCGGTCACCGAGGCCGAACCACGCCGGGGCGTCGAGCGCCGCCATCACCTCGCGACAGCGAAACGTCTCGTCGGCGCGGCCCCAGCCGCGTGCCACGTCCAGCACGCCGCCGAGGGCGTAGGTGACGGTATCGAGATCGGGCGAGACGTGCAGTCCCCACACCTCGGTGTCGTCGCCGGTGTTGCCGATGATCGTCAGATCGTGCGGGGGCAGGCAGGCGGCGAGACCGCGCAGCAGCTTGGCGGCGCCGGTGCCGCCGGCGAGCGCGGTGACCCGCACGGCCGTGGCCTAGCCTTCGGCGGCTTCGCGGAGCGTCCAGAGGGCGCTGCCGCCGCGCCAGGCGTAAAGGCCAACGCCCGGGCGGCCCACCAGCGCGGGCGGGAGCGCGACCTCGGGGACGGGGATGAAGCCGAAGCGGACCCAGACGCGGTCGAGTCCCTGCGGGCGCGTGTAGAGCGTGACGCCTCCGAGGGCGGCCGCGTGGTCCATCGCCGCCGCCACCAGCTGGGCGGCGGCTTCCAGCGGATCGTCGGGTCCGTCGTCGGCGACGACCACGGGCCCGTGCAGCATCACCGCGCCGCCGTATCGCTCGGCGACGATGGCGCCGACCAGGCGCTCGCCGTCGGCACGCGCCACGAACGCGCCCCAGGCGAGCGCGACCGGCTCGGGCCAGAGAGTCGCGGCGAAGTCGAACAGCGTTCTGGCCCGCGCGGCGTCGGCGAGAGGCCGGTACCCGACACCGTTGAAGACGCGGGGCAGTGTCGCGGATGCGAGAGAAGGAGTGGACGCCGGTGACTCACCGGCGTCCGGGGTATCGGCCGGCGGCGTGGCCCGCGGAGTCGCGGGCCGACGGCCCCCGGACCGGTTACCGGTTCTACTTCTTCCCAAGCACCGTGTCCTTCAGGCTCTTGGCCAGGCGGAACTTGCACACCCGCTTGGCGGGAATCTTGATCGGCTCACCCGTCTGCGGATTTCGGCCGATGCGCGCCTTGCGATTCGCCAGTACGAGCTTGCCGAATCCCGGCAGCACGAACTGTCCGCTCTTCTTCGCTTCGCGGGAAGCGAGGGCCAGCGTCTCGTCGAGCACACCCTCGATCTGCTTCTTCGAGAGACTCGTCTTCTCGGCGAGATGCGCCAGCGTCGCGGACTTCGTCATGGTCTTCGCCACTGTGATTCCTCCTGTCGATGGGGTGTTTTGAGCGAGGTGCATTAATACCACAGCCGGCCGAGCACGGCTACCGCGGCGTGAAGCGAAATTCGCCGGAGGCGATCAAGCGACGATACGAACCGAAGCGCGCCTCGGCGTCCTCCACCGCGTCGAGCGGCGAAGCGGGATCGTCGCCCGCCTCGTAACGCTGCACGATGTTGTAGAGCGTGTCGCGCTGGGCCGGGACGCGCCCCACGTCGCGGATCCAGCGCCGCAGCTCGGCGGGGCCCACGAGCTGGCCGTACTGCGCGCCGGCCGAGGTGGAGATGGATTCGTTGATGAGCGTGCCGCCGAGATCGTTGGCGCCCGCGTCCAGCAGCGCCTGCGCCATCTTTGGTCCTTCCTTCACCCACGACGCCTGGATGTTCGGAATGCGCGATCCCAGCATCACCCGGGCCAGGGCGTGCATGCGGATCACGTCGGCCCCGGTGGCCCCGGGACGGACGTTGGGCACCAGGCGCTTGGAATACATCGGCGCCTCGCTGTGGATGAGCGACAGCGGCACGAACTCGGTGAAGCCGCCGGTGTCCTTCTGGATGTCGCGCAGCAGCGCCATGTGACGCACCCAGTTCTCGGTGGTCTCGACGTGCCCGTACATGATCGTCGAGGTCGTCCGGATCCCGAGCGCGTGCGCGGTGGTGATGACTTCCACCCACTGGTTGACGGTGATGCGCCCGCGGGCGATGACGTCGCGGATCGACTGGTCGAGGATCTCCGCGGAGGTGCCGGGCAGCGTGCCGAGGCCGGCGGCCTTCAGCTCCGTCAGATAGTCTTTGATGGACAGGCCCGAGCGCACGGAGCCGTAGAGCACTTCCTCGGGCGAGAACGCGTGCAGGTGCAGATCGGGCAGGGCGGCCTTGAGCGCGTGGGTGAGGTCGATGTAGAAGCGACCGTCCAGCTTGGGCGGCAGCCCGGCCTGGATGCAGACCTCGCTGGCGCCCAGATCCCACGCCTCGCGCGCCCGCCGTACCACCTCGTCGATGGGCAGCAGGTAGCCTTCCTCCTCGCGATGGTCACGGCTGAACGCGCAGAAGCCGCAGTGCTTGATGCACACGTTGGTGAAGTTGATGTTGCGATTGACGACGTAGGTGACGGTGTCGCCGACCTGGCGGCGCCGCAGCTCGTCGGCCACCACGGTGAGGGCGGCGAGATCGCGCCCGGTGGTCCGGGCCAGCACGTCGCTCTCGGCCACCGAGACCTCGCCGCCGTCGAGGGCGCGATCGAGTGCGCCGCGCACCTCGCGCGAGACCGAATCGAACAGGGTACCGAGGCTACCAGCGTCGCCAGTGCTCATGTGATGTCCTCACCAGACCGTCGTCGTCGACCAGCGATGCTACCCGGGGCCGCAGGCACTCGTCGAGGAACTCGGCGCGCGTGGCGAACTCCGGATAGACGGCCAGCCGCTCGCGGAAGATGAAGCCCTGGCTCTCGGTCGCCTCGCGCAGCGCGCGCAGGCCCGGCCAGGGCTTCTCGGGGTTGATGTGATCGGGCGTCAGCGGTGACACGCCGCCCCAGTCATTGAGCCCGGCGGCGAGCAGCCGCGCGTAGACGCCGGGGCTGAGGTTGGGCGGCGCCTGGATATTCATGTCGGGGCCGAGCACCAGGCGGGCCACCGCCAGCGTGCGCAGCAGCTCGTCGAGCGTGGGCTCGGGCGCGTCCTTCATGGGGATGCGGTCCTTGGCCCGGAAGTTCTGGACGATGACTTCCTGCACGTGGCCCCAGCGCTCGTGCAGATCGCGGATGGCGAACAGCGCGTCGACCCGCTCGCGCGGCGTCTCGCCGATCCCGATGAGGATGCCGGTGGTGAAGGGGATGCCGAGCTTGCCGGCCAGGCCGATGGTGCGCAGGCGTCGGGCCGGCACCTTGTCGGGTGCGTTGTCGTGGGCGTGGCCCCGCGCGAGCAGACGCTCGGACAGCGTCTCCAGCATGATGCCCATGCTCACGTTGACCTCGCGCAGCGCGGCCAGATCGCGCTCGCCCATGAGCCCGGGATTGGCGTGGGGCAGGAGCGACGATTCCTTCAGCGTGAGCTCGCACATCGCGCGCAGATAGCCGAGCGTGGTGCGATGCCCGTGGCGCGCGAGGAACTCGCGGTGTTCCGCGAACCGCGCCTCCGGCCGGTCCCCCAGCGAGAACAGCGCCTCCTTGGCGCCGAGGCGGCCGCCGGCCTGCACCAGCGCCACGACCTCGTCGGGGGTGAGCGTGCGCGCGCCCGCCTCGCCGGGATCACGCCGGAACGTGCAGTACCGGCAGTAGTCGCGGCACAGCGTGGTGAGGGGCACGAAGACCTTGGCCGAGAAGGTCACGGTGCGCCCGCGCCCGCGATCGCGCAGCTCGCCGGCCCGCGCCAGCAGATCCGGCAGCGCCTCGCCCCGGCCCTCGATCAGCTCACACGCGGTGGCGTGCGTGATCACCGCTTGCCCTTGGCCCGACGGGCGACCTTGCGCGGGGCGAGGCGCGCCTTCTTGGCCGGGCGCCGCGCGCGCGGCGCGAAGCCCGGCATCACGTCCTTGGCGAACCGTTCCATGTTGGCCAGGACGGCGCTCATGTCCTGGTGGGTGGAGTCGAAGACGAAGTGCGTGACGCCAATGGCGGCATAGGCGCGAATGTCGGCGGTGACCTGCTCGGCGGTGCCCTGGAAGAGCGGCCGGTCACCGGCCGGGGCCTTGGCCTGCCGGGGTCGCACCTCCATCGGCACGCGCAGCGACAGCGTGATCGACTTCGGATCGCGTCCGGCCTCGCGGGCCAGCGTGTGAATGCGTCGCGCGCTCGTCGCGTAGTCCTCGGGCGCAAGCCGGATCGAGGAGCGCATCCCGATCGGGTGCCAGCCGTCGCCGAGCGTGGCCGTGCGGCGGAGCGCGGCGTCGGTGTGACCGCCGACCCACACCGGGATGCCGCCGGGCCGGACGGGCTTGGGCAGCACGTGGATGTCTCGCACGCTGACATAGCGGCCGGCGAAGGTGACCGGATCCGTCGTCCAGGCCGTGCGCATGAGCCGCACGTACTCGTCGGTGACGATTCCGCGCTGCTCGAACGGCGGTGTGCCGAGCGCTTCGAATTCTTCGCGCAGCCAGCCCACGCCGACCCCGAGGAGGACGCGTCCGCCCGCGAGCTGATCGATGGTGGCCAGCATCTTGGCGGTGAGCACGGGATGCCGGTAGGGAATGACCAGCACGCTGGTGCCGAGTTGCGCACGCTTGGTGACGCGCGCCAGGCACGCGAGCATCGCGAGGGGCTCGAGATAGTCCTGGGCGGCGCCGCCCGGCAGCTGACCGGTCGTCGAGTATGGATAGACCGAGCGGGCCATCGAGGCCGGGAGCACGACGTGATCGGTGACGAAGATCGAGGCGTAGCCGAGCGCGTCGGCCTTCGCGGCGATCTTCAGCACCTGGTCGGGGCTGGCCATCGGGCCACGGCCGGGAAGCGCTACGCCGAACTCCACGAATCCCTCCGGAATGATGAAAGCGGGTCGGTAACGCCCGCTCATAGTAGGCCACGCGTCCAGGCATTGCAATTGCCCGGGATGTAAAGCCTGTTCCTGCCCCGGCCCCTCCGCGTATGCTAGAGCGGCATGCCGACAGGAATCGCTGCTCGGCCGCCGCTGCGCTGGGTGATGTGGACGATCCCGGCGTCGCTCTTCCTCGTCGGCTTCTTCCATCGAGCCGCGCCGGGTGTGATGGCGCGCGATCTCATGCACGCTTTCGACGTGACGAGCGCCAGCATCGGTTCACTGGCCGCGACCTATTTCTACTCGTATGCGGCGCTGATGATTCCGGCCGGTCTGCTGCTCGACGCCTTCGGCGTGCGGCGTGTGATGGCGATCGGCGGCGCGATCATGGGCGGCGGTGCGCTGCTCATGGGCGCCTCCCCCGGGCCGGTGCTGCTCTTCACCGGACGCTTCCTCGTCGGGCTCGGCGCCGCCGCCACGTTCATCGGCACGCTCAAGATCGCCGCCGCGTGGTTTCCTCCGACGCGCTTCGGGTTCCTCGCCGCGCTGAGCGCGACGGTCGGCATGCTGGGCGCGCTGCTCTCGACGCTGCCACTGGCCGCGCTGGTGGCGCTGATCGGCTGGCGCCGCGCGCTGAGCGGCGTGGGGCTCCTCACGCTCGTCCTCGCCGTGCTGTGCATGATCTTCGTGCGCGATCGCCCGTCCGATGTCGGCGCCCCGCGCGCGACCACGCTGCGCGCGGTGCTGGCCGGCACGGGCGAGGTGCTGCGCAATCCGCACACGTGGCCGCCGTTTCTGGCGTTCTTCTGTCTGTACTCCGCGGCCGGCAATCTGATGCTGTGGATCGTGCCGTGCCTGCGCGACGTCTACGCCCTCGATGCGCAGCCGGCCGCGTTCTACGCGATGGCGACCTCGCTGGCCCTCCTGGTGGCCGGACCGCTGACCGGCTGGGTATCGGATCGCGTGCTCGGACGGCGCAAGGCGCTCTACGCCGCGCTCGCCTCCGCCCAACTCGTCCTGTGGACCGTGTTCGTCCTCACGCTCGGCGCGCTGCCGCTCAGCGGACTCTACGTGCTGCTCTTCACCATGGGTCTGGCCGGCGGGGCGTTCGTGCTCGTGTGGCCCATGGGACGCGAGGTGAACCCCCCGCACCTGGACGGCGTTGCGGTCGCGGTCGTGAACTTCGGAGGGTTCCTGGGGGCCGCCCTCACACAGGGACCGCTGGGGCGCGTCCTCGATGCAGGCTGGACCGGGGCCCTGGCCGACGGAGTCCGCCAGTATCCAGTCGAGGCCTACCGGACCGGCTTTGCCGCCTGCACCGCGCTCGTGGCCGGGGCGGTCCTGCTGAGTCTCTTGATGCACGAGACCCACGGCCACAACATTCACGCAGGGTTACGAGGACCCGGGCCCCGGATCGGCACGGAGCCCGCGTGACCCGGTCAGTTTTCGCTCACGACGCAACTATCTGTAAACTTGATCCGGAACGCGATTCGGGGCAATCTCGTGGCTGAGGCGGAGATCGCGCAGCGTGGACGGGCCACTCGGGTCGTCGTCGACGTGCGCGTCTCGGACGAGCAGCGGCGACTCATTGCCAAGCTCACCGCAACGCTTCTGGCGCCGGCAGCCCCGGTGGCAACCGCCTCCACCGACCCGGTAGGTCGGTGAGCGGCAAACGAGACGGCATGCGACTCGCGTCGAAAATCTTCCTGGGGTTCTCCCTGGTCATCGTCGTACTGGCGGCGGTGGGCGTCATCAGTCTGCGCGCCGTCGGACGGCTGGTGTCCGTCAATCGCGAGATCGCCGTGGAGTCGCTGCCCGCCCTGCGCCTGAGCGCGGGCGTGCGCGACACGATGCTGACGCTGGCGCGCCTGGAGGCGCGCTTCGTGGTGCTGGGGGATCGCCGGTACGCCGACCTGTGGCGCGAGTCGGCCGAGCGCGTCCGCGACGATCTCGAGCGTCTTCAAGCGCTCGTGCACACCGACCGGGAGAAAACCCATCTCGCTGCTGCCACCGAGGCCTTCGAGCGGTACCGCGACGCCGTCGCCGACAAGAACTCGCGTCTGAGGTCCGATCGACGCGCCGAGCTCGAACCGGTCGGACGGCGCGTGGCCGAGCAGCTCGAGACGCACCTCGAGCGCTTGCAGGAGGCCACGTACGCGCGCGTCGTGCGGGCCCAGTCCGAGGTCGCACGCCTGGAACGGCGGACGTGGAACGGAATTGTCGTCGCGCTGGGCGCCGCCGTGGTCCTGGCGCTGGCGGCTACCGCGGTGATCGCCTTCCGGATCACGCGCTCGGTACGACGGCTGTCGGAGGCGACGGCCGCCGTCGCGGCGGGCTCGTTCCGCGAGCCGATTCCCATCGGCGGCCACGACGAGCTCGGCGTGCTGGCCCGGGCCTTCAATGCCATGGCCTCGCGGCTGCGTCAGCTCGACGAGATGAAGGAGGAGTTCTTCGCGATCTTCTCGCACGAGCTGCGCTCGCCGCTGACCTCGGTGCGCGAGGCGGCCCACCTGCTGGCCGACGGGGTGCCCGGTCCGCTCACGCCCAAGCAGGCGCGGCTGGTGGAGATCATCGGACGCTCGAGCGACCGACTGCTGCGGCTGGTCAACCAGATCCTGGACGTCTCGCGCCTGCGCGCCGGGCTGCTGCCGATCGGACAGGGGCCGGTGGATCTCGAGCGCGTCGTGGCCCGCGCCGCCGACGAGCTTCGTCCGCAAGCGGAAGAGGCCGGGATCACGCTGCAGCGCGAGCGCGTCGGCACGAAGTTCGGTGTCACCGGCGACGAGGAGCGGCTGGTGCAGGTGGTCGTCAACCTCATCGCCAACGCCGTGCGCTTCACGCCCACGGGCGGGCGCGTCGTCCTGCGCACCGTGGACGCGGGACCGGAGTGCGAGGTGCAGGTCGAGGACACCGGGATCGGCATCCCGGCCGCCGAGCTACCGCACGTGTTCGAGACGTACCGGCAGGCTCACGCCGGCCGCGGCGGTACCGGCCTGGGTCTGGCGATCGTGCGAGCCCTGGTGCTGGCGCACGGCGGTCGCGTCACGGTCGAGTCCCACGAGGGCAAGGGCAGCCGCTTCACGGTGCTGATACCGCGCGATGGCACGCCGTCCCGCGAGGCCAGGCTGCGATGAGCCGCGCGCTCGCCGTGCTGCTGCTGATGGCGGCGACCGCCGGCTGCGCGTCCTGGCCGTTCGGCAGTGGCGGTGTCGCGCTGCTCTCCCGCGCCGACCACCAGGCCCGCGAGGGCGCGTGGGAAGAGGCGGTCGCCACCTACGATGAGTACCTCACGCGCTATCCCGACGCCTCCTCGGCGCCGCGGGCCCTGGAGAGTCGCGACACCCTGGCGTCGATGTTGGTGGCGCGGAAGGAGCTGACGCGGCTGCGGGCGGAGGTGATGCAGCTCCGGACGGAGCTGGGCCAGCTGCGCGATGATCTCAACCGCCGTGAGGGCGACCTGGTGCGCACCCGCCAGGAGCTGGCCACGCGGCAGGCCGAGGCCGACCGGCTGCGGGCCGACCTCGAACGTCTCAAGCAGATCGACCTCAGACTGGAGCGACGCCGGCCATGAAGCGCAAAGTTCTGGTCGTCGACGACGACCTCGCCATCGTCGAGGTCCTCGAGATGCGGCTGGTGGCCATGGGCTACGAGGTGACGGCCACCTCGGACGCCGAGAAGGCCCTCGGCTCGGTGGACGACACGCGCTTCGACCTGGCGCTCGTCGACCTGCGCATGGCGCCCACCGACGGCATCGCGCTGATGGAGGCGGTGCACGCTCGCCAGCCGCGCCTGCCCGTACTGATCATGACCGCGCACGGCACGATCGAGACCGCGGTCGACGCCGTGCAGCGCGGCGCCTTCGACTACCTGACCAAGCCGTTCCTGCGCGACGAGCTGCGCGCCAAGATCGGCCGGGCGCTGGCCAGCCGCCGCTGGGCGCGCGACCGGGAGCGCCTGCTCGCGGTGGGACAGACGCTGGCGTCATCGGGAATCATGGCCCGCGTGCTCGACGCGGTGGCCCAGGGCGCGGTGGAGACGACCGAGGCCGAGCGTTGCGTCGTGTTCCAGCAGGAGCACGGGCGTCTGGTGCCGATGGCCAGCTCGGGCTCGCCGCCGCCCTCGTGGCCGGCGCTGGAGGCAGCCGCCTCCGAGGCGATGGACAAGGGCGTGCCGGTGACCTTTCCGGGCAGCGCGGCTGGCGCCATCGTGGCCGCCCCGCTGGTCGTGCAGCGGGGACCGGCCGGCGCGCTGGTGATCGAGACCGCGGCCGGCATCGAGCCAACCGAGGACGACCTGGAGCTGCTGGCGCTGTTCTCGTCGCAGGCGGCGGTGGCGGTGCGCAACACGCACGAGCTGGAGCGTCTGCGCACCGGCGCTCTGGCCGCGCTCGGTCGCATGGCCACCCAGGTGGCGCACGAGCTGAAGAACCCGCTGGCCGGCCTGCGACTGTACGCCCGTCATCTCGAGCAGCGGCTGACTCGCAACGGCGATGGGGAAGGATCCGAGCTGGCGCAGAAGATCACGTCGACCGTGGATCATCTGGCGGCCGTCGTGCAAGAGATCACCGCCTTCGGCCGCCCGCCCGAGCTGCACCGCGTGCCCACCGTGCTGCCGGCCTTGCTCGACGAGTGCGTGGCGTTCGCCGAGGCCAAGTGCGAGACGCCCGGCGTGGAGGTCGTGCGTGCCTACGACGCCTCCTGTCCCCAGGCGATGCTGGACGCCCGCGAGCTGCGCAAGGCCATGCTCAATCTCGTGCTCAATGCGATGGAGTCACTGGGACCCGGCGGCAAGCTCACCGTCAGCACCGGCTTCTCGGCCGAGACGCGAACCGTCACGGTGATCATCGAGGACACGGGGAGCGGGATGACCGAGGAGACGCTGTCGCGTATGTTCGATCTGTTCTTCACGACCAAGCCGCAGGGCACCGGGCTGGGCATGGCGCTGGCCCGCTCGGTCGTGGACCTGCACGGAGGGGATCTGGCCATTCACAGCACGGTGGGCAAGGGCACACGGGTGACGATTCGGCTGCCGGTGGATGTTGAGCCGGCCGATGGTCGCGACGGAGCGCGCGCATGAAGCACACGGTGCTGGTGGTCGACGACGAGGCCTCGATCGCCGATGGCCTGCGGTTGACGCTGGAAGCCGAGGGCTACTCGGTGCGCATCGCCGGCTCGGTGCGCACCGCGCTGAGCGCGGTGGCGCAGGCCGAGGCCCACGTGGCGATCGTCGATCTCATGCTGCCCGATGGCGACGGGCTCTCGCTCACCCGTGACCTCAAGACCCGTGATCCGGCCCTGGAGGTGATCGTCATCACGGCGTACGGCTCGGTACGCAAGGCGATGGAGGCGACCAAAGGCGCCGGCGCCTTCCACATCGTGGAGAAGCCGTTCGAGCCCGACGAGGTGCTCGGACTGGTGAAGAACGCGCTCGAGCACCGCAAGCTGGTCGTCGAGAACACCGAGCTGCGACGCCGGCTCGTCGAGCAGACCGCCGACAGCGAGATCCTGGGATCCGCCCCCGGCATCCAGCGGGTGATGGAGACCATCGCCTCGGTCGCCGACACCGACGCCAACGTGCTGATCATCGGCGAGAGCGGCACCGGCAAGGAGCTGATCGCCAACGCGCTGCACGAGCGCAGCGCGCGGCGCGACGGCCCATGGATCAAGATCAACTGCGCCGCGTTGCCGAAGGACCTGATCGAGTCCGAGCTGTTCGGCCACACCAAGGGGTCGTTCACCGGCGCCACCACCGAGAAGATCGGCTTGCTGGAGGAGGCGCACAAGGGCTCGCTCCTGCTCGACGAGATCACCGAGATGCCGGTCGACCTGCAGGCCAAGCTGCTCCGCGTGCTGGAAGAGCGGGTGGTCCGCCGCCTGGGCGGGGCCAAGTCGATCCCGGTCGACTTCCGGTTGCTCTCCTCCACCAACCGCAGCCCCGAGCAAGCGGTGAAGGACGGGCAGCTCCGCCAGGACCTCTACTTCCGCATCAACACCGTGACCATCGGGGTGCCCCCGCTGCGCGAGCGGCGCGAGGACCTGCCGGTGCTCGTGCGCTCGTTCCTCGATCGCTATCGTGCCAAGCACCAGCGCCCGGTGGAGGGTATCGAGCCCGAGGCCTACCGCCGCATGATGGGGTACCCGTGGCCGGGCAACGTGCGCGAGCTGCAGCACGCGCTCGAGCGCGCGGTGCTGGTCGCGCGCGGGCGCGAGCTCACGCTGGGCGATCTGCCGGAGTCGCTGCAGCACGGGGGCGGCGAGGGAGCGCTCGGCGGCTCCATCGCGCCGTCGGAGGTGCCGTCGGGGTCGCTGGAGGAGATCGAGCGCGCGTCGATTCTCAAGGCGCTGGACTCCACCCGTTGGAACAAGCAGGCGGCCGCTGCGCTGCTCGGCCTTCGGCGTCCTACTCTCTACTCGAAGATGCGCAAGCACAACATTCCGCAACGCCGGCCGTAATCACATGGGGGGCCCCGAAATGGCCCCCCAATTTAGATGGGGGCCTCGACATGGCCCCCAAGCCCCCAGCGCTCGTCGCGCCCCGGGGGACCCGTGGCGCTCCTCGATCTCACTGTTCGGTGGACAGGTGTGACAGAGCCTTTCGCCGACCGATCGTTCATCGCGCCCGGGGACCCGTGGCGCTCCTCGATCTCACTGTTCGGTGGAC
>Ga0111539_10001069_pt1 | contig 36131 bp, 35 predicted proteins | sample RhiMethybrSRZTD1_FD_79667 | JGI IMG/M metagenome (GOLD analysis project Ga0111539, IMG submission 79667) | Populus rhizosphere microbial communities from Tennessee, USA - Rhizosphere MetaG P. TD hybrid SRZTD1 (version 2) (version 2) | ecosystem: Host-associated > Plants > Roots > Rhizosphere >...
CGAGATGCCGCCGGTCCCGGTCGCAATACCCGCGAGCGTTCCTGTGCCATCGCCGTTGTCGGTGAAGGTCAGGCCGGGCGGCACCAGCGAGGCCGACAGCGTCGGCGTCGGACTGCCTGCCGGCGTCGTCGTGGTGACTGCGAAAGTGCCAAGCGTCCCCACGGTGAACGTCGCTGAACCGGGACTGGTGAAGCTGGGTCCCTCCTGCACCGTCAGCGTGAACGCCTGGGTCGCGGCGCCGGCACTGCTCGTCGCGGTGAACGTCAGCGGATACACGCCGCCGGTGCCCGCTAACGCCAACGGCGTCCCCAGGGTGCCGGTGCCGTTGCCGTTGTCCTGGAACAACACACCCGCGGGGAGCGTCCCGGTGACCGTGATCGTCGGCGTGGGCGTGCCGACTGCAGTAACCGTGAAAGTCGCCGGCGACCCGGCCGTGAAAGTGGTGGAGGGTGCACTCGTGAACCGGAGCGGTTCGCCGCCGCCCGGGAGCGAGCCGATGAAGATGCCGCCCGCGAAGAACGGGTCGAACGCGTAGAAGCTCCCGATCACGGCCAGATTGGGCACCCGGAACAGCATCACGTGCGGGCCGCCGCCCGGGCCGGCGCCGGTGACGAGCTCCGGCTGACCGTCGCCGTCGAAATCGGCGGCGCCGACCGAGACACCGCCCGTGAAGAACGGGTCATACGCGTAGAAGCTGGCGAGACCCGACAGATCCGCTCCGCTGAACACCCGGACGTGCGGGCCGCCGCCGGGGCCGGCGCCGGTGACGATGTCCGCGAGCCCGTCGCCGTTGAAATCGAGCGAGGCCACCGCCACGCCGCCGGTGAAAAACGGGACGTACGCGTAGAAGCTGGCGAGGTCCGACAGATCCGCGCCGCTGAACACCCGGACGTGCGGGCCGCCGCCGGGGCCGGCGCCGGTGATGATGTCCGCACGCCCGTCGCCGTTGACATCACCCGCGGCGACGGAGACGCCACCGAGGTGCGCGGGAGCGTAGGCGAAGAAGCTGGCCAGGACCGAGAGGTCCGCGCCGCTGAAGACCTTCACGTGCGGAGCGCCGCCCGCGCCCGCGCCGGTAATGATGTCCGCACGCCCGTCGCCGTTCACATCACCGGCAGCCACGAAGATCCCGCCGCTGAAGATCGGGTCATACGCGAAAAAGCTGGCCAGGAGCGAGAGATCCGCGCCGCTGAACACTTTCACGTGCGGCCCGCCGGTCGCTCCGGCGCCGGTGATGATGTCGACGATGCCGTCGCCATCGACGTCGCCCAGCGCAACGCGCACCCCGCCCTTGAAAATCGAGTCATAGACGAGGACGCTCGATGCGCTGCCGTCCGGGTTCAACACGCGAATGACGGGGTCGGATCCGGCGCCCGGCGCGATGACCACCTGCGCGGATGCCGCCGCGGGCAGCATCGACACGATCACCAGCCACGCATATCGAAGACACTGTCGCGTCATGCAATCCTCGCAGACCCGGGACGGGAGCGGGAAACCGTTGGTCAGCAGGTGTGGGAGACGGGCGGCATTGTAGAGGAACAGAGCAGCAGACGAAAGCCATTAATGGCCTCAGGCTGTCACGGTTTCCACCCCCCAGATACCCGCGCGATTCCACGGGTGAGAGGACGGCACACCGATGCAACGACCATCAACGACGAAGCACCAACCATCTTCACCGGGCGAGGTGATCATTTGGTCCCGGTGCCGAAGGCCTCCCATGTCCCATCGGGTCCGAGCACTTCGGTCGGGCGAAACTTGCGCTTGTATTCCATCGATCGACAACCCGCGACGTAGTAACCAAGGTAAACGTGCGGCAGGCCCCGCTGGAGAGCAGAGGCGAGGAGCGACAGGATGTTGAACGTCCCCGGCGAACGGGCCCCCTCTGTTGGATCGTAGTAGCAGTAGATCGCGGAGAGGCCCTCGGGCAGGGCATCTACATAAGCAACGGCGATCAGGCGATCCCCGACGTAGTAGGTCCACTCCTCGATGGGGAACGGGTTCTCGAGCAACATCCCGGGATCGTCCGTGACGTCTGCCCGCCAGCCCTTCGTCTCATGCCCATGACGATGGAACCTGTCCCACAGATCCAGCCGGTCCGGCGAAAGAGACGGAGCACCGACTCGCACGGTGACCTCTCCCTGGTTTCGTTTCCACGCCCGGCGCTGGCTTGAATTGGGGCGGAACGTTGTCACCGGCACCCGCAGCGGTTGGCACATCCGGCAGGACGGGCATTCCGGGCGGAACATCACGTAGCCGAATCGTCGCCACCCCTGTCGGAGGCGCTGCATGTAGTCGCCAGGTCGGAGGTTCAGAACCAGCTCGTAGCGGAGCTGCCAGACGCGAGCTGGCAAGTACTGGCACTGGGAGGGAGTGGAAATGAAGGTGACAGCGGACTCCATGGCGACGGCTCGGTCCTAGTGTACGAGACCAACCCTGGATGACGACGGTCGCACGTCCGCACCCGGCCGCTGGGATCAACGAGCCCACCTTCCGAATACGGTGGAACATTGCTGCTCTGCTCACCTTGATGTCGTCTGCGTCCGCCGATCAGTACGAGAGCGGCGGCGTCGATCCCGGCGACCGCTGCGCCGCTCCTCGACTTGTTCGCTGTGTTTCACTGGCCAATCACGGCTGCACGCGCCGCAGTGCCAGTAAATCGCAACGGCTTTGCTCGTGCGCGCGTTTAGCGCCACGCGCCCGGCAGTGCCACAAGAGTGGCACCGCTCGGGAACGACATATCGAGTCATTGCTATGCTCACGGTTACCTTCGGGCCTGAACTCCGGCCCGGTCGAACAGTTGCAGTCATTTCTTCCATAGCCTCAGCTTCCTGCCGTACGGGGCTCACGTTCCCGCATGGTGTTTCTCTTCAATGCGCGCGCCACCATGTCTTGACCGCTCAAGCATCAATCCCTGAGCGGTCAAGCATGCGGAAACCTCGATGTAGCTTCGCGTTGGAGGGACTCTCATCCGGAAGAGCCGCGCTGGAGAACGGCCCCGCTTGCCGGCCCCGGTCGCGCTGTTGGATTCCCGTCCGCTCGAGCAAGCGGTGTGCAAAAGACTGTGACCCTGCCCGGTCGCTGGGCTGGCCCAACTAACCCTGATGTCACAAATCTGCGAAGAAGAACTCCATGATGATCTCGTCGTCCTCGCCGCCATCGATCATCACCTGTGCGCGAAGGCGACCGCATGCAACGAACCCGATCCGCTTGTAAAACGCTTGCGCTGACAGGTTCGACGCCCGTACCTGGACGACCAGTTTTCGATAGCCCACCGATGCACCGAACCGCATGGTCGCGTGGAAAAGGGCCTGGCCCACTCCACGGCCTCTCCATTCGGGCAAGAGAAAGGTGCCGAGCTGCCCGACGTGTGCCATCGAAGGAAGAACGGGCGAATACAGATCGAGGCTCTGGTAGCCAATCATGTCTCCGGACGCGGCAATCGCAACCTGAAAGGCCTCCCGGCTCGATAATGATTGCAGATAGCTCCGCTGCTGGTCGGCTGTCCATGCGCGGTCTATGGCCGAATGAACGCGCTCAGACACCACGCGGCTCAACACCATTGCCACACCTTCGGCATCTTCGACGGTCGCCCGCCGAATTTGAAAGAGCGACTTCCCCATCGTTCTTACGCTCCGTGGCTCGTCAGCGCCTATCAATTGAGGCAAAGCGACGATCAACGCTCGCCGAGAATACGCCAGGTAGGCTCGGTGGTACGCCGAGCACACTCGCGACGCAGGCGTCCAATCGCCTCGTCAATCGGAGATCAGGCCCGTTACACCGATTTTGCACCCGGGGCTTGACAACCGTGGGAGGCCGTGACTATTGTTGTCACTGCCAACTATGAGGCGAGCGGACAATCAGCGGCCGGACCCGGCGCACGAGGCGCTCGAACGTGACGCCGTCGCATTGCAAATGGCGGTGGCCGACCTGGTTCGCGTCTATCAGTTCCGCGACCGGGACCGCATCTGCTGCCACGACATCTCGGTCACGCAGTGCTACGCGTTGGAGACCCTGGTCGAGCACGGTCCACTGCGGCTCGGGGCGTTGGCGGAACGGTTGTTTCTGGACAAGAGCACCACGAGTCGCGTGGTGGCGGCGTTGGTGAAAAAAGGCTACGTCGAGCAGGGCGCAGATGCCCGGGACAGCCGCGCCAGTGCGCTCAGCGCCACGCGAAAGGGCCGCAGCCTCTGTTCGCGGATCACAGACGATCTCGTCAGCCAGCAAAGGCAGTTGTTGCAGGACCTCGACCCCGAAATTCGGACCGGTGTGGTGCAGGTCCTGCGGCGGCTCACCCAGGCCGCGGATGCCAGGTTCCGGTCCGGAGCCTCAGCGGGAGCGATCCCGCCGTGCTGCACCGAAACAAAAGAACCGTGCTCGACCGGTTGAATTTTTTTCGTCGGATAGTTGTCACTGACAATTAAGGAGAGAGCGATGTCTGTCACCAACGTTCAGGATGCGGTTCGCGAGAAGTACGGAGAGATTGCACGATCGGTCGGCCAAGGCGGATGTTGCGGCCCCGGTTCCTGCGGCTGCGGCGATCCAATCACGTCGAACCTTTACTCCGACGCGGAGACGGCGAACCTGCCCGCCGCTGCGGTCGCCGCGTCGCTCGGATGCGGGAACCCGACCGCGTTGATCGAACTTCAACCTGGCCAGACGGTCCTCGATCTCGGCTCCGGGGGCGGGATCGACGTGTTGATCTCCGCCCGGCGCGTGGGCCCCACCGGCAAGGTGTACGGACTCGACATGACCGATGAGATGCTGGCGTTGGCGCGAGAGAACCAGCGAAAGGCCGGCGTCACGAACGTCGAATTCCTGAAGGGCACGATCGAGGCGATCCCTCTCCCTGATCAGTCGGTGGACGTGATCATCTCCAACTGTGTCATCAACCTGTCCGTTGACAAGGACGCGGTGCTCCGCGAAGCGTTTCGCGTGTTGAAGCCGGGCGGCCGCTTCGCGGTGTCAGATGTCGTCATTCGTGGCGAGATGCCCGCGGAGGTGCGCAGGAGCGTGGAGTTGTGGGTGGGCTGCGTTGCGGGTGCGCTCCGCGACGACGAATATGCGTCGAAGCTGGAGGCGGCGGGCTTTGAAGCCGTCGATGTGGAACCGTGGCGCGTGTATCAACTCGAAGATGCGCGTGGATTCCTTGCCGAATCGGGAATCGATGTGGATCGACTGGCGCCCCAGGTGGACGGCAAGGTCGCGAGTGCCTTCATTCGGGCTCGTCGGCCGGAGGCCAAATCCTGTTGTGGGCCGACGTGCTGCTCATAGCCAGTTTCTCAGGCGCCGCCAGCCGGTGGAGGTCGAGGTCGACCCTGGTTTAGCAGGCTGCTGAAAAACGCAGCCTGAAGGGATAAGGCAAAAAGGCAAAAGTTGGCTTTTACTTGCCGGCGATACTTTTCAGCGACCTGCTAGGGCTCTACCGCCGCCGGCACCTGCCTGCGTTGACGGTCTCGACACTGTCGGCTACAACGGAATGTCGTCGTAGAACCCGAACTTCACACGAAGCGCGATCGGACACGTCACATCGCGCTCCATCGCGTCGTGCGAGTCTCTGAACCGCCGGCGGTACGTCATGTTCATCAGATGCAGCGTGTGCCCGGCGCTCGGCGGGTAATAACTGCCATCCTTCGTCTTTGACGGGTCTATCCTGCCATCCACGATGACGTGTTGGTTCTCCGCTTTACAGATCAGGGCAATCTTGCGCATACCGCGTGCCTCCCATCGCATCGGACGCACACCGGGCCCCGGACTCGCGAAGAACCAACGTTGTCAGAAGGGAGGGGATTGTACGGCTGGGGTTCCGCTTACGCAAGCCGCTCTTTGTACGATCTGGCGGTATCGGCAGTTTAACGCCGTCCCGGGAGTAGCAACTTCCCCAATGACCCGGACCGCCCCGCCGATGGCCGCACTCATCGGTTGATGCCTTTATCGTAGCCTCGCATTTTCGTCCACGCGGCCGCTTCGGCTTTCAAAGCCGGATCCATAGACCGCCAGAACTTCAGCGCCGGGGTCATCAACTCTGCTGGGGTTTCGCTTCGCCCATCTCGCTGCGACGCGTGCGCGAGCGTGACATCCGTCATCGCGGTGACCATCGCGACGGCGTGCGTGAACATGTACTCGCGGCCACTGATTTTGTGCCTGCGAAAGACCTCCGCAATCTCCGGTATTCCCTCGTGCACCTCTGCGCTGAGGGTCACCTTCCCCAGCCGGCGCTGTGGGTCGACGCGCTTCGCCACGTCGTCCATACGTCTTTCGAGGTTGGGGACTTCTTTCATGAGCGTGATCAGTTCGCGGTCGACCGCGAACATTTTTCGGAGATTGTCGGCTGTCAGACGATGCGCTGCGAGTGCTTCGCACTCCGGATCGCCGGCACACAACACCCTGGCCATCTGCTGCGCCTCGTCTTGCGCGAACGCGGGCGCGGCGATTGAAAGAGCACAGACGCTCACCAGTAGACCGACGGACCCGGCTCTAATCACAAGAACTCCTTTGCAGGAACGCGAGAGTCATCAACTCGCGGACGGTGTTGTTCAGGTGAGCAAAGCTGATACCTCCGCGGCTATGGGATTCCTGCGGAAATCGATCGAAAGCCGAATTCAAGCTTGAGATCCTGATTACAAGTCAGGGCAGCCGGTGGCGAAACGCGCGGACGATCTGCTCTCTCCCGCCGGACTATAATCTGGCTCCCCAGGAGGGCTCGTGAACCTGCTTTGCGCACTCGCGGCGGCGGCGTTCGTAGTGGCGATCCCGGCCGCACAGAGCGCAAGCCGGGTCGGAGGCTTCTACATGGCGGCGCCGGAAGGCTGGCATCCAGTCACTGCCGAAGGTATGGTCGCGAACCTTCAGGTGCAGATCGATCCCGCTCAAATGCGACAGATCGTCACGAACTTGTCTGCGAGCACTGTTCTGGCCGTCTACCAGAAGTACCTGCCTGCCCAGCATCGCGGCCTGATTCCCAAAGTCCAGGTGACCCTTCGCCGAAGTCCTGCGAAGACGTTCGACGGCTTCCGGATGGCGGTCGCGAGAAGTGCCGAGCAGCTCAGAAAGGTCTTCCCGGACGTCACCTTCATCCAGCCACTTCACGAAGTGTCCGTCGGGGGCCGGCGTGGGGTGAGTTTCACGGCAACCTATTCGTTGGACACGAAGACCGCCGGCACATTGCAGGTGCGCGCGCTCACGTACGCGATACCAAATGACGACACCTTCTTTCAGTTCAGTCTGACCGACGGATCTGGAGAGGACTGCGCCGCGATCTTCGCTGAGTTGATGAGAACCGTCCGCTTCGACTGATCGGGCCGGACTCGCCTCGGCCGGCGCGGATTCCTTGTGGCGTTCATCGCATGCAGCGTTGAGCAGGCGATAGGTACGCCGACGCGCGGATTGGGCGGCCGCGCTTCCCCTCGTTGATGGTGAACTCGAGCGTCAGGTGGCGGCGGTTCCCGTAGGTTGGGCGCGTCTCGTGGGTAACCTCCGCGTCAGTGAAGCCCTTCTCGGCCAGCAGGTCTCGAAGGACCTCTTTGAAGCGGCAGAGGGTTTCGCTTTCGAGCGGCCACCCCAGGCGCAACTCCGCACCGTCCAGGCGGAGCCGCTCGCGGAGTCTGGGCCTGTCGATGTGTTTGGTGCCGACAATCTCTATGCCTGCAACGATGTCGTGTCCGTCCACCGGGATCCCACGAATGCCGGTCAACTCACCCGTCTGTTGGGCCACCGACACGATCGAACCCGCCAGGAGTACCCAAGCGGCGACGCCCAACACGATCGGGTTGGTATTCTCCACGTGATCTCCGGCTATGCCGCATGAGCAGCATTGAAGTCGTCATCGAATCGCCGGCGCGGCCGGCGCTTGGGTGTCTCAGCCATCGGTCGGGACATCGTATCCGCCTTTCGGAAGATCTCCACGAAACAGGATCAAGCCCAAAGTCCCCGTCCGGCGATATGCGCCGCGCGCCTTGCGGCACGTCAGGTCCACGTGGATGCTCGGAACAACATCAAACAGTCTGGCCTCTAATGACAGAGTGCTGTCCCTTCCATGGCTCCGCCTGTGTGTCGGCATCACCGTCGCGGTCGCTGTTTGCTCCTGCCGGGACTCACGCAGTGTCGCACCCGAGGTTCCTCCTCAGCCCCTGTCCTTTACGCTGCAGCCGCCTCGCCCGGAACCGCCACCCGCTGAACCGAGCGACACGACGTGGGCATGGATCGATTCAGCGCGCTGCGGTTCGACCGCGGCAATGACGATCCTCGACCTGAGCCCCGGGGAAGTGTCGGCGCAATGCACGCGAATCGACGGCGTCACGCACCTTTCCCTGACGCTGACAATCCGAAGCCAGCACCGTGCCGACCAGGTAAGGCGCCTGGCCCTGGGCTTCTGCGGAGATGTTGTCGCCGCAGAGGCTCCGTCGGCGTGGACGGTGAGTATCGATCGCCGGGATAACTGCTGCGCGCGTCTTGTCGACGTTACGTGGGCGCGTGCCCAATCACCGTCCCTGCAGAACGCGGCACTTCGCATAGTCGGATTGAAAGTCGTGCTGAAGAACCGCTGGCGCAGCTTCAGCTATTCGGTCGATGTTGGCGACGCTGGGGGGTTCATGAGCAGCGTCAGCGTCAGCGGAGGACCGCACCATTCGTGCTTTTATCCCGACGATCGCAACTGAGAAAATCGCAACTGTGGGCACTCTCTTTCCCGACGACGACGAATACCCAGGGCAGCGGCCGCTGCCTGCGCGGCTGGCGCCCGGGCCTGTCCGGAGCCTGATCCTGGCTTTTGTAATCGTGACCGTTGCGACGATCGCGCTCGTCTTCTTCGAAGATCGGACGGCCCAACGCCAGTGGCCCGCGCTCGCGGCGCCGGTCATTCCGGCGATTTACATCCTCGGCCTTTTTTTCACCGGCGGATTCATGGCATGGCGTCGGTCCCGCGATATCTGCTGGTGCTTGGAATCTGGTATGTCGCGCTGGTGATCTGGTGGATCCTGATCGAAGTGTGCCGGATTACCTGGGGATTCCTGCGTGGCACTGGGCTTTGATCCTGTCGACCACAACGCTTATCGTATCGGTGACCGATGAACCGAATATTCGTGGTCCCCGCGATCGTACAGGCGGCCGCGATTGCCGTGATGTTGTGGCAGCCGATGCCGTTCGGACTGTACGCGCAGTTCGTCAGCGTCGCGGTGATGGCTGTCGTCTTCGGCGTCGGAGGTTCTCCCTTCTGCCTTTTCCCTTCTGCCTTTTCCCTTTTCCCTTTTCCCTTTTCCCCTTCCCTTGCCGGCGATACTGTCTCAGCATCCTGCTAGCCTCATGAGCAACGAGTACGACGCGGCACTCGACGACGAGAACGACGATCACAACGATGGCGCCGAGGAAGATACACAAGCGCAAGTTGCAGGTGTGAAGAACTACATCACCCCGGCCGGCCTGCAACGGCTCAGAGATGAGCTCCGGTTCCTCCTGACCCGGGAACGGCCCGCGGTCACGCAGGTGGTAGCGTGGGCGGCGGGTAACGGCGATCGCAGCGAGAACGCCGATTATCAATACGGCAAGCGGCGACTGCGCCAGATCGATCGGCGTATTCACTTCCTCAGAAAACGGATCGATGCCGCCGAAGTGGTGGATCCGGAAGCTCCGAGAGCTGGACGCGCAGCAACCCACGTGTTCTTCGGCGCCACCGTGCGTTACGCCAATGCCGCCGGAACGGAGCGCGTCGTCGCCATCGTCGGCGCGGACGAGGTCGACCTGGAGCGCAATCACATCAGCTGGTTGTCTCCGTTGGCGCGCGCGTTGATGAAGTCAGGCCCGGGGGACTCCCCGGTGCTTCAGGCGCCGGCGGGGCGAGAGCAACTGGAAGTTCTCGAGGTCCGGTACGGACCGATTCCGGTCGAGCCGTTCACCGAACCGCCTGGGGCGGAAGCAGCGCCGAAGGCTCGCCCTCGTCGCACCGACTGACGGTCATCTTTCAGGGAGCTGCCGCAACTATCGGGATCGCGCGATCACGGGACGAATTGATCGACGCGCCCGCCGTCGCGTTCGGCCAGCCACGCCCTTGTTTTGACCGCAACCTTCGTCTCCGCCTCGCTTTTCGTCTCACCGTACGTATCAACCATCGGCGGGAAATCGATCCGGGCGCCAGGACCGCCATTGGTGAATTGAATGACACCTCTCAGGACGCCGGCAAAGTGCCACCGTCCCATCAGGGGTGGAGAAATCTGGGAGGCCTCGACGAGGAACCGATACCGCGCCTTACGGGTGACGACAGAGCGCAGCACTTCTGCCATCCTTTCCGGGTCGCCGGAAAGACGGCGGGAAAGAACCTCCCATCATGTCCCCTCCCGCCAGCCGGCATCAGCGCGCCGGACACAGCGGTGACCGGGCGCCTGATTCGACGACCCCTGCAAAGCGGACTCTTCCGCGGTTGGCGCGCCCTGCGAAGGGAATGCCAGCTTGGGAAGTCGCAGCGTCACTGACCGGAGGCGGACCCGTCGAGGCACCTCGCCACAGCCTCGATGACGCGCCACGTGGCCAACGGCTTCTGGAGCACGAAACACCCGTCCATCGACGGCGAAAAGCCATCGCATGTGCCTGTCACCAGGATGACCGGGATGTGGCGAGTGTGCGGATTGCTGGCGAGCTCGGCTCGGACCGCACCCGCGTCTATTCCCTGGAGCGTGCTGTCGAGAATCACGAGATCCGGCCGTCGCGACTCGATCTTTTGCAGAGCCTCGAACCCGCTGCGCGCCTCTGAAACGGCAAAGCCGGCAAACGCAAGACCGAACGTGTACTGACTGCGAACCGTGTCATCGTCCTCGACCACGAGGATCAGCTTTGCTCGCTCCGTCGACGTCATGGTTCCTGCGACTCGGCGCCAGCGGCCGGGCATGCGAGGGCCCGCCGCACCGGACGTCGCGGGGGCTCGGTCATGTGGTCTGGGAGTCGTGAACGCGTAGTGTTTCTAACCGCTGGAGTGCTCATTCCTACACGGTATGAGTGTTTTTGCCAGAGGGCATGAGGCCTGTGCAGGATTAATGCCACCCTTCATGATTGAAGTCATGAAGCATGGCAGGCTAGATCCCGAGCAGATGTTTCACCTTCGTGCGACGCAGCACTTCGGCGGGACTGCTCGTGATTCCGTTGACCCACTTCTGGAGCTGCTGAACCGTGAGGCTGTGAATGGTGGCGGGTTGGCGGACCGCGATCTCGAGGCGGGTTCCGGGACCGAGTCCCTCGATCCATCCATCGCTCTTCAGGCGCGCCAGCCCGAGGCCGGCCGCCTCGTAGAGCGTTTCCGCCTCGACATCCACACTGTGACTGATCCCTGTGGCGCTCTTGAAGCTGACCGTGCAGACGCGTAACGGCACGAGCCGAGAGCGTAGCATATTCGCCTTATGTTCGCCTTTGGTTCTTTGTGTGCTGCCTGCAACTGAATGGGAGTCATTGGTGAGGCTCGGTGTGATGCGACGACTCCTGCGTAGCCGTGCGGCGCAGTTCCTCGGCGCGCTGATAGCACGTGCCCGCACGCAAGGTCTCTTCGTGAGTGAGATCGGCGCCGTCGAACACCTTCAGGACGCCGGCACCCGCGATCGACCAGAGCTCACAGCGGCGCGCGCCCACACGCCAGACAATGCACTCGCAGCCATCGGGATGGGCCATGAACGCCCGGGGTTGTACCACACGAGCGCGGCCTTCGGGGTCAGGGAAAACCCTTATGGCCGCACGTTGCAATGCCGCCTGCCGGGGCCGATAATCCCCGCCATCGGAGGTGGATATGCGCCGCGGACTGCTCGTCGTCGCTGCTGCTGTTCTCACTCTGTTGATGGCACCTGCCGGACTGGCCCAGACCGGCACAGGCCGCATCTCCGGACTCGTCAAGGACGCCACAGGCGCACTCGCTCCTGGCGTCACGGTCGCGGCCCTCCACGAGGAAACCGGCGTGCGTCACGAGACGGTGACGACCGACAGCGGCCTCTTTTTGTTCCCGAGCCTGCCGGTCGGGCCGTACACGGTTCGCGCGGAGCTGAACGGGTTCAAGCCCGTCAACCGTCCCGGCATCCTGCTGACGGTCGGCACCGACATCAACCTGACGATCAACATCGAGCCCGGCGGCGTCGAGGAGACGGTCACCGTGCGGTCGGAGTCCCCGCTGGTCCAGACGACGGAATCGTCGCTCAGCACACTGGTGGCGCGCGAAACCATCGTCACGCTGCCGCTGAACGGACGCAATCCGCTCCACCTTATCGGTCTCGTGCCCGGCGTCGTCGGCCACAGTGCGGAGGCGACGTCGTCGGGCGGCACCGCGACGCACTACATCAACGGCGATCGCGGCCGGGGCATCACGACGACGCAGGATGGGATCGACATTTCGGATCCGGTGATTCCCCGGGGCGAGCTCACGAACTCCCCGGTCAACCCCGAGGCGCTGCAGGAGTTCCGGGTAATCACCAGCAACGCGAAGGCCGAGTACGGCCGATCGGCAGGCGGCCAGGTCGAGCTCGTGACCCGGAGCGGAACCAACAAGCTGAGCGGCGCGCTCTACGAATTCGTCCGCAATACGCGGCTCGATTCCAACTCGTACTTCAACAAGCTCCAGGGCCTCCCCAGGGAGGAGCTCGAACGCAATCAGTTTGGCGCCGCGCTCGGCGGGCCGATTCGGCGCGACCGCGCGTTCTTCTTCGTGAACTACGACGGCATGCGCCGGACGCAGGAAACAAGCCAGACCGTTACCGTTCCGACCGCCGCGCTGCGAAGCGGCGTGTTCCGATTCGTCACGCAGGCCTGCGCCGGAGACACTGCGGCACGCAACCGGCCGTCGTGCGTCGACGTGAACGGCGCGCCGCTGGTGCCGGTCTCGTCGTACAGCTTCGTGACCAACGATCCGCGACAGCTCGGGCTCGATCCGGTGATGCAGCAGGAAACGCTGAAGCTGCTGCCGGTGCCGAACGATTTCACGATCGGCGACGGCCTCAATACCGCTGGCTATCGGTGGAACTCGCCGTCGGAATCGCCGCTCGACGGCATCACGGGCCGTCTCGACTACACGCCCGGCAAGACGCAAACTCTATTCGGCCGCTACAGCAACGCCTGGCGCAACGATCTGATCAACGACATCATCAACACGACGCCTCGGCCAATGAGCTGGCCGGCCCGCGTGCGGATTTCGGATCAGCAGGGCGGCGCGTTCGGGCACAAGTGGACGATCAACAGCCATCTGGTGAACGAGGTGACCGGCGGCTTCACTCGCAACATTCTCGAATTCGAGGACCCGGAGCATCCGCGCACCTACGAGATCTGCCGCAGCGGCTGTATTTTCGGCAGCCCCCTGGTGTACTGGCCGGGCACCGGCCGCAAGCCCACCGAGCTGCAGTTCATCGACAACCTGACGTGGATCAAGGGCTCGCATGCGCTCAAGGGTGGGGGGACGGCGCGGCTCTACTACATCTCGCAAACCCGTGGCGCCGGCAATCCGTTCGGCATCTATCCGAGCCTCACCTTCGCCCGCACCGACGCGACGTTCAGCGGCAACGAAACCAATGGCGTGATGCGGCCGGACGGAAGCCTCGCGAATCTGACCGGTTCCGGCATCAACGCCACCGATCGCAACAACCTGAACACGCTCTACAACGTGATGCTGGGGCGGATCGGCCGTATCGACCAGGTGTTCTACAGCAACGGCCAGGAGTTCGTGCCATTGCAGCCGCTGACACTCGATCAGCGGATGCAGGAATACAACTTCTACGTGCAGGACGACTGGCGCGTCCGGCCGAATCTCACAATCAACGTCGGACTCCGTTACGAGCTGAACACGGTTCCCTACGATGCAGCAGGCGTGCAAGTGGTTCCCGACAGGCCGCTCGACGGCAGCGAAGGGCCGGTCAGTTTCGTGCAAGGTGGTCCTGGCACCGGCGTCAGCTGGTTCAATCAGGACAACAACAACCTGGCGCCAGCGGTTGGCGTGGCGTGGGATCCCACCGGCACGGGACGAACTTCCGTGCGAGGGAGCTATCGGCTGGCCTACCAGCGGCTGATTACATGGGCCTTGAACGTGGTCGAGCAACGGCAGCCCGCCACTTCGCTGAATCAGTTCATGATCGCGCCGAGCGATTCAGCGATCGCAGGGACCGACAAGGTGCTCCGGCTCAACGAATTCCTCAAGTCCGGTCGCCTTCCGCAGCCGCAGAGTGGCGTCGCGGTGTCCTTCAACGGCGGGGTGCCGCAACTGACCACGCCCGCCACGATCGTGCGGACCCCGCCGAACAACCGCAACGAGCAGCCGCTGTTCTTCGACCCCGGCGTGACGACTCCCTACATGGAACAGGTGATCGTCGGGCTCCAGCACGAAGTCTGGAAAGATACCGTCGTGGACATCTCGTACGTCGGGTCGCGCGGCAGTGATTTATTCCGGATGATGAACGTGAACACGATGGATCTCGCGGCGAACGGGTTCATCCGGGATTTCAGCGCGGCGCGCCGGAATCTAGTCGCAAACGGCAACCCGAACATCGGCGAGTCGACCGGCAACTTCGGGAAGCTGTACGGCGGGACCATTCCGACGAGCGCCTACGCTGACATCCAGAACAACAACGTCGGCCTCCTCGCCGATGCGCTGGATCGGCGCACCCAGGGCATCGGCCTGGCCGCGGCGGGATTACCCGACACCTTCTTCCGACCCAATCCGCAGTTCAGCATCGCCGGGGTCGGCTGCACCTGCTCGAGCTCGCAGTACAACTCCCTGCAGCTGCAGCTGCAGAAGCGCTTCGCGCAGGGGCTCTCCTTCGGCGTGAACTATACGCTCGCGAAATCCACTGACGACGTCTCGAACGATACGCGGGGCGCCGGAACGGAGCTGGTGGTCCCGTCGGATCCGAAGCGGCTGGAGCTCGACCAGGGCCGCTCGGACTTCGACGTGCGCCACGTGTTCCGCGGGAACTTCATCTGGGATCTGCCGTTCGGACGAGGACGGAAGTATCTCGGCGGCGCGTCCGGGCTGGTGAACGCACTGGCGGGCGGCTGGCGGATCAACGGCATCGTCGATGCCTCGAGCGGCTTCCCGTTCAGCGTCTACTCCGGGTTCCACACCGCGACGTTCTACGACAGCGGCACGCGCGTGGCGACGACAAGCGCGAACGGCGTCACCAACCGGGCCGACTACACTGGCAGCGGCGCCATCGGCGAAGTCCGTCGAACCGAACGCGGGGTCGACTTCTTCAGCGCCGAGGAACGGGCGATGTTCCAGACGCCGGACGCCGGCAGCACCGGCTCGGACCGCAACCTGTTCACGGGCCCCGGATACTTCCAGGTCGATCTCGGGATCTTCAAGAGCTTCACGTTCGGAGGCCAGCGGCTGGAGCTGAGGACGGAGATCTTCAACCTGCTCGACACCGTCAACTTCGCGGATCCCAACATCCTGGCCACGGCCGGGAGCTTCGGCACGATTACGGAAACGCGTGTGCCGCCGCGGATCATTCAGCTCGGGGCGAAATGGTATTTTTGAAACAGCTCCGCTACCTCGTGTTCATCGCGGTCGCGTGCGTGTCCAACGCGCACGCCCAGGGCCCGGCCCGCGATATCGCTTACGCCACCGCGCACGAGCGCCAGGTGCTCGACGTGTATGCGCCTCCGGGTGCGAAGAACCTGCCGGTCGTGTTCTGGATTCATGGCGGCGGCTGGCAGAGCGGCGACAAAACCATGGTGGCCCTCAAGCCGAAGGCGTTCACCGAGGCGGGCTTCGTCTTCGTCTCCATCAATCACCGGCTGCTGCCGACCGTCGAGATGGAGGCCATCACGAAGGACGTCGGGAGCGCCCTGGGCTGGGTGCACGAGAACATTGCCAAGTACGGAGGCGATCCGGCCCGGCTGCTGGTGATGGGCCACTCGTCGGGCGGGCAGCTCGCCGCGCTGATGTGTACGGACGACCGCTATGCGAAAGCGGAAGGCTTCTCATTGACGATCATCAAGGGCTGCGTGCCGGTGGACGCCGACACGTTCGACATTCCCGCGATCATCGAAGTGGCCGAGACTCGCGCCAGGGCCCATCAGCTGCCCCTGCCCACCTATGGTCACCGGCAGAAGTTCGGCAACGATCCTGCGAAGCATCGCGACTTCTCCGCAGTCACGCACGTCGCGCCGAACAAAGGTATTCCTCCGTTCCTGATCCTGCACATCGCCGGGCATCCCGACACCGGTGCACAAGCGCGACGCATGGGGAACGTGCTCGAGGCCGCGGGGATTCCCGTCAAAGTCGTCGCCGGCCGCGAGACCACGCACGCAAGCATCAACGACAATATCGGCGCGCCGAACGACCCCGTGACCAAGGAACTGTTCGCGTTCGTTGCCGAAGCGCTGAAGCGGTAGGGCTGCCCGCTACTCCAGCTCGATAGGCGCCTGTGCCGGCCCCTGGCCCGAGTAGTCTCCGCGGACGGCTTTCTTTGGGACCTTCCCCATCCTGGTCAGCTTCGGCATGTGCTCGATCTCGAAGCGGGCATCGGCGATGAGCCTCCGCGAGATCTGAATGGCCGGCTGCAGCTTCCTGGTCAGCTGCTCGACATCGTCCATCCAGTGCTCGGCGCCCATGTCGTCCAGCATGAAGTTCACCACGTCGGAGGTGTCCACGCAGACCACGTAGTAGCAGCCGAGAAGCGGGTATTTGTCGAACACGGTATAGGTGACCGGCTCGAAGCCGGACATGACGCCGTTGGCCTGTGCCTTCTCCTGGAAGTCGCGGCCGATCACATACACCTGGAACGTCAGCTTGGCGATGCTCATCACCCCGGCCGCAATGGTCTCCGCCGCCGGGCCGCCGACCGTCGTCGCGGCGCCCCTGGCGATCGCCTCGAACCCCGAGAGCGTGCCCTGCGTGGCATGCCGCGTCATGTCGCGCGAGAGCACGCGCTCGATGGCGGCGACGGCCCGGGACGGGTCGCCGATCCGCACCGCCGTCCGGCAGTCGTGCACTTCCACCCATCGGCCGGCCGCCTGCGCAAGCTTGCCGAACTGGTAGATCGCGTTCGCACCCGACGTGAGGATGCCGGCGTAGGGCGCCATACCCTTGACCAGATCGCCGAAGACTTCCCGGCCGAGGTATTCGGCGACCTCCACCTCGAGGCTGACGTGCGCACTGCCGGCGCCAAAGAAGCTGCGGAACAGTGTGCGGACCGAATCCACGAACGCGGGGCTCGGCGCCCCCAGGGCCGCTGCGCCGCGGCGGATGTTTTCGAGGTTGCTGAGGGCGCTGCCGCCGGGAAGAATGAGTTTCGACTTCCGGGTGACCAGCTTTCGTCCGCGGAACAGGATGTCAATCCGCCGCCGCTGTTCCTGCAGCAGATAGTCCATCGGGGTGAGCGCGCGCTCCGGCCCTTTCAGCATCGCGTCCAGATCGCCGACGGCGCCCTTGTTGTTGCGGTCGCTCTTCTTCCAGTCGGCCTTCTCGCCCTTCCACCGGTCGAACGACCGGCGAAGCGTCCGCAGATGACGGGCGCTCGGGAACACGTCGTAGTTCTTCAGTGCGGCATCGACGCTCTTGAGCGAGGCGCTCCGCATCGAGAGCACCCCGAGGTTGGTGCGGTGCATCCACTGGTCGTAAGTGATGTGCAAGGAAGCCTCTCAGATCGATTGAAGAATGATATCGTGCGTTCCACCGGGATCCGGTAGTCCCGGATCCGGTCGTCCCGAATCATGAGCCTGCTTCGAATCATCCAGTCCCCGGCGCAGCCGCAGGCTGACCTGAAACGCGTCTACGACGCGATCGTCATCGGCTCCGGCGCCGCCGGCGGCATGGCGGCGCACGTGCTGACCTCGCAGGGCATGAAGGTGCTGATGCTCGAAGCGGGAAAGAAGCTCGACATCGACAAAGAGCTCAAGTCGATGGAGTGGCCCTTCCAGCACCCGCGCCGCGGCGGCATGCCCCCGGACCATCACGCGCTGACGCTGAACGAGTACACGATCCGCCAGCCGCCCTACGCGGCCGGCCTGAAGCATTCGAAGGTCTTCTCGTACGTGCAGGGCTGGAGCGGTCCCGACTACTCCAAGAACATCGTCGTCAACGAGAAGGACCATCCGTATACGGGCACCAACTACGCGTGGGTCCGGGCGCGGTGCCTCGGCGGGAAAACCAACATCTGGGGCCGTCTCGCGTTGCGGCTGTCCGACTACGACTTCAAGGCCAAGTCGCACGACGGCTACGGCGAAGACTGGCCGATCTCCTACAAGGACATCGCTCCCTATTACGACCGGGTCGACGAGTATCTCGGCATCTCCGGCGTGAAGGAGAATCTGCCCTACCTGCCCGACAGCATCTTCCAGCGCCCGACCCGGCTCAACGCCGCCGAAGTCACGCTCAGGAACTCACTGAAGACGATGGGGCGCGTTCTCACGCCCTATCGCGCTGGTGTGACGACCGAGGGGTTGAAGCACAACAAGTATCGCAGCCGCTGTTTCGGCCGCGGGGCGTGCGCGCGCCGCACCGGCGGGTGCGACATCCACGCCGTGTTCGACTCCCCCACCGGCCTGATCTATCCGGCCATGGACACGGGTAACCTGACGCTCCGCACCAATGCCATCGCCCGCGAGGTCCTGGTGGACCGTACGAGCGGCAAAGCCCGCGGCGTGGCGTTCATCGACGCGGAAAACGGCCGTAGCTACGAAGCGCTCGCAACAGTCGTCGTGGTCGCCGCATCGACGCTCGAGTCTGCCCGCCTGCTGCTGCTCTCGAAGTCACCGACCCATCCGAACGGCATCGGCAACTCCAGCGGGCACGTCGGCCACAACTTCTGCGAGCACGTCATGGGGCCGAGCGTGACCGGCCTGGTCAAGGATCGCATCGGCCAGCCCCGCACGAACGACGACGGCCGTCCCGGCGGATTCTATGTGCCACGGTTCCGGAACCTGTCCGAGAGGCACCCGAATTTCATTCGAGCGTACGGCTTTGAAGGCGGCTCCGGCACGACGATGTTCCCCGGCAATGCCCACGACACACCGGGATTCGGCGCCGCGTACAAGAAGAACGTGCGCGACCATGCCGGCGCGTTCATCAGCATGGGCGGCTTCGGCGAGGTGCTATCGCGCTACGAGAATCAGGTCGCCCTCGATCCGGTGATGAAGGACAGGTGGGGTATTCCGGTGCTGCGGTTCAATTACCGGTTCGGCGACAACGAGAAGAAGATGTGCCAGGACATGGCCGAGACCGCCCAGGAAATGTTCGAGCGCGCCGGGTTCGAGATCGTGAGCATCGATCGCACGGTGCTCACCGAAGGCTGGTCGATCCACGAGCTCGGCACGGCGCGGATGGGCACGGACAGGAAGTCGTCCGTGCTCAACCAGTTCCAGCAGTCGCACGACGTCGGTAACCTGTTCGTGGTGGACGGCAGCAGCCATGTCAGCGCCTCGTGTCAGAACCCCACGTGGACGATCATGGCGCTTGCCTGGCGCTCGTGCGATTACCTGGTGTCGGAGTTCAGAAAAGGCAACCTGTGAGCGACGAACTCACCCGGCGCGACGCAATCAGGCTGGCGGCTGCGGCGACACTGGCGGCCTCGGTGGATGGTCCGGACGCGCTTGCCGCCCAGGCGGGCACAGCGGCGAGACCGGCCGCCACGACGTTCTTCACGCGCGCCGAGCTCGCCCTCGTCGACGAGCTCAGCGAGATGATTATCCCGACCGACGACCACTCACCCGGCGCGCGGGCGGCAAAGGTGGCCGGCTACATCGATGCGCGGCTCGCTGAAGCCTTCGAGGAGACGGACAGGACCAACTGGCGCCAGGGGCTGAAACTGATTGAGGACCTGTCGAAGCAGGCCGGGGGCCGCAGCTTCCTCGAGTCCTCACCCGAACAACGGCTCGCATTGTTGCAGCGGATCGCCGGGCCCGAGACGAAACCCGAGAAGGCCGAGGAGCTGTTCTTCGTGGAGTTGAAGTCACGGGTCGTGGACGCGTATTACACGTCGGAGATCGGGATCAAGCAGGAGCTCGAGTACCGAGGCAACACGTTCCAGGCGGAATTCTCCGGGATCGACGTCTCGCAGGAACGTTGACCTTCAATCGACTCGTTTCTTTCCCTGCCCTCCCGCCGCGGGGGGCGCCTGGCGCCTGCCGCCCTCGCACACTTCGCGGATTGCGTTGAGCAGCGTCGAGAGCTGGACCGGCTTGGTAAAGCACTTCACGCCTGCACTTCGGAACAAGTCCGAGGAGTCGTAGTACCCGGTCACGCAGATCACGGGCACGTCGGCCAGCTCCGGATCCGCGAGCTGCTGGCGGCGAAACTCCCAGCCGTCCATGATCGGCATCTGCAGGTCGAGCAGGATCACGCAGGGACGCCGGTGGCGCATCTTCGCGAGCGCCTCCTTGCCGTCGGCGGCCTCAACGGCGCTGTACCCGGAGGTTTCGATCAGACGCGCCATGAGCGCACGGATCCTGGCGTCGTCGTCAACGATCAGAACGAGGGACATCGAGGAGGCTGGACGCGGTCGTGGGTGCCAAAAGTGAACAGTGCCGTCGCAGCACGGCCGCGAGATCGTAGCACGGTGCGCCGCGGTAATATCGCCGCTATGTCACAGATCCACCGTCAGGTCCCCATCCGCGCCGCCCTTGGCGTGGCCGCGACGATCATCTCGAGCCTTGCGCTCCGGTCGGCGCAGCCTGCTCCAGACTGGGTCGCCCGAAGCAACGAACACACGCGGGTCGTTCTCGAGGCGCAGGCCAAGCTCGCTCCTGAGGGCGCCGCTCAGATTGGCGTCTCCGGCGTCGACGATCAGATCACGGATCTCGGCCCCGGATACACTCAGCGGATCCGCGAAAGCGTGACGAAGATCCAGCAGGAGCTGCAGCGCCGGTTGACGGCGGAAAAGGATCCCCTGGTCAGGCAGGATCTCGAGATCCTGCTCGACGCCATCCGCCAGCAGGTGCGCGGGCTCGACACCAGCGAGCGCCTGCTGCTGCCTTATACCAACGCTCCCGCCGCCGTTTTCAACAGCCTGCGCGGCCTGCTCGACGACCAGGTGCCGCAGGAACGGCGGCGCGCTGCCCTCGTGCGGCTCCGGAAATACACGGGTACGGAAACCGGCTTCAAGCCGTTCACCGAGCTGGCCCTCGAACGGCTCCGCGAGAAACTCCCTCGCCAGGAGCTCCTGGGCCCGTTCCGGGACCAGGTGGAGCGCGATCTCGGCAACATCTCGTTCTTCGCGAAGGGCCTCGACGAGCTTTTCAAGAAGTACGACATGCCGGATGCCGGGCCGCTCCTGGCCACGATGCGGACACAGTTCGCTTCCTACGAAAAGGCGATCCGCTCGGAACTGCTGCCACGCACCCGGACGGACTTCAAGCTGCCGCCCGAGCTCTACGCCAGCAATCTCGAGCAGTTCGGCGTCGATATCCCGCCGGCGGAGCTCGTGACGATAGCGCACAAGGCATTCGACGAGATTCAGGCCGAGATGCAGAAAATCGCCGGCGAGATCGGGCGCGAGCAGGGGAATCCGAAGATCGACTATCGCACCGTGATCCGTGACCTCAAGAAGAAGCAGCTGGTTGGCGATGCCATCCTTCCTCACTATCAGCAGCGCCTCAAGGAGCTGGAATCGATCATCGCCGGGAAGAAGCTGGTCACGCTGCCGGCGCGGCCGGCCCGGATCCGGATTGCGACGGCCGCGGAAAGCGCGCAGCAGCCCGCGCCGAACATGCGGCCGCCGCGCCTCATCGACAATCGCGGCGAGCAGGGTGAGTTCGTGCTGCCCTTGAACATTCCGTCGGCCGATCCTTCAAAGGCCAAGCAGTACGACGATTTCACGTTCGAAGCGGCGTCGTGGACGCTGACCGCACACGAAGCGCGCCCGGGACACGAGCTCCAGTTCGCGGCGATGGTGGAGCACGGCGTCTCGCAGGCCCGCGCGATCTATGCGTTCAACAGCACCAACGTCGAGGGCTGGGGCCTTTACGCCGAGTACATCGTGAAACCATTCATGCCGCGGGAAGGCCAGCTGATTTCACTGCAGCACCGGTTGCTGCGCGCGGCGCGGGCCTTCAGCGACCCGGAGCTGCAGCTGGGCAAAACGACGCCGGAACGCGTGAAGCAATTGCTGATGGACGACGTGGTGCTGTCGGACGCGATGGCAACGCAGGAAGTCGAGCGGTACACGTTCCGGGCACCCGGGCAGGCGACCAGCTACTTCTATGGCTATTCCCGGCTCCTGCAGGTCCGGAACGACGTCGAACGTGCCGTCGGCTCCCGCTTCGACGCGCTCAAATTCCACGACTTCGTGCTTGCCCAGGGCCTGCTCCCGCCCCGGCTGCTCCAAAAAGCGGTCATGGCCGATTTCGTGCCGGCCGCAAAACGTTGACGCAACAGGCGAACCGAGTACCGCCGGGCACCAGAGGTCCTTTATAGTAGCGCGCTGATGCTCGGCGACTTTCTCCAGTACGGTCTCATTGTCCAGGCCATCGCGCTCACTCACTTCGTCCGGCGTCGCCCGGACGGGTTCTGGATCTTCGTCATCATCATGGGCGGCGGCGTGGGCGCGCTCATCTACATCCTCGTCGAGGTCATCCCCGACGTCGTGCTCCTGCGCGGCGCGGTGCAGGTGTTCCCCCGCCGCAAGCGGATCCGCTACCTGGAGGCGGCGATTCTCGACAACCCGTCAGTCGGCAACTACGAAGAGCTCGGGGACCTGTATCTGGAGGACGGCAAGTTCGCCAAGGCACGCGAGTGCTTCGATCGCGTCATCTCTCCTCGAACCGGCACGGCCGATCCCTTCTATCGTCGCGGGCTGGCAGCCATGGCTCTCGGCGACCATGCGGCAGCCGTTGCCGATCTGGAGCAGGCGGTCAGAATCGATCCCAGGTACGACTACCAGCGCGCGGCGGGCCTCCTCGCTCACGAGCTCGGCCAGGTCGGCCGGACCGACGAGGCGCTGGCACAGTTCGCGGCTGTCACCGAAACATCGACGCTGTCGGAAACCCAGTACAACTACGCGTCTCTTTTAGCCGCGCGTGGCCGCACCGCGGAAGCGAGGGAGTGGGCGCAGCGGATCCTGGCGAAGAAGCCGACGATGCCGGCTTACGTCCGGCGCCAGGAGAGGCCGTGGTTCAGGAAGGCAAGGGCGCTGATCAAGAAGGTGGGCTGAACTCATTGCAGAGTCATTTGTCCGCGAAGATCATCTCCCCGTACTTCTCGAACTCGTGAAACGAGTCGCCCACCGGCGCCCAATCCCATTGCGTCCTGTTCCCGTCGTCGTGGTCCATACGGTAGACGTTGAACCGCCAGCGCGCGCCTGGCTTCGGGGGGACGTTCTGGAGCGGCCGAAGCAGCGCGTACGGGATGAAGAACTCGGCGCGCCAGCCCTGGATCGCCGCGCCCGATGTCTTCTGGCCGCCTGACACGGTGGTGGCCTTCCGGATCTTTCGATCCTTTTCGTAGTGCCACGGACGCCAGCCGAGGAACTGTCCGTTGAAGTTCGGAATCAGGATCGGCAGCTCGTGGTTGAGCGGCGAGATCTCGTACTCGAAATAGGCCGGATACCGTTCATCGGTCCACAGGAAGACCTCGTAGACATCCTCGTTCCAGAGATCCATGAAATCTTCGGCCATCGTCGCCGTGAGCTTCCGGTCGGTGCCGTCGATCAGGAAATAGATCCCGGTCTTCGAATAGACCGACTTGAATCGCGTGTCGTAAGGATGCCCGTCGGGCTGCCGGCGGCGGAGCGGCGTCCACTCCGCGCTCTTCCAGGCGGCGTTGTCGCCGGAGCCATTGACTTCGAAGTCCGCGACCGGACGGACGGTCAGCTGCGGCCGCCCTGCTGCCTTGGTGGATGTCTGGGCCTGCACCGCGCCATCATACCGAGTCATACCCGACGCCATGGAGATGGCGACAACACCGATGATCATCACGGTGCGGCTGCGCATGCAAAGGCCTCCTTGGAGCATCGACGTCAACGGGCCAGCACGACGCGCTTCCGTGTTCGCGCCGATTCGCGGGCCGCGTCCAGAATCTCGGTCGCGATCATGTTGTTCTCCAGCGACGAGAGGGCATTCGGCCGGGTCGTTCCGCGCACCACCGCGAGCAAGTGGGCGATCGAGTCCTTCTGATCGGGAGGCCGCGGATCGGGCGCGACCGCATGATCGGGCTGCCCCGGGAGTGCGACCCGCAAGCTGTTTCCTCCCGTCGCGATTGCCCACCCGCGCTGGCCGTAGACCTCGAAATCCTTCCGGTTGAAGGGCCAGTTCCAGGACGCCTGGATAATGCCCTGGGCTTTTGAATACTCGACAAGTATCGTCGCTTCGTCATCCACCTTCGGATAGGTTTCGGGCTGGAACTGCTGGGTCGTTGCGGTTACGGCGAGCGGCCGCTGATTGTCCATCATCCACGTCATCAGGTTCGCACCGTAGCACCCGAAGTCGTAGAGTGCGCCGGCGCCGTTTCGCACGGGATCGCGAAGCCAGTCGAGGAACTCGGCCTGCACCTTGATCGCCTTCGGCCCGCTGTGGCCGTCCATCGCGACCATCTTCCGTATCTCGCCAAGCTCGCCGCGTTCCTTGATGAGCGACCACATCGAGCCGTGGCTCGGATACCAGGTGGTCTCGAAATTCACGAGCACCTGGATGCCGCCCTTCTCCGCCGCACGCTTGATGCGCTGCGCGTCGGCATTGCCAAGGGCGAGCGGCTTCTCCATCATCACGTGCATCCGCCGCGATGCCGCCGCCTCGACGATCCCCGGATGGTCGGCGGTATTGGTGAAGGATGCGACCGCCTCGGGGTTCGTCTTCGAGAGCATCGTGCCCAGATCGGTGAACAAAACGCTGTCGGGAAGCTTGTACTGCTTCGCGTAACCGTCGAGCAGGGTGCGATCGGGATCGAACACCCCGACGATCTGGACGTCCTGCCTTCCCTGGGCGCCGCGCAGGAACCCGCCGACATGCCCGTGAACAAGCCCGGCAATCGCCAGCCGGAGCGGCGCCTGCTGACGCGCGGCACCAGTCCCTGCAGAGGCCAGGAGTCCAATCGTCGTTATCACGCAGGTCAGGATGATTCGCATGAGGTTGTCACTCGCTCGCGGGAGTCTACAGCAATGTCCTGAAGGGAAAAATTCACCATCGCCCTGACCTGTGGCAAAATCTGCCCGCCGGCAGTGGGTTCAGCTCGAGGCTGCCGGGCCGCCGTTCCGGCGGTTCTGAACGACAATTTCACAGGTGCAGCGATGAACCGACGACATTTCCTGATGAGTACGGCGGTAATGGCCGGGAGCGCGGCCGTGAAGGGCTTCGCCCAGAGTCCCAATGAACGGGTGCGTATCGCAGTGATCGGGCTGGGGGGCCGGGGCGGCAGCCACGTCAACGCGTGGTCGCGCATGGCAAATGTGGAGATCGCCGGGATTTGCGACGTCGACGAGTCGCACATCGGCGAGAAGTTCAAGCTCCTGGAATCGCGCGGCGTCAAGTCGCCGACGACATTCGTCGACTTCCGGAAGATCCTCGACGACAAGAGCATCGACGCGGTGTCCATCGCGACGCCGAATCACTGGCATACACTGATGACCGTGCTGGCCTGCCAGGCCGGCAAGGACGTCTACGTCGAGAAACCGTGCTCCCACAACGTGTTCGAGTCGCAGCAGATCGTGGCCGCGGCCCGCAAGTACGACCGCATCGTCCAGCAGGGCAGCCAGAGCCGGTCGTCACCGGCGCTGCGGGAGGCCGTGCAGAAGATGCGCGAAGGCGAGTTCGGCGAGGTCTACATGACGCGCGGGCTCTGCTACAAGTGGCGCGACACCATTGGCAAGACGCCGGCCGAGCCGGTGCCGCCCGGCGTCGACTACGACCTCTGGACCGGTCCGGCGCCGATGCGCCCGTTCACCAAGAATCGCTTCCACTACAACTGGCACTGGTTCTGGGACACGGGCAACGGCGACATCGGCAACCAGGGGATTCACGAGATCGACAAGTGCCGCTGGGGTCTCGGCGTCACGCACCCGACCAAGGTCACCGCGATCGGTGGCAAGTTCATGTTCGACGACGACCAGGAAACGCCGAACACGATCTCGGCGAGCTACGAGTTCGACGTCGACGGCAAGAAGAAGATGATGACCTTCGAAGTCCGTCACTGGATGTCGCCGCACGAGGCCGGTATCCAGGAAGGCAAACCGGGCAACACCATCGGGAACCAGTTCTACGGTTCCAAGGGTTACCTGGTCATGGACAACTACAACAAGTACTACTCGTTCATGGGCAAGGACCAGACGCCGGGCCCGACGGCGACTGCCCCCGATACCCACTGGCAGAACTTCATCGACGCCGTCCGCAGCCGCAAACGCCAGGATCTCAACGCCGAGATCGAGGAAGGCGCCCTGTCCTGCAACCTGGTGCACCTGGCCAACATCAGCTACCGGCTTGGACGGACGATCCACTGGGACGCGAAGACCTGGAAATGCATCGGCGACGACGAGGCCACCAGGATGTTGACCCGCGACTACCGTAAGCCTTACGTGGTTCCCACGATCGCCTGAAGACACCACGCCGCGGGCGGGAGATCCGCTCGCGGCGCTTGCCTAGCCTCTGCCGATCAGCGGCATCTTGGTCGCCATCACGGTCATGAACTGCACGTTCGACTCGAGCGGCAGGCTGGCCATGTAGACCACTGCCCTCGCAACGTCATTGACGTCCATGCGCGGCTCGACCATGCGCGTGCCGTTGGCCTGAGGGACACCCTCCGCCATCCGTGCGGTCATGTCCGTGGCCGCGTTACCGATGTCGATCTGGCCGCAGGCAATGTCATAGGCGCGGCCGTCGAGCGAGGTGGACTTCGTCAGGCCGGTGATCGCGTGCTTGGTCGCGGTGTAGGGCGCCGAGTTCGGCCGCGGGACCTGCGCGGAGATCGAGCCGTTGTTGATGATGCGCCCACCGCGCGGGGTCTGTGCCTTCATCACGCGGAACGCTTCGCGAGTGCAGAGGAACGCGCCGGTCAGGTTGACGTCGACCACGGCACGCCACTGCTCGATGGTGAGGTCCTCGAGCCGCACCCCCGGCGCGGAAATGCCGGCGTTGTTGAACACGAGGTCGACGCGACCGAACGCCTCGACGGCCCGGCCAAACAGGCGCGCCACTGCATCCGGGTCGGTGATATCGGTCGGCATGGCCACAGCTCGATCGTCCGGGCCGGCCTCGCGCGCCGCCTCCTCGAGCTGCTCCGCGCGCCGGCCCGCCAGCACCACCGACCATCCGGCGTTCGCCAGCGCCATCGTCACCGCGCGCCCGATGCCGCTCCCCGCTCCAGTCACAATCGCAATCATGGCTGGTACTTTACCGTCTCGAGCCCTCATCCTTCAGCTGCAGAGCCTGGCTCGCCGTAGCGCGAAGCGCGGAGGCGGCGAGGTGGTACGATCGAGACCGAAAGCAGCGCGCCAAAGGCGCGCTCGCAAGAGCGGAGCGGGGCCCCGGGGCCCCGCGAGCGAAGGCGTAGGGGGGTCCGGCGGGGCGAAGCCCCCCGGAATAAGAGGAGGGACCGTGGCCACCAATAAGAAAGATCAGGACGGCCTGACGCGCCGGGATTTCACTACGCGAGTCGGCGCGGCCGCCGCGGGTCTCGCGATTGGCGGGGAGTTCTTCCGGGTCTCGGCCCAGGGAAGCGGCGTGCGGGGCCGCGTGCTCGGCGCGAACGACCGGGTCATCACCGCCAGCATCGGCGTCCGGGGTCAGGGCAACTCGCTGAAGCAGGGGTTCGCGCGGCTGCCGAATGTGCAGATCAAGACGTTGTGCGACATCGACGCGAACCTCGAAGCGTCGAGGGTCAACGACAAGGAACTGGCGGACGTGCCGACGTTCAAGCCCGGGTTCGTTCAGGATCTCCGGCGGGTGCTCGACGACAAGGACGTCGACGCCGTCGTGATCGCGACGCCGAACCACTGGCACGCGCTCGCCGCCATCTGGGCGCTGCAGGCCGGCAAGCACGTCTACGTCGAGAAGCCCGCATCGCACACGATCTGGGAAGGCCGCCGGATGGTCGAAGCGGCGACCCGCTACGGCAAAGTGGTCCAGGTCGGCACCATGAACCGCAGCCGTCCAGCCGTCCGGGCCGCGATCAAGTACATCCAGGACGGCGGGCTCGGGAAGGTCTACATGGCCCGCGGTCTCTGCTTCAAGCCTCGCGCCGGCATCGGCAAGTATCCCGACGGCCCGATGGCGCCCGGCGAGAAGTACAAGTTGAGCAGCATCGCCACCAGCTTCGAGCCGCCGTACGACACGGCGTACCTGTCGAAGGTCGATTACGATCTCTGGCTCGGTCCGGCGCCGAAGCGGCCGTTCAATCGCAATCGCTTCCATTACAACTGGCACTGGCACTGGGAGTACGGCAACGGCGACACCGGAAACCAGGGTCCCCATCAGTTCGACATCGCGCGCTGGGGGCTCGGCAAGCAGGAACACCCGATCAAGGTCGTCTCCACGGGCGGCTACTTCGGACCCGAATCATCGCAGGAAACGCCGGATACGCAGACCGCGCTCTACGAATACGCCGACGGCACCCTCCTCGAGTTCGGCACCCGCGGCGAGCACACCAACGACGAAGGCGGCGTGCGGATCGGCGTCATCTTCTACGGCGCCAAGGGGTGGCTCTGGATCGACGAGACCGGCCGCAACTGGCAGTCCTACCAGGGACCGGTCGGCGAGAAGAACGAGAAGGGACCTGGCTCGGGCACGACCGGTGGCGAAGTCGGCCTGACCACGAGCGAGGGCAACCACATGCAGAACTTCGTGGATGCCATCCGCGCGAACGATCCGAAGCTGCTGACCTGCGACATCGTCGAAGGCCATCTCTCGGCGGCGTTGCCGCACCTGGCGAACATCTCGTATCGGGTGGGGCATCAGCTGCGCTTCGATCCGAAGGCCGAGCGGTTCGAGGACGACAAGAAAGCGGACGCGCTCCTCAATCGCGATGGTGGATATCGGAAAGGGTTCGAGATTCCGAAGTCGTTCACGTAGTTCCAGTTTCCAGTAGCCAGTTTCCAGTAAAGTCAGACGTGATCGTCGACTCACTACTGGAAACTGGTAACTGGTAACTGGCTACCACCGCTTCCCACGCGCAGCTACCAGCTCCTCATAGAACCCGAGCGTCTGCCGGGCGATACTCGTCCAGGAAAACTGCTGCTCGACGCGGAGCCGCGCTTTTTCCGCCATCGACTGGCGCAGCGCCGGATCGTCGAGCAGCACGTTCACCGCGGCCGCCAGGTCCCGTGAGAACTGGTCGGGATTGCGGGGCTCCACTTCGGTCGCGCTGATCGCCTCCGGCGCGACCAGCAATCCCGTCACGCCGTGGTCGACGACTTCCGGGATCCCGCCAACCGACGATGCCACGACCGGGGTCTCGCAGGCCATCGCCTCGAGGTTGATGATGCCGAACGGCTCGTAGACCGAGGGGCAGACGAAAATCGCCGCGTGCGTATAGAGCGCGATCACCTTGTCCTTCGGCAGCATCTCCTGGATCCAGACGATGTCGTGCTGGCTCTGGGCGCGCGCCCGCTCCACGGCTTCAGTCATCTCAATCGCGATTTCGGGTGTGTCCGGCGCCCCGGCACACAACACGATCTGCACGCCTGCCCGGATGTGCCGGATCGCGTTGACGAGGTGGATGATGCCCTTCTGCCGGGTGATCCGCCCCACGAAGAGCACGAACGGCGCATCGGCCCGAATGCCGTACTGCCCGAGCACGGCGGGGTCGGGCCGGGGGCGGTACTGCTGAAGGTCAATCCCGTTGTGGATCACGCGCACGCGCTCGGGAGCAACGTGATAGATGGCCTGAACGTCGTTCTTCATCGCCGCTGACACCGCGACGACCCCGTCCGCGTTCTGGTATGCGGTGCGCTCCAGCCAGCTGGAGGCGTGGTACGCGGTGCCGAGTTGTTCGACCTTCCAGGGCCGGTGCGGCTCGAGCGAATGCGTGGTCAATACGAGCGGTACGTCCTGCAGCTGCTTCACCAGGCAGCCGGCAAAGTGCGAATACCAGGTGTGGCAATGGACGATGTCGAGATCCGTTGCCATGCCGCTCATGACGAGGTCCTGCATCAGGGTGTCGAACAGCTTGCTGTGCCGAGGATCCTGCGCCGGAATCCTGGCCGGAGGCTTTACGCCATTCACGACCAGCGTGGCCGAACGCTCCGCCTGCTCTCCGAACGCCAGCACCCGCACGAAGTTCCGCCCATCGTCCAGCGCCGCGAGCTCGCGGGTCAGGTATTCGACGTGCACGCCGGCCCCGCCGTACACGTTGGGGGGGTATTCGTTCGTCAGGATGCCGATTCGCATTTGGGCATCATAGCGGTTCAGGGTGCCGGGTTCAGGGTTCCTGGTTCGGTTCGGGGTTCTTGGTTCACGGTTCTCGTCGTTGCAGAAGCGGCAATGTCGAGCGCGCTCAAGAGTCGCGGTCTTTGCGATGCGTCCCGGACGAGGGTTGAATTTCTACAGATTCTCAGGCCGGCGCGAGTTCTGCAGAGGCTGTCTCACGTGACCTCCGCAAAACGGCTCGAGGACCTCGAAGTCTGGCAGCTCGGTACCGAGCTTCGTGATCTCGTGGTGGCATCGATCGACAAGTACGGTACCGGCATGAGCCGGGACTTCAAGGACGATCTCCTCCGCTCTTCTCGCTCCATTCCAGCGAACGCCGCGGAGGGCTTCGGCTACTTCGAACCGACACAGTTCGCAAAGTATCTTCGGATTGCTCGTGCGTCAGCGATGGAGACCAAGAATCACCTTCTGGAATGTCGCCCGTTCTTCCCGGCAGGCGACGTCGCCCGCATGTTGGAGCTGACCCGTCGAACGCTCGCAGCACTGGCCGGCCTGATTCGATATCTCGACGCGTGCGATCGCCGCCGTGCGAACCAAAGAGGCCGTCACCGAACCTGAACCCTGGACCCTGGACCCTGAACCGAACCCCGGAACCCTGAACCGAACCTGAACCTGGCACCCTGAACCTAGAACCGTCGCCTATAGACAGTCACCGTCGGTCCCGGCCGCTCGACTTCACCGAATCCCGAGAACGGAACGAAAAACGCATCCTGCTGGTCGTACATGCCGCCGGCATCCAGGTTCGTCGTACCGCGCACGGTATACACCGGCTCATAGTGTTCGGCGACGAGCTGACGCAGGGCGGGATGGGCCGACGCGTAGTGGCGCAACGGCGCCTCGGAAATGACGATCCAGTCCGGGATCAAGCCTTCGGGATGACCGAACGACTGCGTGTTCGGGTCGAAGCGCCATTCGTGATATCGCCGCTCGCGAAGATCGAGGCGGGTATAGTCGCTGCCGGCATCGTGCAGGGTGTGTTCGGGACGTAGTTGCGGCCCGAGCCACTGCGCGGCGATGACACGACTGTCGGTACGGCCCATCACCAGGTCCATGCGGACGCTAGTCAATGCGGGAGGTCCGGCAATGACCGCAATCAGCGCGACGATTGCCAGCGTGCGTGCGGTCCCTCCTCGCGAGATATCCATCCCGCGGCCCGGGCGCACCAGCACATCTGCGGCGGCGCTCGTCGCCATTGCCGCGAACAGGCACACGATGGGCACCAGCGGCAGCACGTATCGAAAGAAGACCGTGTAGCCACTGCCGATGACCGCGTAGTAGGCAGCGGCGAACGACGCGATGAGGAATGTGTGCTGCGGACGACGGCGCGCTCCGATTGCGACGCCTGCCAGGCTGGCAACGAGCAGCAGCAGCCCGCAGCCGTATGGCAGCGATCGCACGGCGTGCGCGTACCAGCCCCGGCCGAGCGGCACGGCATGGCCACCGGACAGGTGGGTGAGGTCGTAGCTGAAGTCAGCAGCGAACGCGGGGAAATCGAGCACGGCGTACGGCGTCCCGGCCACGAATCCCGCCGCGAATGCTGCGGCGAAGATCGCGGCGGGCGCCAGGGATCGCCACCGTCGGGAGGCCCACGATCCGGGGCCCGGCGCGGCCACGAGAAGAATCTGCGCCGCCGCCATGGAGACGACTACGACGGCTGCGTTGTATTTCGCCGATGTGGCCAATCCGCCCAACAGTCCGGCAATGGCGAACTGCCGGTGCCCCTCTCCTGTCACGGTTCCTCTCGCCGTGTCATACGCCGTCGCCAGCGCAGCCAGAGACGCTGTGAGCAACAGCGTCATCAGCACGTCGGTCATCGCGAAGTGCGAATCCCGCACGTGGAGCGGAGCCACCGCCAGGAAGCCGGCTGCAAACAGCCCCACGCTTTGCCCGCCGATCCGCTGCCCGAGCCGGAGCAATGGGATGACGGTAAGGGTTCCGGCGACTGCTACGGCCGTGCGCGCGGTGATCAGCGCGACGTCCACCGGGAGTGAATGGTCGAGTCCCGCGAGCGAGCGAATCGCCGACACGGTCCCGAGGGCCCCGGCGAATACGTAGAACGTGAGGGATGGCCAGTGGAAGAAATGCGGGTTGAGATCCCCGTTCAGGACTCCGACGGCGCGGCTGATCGATTCAGCCTCGTCCGGCCGCGCGTAGAGAAACGGCAGGCCGAACCAGACCGGGAAGACGCGGAGCGCTGCGGCAATCAGGAGGATTGCCCAGAGCCAGGCCTCGACCGGGCTCGGCCTGCCTTGAGCGCGGTCGAAGGGCCTGCGCGTAGACGTCATCTACGCGCCGATTTTACAGTCGTCTTTACTTGACCCCGAGACGCTTGCGCCACTCGGCGTAGAAACCCTCGGGCTGTACGTTGAGCGTGCTGAGCGCCTGATCGACCGTGTGGCCGCCACCCAGCATCTGCAGGAACACTCCGAGGTTCGGCCCCAGACGCTCGGTGAGAATCTGCGCGGCGACGGCGCTCTCGGCGTACGCGACCAGCGCGTCGCGGCCGTTCAGGTGCCCGAAGCCGTCTGCGAGGTCCTCGAGCGGGAAGATCTCGCCCGTCCGGTCCAGCACCTGTTTCACCCAGCTCCGATCGCCGGATTCGAGGATGCTCGCGAGTCCCTCGTTCACCCAGGCTGGCACGTTCCGCGGCGCGGCATGCTCGATGATCGCGTGAACCAGCTCGTGCCGGACGACGCGGTCGAGCGCGGCGGGGGTGCGCATGGCACCGCCGACGGCGAGGCGGATGCGACCGTCGAACTCGCCACCCGCCCACGCCGGCGCGCGCGTCACGTCCTGGAACTGCTTGTTCGTGTAGAGAACGACGGTCAGCGTCTGGCTCGGATAACTGTTCAGCGTCTTGCCGATGTTCCAGTAGGCGGACTCGAGCACCTGGTGGACCCGCGCGCCGAGCGCCTGCTGTTCCGCGCCCTCGAAGAGCACGCGGAAGCGCACGCCCGCCCGTTCATCGAATCGCGAATGCAGCGCCGACTCCTTGCGCCACTGCTCCAGCTGCGAACGGATGCCGACGTCGCGCGGCGCGAGCGCCGCCGCCTTCTCCATCGATCGGATGGCCAGGTCGAGATCGCTGTTGGCGTAGGCCACGATCCCAAGCAGCCTCGCCGCCTGGACGAACGACGCGTCGTATTCGAGGGCGCGTTTCAGCGACGCGATCGCCGCATCGTTCCTGCCGAGCGCGTAAGCGGCCCAGCCGGCGCCAAAGTGAAGGACCGGGTCCCTCGGACTTCGCTCGAGAGCCTCACGAAAGATGCCGGCAGCGCGGCCCGCGTCACCCTGGTTCAGGGCGAGCCACGCTTCAGGCGCCGGAAGCTCCTGACCACCGGCACCGACGCGCGCGCCGAAGATGGTGACCAGGAACACGAAGCACCAGAGCAGGCGGGCACGGGGCCGGCGAAGTCGCATCCCCCGCGAGACGGCAAGGGACATTCCTGACGAAAAAATGCGGATTGTTACCGATCGGAACCTGGTCGGGTCGCCGGCGATTACGGTTGTGATGGCGAGGTGCGGATTCTGTATGGATTACCCGGCGACAATTCTCACTATCGTTCCCCAGGGATCGGCGGCGGTCACCGCCGTTTCCTCCCGGTTGATTGGGCCGCCAGCTGATTCGATACTCCGCGCAACCGCATCGACGTCGGCCGCCGAGGGCAGCACCACGGTCCAGGACAACAGGCGGGAGTCCTGGTCGGTGGCCGGCGGCCCGGACGACCACGTGTTGGTGCCGAGGTGATGGTGGTAGCCGCCAGCCGACAGGAACAGCGCGCCGGGGTAATTCCACACGACTTTGTCGAGGCCGAGGCCGTCGTGATAGAAAGCCGCCGCGCGATCGAGGTCGCCGACATGCAGGTGCACGTGGCCGATGACGGTCCCGCCCGGCATCCCGGTCCATGGTGCGGGACCGGCCGCGGCCAGCAGGTCACGGATGTCGAGCCGCTCGGTCGTCATGTACAACTGCCGACCCTGGACCCGCCAGCTGGCGCGCGGGCGATCGGCATAGACCTCGATGCCAAGCCCGTCGGGATCGCTCAGGTAGAGCGCTTCGCTGACCGCGTGATCCGCACTGCCGGCGTATTCGCCCAGCTCGCCGAGATGCCGGACGAATCGCCCCAGTGAGGCGCGATCGGGCACGAGAATCGCGAAGTGATAGAGACCAAGCCGGCCGCCATGCGGCACCGGCCGCGCATCCGGCCGTTCGTGCAGCCAGACGAGCGGCTGGTCCTCGCCTTCGGCCGCCAGACCAATGGCGTCGCCTGCCCCGGCCAGCCGACGAAGCCCGAGCACCCTCTCGTAGTACTCCACCGATCGCGCAAGGTTCCGCACCTGCAGCCGCACGGCGCCGAGGCGCGTGCGGTCTGGCAGGCGGTGATTCGGAGGCAGGATTCCGTAGTCAGGCGGCAATTCGACTCATTGAAACAGCTGCGGAACGAACTCGTTGAGGTAATTCCTCCAATTGATCCACGTATGCCCGCCCGGCGATTCCTTGAAGACCGGCGTGAACCCGTGCTTCTTCAGCAGATCGACCGTTGCCTGCGTCGTCGTAATCAGGCCGTCGTCTTTGCCGGTCGCGAACCAGACCAGCTTGAGGCCTTTCTTGAGGGCCGCGCTGTCGAGCATCTTCGCGTGGGCGGTCTCCCATTCCGTCGCCGTCAGGGCCGGCGGCGGCGCGGGCGCACCGGATGGTGCAGGCGCTGCGGGAGCGGCCGCGGCCGGTGCGGCGGCGGGGGCGGGCGGTGGCGTTGCCCCGCGGCCACCGGGTCCGGTCATGCCGGGAAACGCGCCGAGGAGGCCTGCGCTGTAGACGCCGATATACGCGAAGCGATCGAGATGCGGGAAGGCGATGTGCAGTGTGTGGTTGCCGCCCATCGACAGCCCGGCGATCGCCGTGTTCGCGCGATCGGTCAGCACCCGGTAGTGTTTCTCGACGTACGGCTGCACGTCCGTGTTGAAGTCCTTCACGAATTCTTCGGTGCCCGCCCGTCCGCCGGCCCCGCCGGGGCCACGCCGCGTGTGCCCCGCCGGCATCACGACGATCATCGGCTTCGCCTTCTTGTCCGCCAGCAGGTTGTCGAGAATGAAACCGGCACGACCCACAGTCGACCAGGCGTCGTCGCTGTCGCCGGCTCCGTGGAGCAAATAGAAGACCGGATACTTGTCGCTCTTCGCCTCGTAACCTGGTGGCGTGTAGACGTGCATCCGCCGGAACGCCTGCAGCGAGGTCGAGTAGTACGTGACCTCCGCAATCGCGCCGCGCGGCACGTCGCGAGTGTCCATGAACTCCGAGCCCGGCACGTACATGAGGCTCCAGACGTTCGTGTTCGATTCACTCGTCTGGTGATTCCGGGGATCGATCGTCGCGACGCCGTCCACGTTGAAGTTGTACCGGTAGGCACCCGGATCGATCGGGCCGATCGTCACCTGCCATATGCCGTTGTCGCCCTTGGTCAGCTGGGTCGTCTGGCCGACGCCGGGGATGTCGCCGGCTGCCAGCCGGATCGCCTGCGCGTTCGGTGCGTAGATCCGGAACGTCACCTTACGGTCAGCGGCGATCTCGGGCGAGACCACGGTCGCTGCCGGCGACGGGTTACCCCGGCCCTGTGGCGCGGGGGCCGCCGCGGCCGGCGCCTGCGCGAACGCCGCCTGACCGGCGCAGACCGTCATCGCGGCGAGAATTGCCGCACTCACTCGTCTCATCAGTTCCTCCTCGGAAAACACATCTTACCTTGCGGCTTGGAAGTGCTCAGCTCGATCCGCGGTCCGCAATCCGCGGCCCGCAGCCCGTGGGTTGCCGGCCCTACAGAACGACTGAGCCCGTTCCGGAC